>Ga0209331_1000035_pt1 | contig 40032 bp, 36 predicted proteins | sample JacPinW_OM3H0_M3_FD_187971 | JGI IMG/M metagenome (GOLD analysis project Ga0209331, IMG submission 187971) | Forest soil microbial communities from Algoma, Ontario, Canada - Jack Pine, Ontario site 1_JW_OM3H0_M3 (SPAdes) (version 2) | ecosystem: Environmental > Terrestrial > Soil > Boreal...
CCGCGCCGCCATCGGCGCGGACACCGGGGGCGCTGCCTGCGCTCCACGCGTAACAGCGGGTGCACCTGAGGCAACGCCCGCAACCCCGGTTGCAAGCGTGAGGATCAGGCTTCCTTCGCTGACCTTGTCGCCGATCTTGACATTCACGTCCTTCACCATTCCGGCAGACGGGGAAGGCACGTCCATCGATGCCTTGTCCGATTCCAGCGTGATCAGCGGGTCTTCCGGCTTGACCTGATCGCCGCTTTTCACCGCCACCTCGATGACGGGCACATCCTTGAAGTCGCCGATGTCGGGCACGCGCACCTCGATCGCGGCGTAGACGCCGGAGGCCGCGCCGTAGTCGGCAACCGGCGCGCCCTCGCCGGTCGCATGTCCGCCGCCCCGCACCTTCTCTCTCGGCGCGACGCCCGCCGGCGCCGCCTCGGCTTCGGCAACGAGGATCAACGCGCCTTCGGAAACCTTGTCGCCGACCTTGACCTTGATCTCCTTCACCACGCCGTCGACGGGCGAGGGCACATCCATGGAGGCCTTGTCCGATTCCAAGGTGATCAGCGGGTCTTCGGCTTTCACCCGGTCGCCGGGGTGAACCAGAACGTCGATGATCGGCACGTCCTCGAAGTCGCCGATGTCCGGGACCTTCACTTCGATGAGGTCTGCCATTGTCTGCTGCCTCTAAACGATTGCGCGGCGCATGTCGGCCAGCAGGCTCGCGAAATAGACATTGAAGCGCGCGGCCGCCGCGCCATCGATCACGCGGTGGTCCCATGACAGCGAGAGCGGCTGAATGAGACGCGGGACCGCCTGGCCGCCGTCCCACACCATCTTATGAAACGACCTGCAGGCCCCCATGATAGCGACTTCCGGCGCGTTGATGATCGGCGTGAAATAGGTGCCGCCGATCCCGCCGAGGCTCGATATGGTGAAAGTCCCGCCTTGCATCTGATCGGGCTTGAGCTTGCCGTCGCGCGCAAGTCTGGCGAGATCGGCCATTTCCTTGGCGATATCGATCACGCCTTTCTTGTCGGCATCGCGAATGACCGGGACGACAAGGCCTTGCGGCGTATCGGCGGCAAACCCGATGTGGAAATATTTCTTCACGATGAGATTGTCGCCCTCGAGCGAGGAATTGAAGTCCGGGAATTTCTTCAGCGCCGCCACCGCTGCCTTGATCATGAAGGCGAGCATGCTCACCCGCACGCCGGATTTCTCGATCTCCTTGTTGAGCCGCGCGCGGAATTCCTCGAGCTCGGTGATGTCCGCATCGTCGTGACTGGTCACGTGCGGGATCATCACCCAGTTGCGATGCAGGTTGGCAGCCGAGATCTTCTTGATGCGCGAAAGCGGTTTGCTCTCGACCGGCCCGAATTTGGCGAAATCGACCTTGGGCCAGGGCAGCAGGTCGAGCCCGGCAGTACCCGCCGTCGCACTCGGCCGCGCGGCGGGTGTCGGAGCCCTGGCGAAGGCATCCACGTCGGCCGGCAGAATGCGGCCGCGTGGACCGCTGCCCCTGACCTGACGCAAATCGATGCCGCGCTCGCGCGCGCGCTTGCGCACCGACGGCCCGGCGTAGGGGATATCGAACGATGTGTCGGCGGTACTCGAGGCAGTCGGCGGAGCAACCGGTATGCTCGGCGGCGTCGGCATGGCAGGGGCAGCCGCCGCCGCAGTCGGCGCGCGACGGAGCGGGGCAGCGGCGGCGGCATCCGTCACGAGCGTAAGGATGGTACTCCCCTCGCTGACACGGTCGCTGACTTTGACCTTCAACTCGGCCACGACACCCGCGAGCGGGGAGGGCACATCCATGGAGGCTTTGTCGGACTCAAGCGTTACGAGCGGCTGCTCCGGCGCGATGCTGTCACCCGGCTTGACCATGATCTCGATGATCGGCACGTCCTTGAAATCGCCGATGTCGGGAACGCGCACTTCTGCAACGCCTGCCGGCGCGCTCGTTGCCGCCGGCGGCGCCGATACGGCAGGCTTCACCGGCTCGCTTGCGACGCCCGCCCCATCGACTTCAAGGATCAGAATGGGCGTACCTTCGCTGACCTTGTCGCCGATCTTGATCGCAAGCGACTTCACCACGCCCGCAGCTGGCGAAGGGACCTCCATGGAGGCCTTGTCCGATTCGAGCGTGATCAGCGGAGCCTCGGCGGCGATACGCTCGCCCGGCTTCACCTGTATCTCAATGATCGGGACATCCTTGAAGTCGCCGATGTCGGGTACACGGATCTGCGTCAGCTCACCCATTATATTTGCCTCCCCTGAGATCCCATGTGGTCGTCATCGTCCGCGCATGCGGACGATCCAGTAACCACCGCACGTCGGGCTTGGCACGGCCTGCGTCATTCTGCGCCGCCGGGGATTACTGGATGCCCCGCCTGAAGCGGGGCATGACGACCGAGAAATTGAATAATGACGCCGAATTAGCTCGCATGGAGCAAGCCCGCGATTGCTCGCCCGAGACAGGAAACGCGTCCGCATTGTTGTTCTTTCTCGTCACATCTTCCAGGGTGGCGGTTTCTCCGCATCGATTCCGTATTTGACGATCGCAGCCTCAACCTTGCTCTTGGGCAGCGCGCCATCTTCAGCCAGTGCGTTGAGCGCAGCGATCGCAACATAGTGCCGGTCCACTTCGAAGAATTTGCGCAGCGCGACGCGATAGTCGCTGCGACCGAAGCCATCCGTGCCGAGGCAGACATATCGCCGCGGGACATAGGGCCGGATCTGATCGGCAAAGCCGCGCATGTAGTCGGTAGTCGCGACGATCGGGCCCTGGCGCCCGCCGAGGCATTGCTCGACATAGCTCTTGCGCGGGGGCTGCGCGGGGTGGAGCAGATTCCAGCGTTCCGCTTCCAGGCCGTCGCGACGCAGCTCGTTGAAGCTCGGGCAGCTCCAGACATCCGCGCGCACGCCGAAGTCCTGCTCGAGCAGTTGCGCGGCGGCGATGACTTCACGCAGGATCGTGCCGGAACCCATGAGCTGCACGCGCGGCGCTGCGCCGCCTCCGCCGTCGTGGAACAGATACATGCCGCGGCGGATTCCTTCCTCTGCGCCCGCCGGCATCTGCGGATGCGCATAGTTCTCGTTCATCAGGGTGACGTAGTAATAGACATCCTCCTGATCCTTGAACATGCGCCTGAGCCCCTCCTGGATGATGACCGCCACCTCGTAGGCGAAAGTGGGATCATACGAGACGCAGTTGGGTATTGTCGCCGCGAGCACATGGCTGTGCCCGTCCTCGTGCTGCAATCCTTCGCCATTGAGCGTTGTTCTTCCTGCGGTGCCGCCCAGCAGGAAGCCGCGACAGCGCATGTCGCCCGCCGCCCAGGCGAGATCGCCCACGCGTTGGAGCCCGAACATCGAATAGAAGATGTAGAACGGGATCATCGGCACATTGCTCGTGCTGTAGGAAGTCGACGCGGCGATCCACGAGGACATGGCGCCGGCCTCGTTGATGCCCTCCTGCAGCATCTGCCCGGACTTGTCCTCGCGGTAGAACATCAGCTGATCGGCGTCCTGCGGCCGGTAGAGCTGGCCGAGCTGCGAGAAGATGCCGAGCTGGCGGAACATTCCCTCCATGCCGAAGGTGCGCGATTCATCGGGCACGATCGGCACGATGAACTTGCCGATGGCCTTGTCGCGCAACAGCGTGCTCAGGATGCGCACGAAGGCCATGGTGGTCGAGATCTCGCGCGTCTCGGTGCTGGCGAGCTGCGCGCTGAATGCCGACAAATCGGGCACCTCCATTGGTTTGGAGGTGCGACGGCGCTGGGGCAGGTAACCCCCGAGCTGTGCCCGCCGCTCGCGCAGATATTTCATCTCTGGGCTGTCGTCCGGGAGGCGCAGGAAGGGGATCCCCTCGATCTTCTCATCCGGGACCGGAATGGCGAAGCGATCGCGGAATTTGCGCAAGGCCTCAAGCCCCATCTTCTTCTGCTGATGGGTGATGTTCTGGCCCTCGCCCGCCTCGCCCATGCCGTAACCCTTCACCGTCTTGGCCAGAATGACGGTTGGTTGGCCGGCATGCTTCACGGCAGCGGCGTAGGCGGCAAAGACCTTGACCGGATCGGAGCCGCCGCGGCGCAGCGCCCAGATCTCATCGTCGCTCCAGTCCTTCACCAGCTCCGCGGTCTCGGGATATTTGCCGAAGAAATGCTGGCGCACATAGGCGCCGTTCTTCGACTTGAAATCCTGATATTCGCCATCGACGCATTCGTCCATGCGCTTGCGCAGCATGCCCGAGCTGTCATTGGCGAGAAGCTTGTCCCAAGCCGAGCCCCACAGCACCTTGATCACATTCCATCCGGCGCCGCGGAAGATGCCCTCGAGCTCCTGCACGATCTTTCCATTACCGCGGACAGGCCCGTCCAGGCGCTGCAGATTGCAATTGATGACAAAGATGAGATTGTCGAGCCGTTCGCGCCCGGCGAGCGATACCGCACCGAGGGATTCCGGCTCGTCCATCTCGCCGTCACCCATGAAGGCCCACACCTTTCGCGCTGCGGTGTCGGCGATGCCACGCCCGTGCAAATATTTGAGAAAGCGCGCCTGATAGATCGCCATGAGCGGCCCAAGCCCCATCGATACCGTGGGGAACTGCCAGAATTCCGGCATGAGCCACGGGTGCGGATAGGATGAGAGCCCACGCCCGCCCGTCTCCTGGCGGAAGTTGAGAAGCTGCTGCTCGCTCAAGCGGCCCTCGAGAAATGCGCGGGCGTAGATGCCGGGCCCGGAATGTCCCTGGATGTACACGAGGTCGCCGCCGTGATTGTCCGACGGGGCTCGCCAGAAGTGGCCAAACCCGATGTCATAAAGCGTAGCGGCCGACTGGAAGCTGGCGATATGGCCGCCGAGCTCGGACGATTCCTTGTTGGCACGCAGAATGATCGCAACCGCGTTCCAGCGAATGATGGAGCGGATGCGGTGCTCGACGGCGCGATCCCAGCTCGCGCGCTCCTCCCGCTCGGGAGGGATCGTATTGACGTAGGGGGTATTGGGCGAGAACGGCGCGGCGACGCCGGCGCGTTGCGCCTCGTCGGTCAATTTTTCGAGCAGAAATGCCGCCCGGTCGGGGCCTTGATGATGCAGGACGGCGCGCAGCGAATCGATCCATTCGCCGGTTTCCACCGTATCGGAATCCGTCATCGCCAACATGAGCTCCTCCCGTTCCTGTCCGATTAGATCTCGATCTCGATTCCGATTTCCACGACCTGCGCCGCGGGAATGCAAAAATAGGCAGCCGAGCGTTCCGCGTTGCGCTGCATGAAGGCATAGAGCGCCTCGCGCCACACCCACATGCCCGGGATGCGCTCTGTCGGTATGATCGTTTCACGCCCGATGTAGTACGAGACCTCGGCGAGCCTTCCGCAGCTCAGCTCCGCCTGGTCATGGGCGTAGCGCACGCCTTCCGGCACGGATGGGCTCTCGGTGAAGCCGTAATGCAGGATCACGCGGGTCAGACCCGCGGGAAGGTCGTGAATGTCCACGCGCGCCTCTTCCGGCACGCGCGGCTCTTCGGTCGTCAGCACGGTGACGAGCAACACGCGTTCCTGCAGCGCATACATGTGCTTGAGGTGGTGCGTCAGGGTGAGCGGAACGCCCCTGGTGGCCGCAGACAGGAACGCCGCGGTCCCGGGCAAACGAGCAGGCGGATGCTCAATCAGCTGGGCGATGAATTCGTCCTCGCTCTCGCGCATCTTCGAACGCGCTCTGGCAGAGATTCTTTGCCCTCGGCGCCAGGTCAGCATCAGGAAGGCAATGCAAGCAGCAATGAGCAGCGGAAACCATCCGCCTTCGAAAAGCTTCAGCGAGTTTGCTGCAAAGAACACGAGATCGATGAGCAGGAAGGCGCCATTGACGATGACGACCGCAAGCGGGTTGAATCCCCACTGGATGGCCACGAGCGCCGCCAGCAGGGTGGTGATCGCCATCAGAAGGGAAACGGCTACTCCGTAGGCCCCGGCAAGATTGTCGGAAGAGCCGAAGCCGACCACGGCGCCCAAGGTTGCGACTGCCAGGGTCCAATTCACGATCGGAACGTAGATTTGCCCCCGTTCGAGCGCCGCCGTGTGCAGCACATGCAGCCGCGGCAGGAAGTCGAGCTGGATGGACTGCTGGGTGAGCGAGAATGCTCCGGAAATGATCGCCTGCGAGGCAATGACGGTCGCAACCATGGCGAACACGACCAGGATATAGTGAAACCAGTTGGGGGCGAGCTGAAAAAACGGATTCTCCAGCGCCTGCGGCTCGACCAGCAGGAGCGCGCCCTGTCCGAAATAGTTGAGAAACAGTCCGGGCAGCACGATTGCGAACCATGCCAGCCGGATCGGGCCGCGGCCGAAATGCCCCATATCGGCGTAGAGCGCCTCCCCGCCGGTGACTGCAAGGAATGTGGCGCCGAGCACGGCAAAGGCGACCACGGGCGGCGCATGTAATAAGAAGTCAACGGCGTAAAAGGGACTGAAAGCAGCCAGGATCCCGGGCGAAAGCATGATCCCGCGCAGCCCGAGAATTCCGATGGCGATGAACCAGCAAAGCATGATCGGGCCGAAGATCCCGCCGATGAAGCCGGTTCCTCTGCGTTGGACGAGAAACAAGGCGATCAGGATGAGCAGCGTGACCGGAACCACGACTGGGGCCAATGCGGGGGCATCCACTTTGAGGCCTTCGACGGCGCTGAGCACTGAGATCGCGGGCGTGATTGCGCCATCGCCATAGAGCAATGCGGCGCCGACGAGTCCCACGACGAGTATCGCACCGCGCCAGGTCCGCGGGCGCGCGTGTCTCGCTTTGAGAATTGCGAGCAGCGCCACAATACCGCCTTCCCCGCGGTTGTCGGCGCGCAGGATCAGGATGGCGTATTTCAGCGAGATGATGAGAATCAGCGACCAGATGATGAGCGAAACGACGCCGAGAACAGAATCGGCGAGTGGCGCGCCATGCGCGCTCGCAGCCTTGACCGCCTCCCGCAACGCGTAGAGGGGGCTCGTCCCGATGTCCCCATAAACGACGCCGAGCGCACCGATGCTCCCGGCCGCGGGCAGCGGCCACGAACGAACGGGCACTGCCAGGGAAGCAGCTCGTGACATGCAAAATCCGTGTGTCAGCTCAGGACGGCTCGCAGTCTGGCAATTTCCTGCGCGTCACTCCATCCCTGCAACACTCTTTTCCGCCGTCCAGGGGCGCCACGCTGAAGGCACAGCTTGACCGACGCGGCGACAGAATAGCAAATTAAAATTCGTAGCCGTAGGGTGGGCAAAATCGCGAGTCACGAGCGCTGCAGCAGCCGCGGGTTTGATTGCGATTCCCGGTCGGAGCCGGGGACAGGTTTTCTCACGCGCGAACACACTGGAGGGGCGCGCCTTTGCCCACCCTACGCGACCGTGGGAAGTGTAGGGGCGGGTTTAAAACCCGCCCCTACGAGGTGGTCAACGGCATAGGTGCAAGGCAATGGCAACGACAAAGAAGTCGGCAGCAAAGAACGGCAAGGGCAACGCGCGCGCGAACGGGCGCAAGTACAGCGACATTTTCTATGCGGTCGAGGACGAGGTGGCGTGGGTCACCATCAACCGGCCGCGCGTGCTCAATGCCTTCCGCGAGCAGACGCTGGATGAGCTCACGCATGCGCTGCGCTCGACCCGCGAGGATCCGTCGATCGCCTGCGCGGTCATCACCGGCGCCGGAGAGAAGGCGTTCTCCGCGGGTGGCGACTTCCATGCCATGAAGCGTCTTACCTGGACCACCGCCGCCATGTGGAACGACCGCATGCTGGGGCTCGCCATGGCGATCCGCGGCGTGCCGATCCCGGTGATCGCCATGGTCAACGGCTGGTGCGTCGGTGGCGGGCACGAGCTCGCGTTATGGTGCGACCTCGTCATCGCCTCGGAGAATGCGGTGCTCGGGCAGACGGGCGCGCGCGTCGGTGCCTGCCCCACTGTGGGCGCGACGCAGTATCTGCCGCGCATCATCGGCGAGCGGCTGGCGCGCGAGATGATCTTCTGCGCGCGGCGCTTTGGCGCCAAGGAGGCGGTCGAGATCGGGCTCATCAACAAATGCGTGCCGGCATCCGAGCTGCGCAAGGAGACGCTCGCCTGGTGCGAGACCATCAAGGGCCACAGCCCGCAGACGCTGCGCATGACCAAGAAGAGTCTCAATTTCGAATCCGATCTCCTCTATGCGTCCTGGCAGCACGGCATGGAGCTCCTCGCCCATGTCTGGGGCTCGGAGGAGAGCCTCGAAGGCATGAACGCTTTTCTGGAGGGACGCAAACCCGACTTCCAGAAATTCCGCATGCGCAGCAAGCGCGAGCTGGAAGAGTATCTCGCCGGCTGCGTGGCTGACCTCAACGCGCCGCCCTCGATGCGCAGGAAAGCGCGATGAGCGAGGAGGCGCGCGGGCCGCTCGCGGGCATCCGTGTCATCGATCTCACCCGGATCCTGGCGGGCCCGCTCTGCACCATGATGTTGGGCGACATGGGCGCCGATGTGATCAAGGTCGAGCCGCCCGGAGCAGGCGATGATACGCGCCGCTGGGGGCCGCCATTCTTGGGCGAGGAAGCCGCGTATTTTCTCGGCGTCAACCGCAACAAGCGCTCGCTCACGCTCAACATGGCGACCCCCGCCGGACAGAAGATCCTTGCAGGCCTTATCGCCAAGGCGGATGTGCTGATCGACAATTTCCGGCTGGGCACGCTGGAGAAATGGGGCTTTGCCGACGCGTGGTTCGAAGCGGCCGCGCCGCGGCTCATCCGCTGCTCCATCACCGGCTATGGATCGAGCGGCCCGAAGGCGGCACTCCCCGGCTACGATTTCGTGCTGCAGGCGGAATCGGGGCTGATGAGCATCTGCGGCGAGCCCGACGGCGGGCCGACCAAATACGGCGTCGCGATCGTAGATGTCTGCACCGGCATGCTCGCCGGCAATGCGATCCTGGCGGCGCTCAATGCGCGGCATCACACCGGGAAGGGACAGAAGGTCGAACTCTCGCTGTACGAGAGCTCGCTGTTCATGCTGGTCAATGTCGCCTCGAACTACCTGATGGCGGGACGCGAAGGCGGCCGCTTCGGTAACGGCCATCCCAGCATCGTGCCGTACACGACCTATCAGGCGGCTGACGCCATGATGGCGATCGCGGTGGGCAACGAGCGGCAGTTCGCGAACTGCGCCGAGGTTCTCGGCCATCCCGAATGGGCGACGGATGCGCGCTTTGCCAGCAACCGTGCGCGGGTGGAGAACCGGGCGACCATCGACGGGCTGATCAATGCGGCGCTCTCGCGCGAGAAGGCCGAGCATTGGCTGGCTCGGCTCAAGGCGGTGGGCGTGCCCTGCGGGAGGATCAACTCGGTGGCCGAGGCGCTCGACGACCCGCACACCGCCGCGCGCGCAATGATCGAGACGGTGGAGCATCCTGCCATTGGCGCGCTGAAGATGCTCGGCATCCCGTTCAAGTTTTCCGATACTGAGTGCTCGGTGCGGCGGGCGTCGCCGAAGCTGGGGGAGCACAGCGAGGAGATCCTCGCGGGCGAGCTTGGCTACGGGAACGAGGCGATTGCGCAGCTGCGGCAAGAGGGGGTGGTTTAATTGGATGCCAATCACATCGACCGGATACTTTGTGCCGTTAGGTCCTCTATCCGTCCCGTTTCCAGGCCTCCCACAGTAACAAACAGAGAAGGGCGTTAGAGGCTACGAAGCAAACTTTGAAGATCCACCACTCGGCATTGCCGGGGAGTTCGCTAAACACACCAGCCAAATAGGCGAGCAGGAAAAGGGCGAGCAGCATCCCGATCTTTGCTGCACGGGGAAGTCGAAGTCGGTTCGCTATTTCCATAGAGTGATCCTTCGGTACGCTTGGCAATCCCGAGAAAGGGCACCCCGGGATTAAAAGAGAGCGGAGGGGCTAATGGCTCCTCGGCTTGTCGCGCACAAACTCCCCGGAAACGAGCCCAATGAGGCTCGCAATCGCTACGACGCCAAAAAAAGCATCGCCCACGCCATCCCGGCGCCGCTGAATTCGAGACTCAATCGGCCAAGATTGAAGGTGGTGGTCAGCACAGCGATAAGAAGACACGCTCTGATCAGCGTCCAGTTCATGGGGTATGCCTTTTGATTGGAGTACAAAGCATATGCTGGATCCAATGGAGAGAATTATAGCACAGCAGATAATTCCGCTGGTCAGTACAAGGAATATCCCCCTGATGTCGGGGGCAGACGCGATCGATGCTACAAGAGCTTTCCTTGCTCAAGCATAAACAGATCGTCGAATCTTTTCGGCTGAAGCTGTTTGTAGGCCGTCGCAAGACCTTCAGATAGGCCCAGGGCTTCTCGGCCAGTCGCGTGGTGTTCTCGCACCACAGCTGCGCCGCGCGATCCTTGTGTTGGCGACGTTGGTATCCTCCTAGCCCTTTGTCTCGACGATATAGTAAGTGCCGTCGGTGCCCAGCACGACGAAGTCCGGCTCGTAATACCACAGATTTCCCGCGCTGTCGGTGTATTCGATCGCGAATCCGAATTGTTCCGGAAGCTTGGCGAAGATCTGGACATAGGCTGCCTTCTGCTGGAATTGCGCGAATTCCTTCTCGAACTCGTTGTGGCAGGGAACAAGGTTGAAGATGCACTTGCCTGCGGCAAGGGTTGCCCGCGACCATGGGAACGGTGGCGTTTCTGACAAAAGCCGCCCGGCATGCAGAAGCTGCGGCTCCAACTCAGAAATGACGAGCTTGCGTAGCGCGTCGACGAACGTCTTTACGGTCACGTATTGAGCCACATTGCTGCTGATCGCTTTGATCATCGCAGGCTCGTTCAAGGTCACCGGCTGACCGAAGGCCTTGGCCTCCCGCGCGAGCAGGCCGCGCATACGGACCTTCTTCGGTTTAATCCAAGTGCCCGGCTGCGCACTGTGCGGGCGTCGGCTGCCAGTTAGACTACCGCCCGTCGTCGCCGTTCTGCCACTTATCTTTGCCCGCCTCGGCGAAGCATTTTGCGAAGCGCTCAATATCGACTTCGCTGATCTTGGCTTCGACCAAGGCTGCTTTCCAGCGCGCGTTCACGCGCACACGAAGGTCCTCCAGCAGCGTTGCGGCTTCTTCGCGGTCCAGGCCGTAGGTCGCCGCTCCGGTCAGCGCATTGGCGAGTGTTGCCTCGTGACCCCTATCACCGATCGCAAGTATAAGGCGTCGTCCGTTAGAACCGACATGCGGTCGAGATACAACGTCATAAAGCGGTGAGAGACGCCAGCCGCGGCCATCGAACAAAAATGCATGGTTCCGCAGGTGATCGTCGTCGTTTCCGACCAGAATATTAAATGCCATTCTACGGAAGAGCTCTCGCAAATCGGAAAGAGGATCCGAACCAAACCGGCGTATGGCCTCGGCAAGATCGCGGTATGAATATCGATGCGCGGCGATCTCGAGAGCTTCCAGCATCGTCAATGCCGACGCAAATGGAATGCGCTTGAACTCGTTGCCTTCGACCCGCCGATCGAAGCGCTCGATCAGATAGATGTCACGTCCCAAAATGGTCCTGAACTCGGTATCGGGCACGTCTAGACCGCAGTGCTTTGCGAGCCGCATATCTGCAAGCTCGATGCGGCAAACGGGATAGGTATCATCTTTTGCGGAGAATTTTGCGATCCAGGGCACTCCGTTATGTGTTGTAGCTGCCTTGGGCCGGGCGCCACCGAGAGAAGAACCGGCTTCAAGCAGACGCCTGAAATCGCGGTCCAGACGATCAACCGATGGCGCGCGCTCGGCGGCTTCGGCAAGCACGGCAAGATCAAAGTGCTCTCCGAGGGTTTCTTCTTCTCGCCAAGGTGCAACGCGCTTTGGACCGCCGGTGGGATCGGGACCGAATGCCAGTGCGCCGACACGATGATCTCCCGTTGCGACGAGATAATCGAACTCCATAAGATTTTCGGAGCCAGCGGCTTTCTGCATGAGATAACGGCCCCATCCATCGGGCGCAGCGTCGCGGATGCCATTGAACAGCTCGAAGTCCTTTGCAGTCCGAAAGGTCTGGGCGGGAGCATCCGGATCGGGTAGCGGGAGAGCCGCGGGATCGACGGGCACACGGTTCGGCCGCCGAAGATAGCGAGCGCCATATTGAAAGGTCGCATAGCTATTGCGGCCATCCTCGGTCATATCGAGGCGACCCGCGGGAACGGGCCCCTCGTCGAGGTGGATGTACACGTAGGTCGTCCGAGTACGCACGGGATCGATTCTCAGAAATCGAGATCGGATTTCGGCGCTCGTGGCATCCGTGCCTGTTTGGGCAGTCGCTTGAGCTCCTCACCCTTGCCGACTGTGTCCTGATCCGGGGATGCGAGGGCCGCAAGTCGATCGATCAAGCCGAGGGCCCACAGCGCTGTTGCGACGACCCCAAGGCTCACGCCGGCATCGCCCCGTTCCAGCCGCTGTAGGGTGTCGAGGCTGACCATCATCCGCTGTGCCAGCAACCGCTGGGGGGTACGGCGACGCTTCCGTGCCGTGGCGATGTCCTGGGCAAAGACCTCGATCGCCTTGGCTGCCGGGGCCGGAAGGGCCTTAGTAGAGCGAGAGGCTTTTGCCATGGAGGGTCTCCATTGACCTGATATAACAGGTCAGAATGGCAGCTCCTACCTGATTTATCGGGTCAGCAGCCTGGGCAAAGCCATCGATTTCGGCAGAGGCAAGGCTGGTGAAAGGCGGCAAGCTCGATCCGGCACGCCAGATCGCTGTGCCCGAGGAAATGATTGGCTTTCACTGAAATCTACCGCCGGCAGGCCGCGTTCCTTGTCGCGCTTTGCCCTTTATCGCGGTCGAAGAGACGTCGCAGTATCGCGCTCTCTCGGGTTCGTTTGGCCAAAACGGCATCCGCTGCGGCTGCCCCGCAGCCATCCGCAAGTACAACTTATAGGACAGCGAAAATGAGGCTCCCTGTAAACAACAGGAAATTTACAGGGATTTTTTCAGCCTTAAGTTGAGCCGGCAGAATCACCTGCGAACGCGAACATCTTTCCTCGGTTTCCATCTGCCCCCGAAGCATCCTGGTGCAAGATCGCGGCCTCCATAACAGAACCTCAATACGTCGCCAAGAACAAAGCCCGGCGCAGTAATTTGCGCCGGGCTTTGAACGCACTTCTGAAGGATGGCCTTTTCTATATGAGTCGCGTTACATGGTCCAGTAAAATTTCTCTTGAGAGATACGTGCACAACAGCGAGCATGGTAGCCGCCTCAAGTTAGCGGCTATGGGGCTTGGGGGGGGACAATCTGGCGCGGGTGTCCCGGCTGTGATCGTAGGGCGGGTTACGCTCCGCTAAACTACCCCACCCTACATAGGTTCCAGATCTTCCTTCCTTCCTTCCGCGACCTCAAGCCTGAAGAGCTTCGCGGCGGTCCTCCACCGGATCCAGTCCTTGGCCTCCTCGGATATCTCCAGGACCTCAACTTTCTGCAAATTCTTCTTGTAGATATCGCCGGCCTCGGCTCGCCATGTGGGCGACCAGTCCGTGCCAAACATGATGCGATCGGCGCCTAATTCCCGTACGCCGCGTTCAATGTGCTCGGGCGGCGCCTGCACGATGTCGAAATAGACGTTGGGATGCTTGTAAGCCACGGCCAGCGCCATCTCGAAGATGAAGGAGTAGCCGCGGCCCATCTTGGTGATGATGATCGGGACCTCGGGGAACCACTCCGCCAGGACGTCCGCGAACAGGGGCATGCCGTGGTAGAGCGGGGTCGAGAACTGCGTCCATCCCGTCAGAAACATAACGGGCACGCGGTAGCGGGCCAGGATCTCCATGAGCGGCCGCAATTCTTTCGCAATACGCTCCGGCGCGGACTCGCTGGTGAAACGAGTCGGCAAAACCTCTCCGCAGCCTACCAGCCCCAGGTCCTTGACATAGTGCTCGATCTGCTCGCCCGTCTTGGTCCAATCGATCTTCTGCAGGATCTCGCTCTCGGCCGGGTGCCGGGCATGCTCGTGACCGACATTGAACAAACCGATGAGATGTTGCGGATGCTTTTTCACTGCGGTCGCGACCAGCACAGGGTCCTCCGCAAATCCGGGTTGAATGAAAGCTTTATCGATACGTCCCGCCTGCATGTCCGCGACCAGAAGGTCGGTCAGATCCTGCACATTCACATAGCGGGATCTGAAGACATCGGGTCGCCTTCTCCGCAAAGTTACCACATCGCGTCGCGACTGAATCGCGTCGCTGGGATTGAAATCAGGATTGCCGAAAGGATGCGTGTGGAGATCGATGATCATTTCTTATCTCTGACGTCTTTCATGAGACCCATCTCCCGGCCCAGCTCCATGACGTCGGCGTACTCGCTTTCAAGCAGTCGCCGCAAACCCTGGCTGTCTTCGTATTGAATGAACATGCTGGCCTTCCCGAGGCTGGCTGACACTTGCGGATCTGCAGCCGCTTCCTGCAGCGCCCTTTCCAGCGCGGCAACGACCGGAGCAGGGGTGCCCGCGGGAGCGTACAGGCCGAGCATCAGCTTGAGCTTCGCGTGGCGAACGCCCTTTTCACTCAAGGTCGGAACGTCCGGCCACGTAGGCAGACGCGCATCAGCGCTGGTCATGAGCGCTCGCAAAGCGCCGGCCTGCAGGAAAGAGGCGGCTGCGCTGTAGGGCGTCGCGCCGATGTCGACCTGCTTGCCGACCACGGCGAGAATGGCCTGAGGGGCACCCGGATAGGGTACATTGAGAACATCAATCCCGGAGGTGACCTTGATCGCTTCCATATTCAGGGTGGAAAGGCTGCCGATGCCATAGGACCCATACGTAAGCTTGCCGGGAAATTGCCGCGCGTGCTCGACCAGCTCGTCCAGGGTCTTCCAGGGTGCATCCGAGCGAACCACGATCATGCCGGCGTCAACTGCGTAGTTGCCGATCGGAATGAAACTGCCGAGGCCATACGGCAGATTTTGTGTGAGGCTTATCACCGTAAGCGTCGATGTGGAGGTCGCCGCCAAAGTGTAACCGTCCGCAGGCGCGCTCGCGACCGCCGCCATCGCAACGGCGCCACTTGCGCCAGACCTGTTGACGATAACGATCGGCGCTCCCAGGAAAGCTGACAGACGCGGCTCGATGATGCGGATGCCGATGTCCAGCGAGCCTCCGGCAGGGGCCGGCACTATCAGGTGGACAGGATGCGCCGGAAATCTCTCCTCTGCCGAGAGGCCCGTCCATGTGCCGTGCGCGAGAGACAGAAGCACGGCAGAAATGGCGCCCAGAGCCAGATATCGTAAACCCATGATCCGAGCTTTCCTCAGCAGGCGGAGCGCTGCGCGCAAACTACCATAGTATCCGGGATCAGAAATTGGTGGTACGCGAGAAGCAGAAATGGAGCTGCGCGTCCAACATGGTCGGTTCACCTCTCCCCTTGCGGGCCCCCACAAGGGGAGGGGGCGCACCGAATGCGCGGCTCGTCCGTGCATCCAAAAACAAGCGACGCGACATCGAGGAGCGCTACCCCGGATTACGCAACAATGCGCAATCGGGCTACAAAGATTGCCATGCGCCAGGCGTTGAAGCTTCATCCGGACTCGGTCTGCCTCGCAACGACACACATCGCAGTGGACGTCGCACGTCCCCGCGTCGGCAGCCTGGTGTTATACTATTTCGTTACCGGCAAGATAAGCGATTTGCGAATCCCGCCAGTAATTCCAGGTGGGCATGCCGATGAGCTTTGGCGGCACACTTGCTTCGAAGCATTCATCCGCGGCTCGCAGGACGAGGGCTATCACGAATTCAACTTTGCGCCCTCGACGCAATGGGGCGCATATCGGTTCAGCAGCTACCGAAGCGGCATGCGCGTTGCGACTGAAATCAGCGCGCCCCGGATCGAAGTGCAATCGGAAGACGGATTGTACACGCTGCAAGCCTCACTCGACCTGGATCGGGCATCGAGCTTGCGGCGCGACGCTGTCTGGCGTCTCGGTCTCTCGGCGGTGCTCGAAGAAACCAGCGGCCGCAAATCATATTGGGCTTTGGCGCACCCCCCAGGCAAGCCGGATTTCCATCATTCCGTTTGCTTCGCGCACGAAATTTCTGCAGCGTAGCAAGCATGAAGTTTGGCATTGATCGGCTTGTCGCTGAACCCGCCTTTCGCGCACCACTGCATGGCCGGCGTGTTGCATTGCTCGCCCATCCCGCTTCGGTCACGGAAGACCTGACGCATTCGCTCGATGCATTGGCCGCATGCGGCGATGTCAAGATCACCGCCGCTTTCGGTCCGCAACATGGCCTGCGCGGGGAAAAACAGGACAACATGGTCGAGTCGGCGCACTTCAAGGACCCAGTGCACGGCATCCCGGTATTCAGCCTGTACGGAAATGTGCGCAAGCCGACGAGTGAGATGATGGATACATTCGACGTCATCCTCGTCGATTTACAGGATTTGGGTTGCCGGATTTATACGTACATCACGACGCTGCGTTACCTCCTGGAAGCGGCATCACGACTCGGAAAAGCCGTCTGGGTATTGGATCGCCCCAACCCGGTCGGGCGTGTGATCGAAGGCCTGACGCTCCGATCCGGGTGGCACAGCTTTGTCGGGGCTGGACCGTTGCCGATGCGGCATGGACTTACGCTCGGCGAGCTAGCATCGTGGTTTGTGGAATTACTGAAGCTCGATGTCGAGTATCGCATCATCGAAATGCAGGATTGGCGGCCCGATGCCGCGCCTGCATTCGGTTGGCCGCTTGGTGCGCGCGCGTGGATCAATCCCAGTCCCAACGCGCCGAATTTGTGGATGGCGCGCGCCTATGCGGGCACGGTGATGGTCGAGGGCACAACGCTCTCGGAAGGGCGCGGCACCACTCGGCCGCTGGAGCTGTTCGGCGCGCCCGACATCGATACGACACGCGTGATGAAGGAAATGTACTCCCTTGCACCGCGGTGGCTACGCGGTTGCCGCCTGCGCCATTGCGCCTTCGAGCCTACCTTTCACAAACACGTCGGCAAGCTTTGCTACGGGATACAGATCCACACCGAAGATCCCAGCTACGATCACGCAGCGTTCAAGCCTTGGCGTCTCCAGTCGCTCGCGTTCAAGGCGATTCGCCGTTTGTATCCGGACTATCCGCTCTGGCGCGATTTCGCCTATGAATACGAGCACGGCCGGCTCGCCATCGATGTCATCAACGGCGGTCCGTTGCTGCGAGAATGGGTGGACGATGCACTTGCGACGCCGCAAGACCTGGATGCGCTGGCCATGCCGGATGAGCAGGCCTGGCTGCATGAGCGGCAAGAGCATCTGCGCTACTGAGCGGCAGCGGACGCGAAAAGCGGCGGCGCTGAAGACGGCATCGGGGTGGCCCAGATGGCGCGCATCGTGCGCAATCCGGGCTGGGGATGCAGGCAGAGCAGCTACACAAGCGGGATCTGATCGGGCTTTTTGATGCGGAGCTTGCGGCCGTAAGTCTTGCGTTTGTGCTTGGCTTGCGCAGCCTTGCCGTTGGTGCCCGCTGGGATGGAAGCCATGTCGTTCAGCTCATCCCGGCCCGGATATCTCGGCCGGCCGACGAGGAGAAGCGGCGCACGTGCGCGTGCTTCGCGAAGGCGCGCCTGCGCGATATCGAGATAGGCAGGGTTGATGTCGATGCCGACATAGCGCCGGCGCATCTGGCTCGCGACCGCGCAGGTGGTGCCGGTCCCGACAAAGGGATCAAGCACGATCTCGCCGGGAAAGTTGGCAACGGCGCCATGCGTGTAGAGGCGCATGAGGCGCGCCGGCAGCTTTTCCGGAAAGGGGGCGGGGTGATCGCCCCCACGCTTCACGTCCTGTGGGTATATGAACCAGACCTGCTGGCTGAGGTCGAGCCATTCGGCGCGGCTGAGCGTATTCGCCTCCTTCACCTGTGCAGCGAACTTCGGCGGCTTGCCCGGCTTCACGTAGACATTGATGAACTCGATCGTGTTGTTCTCGATGATGTTGCCCGGATTGGGATAGCTTCCGAACATCATCTTGGATGTCTGCTTCTGCCAGATGAAGAGGCTGTAGCGCTGCAGCTCCGTTTGTCGCAGGATCCCGTGCTCGATGTCGAAGGCCATGTTCTTGAGATGCCGCGTGTGCTGCCGGATCATCTCCTTAGGGATCGGCATGATCGGCGCGTTGATGCAAAGTTTGCCGTTCGGGCGCAGCACCCGGGCGCACTCCGTCCAGACCGACTGCATGTCGGCCAGGTAGGCTTCGTACGAGCTCCAGGGATTCTCAGCCTCATCGTAGCCTACCGCCGTCCAGTACGGCGGTGACGTTATCACCAGATCGATGCAGCCCGCGGGAAAGCAGGCAAGAACCTGCGCGGCATGTCCGGTGAACAGCCGGTTCACGATCTCGGTCGGCATCAGTCGGAACGCGGTTTGCGCGGGAGATGTTTGTTTGGTGACAAGGCTCATGGGATGGCGCGAATCGTTTCACCACTGTAGCCCGGATGGAGCGCATAGCGCGACATCCGGGGCGCTGTTCCCCGGATTGCGCAAGCGCAATCCAGGCTACGGGGAAATGCGCTGCGGCAGATGGGTTCTCACCTGCCTGTCTTCGGCACGTATCGCACGCCGGGCAGGTTTTCGAAATGACGATCACAGGTCAACAGCTCGGCGTCATGCGCCAGAGCAGTAGCATAGACGATTGCATCCGCGGTCGCGAGCTTATGCCTGGCACACAGGTCTGCCGCCGAAAGCGCGGTCGCGGTGTCGAGATCGGCAACGACGCAGGTCTCGGTGAACGCGATCACCCGGTCGGCCTTGTCTTCGCCGACCTCACGGGTCAGCCATTTCGCCAATTCGAGCTGCACCAGCGTTGGGACCAGCCATTGCGAGCGTTCGGGCAATTCGGCGGCCACCGAAACGCCAACCGGTGAACCCATCAGCCATTCGATCCAGGCAGACGTATCGACGAGCCGCATCAGACGCGGTCAGTACGGTCGCGGTAAGCCTTGGGCTTGGCGCCGCGCGCCAGCCCGGACAGCTCCTCCAGTTTCGGCACCGGAACCAGCAACATGCCCTCGCCCTTTGGAATGAAGGCAAACACCTGCCCCGCCTGCCAGCGCCGGGCTGTCCGGATCGCCTTCGGGATGGAAATCTGAAATTTGGCGGAGAGCTTGGCCGTGTCTTTCGATGCCATTATCGGTGTCCATCGATCATGAGTTGGTAAGAAGTTAGCAGGGGTCGACACAGATTCAACCGGAATCTCCCTGATGGAGCGCGTAGCGCGACATCCAGCGACACGGTGGTCCGTATTGCGCACCGCTCCCCGGATCGCGCAAGAATGCGCAATCCGGGCTACGACCGAACCGGGAGCGGGAGGAAGGGTGCCATGAGAAAGCTTCGGACGCAGCGCGACAATCAGCAATGGATGCTCGATCTTGCGCTCAATCTGCGCGGCCGGGTGCAGAATTTCGAACGCGACGACCTGGAAGTGCCCGCAGACAAGCGCGCGCGCAATTATCGCATGCTGCCGAAGGTGTGGCGGGAAGCGGCGGAGCGGCATGAGGCGCTCGCAAAGCTCGCCCAGAAGCAGGGCGCGAACGCCACGGCGACCAGCCATTACGATCACGCCATCGAAGCCTACCGCATGGCGCAGCACCCGATCTATTACGATGATCACCCGGTCAAGATCCGCCTCTGCAACAAGCTCAACGAGATGGTGGATCGGCGGAGCGAAGTCGCGGATTATCCGATCGAGCGCGTCGAAGTGCCGTTCGATGACGGCAAGACCATCTCATGCCTGCTGCATCTTCTTCCCGACTGCCGCAAGGCGCCGGTCGTGATCTATGTCCCGGGGATGGACCAGACCAAGGAAGTCTTTCCCAAGGCCGCGCACAACATCGCCAGGACGCGCGGCTGTCACGTGCTGGCGATGGACGGGCCGGGCCAAGGCAATTCCAACCTGCAGAAGATCCGTGCCGTGAAGGACAACTACGAGCGCGCGGGGGCAGCGGTGATCTCGTATCTGGCCAAGCGCCCGGAAGTGGATGCGCAGAGGATCGCGATCTACGGCATCAGCATGGGCAGCTACTGGTCGCTGCGGCTTGCGAGCTATGACCGGCGCGTTGCCGCTGTGGTAAGCGCGGTCGCCTGCTTCAATCCGAACAACACGATCTTCAGCCAGTCTTCGCCGCGGTTCAAACAGATGTTCATGTACATGGCGGGCTACGAGGACGAGGCGGCGTTCGACGCCGAGGTCGCCGCCGGCATGACCGTTCGCGGACATCTCGGCACCATCGCCTGTCCGACGTTGCTGATCACGGGCGAGTTCGATCCGCTCTGCCCGCTCGAGGACGCGATCGCGGCCTATCACGAGCTCACGACGGAGAAAGAGCTGTGGGTGTTCGAGAATCAGTATCATCCGCTCTGGTCGATCGGAAATCTCGGCGGGCTCGACGTGCACGATTATGTCCTCGACTGGCTGCAGGGCCTGTTCGCGGGGCGGGTGCAGCCGAGCCCACAAGGGCGCATCGCCTATATCAGGGAAGGAGGCAGCGGGCCCTGGAGCGATTGCGACTGGGAGCCGCCGGTCGGCCCCGCGCAGGCGTATTTCTGAAACCGCCATGAGCAGCACGCGGGACCATTATTTTCCCAACACCGAGCCGCTTGGGGCGAACGAGATGCGCATCGTTGCGCTCGGCACCGGCCGGCCGTTCGTGCGCCGGGCGCAGGCCAACTGCTCCTGGCTCATTGAGCTCGGCAACGGCGACAAGTTCATCATGGATTTCGGCGCGGGCTCGCAGACGAATTTCACCGCGCTCGAAATCCCGCATCAGGACATCACCGCCTATTTCGCCACCCATCTGCATGCGGACCATGTGGGCGACTTCGCGCAGGTCTGGATCGGGAGCTGGACCGGGGGAAGAGTGAAGCCGCTCGTTCTTTATGGCCCGTCCGGCCCCGAGCCGAAATACGGCATCGCGCATTTCGTGCGCCGGCAGATGGAGTCGCTCGCCTGGGACATGGACACGCGGCTCGGCGTCCTTCCCGACGCCGGCGCGGAGGTGGACGTGCACGAGTTCGATTTCAGCAAGACCGGCGTGGTGTATGAGAAGAACGGCGTGGTGATCCGGAGCTTTCCCGCCATTCATATCTACGACGGCCCGGTGAGCTATCGGCTGGAGTGGAACGGGCTCACGTTCGTGTTCTCCGGCGATACCACGCCAAACCGGTTCTTCATCGAGAACGCACAGGGCGCCGACCTGTTGATCCACGAATGCTTCAACACGGTGAAGCAGCTCATCGAGCGCTCCGGTTATGATGAGCGCACCGCGCGCGCGGTCGGCACGGTGATCCATAGCGCGCCGGAAGAAGCGGGGCAGGTGCTGGTGCGGGTGAAGCCGCGGCTTGCGGTGGTCTATCACTTCTTCAATGACTTCGACACGGGCGCGGAGATCGAGCGCGAGATCCGCAAGGCTTACGAGGGCCCGCTGGCGCTGGCGCAGGACCTCATGGTGTTCAACGTCACGCACGAGGACATTCGCGTGCGCATGGCGGTGACGGCCACGCATGTGTGGCCGAACAAGGAGCGCCACGACGAGGGCTTGCGCAAAGCGCCGCGCAACAAGCGCGGGCCGAAGATGTCGCGCTGGCTCGCCGACCAGCAGCTCTTCCCGAAGTTTTAGCGCCCGTGTCCCGGATGCGGCGCAGCGCGAGCGCATGCACCAGCGCTTCCATGATCTCCGCGCGTGGGGCGCGAAGCGGTGCGCCGCTGATCCGGGACCGGCACGGCCTCAGAGCTGGAACGTGCGAGAGCTTGTGCGGTCCCGGTTCTGCAGCGCATCATGAGCAGCGCAGTGATAGTGTGTGCCATGGAATAGATAATAAATGCGCTGCTCATGCTGCACTGCGCCCGGGACACGCCACTGTGCTAACGCCTATGAGGGAGCAGGCGGAGTTTGCCGCTTACTCTCTCTTCCCGAGCGCATCCATCATGGTGCAGAAAGCATGATGACGCTGGGACGACGTGGATTTCTGCGGATTGCAGCTACAGCGGCTGCGGCTGCGGGGAGCGCGCGGATGGCGCGCGCGCAGGATTATCCATCGCGTCCCATCACGGTGATTGTGCCCACCGGCGCGGGTGGGCCGCAGGACGTGGTCGCGCGCATTGTCACCGAGCGCATGCGCAGCACGCTCGGCGAGCCGCTGATCATCGACAATGTCCCCGGCGCCAGCGGCAGCATCGGCACCGGGCGTCTTGCCCGCGCCAAGCCCGACGGCTACACGCTTGGCATCAGCCTCTCGTTCTCCACCCACGTGCTCAACGCCGCGATCTACACGCTGCCCTACGACGTGATCGAGGATTTCGCGCCGGTTGCGCTCATCGCGCATACTCCGCAGCTCATTCTCGCAAGACAGAGCATGCCGGCGGACGACCTCAAGGCGCTGATCGCGTGGCTCAAGGCCAACCCGGACAAGGCCTCGCTCGGGCACATCGGCCCAGGCAGCCCCGCGCATCTCGCCGGCATCCTGTTCCAACGACAGACCGGCACCCGCTTTGCGTTCGTGACCTACCGCAGCGCAGGGCAGGCAATGGGGGATATGATCGCAGGGCACATCGATCTGATGGCAGTCGCGCCCAACATCGCGCTCGAGCATGTGCGCGCCGGCACGATCAAGGCTTATGCGGTCATGTCCAGGCAGCGGCTACAAGCGGCGCCCGAGATCCCGACCGTGGACGAGGCGGGACTGCCCGGCTTCTACGCCTCGCCGTGGTTTGCGCTCTGGGCGCCCAAGGGCACGCCGCGGGACGTGATCGCGCGGCTCAACGCCGCCGTGGTGGACGCCCTGGCCGATGGTGCGGTGCGCCAGCGCCTGGCACAAACCGGAAGCGAGATCGTGCCGCGCGACGAGCAGACACCCGCGGCGCTCGCGGCCTTGCAGAAGGCCGAGATCGCGAAATGGTGGCCGATCGTGAAGGACGCAGGCATCAAGGCGGAGTGATGCTGAGCTTTCGCGCAACCCGTCCGCGGTTGCAGCGATCATCATTCGCGGGCAAGGTCGGAGGACCATTCCATCATTGGAGAGAGGTCATGCGGCACCTGGTTCTGCTAATGGCGCTCCTCGGCGCCACTGTCGCCCCCGTGCATGCACAGGACGCCATTCCGGATCTCAGGGGCACCTGGACGGGAAAAGGCAAGGCGGTCGTGCTCGGCAACAATCCTCATCATCCCGGAAGTCAGACCGCGGCGGATACTCCGCGGGTGCACGAAATCGAGGCCACCCATGTGGTCGAGGGTCAGGACGGCCGTCTTGCCTGGGGTCATTCGTCCTCGAGCGCCGCCGACACCAAGGAGCCGTTCGCCTGGGCGCTCTCAGCGGACAACGAGTCGATCGTCGGGGCCGATGTGGACGGCTATTTTCACATCTCGCTCCTTTCGGCCGACCAGATGGAGAAATGCTACGTGCACAACGGCACGGGCGCCACGCGCTCGATCGTGGCTACGTGCTACACGATGAACCGGGTGAAACCGTGAAAATCAAGCGGGTCGAGCCGATTGCGGTCACCATTCCGATGAAGAAGCCCGTGTTCATGGCGGGGGTGGAGATCAGGACCGCGGACAACGTGCTCGTGCGCATCGAAGCAGACAACGGCACATTCGGTTGGGGCGAGGCCGCATCCGCTCCCACCATGACCGGCGAGACGGTCGAGAGCATGATGGCGGCGATCACTTATCTTGCGCCGGCGGTCGAAGGCCGCCCAGCGGAAGATATTGCGGGCACCGTCGCGGCCATGCGGGCGCGCATGTACGCGAACACGTCTGCCAAGGCCGCAATCGAGATGGCGCTGCACGACCTCATCGGCCGCGCCACTGGCGAGCCCGCCTACGCGCTCCTCGGCGGCAGAGTGAGAAGACGCATGCCCATTCTCGGCGTCATCGGCACCGGCGAGCTCGCCTCCGACCTCCGCGAGGCGGAAAGCAAGAAGGCGCAGGGCTATGTCGCTTTCAAGATCAAGGTCGGCATCGACAAGCCGCTCGTCGATGCCGAGCGCACGCGCCACATCTGCGCGCTGATCGGATCCGACGCCCTCATCTCCGCCGATGCCAATCAGGGCTGGAGCACGGAGGAGGCGGTGCAATACGTGCGTGCGCTCGCGGGTACACGCCTCGACTTCTTCGAGCAGCCGGTGCCGGCCGAAGACCTCGCGGGGATGGCCACCGTGGCCAAGGCTGCTGCGGAAGCGGGCGCGGTCGCGATCGGCGCGGACGAGAGCATCCACTCGCTCGAGGACCTCCGCCGCTTCCACGCGCAGGGTGCTGCACGCGGGGCGAGCCTCAAGACCATCAAGCTCGGCGGCATGCGCGCCGTCATGGAAGCGGGGCACCTCTGCGAGGAGCTCGGCCTCAAGGTCAACGTGGCCGCCAAGACCGGCGAGTCGAGCATCGCCTGCGCCGCCGCCGTGCATATCGCTGCGGCGCTGCCGCAGATCGATTGGGGGCTCACGCTCTCCAACGAGGGACTTGCCGACGACGTGACCGCGCAGCCCATCCGCATCGTGCGCGGACATGTGGAGGTCTCCGACGCTCCCGGGCTCGGCGTTGACGTCGACGAGGACCGGGTGCGCCGCTACCGCCGGGCTGTGCCGCTGCGCTACGTGGCATAAAATGAAACCAAATCGGGTGAATGTCGGGATCGTCGGGCTGGGGCGCTGGGCGAAGGTGCTCGCCCGTGCGGCACACGCATCGGACAGGCTCACGATTACGGCTGGCTACAGCCGCTCGCAGGAGAAGCGCGCGACGTTTGCGCAGGAGTTCGGGGTCGCGAGCGCTCCCGACCTTCCTAGCTTGCTCGCGGACCCGCGCATCGAAGGCGTGATCATCACCACACCCAACGAGCAGCATCTCCCCGTTGCGCGCGAAGCCGCACGGGCCGGCAAACACATCTACACGGAAAAGCCGATCGCGAGCACGCTCGAGGAAGGCCTCGAGATCGAGGCGCTGGAAAAGAGCCATGGGGTGACGGTCACGGTCGGCCACAGCGCACGGCTGATGGCGGGCATCCGCCGCATGCGTGAGATGATCGATGCGGGCGAGCTCGGCCGCGTCGCGTTCATGGAAGCAAATTTCTCCAACGAGCGTGCGCTGGAGCTCACTCCGCAGACCTGGCGCTGGTACAAGGCGAAGGCACCCGGGGGGCCGCTCTCTCAGCTCGCCATCCATCAGTTCGACGTGCTGCATTATCTCGGCGGTGAGATCGTTGCGGCAAGCTCAATGGCAGCGAAGCTCTCGCCAGTGGGCGCCGAGGTCGACGACCAGACGATGACGCTGTTGAAGTTCGCCGACGGCAAGATCGGCTATGTCGGCGCCAGCTGGACGTCCCCGGGGGTGTTCGCGGTGCGCATCTTCGGCTCCAAAGGCCTCATGCATTACGAGATCGACTTTGCGACCTGGGACACGCCGGCGGAGCTGCACAAGACCTCCACTCTCTACATCCAGCGCGGGACGCAGGGTTATGGGGAACGCGAGGAGATCGGGGTGCCGGAAAGCGACATGTTCCGCGCCGAGCTCGACATGTTCGCGGAGAGCTGCCGCACGGGAAAAGCGAACGAGCTCTCGGCGCACAACGGCAATGTCGCCGTCGCGGTGGTGTATGCGGCGTTGCGCTCGATCGAGCAGCAGGGCCGCACGGTTGCCATTGCCGAGGTGATCGCGGACGCCCACGCCAAGGTCGCGGGAGCAAGCCGCCATGTTGCCTAGCCGCTATTTCGTCGAGCTCACGCAGCCGGAGATCGCGGCCCAGCTGAAAAAGAATCCGCTGGTGATCCTGCCGGCAGGGAGCGTCGAGCAGCACGGGCCGCATCTGCCGGCCGGCACCGATTCGTTTGCCGCGAACACGATCGCACATGCGGTGGCGGAACGCATGGACGCGCTCGTGATCCCGGGAACGCCGCTCGGCGTCACTCCCATGCACATGCCGTTCGAGGCCACCATCACGCTTGCGCCCGATACCTACATGCGCCTCGTCACCGACGCCTGCGTCTCCACGGCAAAACATGGCGCGCGATACCTGCTTATCCTCAACTGGCACGAGGGCAATATGCCCTCGCTGGCGCTCGTGGCGGAGGCGCTCCATCGCGAGCACGCCATGACGGTACTCACGGTCCAGGCCTGCTACGTCGCGGAGGAGCTCTATGGCAAGAGCTGCAACGGCCTGACCCATGGCGGCGAGATCGAGGCGCTTGCGGTGCTCGCGGAGCGGCCGGAGCTCGTGCATCTCGACCGGATCGAGCGTTCCTCCGACCCTGCGCACGGTCACAAGATGGATCGCCTGCGCCGCACCCGGAGCTTTCAGCCGGTGCTCACCGACATCCGCTCGATCGCGCCGACGGGCTGGTTCGGCAGCCCACAGCACGCCACTGCGGAGAAGGGCCGGCGCATGATCGCCGCCGTTGCCGATGCGATTGCGCGCGAGGCAGGCGAGGTATTCCGCGAGCTCGATGCCATGCAGGGCGGCGCCGCGGAGATCACGCGTCTGCGACAGGTGAAGTAAGCCGGCGGAGTTTGTGTCGCAAATGTGCGCCGGCGCTGAACGACGCATGAACGCGTCAGCCATGCGCCGTTCGAGATCGGTGCGCTAGGAAGAGTGCAATCAGTCGGGCGGCGGTAACACCGGCGTTCCGTGACTGAGAGCACCGAGGCCCGTTGGCTCCGAGCGTCAGCTCGCGAGTACAGGCGGGTTCTTCCAGAGAGGAACTCACACCCATGTCTACCCGTCACGTTCTTTTCGGCGCGTTGACCATCGCGCTCCTGTCGGCTCCCGCGTTCGCCCAGGACAGCAAGCCCTCGACCACTCCTGCGCCAAAGCTCACTGCACCGATGACCGCTCCCAAGGCTTCCACTACAGGGGCGGCAACCGCTGCGGTCACCGCCAAGACGAATCTCAACAGTGCGAGCGAAATGGATATCGGCAAGCTTCCGAAGATCACCCCCGCGCAGTCGAAGGCGATCGTGGAGGCACGTGAGAAATCCAAGTTCAAGAACTGGGACGATTTCGTCGGGCGCAAGCTCCTTCCCGCCGACACCGCCGCTGCGATCAAAGAGACCGTGAGCTTCTGATCAGCTGCCCGCGCGCTCACGCATGTAGGGGCGGGTTTAAAGCCCGCCCCTACAAAGATGGTCTGTCAAGCGTAGGGGCGAGGCATGCCTCGCCCTCGTTCGGCATCGCTGACTGTGGATCAGGGCAACGCATGCGTTGCCCCTACGAGCATGCAACGCTAATCAATTCAACGGGATTTTTGCGCGCTTTACCACGTCGGACCAGCGCGCGATATCGGACGCAAGCTGCGCGGCGAATTCGCGGGGCGGGCTCGCGATAAGATCATAGCCGAGCGTTTTGATGCGCGCTTGCATCTCGGCGCTATCCAGAATCGAGACGACCGCGTCGTGCAGCGTGGCGACGATCTGCGCGTCCATTGCGGCAGGACCGAGAAGGCCCGCCCAGTTGCCGACAGCAAATCCTGGAATGCCGCTTTCCGCAATGGTCGGCAACGCAGGCATGAGTGCTGAGCGCCTGCTCTCGGCCACGGCGATGACGCGGACGCGATCCGCGTGCTCCGCCTGCAGGGCGGGAATGCTGGCGAACAGAACCTGCACCTCGCCGGCCAGGAGATCCACGACCGCAGGGTTCATGCCCTTGTTGGGCACGTGCACCATCTCAATCCCTGCCATGCTCTTGAACAGCTCGGCGGCAAGGTGGGATGCGCTGCCGATTCCGGCGGAGCCATAGGAGAGCGCATTCGGGTTCGCGCGGGCATAGGCAACGAGCTCGCTCACGGATGCGGCGGGCACCCCCGTGTGCAGCGCCAGCGCATAGGGGCTCACTGCAACGTTGATCACCGGGCTGAGGTCGCGGGCGACGTCATACGGAGGCGACTTGTTGACGGCGACTGCAAGGGCAAGGCTGCTCGGCGAGTAGAGGAGCGTATAGCCGTCGGGGGGCGAGGCGATCACGGACCTGGTCCCGATGATTCCGGCTGCGCCAGGGCGGTTCTCGACGACGAAATGCTGGCCCCAGCGCTCGCTGAGCGCTTGCGCCAACAGGCGGGCCAGGACGTCGACGCCGCCCCCTGCCGCGACCGGCACGACGATGCGCACGGGACGATCGGGATAATCGGCGTGCGCGAGGCTCGCATACATCAGGAATAGGAGGATGGCCGCTCCGGCGGCGAGCATTCGTTTCATGTGGTCTTTCCGCACATTGCGCTGTGGCTCCCGCCAACGATGCGTTAAGCCGTGGCTTCGCCCGCGTGGGCAAAATCACCCAGAAGCCGAGCGCATCATTGAGACCAGGCCAAGCGATTTTGCCCACCCTTCGCGCCGCGTGCGCTAGAATACCGCCGATCATCAGCCCGGGAGCACCGGCCATGAACATCCAGGATAGAGCGCGCTTCGCGACGACCGACCTTGCACGCGCCGCCCATGCGCCAGGCTACATGTCGGGGTTCGGCAATTCGTTCGAGTCCGAGGCGCTCGCCGGCGCACTGCCGGTCGGACGCAATTCGCCCCAGCAGGTGCGCTACGGGCTCTATGCCGAGCAGCTTTCCGGCTCGCCTTTCACCGCGCCGCAACGGAGCAATCAACGCTCCTGGCTCTACCGAATCCGCCCGAGCGTGAAACATTCCGGCCGCTTCCGCCGCGTGGACAAGAACCTCATCCGCACGGCACCGGAGGCGCGGCTCGAGAGCACACTGCCCGTCGGGCAAATGCGCTGGGGACCCATTCCCATGCCTGCCGAAAGTCTCACGTTCGTGCACGGGTTGCGCACCATGACCACTGCAGGCGATGCGGAAACTCGCACCGGCATGGCAGCACATGTGCTCCTCGTCACCGCGTCGATGCGGAGCGAATATTTCTGCAATGCCGACGGCGAACTGCTCATCGTGGCACAGACGGGCAAGCTGCGCTTGTGCACGGAGTTCGGGGTGATCGAGATCGAGCCCGGGGAGATCTGTATCATCCAGCGCGGCATGATCTTCCGGGTCGAGCTCGTCGAAGGGTCTGCGCGCGCCTATGTGTGCGAGAACTACGGCGGCGCCTTCACGCTGCCTGATCGCGGCCCGATCGGGGCCAATTGCCTTGCCAATGCGCGCGACTTCCTCACCCCGATCGCCGCCTATGACGACGTGGAGGAGCCCTCGACCCTGTTCATGAAATGGGGCGGCGAGCTCTATGCGAGCGAGATCGAGCAGTCGCCGCTCGACGTCGTTGCCTGGCACGGCAACTACGCGCCTTATAAATATGACCTGCGGCGCTTCTCGCCGGTCGGCGCGCTTCTCTTCGACCATCCCGATCCCTCGATCTTCACGGTGCTGACCGCGCCGTCGGAAACGCCGGGCACTGCCAATGTGGACTTTTTGATATTCCCGGAACGCTGGGCCGTGGCCGAGGATACGTTCCGGCCTCCCTGGTATCATCGCAACCTGATGTCGGAGTTCATGGGCCTCGTTTACGGCGTTTACGACGCCAAGCCGGAAGGCTTCGTGCCCGGCGGCATCTCGCTGCACAACTGCATGCTTGCGCACGGTCCGGACGAGCAGGCATTCGAGGCGGCCAGCAGAGGCGAGCTCAAGCCGGTGAGGCTCGCGAATACCATGGCATTCATGTTCGAGACAAAATACCCGCAGCGCCTGACCGCATACGCGGCCGAGGCCAAGGAGCGGCAGGAAGATTACGTCGATTGCTGGCAGGGGCTGCGCAAGCATTTCGATGCAAGCGGACAGCCCTGATCGATGAACGAGATCGATCGCACCCATGCGCCGGGGCGGCGAAGCTTCGTCGCATCGGCGAACGGACATCCTGAATTTCCCATTCAGAACCTGCCGCTTGGCGTATTCTCGCCTGCGGGCGGGAAAGCGCGCGGCGGCATCGCAATCGGAGACCACATCTTTGATCTCTCGGCTGCGCTCAAGCTCGACCTCTTCAGCGGCCTTGCGGCCGAGGCGGCACAAGCCGCGTGCGGCGCGATGCTCAACCCGTTATTTGCAATTCCGCGCGAGCGCCGGCGCTCACTGCGGCATGCCGTAGGCGATCTCCTCGACGCGGAGAACCGCGCCGGGATCGAAGGGCTGCAGGCGCAGCTCCTGCATCGCGCTGCGGAATGTGAGCTCGCGCTGCCGGCCGCAGTCGGTGACTACACGGATTTCTTTGCCGGCATTCATCACGCCACCAATGCCGGCAAGCTGTTGCGCCCCGACAACCCGCTCTTGCCGAACTACAAATATGTGCCTGTGGGCTATCACGGGCGTGCGTCGTCGGTTGTCGTCTCGGGCACGCCGGTGCGCCGTCCCCATGGCCAGCGCAAGCCCGCAGCCGAGCCAGCCCCGAGCTTCGGCGCCTCGCGCAATCTCGATTTCGAGCTCGAGCTTGGGGTGTGGATCGGACCAGGCAATGAGCTCGGCACGCCGATCGCGGTGAGCACTGCGGCAGAGCACATCGCCGGCTTTTGCCTGCTCAATGACTGGTCGGCGCGCGATATCCAGGCGTGGGAATATCAGCCGCTTGGCCCGTTCCTGGGCAAGAGCTTCTGCACCACCGTCTCTCCCTGGGTGGTCACCCCCGAGGCGCTGGCGCCGTTTCGCATCCCGCAACCCGGCCGGCCGGAAGAGGATCCGCAACCTCTGCCCTATCTCTTCGACCGCACGGACCAGATGACCGGCGCGATCGACATCGCGCTCGAAGTGTACTTGTCCACTCCTGGCATGGAGGGAAAGCAGCTTCCTCCCCTTCGCCTCGCGACCAGCAATGCACGGCATCTCTATTGGACCGTGGCGCAGCTCGTCGCCCATCACAGTTGCGGTGGCTGCAACCTGCGGGCCGGGGACCTGTTCGGCACCGGCACGGTCTCGAGCCCGGAGCCGGAAGGGCTCGGCAGTCTCCTTGAGATCTCGGCGGGCGGCCGGCGCAGCATCGAGCTTCCCTCGGGAGAATCGCGCCGCTTCCTGGAGGATGGCGACAGCGTAATCCTGCGCGCGCATGGCCGCCGTGAAGGCTTCGTGAGCATCGGCTTTGGTGAATGCCGCGGGACCATCATGCCGGCGTGAGCGCGCGTATACAGAGCGTGCACAAGCGCTGTGCATAAGATTGGGGACGCGCTCCCAGCATGCGGCGCCTGCGCATTTCATTCCTAAGCCGGCGCGCCATCTGGATAATCCGCCAAGACGCATTGTGTGCCGCGACCGCGCGCGGCAATACCATCGCACCGTCAGGTGTTGCAGCAAGGCAACGTCATTTTTCTGTTTTGAGCGAGGCCGTTGCGGCAATGGCGGCGGATTGATTCACTATGTCCAGTGATTCGCGTGCGCATGGGGGACACAGTTCAAGGAGACGATCGATGCTCGATGGGAAGCGATATTTCAGCGAATTTCCCGATGAGGATCCGGACGGCAAAAAGGCGTTTCTGCACAGCCCGCGTCTGCTCGAAACTCTGCGCGCGCTCGAAAAAGAACTGCGGCCGTACATTGGGAACCGTCTGGAGACCGGCATCGATGCCGGCGATGCCACGTCTTGATCTGCTTGCCTGTTGTTTGCCGGTTCTGATGGCTGAGGGGCTCTACATCCGCTCTGCTCGTGTGGGCCCCCTGGATCCCGGATCTTCTCTCCCCGAGGTCAAGCCCGGGGTCGCTCGTCCGGGACACACATGCCATCGTTTCCCGGGCGAGTGCAGCGAGCGCTCTTGCGAGCGTAGCGAGATCCGGGATCCAGGGGCCACAAGATCGAAAGGAACAGTGACGGCTTCTGACCACGACATGCGCGGTATGTATCGAGGGGCTGACTCGAAAGCTCGCGCGCTACTATAATCCCGCACTCGCCTGCCGCGACGAATGATCGGCGCCGGCGGCGGTGAGGTGGCCGGGGAGCTCGGTGACACAAACACTCAGCGTGAACGGAATCCGCATCGAGCTCATCGACCGTGGACAAGGCAACCCATTGCTGTTTCTGCATCCCGGCATCGGCATCGATCCCGATGGGCCGGTGATCGAGCGGCTCGCCTCGCGCATGCGGGTGCTCGCGCCGACACATCCCGGTTTCGGCGCCTCGGAAGCGCCGAGGTCCTTCGATCACATCGACGACCTCGCCTATTTCTATCTCGATTTTCTGGACCAGCTTGATCTTGCCGATGTCGTTCTGGTGGGCGTGTCGTTCGGCGGCTGGATCGCAGCCGAGATGGCGATCAAGTCCACGGCGCGAATCTCGCATCTCGTCCTGGGCAATGCGGTCGGCATCAAGGTGGGGAGCCGCGAGGATCGCGACATCGCCGACATCTTTGCCATCAACGAGGCGGATTTTCTCCAGCTCGCCTACTGCAACCCCGATGCGGGCAAGCGCGATTACAAGGCCATGCCGGACGCGGTGGTCCGCCATGCCGCGCGCAACCGCGAAGCGACGGCGCGTTACGCCTGGTCGCCCTACATGCATGACCCCAAGCTCAGGGGCCGGCTGCATCGCATTCGCATCCCTACGCTGTTTCTCTGGGGAATGCACGACCGCGTGCTGCGCGAGGACTATGGCAAAGCCTACTGCGAGGCCATCCCCGGCGCGTGTTTCGAGCGCATCGAGCGGGCTGGCCATTTCCCGCACGTCGAGCAGGCGAGCGAATTTGCGGAAAAAATCTTCGCCTTCGTGGCAGCCAGGTGATAGCAAGCGGAACGCGTTTGGTCTTGTAGGGGCGGGTTTGAAACCCGCCCCTACAAAGAAAAAATGTGAGGCGTTCTCCCATGAAAGTGTATCACTTCACCGAGCAGCCCTATCCGGATGCATGGAAGGACCACGGCGGATCGCTGCGGGTGAACCTGCCCAACCGCAAGTGTGACCCCGCAATCGCGGCGGATCTGCTGCACCGGTACTATGACGAATGGCTGCTCGCGGACGAGCTGGGCTACGACATCATGCTCAACGAGCATCACCAGACCGCGACCTGCATGTCGTCCACGGTCATCGTCGGGCTCTCGGTGCTGGCGCGGCAGACCAAGCGCGCGCGGCTTCTTGTCCTCGGGTATCCGATCGGGCACCGCGGCGACCCGCTGCGGGTGGCCGAGGAGCTCTCCAACATCGATGTCATCTCGCGCGGGCGGCTCGATATGGGCTTCATCAAGGGCGTGCCATATGAGTTCGCCGCCTCCAACCAGAATCCGGTGGGTGTCATGGACCGGTTCTGGGAAGCGCACGATTTCATCCTCAAGGCGATGACCACGCACGATGGCCCGTTCAACTGGGAGAGCGAGCATTTCCATTATCGCCAGGTGAACATCTGGCCGCGTCCCTGGCAGCAGCCGCATCCGCCGATCTGGAGCACCACCGGAACGAAGAGCAACGCGCGCGTGCTGGGCGAGCGCGGTTACGTGATCGCGACGCTCGGCACCGGCTACAACACGCGCCCGCTGTTTGATGCGTATCGCGAGGGCTACATGTCGAAGGGGCATCCGGCGCCGGCCGCAGACCGGTTCGCCTATCTCGGCCTGGTCGCGGTCGCTTCGAACGAACGCGACGCGCTCTCCCGGGGCGAGCTGCTCGCGAGCTATCCACGCACGAGCTCGATCGTCTATCCGCCGTTCCGTAATCCTCCCGGATACCTTTCGGTTGAGGATAATGCGCGGATGCTGCGCGGCGAGACGCCGCCGCGAAGCTTTACAAAGAGTGGGCGCGCCATCGACATGCGTACGGCGAGCGTGCCGGAGCTGATCGAAGCCGGAATTTTGTTTTGCGGCACGCCTGATCAGGTCTATGCGCAGCTGGTCGAGTTCTGCGATTATTGCGGAGGGATGGGCAATCTCCTGATGATGGGGCATGCCGGGCCGATGTCGCACGCGGATACGGTCGACAATCTCACGCTTTTCGCAAAGGAGGTGCTGCCGCGGCTCACGCAGTACAAGCAACCGGCAGCTGCCACTGCGACTGCGGCGTAGCTGCGTAGGGCGGGTTAGTTTAGCCAGCGAGCCGGCCCCGTCCGGCTCCGCTGGCGTAACCCGCCGCGATGCGCTCGCAGATGCGTCCCCGTATTGCGGTGGGTTACACCGTATAAGTCGGCTACCGGCAGCCGACTTGTACGGCTAACCCACCCTGGATCCTGAGAGGGTGGAGAGATGAAGATCATCGATATGAGCCACGTGATGAACGTGCATACGCCGGGCTGGGTCGGATATGCCGGCAACAAGATGTATTATGCGCAGAACCTCCAGACCCAGATGATCGTCGCCCAGCGCATCGACACTGCGCTCCACGTCGGCACCCATTTCGACGGCGCCATGCACGCCACCGACAACCGCCAGGGCGACATGGCCTCGCTCCGATTGGACTATCTGGTGAATCGGGGGGTTGTGGTGGACATCTCGCGCAAGATGTCGGACTGGGCGGTGATCACGCCCGAGATCATCGAAAGCGCCGGCGCCGACATCCGCGAGGGCGATATCCTCATCCTGCACACCGGCTGGCATCGACATTACGAAGGCCGGCCGCAACAGGACCTGGTGAAATATTTCTGCTATCACCCCGGCCCCAACCTCGACTGCCTGCACTGGATGCTAGGCAAGAAAATCAAATGGTGGGGCATGGACACCGGGTCCTGCGACCACGCCATGAACACATCCATCCGCAGCATGCGTCCCGATCTCGCCACCCAGTTCACGAAGCTGCACGGCAAGACGCCGGCCGAGTTTTTCGGCACCTTCGAGTACACCCACAAGAAGTCGGGTCGACGCGTCGTGTCCGACGTTTTCCCCTTCCATAACTGGGCGTTCCAGGAAGGGCTCCTGCACGCGGAGAATCTCGGCGGCGACATCGAGCTCATGCTCAACCGCCGTGCCCTGATCGGCGCCTTCCCCTGGCGCTATGAAGGCCTCGAAGGCTGTCCGTGCCGCATCGTCGCCTTCCTCGACGTGGGCGATGATGTCGAGGCGGTCGGCAACGCGGCGAAGGCCATCCTCGGCAGCTGAGCGGGCCGCGCCTCATTGGCATTCCGCCGGGGCCATGGCTAAGATCGGCAAAATCGACTGAACTGGAGCATCAACATGTTTGGCAGATTCGAGCTCTCGTGCGCGGTCGCGCTTGTCGTGGCTTTCGCCCACCTCGGCACGCCCGCCAGCGCGCAGGACACCATCAAGATCGGCGAGCTCAATAGCTACAAGGCGCAGCCCGCGTTCCTGGAGCCGTACAAGCGCGGTTGGGAGATGGCAGTCGATGAGATCAACGGCAAAGGCGGCGTGCTCGGCAAGAAGCTCGAAGTGATCTCGCGCGACGACGGCGGCACGCCCGGCGATGCCGTGCGCGTTGCAAACGAGCTCGTCACCCGCGAGGGAACGCGCATCCTCACCGGCACCTTTCTCTCCAACATCGGGCTGGCCGTCACCGAATTCGCGGGCAAGGAGAAGGTGTTCTTCCTCGCCGCCGAGCCATTGACCGACAAGATCACCTGGCAGGACGGAAACAGATACACGTTCCGTCTGCGGGCCTCGACCTACATGCAGGTCGCTATGCTGCTGCCGGATGCGCTGGCGGCGAAGAAGAAACGCTGGGCGATCGTCTATCCCAATTTTGAGTATGGTCAATCGGCCTCGAGCTGGTTCAAGCAGATGTTGACCAAGGCGCAGCCCGGCGTGGAATTCGTCACCGAGCAGGCGACGCCGCTCGGCAAGCTCGACGCGGGAGCCGTGGTGCAGGCGATCGACGACGCCAAGCCCGACGCGATTTTCAGCGCGCTGTTCGCGCTCGAGCTAGCAAAGTTTGTGCGCGAAGGCACAACCCGCGGCGCGTTCAAGGACCGCACCGTCGTGAGCCTCCTTTCCGGAGAGCCCGAATATCTCGATCCGCTCAAGGACGAGGCGCCGGAGGGCTGGATCGTCACCGGCTACCCCTGGGACGCCATCACGACGCCCGCGCACAAGGCATTCCTCGACGCCTATCAAAAGCGTTGGAACGATTATCCGCGGCTCGGCTCAGTCGTCGGCTATGTCACCATGCATTCGCTTGCGGCCGGCATTGCCAAGGCGGGCACCACCGACACCGAGAAGCTGGTCCCCGCATTTCGCGGGCTGAAGCTGGGAACCCCGTTCGGCGGGATCGAATTCCGCGCCATCGATCACCAATCGACCATGGGCGCCTATGTGGGCAAGACTGCGCTCAAAGGCGGCAAGGGCACGATGGTCGACTTCCGGTACGTCGATGGCGCGAGTGTGCAGCCGAGCGATGAGGAAGTGCGAAAGCTGCGCCCGACTGCGGCAATGAATTGAGTCTACTCGATCGCGATGGCGGGCATGTCTCCATACGCGGCAGCTTAGAGGCGTGTCCCGGGCGCAGTGCAGCATGAGCAGCAGCGCACGCCCGATTCTCTACCATCGTTTCTCAACTTTGCTGCTCATGCTGCGCTGCAGACCCGGGATCGCACAAAGCTCAGCCGCCAAACAACTCGGAGTTTCTGGCGGTCCCGGATCAGCGGCGCACCGTTTCGTGCACGCCGGCTGGCGCGATAGTAAAAGCACTCGTGCGTGCGCTCGCGCTGCGCCGCATCCGGGACGCACGCGCCCCATGGCGGCGCCCATCGCAGCGGCTCCTCCCCCTCCACCAGATGAGCCTTGAAGCGGTTCTGTTCCAGGCGCTCAACGGGCTCGCTACCGCGTCGAGCCTGTTCTTGGTGGGCGCGGGGCTCTCGCTCATTTTCGGCGTCACCCGCATCATCAACATCGCCCACGGTTCTTTCTACATGGTGGGCCTGTATCTCGCCTATACCTTCGCAACCACGCTGGGCGCAGCGCTCGGGTTCTGGGGCGGCATCGTTGGCGCGGCGCTGATCGTGGGAGCGCTGGGGGCAGCGACCGAGATAGTATTGCTGCGCCGTGTTTATCAGGCACCGGAGCTGTTTCAGCTGCTTGCCACCTTCGCGCTCGTTCTCGTCATCAACGACGTGACGCAATATCTGTGGGGACCGGAGGACCTGCTGGGACCGCGCGCGCCGGGCTTGCGCGGCTCGATCGCAATCCTCGGACGCAGGTTCCCGAGCTACGATCTGTTTCTCATTGGGATAGGCCCGCTTGTCCTGCTGCTCCTTTATCTGATGGTCGCAAGGACGCGCTTCGGCCGGCTGATCCGGGCAGCCACCCAGGATCGCGAGATGGTCGGCGCGCTGGGCGTCAATCAGGCGATGCTGTTCACCGTGGTGTTCGCGCTCGGCTCCCTGCTCGCGGGCCTGGGCGGAGCGCTGCAGGTCGCGCGCGAGCCGGCCAATCTCGGGCTTGACCTCACCGTGATCGGCGACGCGTTCGTCGTCGTGGTGGTCGGCGGCATGGGCTCGATCGGCGGCGCTTTCCTGGCCGCGCTCATCATTGCGGAGGTGAAGGCGCTCTGCATTGGCATCGGCGTGGTGAATGTCGGCGCATTTACCATGAATTTCTCCAAACTCACCTTGGTGGCGGAATTCCTGGTCATGGCGATCGTGCTGATCGTGCGGCCCTATGGACTCCTTGGACGCCCGCAGGGCGCAGTGCGCAATCCCGCCGAGATCGAAGATCCGATCCGGCCGGCGAATTTGCCGGTCAAGCTCGTTGGCGGAGCGACGCTCCTTGGCCTTCTCATCCTGCCGCTCGCCGCCGCGCTCTCGCCCTACACGGTGGTGCTCGCCATCGACATCCTGATTGCGATCCTGTTTGCCACCTCGCTGCATTTCATCATGGGGCCCGGAGGCATGGCGTCCTTCGGCCATGCCGCTTATTTCGGTCTCGGCGCGTATGGCGCAGGGCTGGTCGTGAAATTCCTGACGGGCTCGATGGCGGCCGCGCTCCTGGGCGGCCTCGTTGCGGCGGCAGCGGGAGCGCTTCTGTTCGGCTGGTTTGCGGTGCGGCTGTCCGGCGTCTATCTCGCGATGTTGACGCTCGCCTTTGCCCAGATCGTCTGGTCGATCCTGTACCAATGGGAGGGCGTCACCGGCGGCTCCAACGGCATCCTCGGCATCTGGCCGCGCCCGCCATTCGACAGCCGCTCCGCTTTCTATCTGCTGACACTTGCCTTCGCGGTCGCAGGAGTGCTCTTGCTGCGCCGGTTCCTGTTTGCTCCGTTCGGCTACGCAATGCGCGCGGGGCGGGACTCGCCGCTGAGGGCGGAGGCGATCGGCATCGACGTCAAGCGCGTGCATTGGATCGGCTTTGCCATCGCGGGAACGTTCGGCGGCGCGGCCGGAGCGCTGTTTGCGTTCGCCAAAGGCACCATCTCGCCCGATCTCGCCTGGGTCTCGCGCTCGCTCGACGGCATGGTCATGGTGCTGCTCGGCGGCCTCCAGACGTTGAGCGGCCCGATCGTGGGCGCAGCTATCTTTACGTGGCTGCAGGACACGATCATGCGCCAGACGCCTTTCTGGCGCGGGCTCCTTGGCCTCGTAATCCTTCTCCTGGTGCTGGCATTTCCCGGCGGCATCGTGGGCGCGCTCGCCAACTGGTTTGCGCGCAAAGGCAAGCTCGCATGAGCATTCTCTGCGTGCGCAATCTCTCCAAGGCATTCGGCGGGGTACATGCAATAAACAATGTCAGCTTCGATATCGCCGAGGGCGAGTTCCTGGCGCTGATCGGGCCGAACGGGGCGGGCAAGTCGACCTGCTTCAACATCATCAACGGTCAATTGACGCCTGATCGCGGGGAAGTGCGGTTTTCCGATCGCAGCCTCGTCGGACTGCGGCCGCGCGAAATCTGGAGGCTGGGAGTGGGACGCACCTTCCAGGTCGCGGCGACGTTCGGATCCATGACGGCGGCCGAAAACATTCAGCTCGCACTGGCGAGCCATCACGGCGAGACCTACCGCTTTGGCAAGGCCCTGCGCCACCGCTGCCACTCCGAGGCGCTCGCATTGCTCGCGCGCGTCGGGATGGCAGATGCGGCCGGCCGGGCCTGCAAGGAGCTCGCCTACGGCGACGTCAAGCGCGTCGAGCTTGCGGTCGCGCTTGCCAACGATCCGCGCCTCCTGCTCATGGACGAGCCCACTGCCGGGATGGCATCGCGCGAGCGCGACGATCTCATCGCGCTGGTGAAACGCCTGGTCGTGGAGAAGCAGATCTCGGTGCTTTTTACCGAGCACTCCATGGACGTGGTGTTCGCCTATGCCGACCGCATCCTGGTGCTCGCGGGCGGCGCGCTCATCGCCGAGGGCAACGCCGCAGCGATCCGCGATAATCGCAAGGTGCAGCAGGTATACCTCGGCACCGGACTGCGCCGCGCGGCGCTCGGCGGGGCGCGTCCGTGATTGAGCCGATGCTGACAGTGGAGGGCTTGCGGGCCTGGTACGGCGCCGCGCAGATCCTGTTCGACCTCTCGTTCGAGGTTGCTTCCGGCGAGGTGGTCGCACTGATGGGGCGCAACGGTGCCGGCAAGACAACGACCCTGCGAGCGCTGATGGGACTCATCGCGCAGCGCAGCGGCACAATTCGCTTCCTCGGCGAGGATATCTCGCGGCTCAAGCCCTTCGAGATCGCCCGCCGCGGCGTAGGCTACGTCCCGGAGGACCGCCGCATCTTTTCTGATCTCACGGTGCTGGAGAATCTCGACATCGGGCGCCAGCCGCCGCGGCTAGGTCACGACGGCCAAGCCGTTGCCGCATGGACGCCGGAGCGACTGTTCAAGGTCTTTCCCAATCTCGCCACCATGCCGAACCGGCGGGGCGCGAACATGAGCGGCGGCGAGCAGCAGATGTTGACCGTGGCGCGCACGCTGATGGGCAACCCGCTCCTCGTCCTCCTCGATGAGCCATCGGAGGGCGTGGCGCCGGTGATCGTGGAGGAGATGGCCGACACCATCATCGAGCTGAAAAAGGAGGGGCTCTCGGTCCTGCTTTCCGAGCAGAACATTCACTTCGCCGAGATCGTCTGCGACCGGGTCTATGTGCTCGAAAAAGGCCAGATCCAGTGGACCGGCCCGATGACCGATCTCGCCGGCGACATCGATGTGCAACGCCGGCTTCTGTCGGTGTGATCAACTAGGGAGTCTCCTGAAATGCCAGCCAAAACCGCATCCCGCACCGCAGAGCCGCTGCTTCCGGTCGAGCTCGGCTCCGGCAGGATCAGATTTGCGCAAGGCGTGAAAGCCGGCCG
>Ga0209331_1000036_pt1 | contig 39675 bp, 37 predicted proteins | sample JacPinW_OM3H0_M3_FD_187971 | JGI IMG/M metagenome (GOLD analysis project Ga0209331, IMG submission 187971) | Forest soil microbial communities from Algoma, Ontario, Canada - Jack Pine, Ontario site 1_JW_OM3H0_M3 (SPAdes) (version 2) | ecosystem: Environmental > Terrestrial > Soil > Boreal...
GAGGAGGACAAGCGCCTGGAGCAGATGAATCTGTGGCGCTGATAGCCACCTTCAGGTGGCCCACACGATCCGGGGCCGCGTCAGCGGCCCCGTAAGCCGCTTTGAGCGGCTCCAAACCTAAAGCCCCCGGCTCTGCCGGGGGATATTTACTCATTCGAATTGAGCGGTTTCTGTTTACGGGGCCGCAAGGCTAATGCCGTCTGCCCAGCGGTCGGTAACTGCTGCGGAATAGTTGGGCGCTAGATTGCCATCATCTTCGCGGGGATGGCGATCGCCCTCATGCATCTCGATGTCGGGACTCTTTCGGTCGTAAATGTATTCGTGACCGCTCTTCTGGGCGCGCTGCTGGTGTTTGCGGGCGTGCAGAATCGCAACATCCGTGCGCCCATGTGGTGGGGTGGGGCGCAAATCGTCAGCGCAATCGGGCTTGGTTTGGCAGCGTCCAGCGGCGCGCTTGCGCCATTCGTGTCAACGGATATTGCTAATGCCCTCGTGCTGCTTGGCTATGGGCTGACTTGGGCTGGAGCGCGGGTTTTCGACGGCCGACCGGTACTGCGACCAGTCATCGTGTTCGCTCCTGTGGTGTGGCTTTTTGCGTGCCACATCCCGGCATTCGAGAGTGATGCCAACCTGCGCGTGGTGGTCGTGTCGACCATGACTGCGATGCTGGCTGCGGCGACAGCAGAAGAGTTCTGGCGGGGCCGGGACGAGCCGTTGCTTTCTCGCTGGCCGACCGTCATCGTTCTCCTCGCTTATGCGGCTGTGCTGCTCGCTCGCATCCCGGCGACATTCTTCTCACCCACCCTCGACGATGGCTCGCTCCTGAGCGGTCTTTCGTTTGCCCTGATCGCTTTCGGCACCCTCCTGTTTACGGTTCTCATGGCTTTTCTGCTCCTCAACATGACGAAGGAACGCACGGAATTGCAGCACAAGATCAACGCGATGGTGGACCCATTGAGTGGTGTTGCCAATCGGCGAGCTTTTCTCGACGGTGCGCGCCGGTTGCTGGCACAACAGGCAATTGATGGTGAGCCGCTTGCGATGATGCTGTTCGATCTCGATCGCTTCAAGGATATAAATGATCGAATGGGACACGCAGTCGGAGACCGGGTCCTGCAGACTTTCGCTGCCTCCAGCACACTGACGCTTGGCGCTGACATCCTCTTCGGCCGCATCGGCGGAGAGGAATTTGCAGCCCTTTTTCCAGTGGGCGATCTCGGCGAGGCGTACGCCGTTGCTGATCGAGTGCGCAGGAACTTTGCGGCTGCGGCGCAGCGGTTTGTAAACGGCGACTTGGAGCCGACGGTGAGCGTCGGCGTCACGGTTGCGGTCAATCCCCCGGCGGAAGCTGCCCGCAACACGAACGACGGCTCGAAAGATGCGATGACGAGCATGGATTTGTTACTCGAGGTTGCTGATCGGGCGCTTTACCGGGCGAAAGCGAATGGCCGAAATCGCGTCGAAGCAACAGCCCCACTTGGTGAAAACGTAACGCCGTTTGCGGCTGCATCCTCGATTGTTCCATTGATCAAAGCCGAGCGGGTGCCTTTTGTACGGGCTCGTGGCTGGCGCCGGCGGGCAAGCTATTAGGCCCACCAATCAAGTCTTCGGTGACATAATCGTAGCCCGGATGAGCGAAGCGATATCCGGGATTCTTGCCGCGCGGCGAGACTGTTCCCGCATTTCGCTCATGCGGGCTACAGGGCTTTGCCCATCCTATGCGCGCAAATTGATTGCACGACTTTCAGATTGTTTTCGGCGTTTTTCCGCGCAAAGCAGCTGATCCACGCAACTAGCCGCAAAGCTTGCAAACAGAGCTATCAGCAGATTCGAGACAAAAGTGGTATGGCACGCAAGATAAGCTCGGAGGGCTCCCTGCCATGCTGCTACCAATCCCGAATACACCGATCACTCTCGATGTCACGACGATGATTATCGTCGGCACGTGCGTCACGGCATTCCTTGGTCTCCTCCTGCTCTCGGCCTGGGCCCAGGAGCGCATTCGGGCGCTGGCTTGGTGGGGAACCGCCTATCTTGTGGGCGGATTCTCGGTCGCCGTGTGGAGCATCGAAAACCTCAATTCGCCTCCGCTTCCATTCGGTATTGCCAACGCGCTGTTGTTCCTTGCGTGCGGCATGATCTGGAGCGCAGCTCGCATTTTCCACGGCCGGCCGGTGCTGTGGGGGGCCATGGCTGCCGGTGCCGCGGTCTGGGTTGCAGCCTGCATCCTGGAGGATTTCGCTCGATCGATACCCGCCCGCATCATCCTTAGCTCTCTCATCGTTGCGGGCTACACTTTCCTCACCGCTGCAGAGCTTTGGCGCGAGCGACGCAAATCCGTTTTGCGGCGATGGCCGGCAATCTTCGTTCCCATCCTGCATGGTACCGTGTTTTTGGTTCCCATTCCGCTGGCGATCTTACTGCCTGCCGAGCGTGGAATCGTCAGTCTTGCGAGCGGATGTATCGCTGTATTTGCACTTGAGACCATGCTCTACGTCGTCGGCGCGGCGTTCATCGTCCTTGTGCTTGCCAACGAGCGCTCCCTTCGTATGCAAAAGAATGCAGCTCTGACCGATGAGCTGACCGGGTCGCTCAATCGGCGTGGCTTTTTCGCCGCCGCCCAACAGCTACTCTCTCAGCAGGTGAAGAACCGCCAGCCAGTAAGCGTGCTGATGTTCGATCTCGATCAGTTCAAGTCGATCAACGACCGGTTTGGGCATCAAACCGGCGACGAAACGCTCAAGCTGTTCGCTGCAATCGCCAGGAGCACGCTACGAAGCTCGGACATACTCGCTCGCTTCGGCGGTGAAGAGTTCGTCGCGATTCTGCCCGGCTCGCTTGCCGATGCCACGGTAGCCGCGCAACGCGTGCGGCTGACATTCCAGGGGGCGGCGGGCACGATTGCCGGCTCTCCGGTGGCCGCTACCGTGAGCGTTGGAGCAGCCAGCGCGGAACTGGGCGCCGATATTGCCGGATTGCTCACCGCTGCCGATCAGGCGCTCTATCGCGCGAAAGCCAACGGGCGCAACCGGGTCGAGGGTGTGGAGCAGAAGGTGCCGGCGCTGACCGGCAGGGAAGCATCTGCTCTCACGGGAGAGGCCGCAGCCGTGATTGGCACGTCAACGCCCAGCCATCACCAGCAGGCGGAGGATGACCCTTTGGAGCGCTGCTCCGGCACGCAAGCGCCGCGAACACCTCGTTTTCGGGATGCGCCCGCAACGCTGCGTTTACCGCCGAGCGGTAGGATCGTCCAATGCGCGAACTGCTGGCCTCCATTCGAGCAAGAAGCGCCCTGTTGGCGTTGGAGAGCGCCGCCGCCCGGGCAGGGGATGCAATGGCCTGCTCGTTCGGCTGTTCCGCTGAATTCGAGGCAGTGATCATCCGCTCCAGGCTTGCAGCTCTGTATCGGCGCAGACGCTGGCGCGATTACATTCTCGGCGCCGTTATTGTGACCTGCTGCGTTCTCACGCTTGTGTGCCTGATCTGAACCTGCCTCGGTAAAATGGCCCAAGCTCGGCCGTTCCGAGCTTCATTGCCGTCGAGTCGAGGGAAATTCAGATCGTTCGCTAGGCCGAGTAGTACATCTCAAACTCGACCGGATGCGGCGTGTGCTCAAAGCGAATGATTTCCTGCATCTTGAGCTCGGCGTAGCTATCGAGGAAATCGTCATCGAAAACCCCGCCGGCCTTGAGAAAATCACGGTCCTTCTCGAGATAGCCAAGTGCCTCGCGCAGCGAGCCGCACACGGTGGGAATTTGCTTGAGTTCCTGGGCCGGCAGATCATAAAGATCCTTGTCGATCGCCGGCCCGGGATCGAGCTTGTTCCTGATACCATCGAGTCCCGCCATCAGCATCGCCGCGAAGGCGAGATATGGATTGGCCAGCGGATCGGGGTAGCGGACCTCGACGCGCTTGCCCTTCGGCGAAGAGGCCAGCGGAATCCGGCACCCGGCCGAGCGGTTGCGCACGGAATAAGCGAGCAGCACGGGGGCCTCGAAACCAGGCACCAGCCGCTTGTAGGAATTCGTGGTCGGGTTGGTGAAAGCGTTTATGGTACGCGCATGCTTGAGAATCCCGGCGATGTACTGCAACGCCATATCAGAAAGATCTGCATATTTGTTGCCCGCGAAAGTGGGCTTGCCGTCTTTCCAAATCGATTGGTGACAGTGCATGCCGGACCCGTTGTCGCCATAAATCGGCTTGGGCATGAAGGTGGCGGTTTTTCCGTAGATCTGCGCGACCTGCTGAATGCAGTATTTGTAGATCTGCATGCGGTCCGCCATTTTGACCATGGGTGAAAACTTCAGCCCGAGCTCGTGCTGCGCCGAGCCGACCTCGTGATGGTGTTTTTCGACCTGCGCGCCCATTCGTGCCATCGCGCCCAACATTTCCGACCGCATGTCTTGGGCCGTGTCCAGCGGCGGGACCGGGAAATAGCCCTTTTTGAACCCGATATGATGTCCGAGGTTGCCGCCTTCGTACTCCGTGTCCGAGTTCGTCGGAAACTCTACCGAGTCGAGCCGAAAGCCGGTGTTGTAGGGCTGAGCCGAATATTTCACATCGTCGAAGATGAAGAACTCCGCCTCCGGCCCGAAGAAGATCGTGTCGCCCACGCCCATGGACCTCACCAGCCCCTCCGCCTTCTTTGCTATTGAGCGTGGGTCGCGGTTGTAGGGTTCGCCTGTGAGGGGCTCCAACGTATCGCAGACAAGGACCAGCGTCGTTTCGGCATAGAAGGGATCGATGCAGGCACTCTCCGGGTCCGGCATAAGCTGCATGTCGGATTCATGGATTGCTTTCCAGCCGGCGATCGAGGAGCCGTCGAACATGATGCCTTCGCTGAAGGTGTCCTCGTCGACGGTACTGATATCCATCGTGACATGCTGCCATTTTCCGCGCGGATCCGTGAAACGCATATCAGCGTATTTCACTTCATTGTCCTTGATCATTTTCATGACTTCTTTGGCAGTAGTCATTGCACGGGTACCCTTTGCTGGTGATTGAGGTAGGGGAGGGAGAGCTCAGAAGCGCGCGTGCTTAGATCGCGTCCAATCCGGATTCTCCCGTTCGGATCCGGATGGCTTCTTCAATGCTGGAGACGAAGATCTTTCCGTCCCCGATGCGTCCGGTTTGCGCGGCACGGCGGATCGCTTCGACGGCCTTGTCGACCATATCGTCGCCGAGCACAATCTCGATCTTTACCTTGGGAAGAAAATCGACGACGTATTCGGCTCCGCGGTAGAGCTCGGTATGGCCCTTCTGCCGCCCAAAGCCTTTGGCCTCGGTGACCGTAATGCCTTGCAGGCCGACCTCTTGGAGTGCTTCTTTCACCTCGTCGAGCTTGAATGGTTTGATCACCGCTTCGATCTTCTTCATCCCGTTTCCTTCCCCTTGGCTTGCCCCAGCGCGCCGCTGGAACTTGCCGCCTTTCCGATAGCAGGCTCCATGCCAAGCATGTCCCGCTCGGGAAATTAGCCGCGGATCAGAGGTTTAATATCCACATCCGAGTCCATTGGAAAGCCGATGGAGCATAAATTAGGCAATTTGCCTGTTTTGTGTTCAATCCCGCTATGTCTCTAAAGCGTCTGCGGAAATGATGGAATTGCTCACCAATGCGGAGATGAACGAAGCCGATCGCCTGACGATGGGTCGTGGCGTCGCCGGGATCGAACTCATGGAGAATGCCGGACGGGCGGTGGCAGACAGTGTTTTGCGCCGCCATCCTGCGGGGACGCCGATCACCATTGTCGCTGGACCTGGAAATAACGGGGGCGATGGCCTGGTCGCCGCGCGCATTCTGAAGGAACGGGGATACCGGCCGCGGGTGCTCTTGCTCTCGGATGTCCAACGCTTCAAGGGCGATGCGCTCATCGCCGCGCAGCGCTGGAATGGACCCTATGAGCCTGCCACCCCTGGCGCCGTCGGGCCGCAGAGCGTGGTTGTTGACGCGCTGTTTGGTGCGGGCCTCGACCGTCCTGTCGATGGCCTCGCGCGCAACATGATCGAGGCGGTGAACGGCGCCGCTTATGTCCACGCAGTGGATCTGCCGAGCGGCATTAACGGATCGAGCGCTGCGGTTATGGGACTGGCTGTCCGCGCGAGCGAAACCGTGACCTTCTTCCGGCGCAAACTCGGTCACGTGCTTCTTCCGGGCCGCATCCACTGCGGCACCATTGCCGTCAGCGACATCGGCATTGGCTCGCACACCCTTGCGACCATCAGACCCCGTGTCTGGATCAACTCACCTGAGCTTTGGCTTGAGGTTTTCCCGGTGCCTGCGGTTGCAGGCCACAAATACAGTCGCGGACATGCCGTGGTGGTATCCGGCGGTCTCTCCACAACCGGAGCAGCGAGGCTTGCCGCTCGGGCAGCACTGCGGGCAGGCGCGGGTCTTGTTACCATTGCGAGCCCGAGAGATGCGCTCCCCGTGAACGCTGCCGCAAATCTTGCTGTCATGGTCCGGCCGGTCGAGGGTGAGGTGGAGTTCGCACAGTTTCTGCAAGACGTCCGGCGCAATGCTGTCGTGATCGGCCCCGGAGGTGGGGTCGGGGAAGAGATGCGTAAGATGGTGTTTGCGGCTCTTGTGGGTGAGCGCGCCGTGGTCCTCGATGCCGACGCCCTGACCAGCTTTGCGCAAGACCCGCAAACTTTGATCGGCGCTACCGCGGGACGCAAGAGCGCTACTCTGCTTACCCCGCATGAAGGCGAATTTTCGCGTCTGTTCAAAGCCATGGACGAGATTGTTGATGCGCCATCAAAGCTGGAGAGAGCCCGCCGGGCAGCGATCCATACTGGCGCGATCTGCCTGCTGAAGGGGGCGGACACCGTGGTTGCCGCTCCCGATGGGCGAGCTTCGATTGTTGATGAGGCGCCGCCCTGGCTCGCAAGCGCCGGGGCAGGCGATGTGCTCGCTGGCATCGCCGGCGGGCTTCTGGCGCAGGGCATGCCGGCTTTTGAAGCTGCATCGGCGGCAGTCTGGTTGCACGCTCAGGCCGGCATGGTTGCGGGCCCAGGGCTGATCGCCGAAGACCTCTCCGAAGCCCTGCCGCGGATCTATGCTCGCCTGTTTGAACGCATCGCGGTGCGGCGCCAAATCCATCAATAGGGCGCTCCACAACCGCTTTTGGGACGCAAACAAGCCGCATTCCTGCCGAGATGAAGCGGCTTATGAGGGAGCTGGGGTACGGTCGGTCGAGCCATGCTCGCCAAGAGGGCAAGCAAGGTTGCTTGGTAGGTAACGTTTGCGCCACTCGTTTGCGGGTGGCGCTGCGGTGATCGTTAGTCCCGCCCGCGGGGGGTGGATGGGGCGCAAGTTCAGGGGCGGGAACTTAAGGGTTACGAGACTAATCGCGCCGTTGCTCGGCTGCCTCGTGCTCATGGAGTGCTCTTCGCCCAAGTACAGCGACCGCGTTGTCGCGGATGGAGAACCGGTGCCGAAAGGCGGCGGGACCTATCGCGTTGGCAAGCCCTATAGTGTCAACGGCCGTATTTACGTTCCGAGCGAAAATCCCTCATATCGGGCGGAAGGCCTTGCTTCTTGGTATGGCCCTGATTTTCACGGAAGGCTGACGGCGAACGGCGAAGTCTATGACATGCGCGCGATCTCGGCCGCGCATCCTACCATGCCGTTGCCCAGCTACGCCCGTGTCACCAATCTCGACAACGGCCGCTCCATCATGGTCCGGGTCAACGACCGTGGTCCCTACGTACGCAACCGGATCATCGATCTATCAATCGGCACGGCAAAAGCATTGGACTTTTATGGCTACGGGCTCGCGCGGGTTCGGGTCGAATACGTCGGCCGGGCCCCGCTTGAGGGCAGCGACGATACCATGTTGCTTGCGACGTTGCGGGAAGGCGCGCCGGCTCCTGCTCCATCGAAAGTCATGATTGCCTCGGGCAAGCCTTTCTTGCCCACGCCAGGCGATGGGCAGGGCTTCCCGCAGCCGGCGGACCGCAAGCTCGTGCTCAATTCGGCAAAGCCCGATCAACCCATCACGGCCGACACTGCTTCGCCCAACCGCCTGAAAACTGCCACACGATCGGCATCCGCCGACCCGCAGCTGCCCCTGCCCAGAGTGGACTCACCGCCTTCGCCGCGAAGCGATGCTCCTGCGCCTGGTCTCATGAGCGGTCGCGGGTTGTATTGAGCTTTGAAACCGTTGGATGGAAACGTATCGAGGCGAAGACGGATCGCGGTGGACGCATTGATTTCAGTGGCTGCCCTTGTTAACGAGACGCGGGCACGGAAATGCCGTGCCAACGAAGCACTTTTAGGCGCCGTGAGGGATACGACCTTGCCATCCATCTCTGCTCCGTCGTTCCTGCGCAAATGCATGGTTGTGAGCCTCTTTTGTTTTGGCATCACAACCGCGTGGACAGCACCAAATCCGGTATCCGGACCAAAGACAAACGACGCCTTTCAGACCAGCGCCTCGCACGCGATGCTGATCGATGCCGACAGCGGCAGCGTGCTGTTCGAAAAAGGCGCTGACGATCTCGTTGCGCCCGCGAGTCTCTCTAAGCTGATGACCGCGGAAGTTGTCTTCAACGAGATTCGCCAAGGGCGGCTTGATCCCAGTCGGGAATTCATCGTCAGCACCAACGCCTGGCGACGGGGCGGCGCGCCCTCCCATACGTCCAGCATGTTCATTCCGATCCACAACAAGGTGTCGGTGGACGCGCTTCTTCATGGCGTGATCATCCAATCCGCCAACGACGCATGCATCGTTCTGGCGGAGGGGATCTCCGGAAGCGAATCCGCGTTTGCTGAATTGATGACCAAGCGGGCGCGCGAGCTTGGCCTCACCAAATCGACCTTCGGTAACTCGAACGGTCTGCCGGATCCTCGCCAGCTGATGACCGCGCGCGAGTTGGCGAAGCTCGCGCGCCACATCATCCAGACCTATCCCGAATATTATCCGCTTTACTCCGAACGCGAGTTTACCTGGAACAAGATCCGCCAGTTCAACCGCAATCCGCTGCTCGCGACGAACATTGGTGCCGACGGACTCAAGACCGGTTTCATAAAGGAGGCAGGCTACGGGCTTGTTGGCTCCGCCGTGCAGAACGGACTGCGTCTTATTGTCGTTGTCACCGGCCTGCGCACGGAAAAAGAGCGGGCGGACGAAGGCAAACGGCTGTTGGAGTGGGGATTTCACAACTTCCAATCAGGGCTGCTGTTTGCGCAAGGCCAGGAAATTGCACAGGCCAAGGTCTACGGTGGCGGCAAGGGGCACGTGCCGCTGGTAGCGGACAAAGAGGTTAAGCTCATGGTCCCGCGTGGCACGCGCGAGAAGATCATCGCGCGCGTGGTGTATTCGGGTCCGGTTCCGGCCCCTGTGCAGCAGGGCCAGAAAATCGGGACGCTCAAAGTTTGGCGTGGAGAGTTCTTGGTGCTCGAAGTGCCCTTACAGGCGGCTTCGAACGTGGGCACCGGCTCGCTCTCCGGACGCGCCTTCGACGCTGCGACGGAACTCGTGCTAGGCCTGTTTCGCGCGGGCTTGCAGCGTCTCTAGCATCGTTTTGCCGGCCGACTCTTTGGTCTTTGCTGACACGTCGCGACACCTTAATTTGAGTAATCTCGGCCGATTGCGATGCGCGGGCGACTTATCACATTCGAAGGCGGCGAGGCGACCGGCAAGTCGACGCATTCCGCCCTGCTCTCGGGCAGGCTCAAGGCTCTGGGCATCGATGTCATACTCACACGCGAACCGGGCGGCTCGACCGGCGCTGAAGCCATCCGGCACGTGCTCATGTCGGGTGCGGCAAAGCCGCTCGGGGCAGAGGCTGAAGCGCTCCTGTTCGCTGCCGCACGTGATGATCACGTGCGCAGCACGATAGAGCCAGCTTTGGCAAGGGGAGCATGGGTCATCTGCGATCGATTCATTGACTCGACCAGGGTCTATCAGGGTGCGTTGGGTCACGTGGATCCGAAACTCATCCGCGCCCTCGAAAGGGTCACAATCGGTGATCTCAAGCCTGATCTGACGTTCATCCTCGATGTGCCCGCCGAGGTAGGACTTGCACGCGCAAGCAAGCGGCGAGGGGAGGCGGCCGCGGACAGGTTCGAAGCGGAATCGCTCGCGACCCACCAGGAATTGCGTGAAGCCTATCGTCTGCTTGTCGTTGCTGAGCCCGGGCGTTGCATCATGATCGATGCCACCGAGCCGAAGACGGTCGTTGCCGATCTGATTTGGAAGACCGTGAACGAACGGCTCTCGCCCGCGACGGCGCCGGTTCTGCTCACAGGCGCCGGCACGTGAGCCAAGCTCTTCGTGCAGATCACGTCGAGCCGGTCCCGCCACGCGCGAATAGTTTCCTCTACGGGCACGCTGATGCTGAGCGCACGTTGCTCGATGCGTATCGAAGCGGGCGCTTGCCTCATGCGTGGCTGATCGCCGGCCCCTCGGGTATCGGCAAAGCGACGTTGGCCTACCGCATGGCGCGGTTCGCGCTCAGCCATCCCGATCACGGCTCCCCCTCCGTCGCCGCGGCCGGTTCCCTTCATGTTGATGCGGACGAGCCCGTCGCCCGTCGCATCGCGGTGCAGGCCCACGGCGCTCTCCTGACGCTCGAGCGCACGATCAATGAAAAGACGGGCAAGCTGCGTCAGGACATTCAAGTGGATGACGTGCGCAGGACAGTCTCGTTCTTCGGCTCAACGGCGGCCGAGGAAGGCTGGCGCATCGTGGTTGTCGATTCCGTCGATGAGCTCAATGCGAACGGTGCCAATGCACTCCTTAAGGTCCTGGAGGAGCCACCGCGTCGGTCCCTCCTGTTACTCGTGAGCCATTCAACTGCCCGCGTGCTACCGACGATCAGGTCGCGTTGCCGTGTCTTGATGTTGCGGCCACTGTCCGCGGATGACGTCGCACGCGCGGCAGCCGCTGCGATCGCAGCCAATGCGACTGATCCCGGCGTGATGGCTGCTGCGGCGGCAGCGGAAGGCAGTGTTCGGCGTGCTCTCGCGTTGCTCGACCGCAATACTCTCGATCTGCGAAACCGCATCGTGTCGTTGCTCGATCGTCTTCCGGCGGTTGAGCCGCAGGGGATGCACGTGATCGGGGATCGTCTCTTCGGTACAGACCCCGCCACGCTTGCGGCTTTCGTTGACACCGTAAATGGCTGGCTCGCCGCCCGCCTTCTAGCCGGACCGCAACAACCGGCGACGCTCGATCGTCTTGCTTTCGCCTGGGAGAAGTTCAATGCGGCCGCACGCGCGGTCGAGGAATTCAATCTTGAACGCAAGCCATTGGTTTTTAACACCTTTGCGTGGCTTGCCGAGGCATGCCGCGGTTGATACCTATGCGCAATGGCCGACAAGCCGCGCTATTACGTGACTACGGCAATCGCCTATCCCAACGGCCCGCCTCACATCGGCCACGCCTACGAAGCGATCGCCACTGATGCCATCGCCCGCTTTATGCGGCTCGACGGATTTGACGTGCTTTTCCTCACCGGAACGGACGAGCACGGAATGAAAATGCTGCAAACCGCAGCCAAGGAAAGGCTCTCGCCGCGTGAGCTGGTCGAGCGCAATGTGCCGCTCTTCAAAGCCATGGTCGAGCGTCTCAATTGCTCCAACGATGAGTTCATTCGCACGACCGAGGAGCGCCATCATCGCGCCTCGGTCGGCATATGGCAGCGGATGGAAGCAGCGGGTGACATCTATCTCGACAAGTATTCAGGTTGGTATTCGGTACGCGACGAGGCTTATTACGATGCGGATGAGACGCGGATCGACGAGCGAGGTCAGCGCGTCGGTCCACAGGGAAGCCCGGTCGAATGGGTCGAGGAGGAAAGCTATTTTTTCAGGCTCTCGGCTTACCAGGACAAGCTGCTCGAGCTTTATGCCCGATTTCCCGATTATGTCCTGCCTAAAGAGCGGTACAATGAAGTTGTAAGCTTCGTCAAAGGCGGCTTGCAGGACCTCTCGATCTCCCGCACTACGTTCGACTGGGGCGTGAGAGTTCCCAGCAATTCAAAGCATGTGATGTATGTGTGGGTCGACGCACTTACGAATTATATCACAGCTGTGGGCTATCCCGATGTCGAGAGCGCCAGATTTCGCAAGTATTGGCCCGCCGATTTGCATGTGATCGGAAAAGACATCGTTCGTTTCCATGCCGTTTACTGGCCTGCATTCCTGCTCTCGGCTGGCGTCGAGGTCCCACGGCGCATCTTCTCGCACGGATTTCTGTTCAATCGCGGGGAGAAAATGTCAAAGTCCGTCGGGAACGTGATCGATCCGTTTGCGCTCGCCGACGCTTACGGGGTCGATCAGCTGCGTTACTTCTTTCTGCGCGAAGTGCCGTTCGGACAGGACGGAAACTACAGTCACGAGGCAATCGTCGCCCGCATCAATGCCGATCTCGCGAACGATCTGGGTAATCTGGCGCAACGCTCGCTCGCGATGGTGGCGCGGCAGCTCGGCGGCGTATTGCCAGGCCCCGGCGCGTTCAGCGAAGCGGACAAAGCCATTTTAGCGTTGGCCGATGGCATGATCGGCAGGGCACGCGAGGTGATGAAGACGCAGCAGCTTCACCAGGTTCTCAACGCGATCTGGACGGTGGTTGCCGAGACCAACCGCTATTTTGCCGGCGAAGCGCCATGGGCGCTCGCCAAGGTCAATCCGCTTCGGCAAGGAACGGTGCTCTATGTCACGACCGAGGTGATCCGGCAGATCGCCATTCTATGCATTCCGTTCATGCCAAGCGCGGCTCCCAGACTGTTGGATCAGCTCGGGATTCCGCTCGATGAGCGGACGTTTAGCGATGTCGGCGGAAACCGGCGCATTGCTTCGGGCAGAGCGCTGCCTGCTCCGAGCGCGGTCTTCCCGCGTTATGTTGACAGCGAAGCGAGCGCACAGACTTGAGGCAGCAGCCGGAAGAGGGCAAAGCCGCCAACTGACCCCCGCACCATATTGGTGTCGTGAGGTGCGTATCGGCGTTTGAAAGGAAGACCATGTCCGAGAAGCCAGAGGCAGACGAAGAACGGCCGTGTCTGCATTGCCTGATTGCCGACACGATCGATGAGTTCTACGCGGAATATGGCTCACTGAGCGGCGAGAAGGACACCATTGATATGGATGAGATTATTTCCGCGCTCGGTAAAACCGTAGCGGAGCTGACCTATGGCTCCGACGCCACGGTGCGCCAGCGCATCGTGGAGGATTTGTTGAGTGAGATATCCAGATTTGAGGCTGAATACGCCAGCGCGCCAGGCTCCGACATGCGGCATTGAAGCGCGATAGAATTGACTGCAAGGAATTGACACAGCCTGCCACCCCCGATGCTGGTCGATAGCCATTGTCATCTCGACTTTCCGGATTTTGCCGGCGAGCTCGACGACGTTATGGCGCGCGCACGCGCGGCTGGCGTTGCATCTCTCGTGACCATATCCACTCGGGTTAAACAGCATGCCCAGGTTCTGGCAATCGCCGAGCGATTTCCGGAAGTTTACTGCTCGCTGGGCACGCATCCGCATTATTCGCAGGAGGAGCTCGATATCTCCGCCGCTGATTTGACGACGCGTGCTGATCATCCCAAGGTCGTGGCGATTGGGGAGGCGGGCCTCGATTACCATTACAATTTCAGTGCGCGCGAGGCGCAGCAGCTCACTTTTCGCAAGCACATCGCCGTTGCGCGGAAAACCGGGCTTCCCCTTGTTATTCATTCGCGCGATGCCGATACCGACATGATGGACATCCTTACCGACGAAGCAGGGAAGGGCGCCTTCGCTGCGGTCCTGCACTGCTATACCGGAGGCCCCGATCTTGCGCGGCGCGCGGTGGCGCTCGGTTTTTCGATTTCCTTCACAGGTATCCTGACGTTCAAAAACTCCGATCAATTGCGGGAAATCGCGCGGCAGCTGCCGTCCGACCGCATCCTCCTCGAAACCGATGCGCCCTATCTCGCGCCCGTTCCGCACCGGGGCAGGCGCAATGAGCCTGCTTATGTGGTTGAGACCGCCCGGGTGTTGGCCGAAACGCGCGGCGTATCCGTGAGCGAAATCACCCGCCAGACGACCGAGAATTTCTTCCGGTTGTTTGCCAAAGTGCCGCGTCCGGTCGTCGCGGCATGACGTTGCGATTTACCATCCTGGGATGCGGCTCATCTGGCGGGGTTCCAAGGCCGGCCCTCGGCTGGGGCGACTGCAATCCGAACGATCCCAGGAATCGCCGCCGCCGCACGTCGCTGCTCGTTGAACGGCGTAATGGCTCCGGCATCACGCGCATCCTGGTCGATACGTCACCCGATTTGCGCGAGCAGCTGCTCGATGCCGAGGTGGATTGGCTTGATGGTGTCTTCTACACCCATTCGCATGCCGACCACACCCATGGCATTGATGATTTGCGGGCGCTGGTCATCAAGCACCGGCGGCGGATCGATGTGTATTTGGATGAACCCACCGCGCGCGTCATGCATGTCCGGTTCGGGTACTGCTTTCGCTCCCCGCCCGGCAGCGATTATCCGCCGATTGTCACGGACCATCGGCTGGAGGCGGGCGCAACCGCAACGATCCATGGAGCAGGGGGCTCCATTACCGCCTTGCCGTTCCTGCAGGAGCACGGCGGTACTCCCTCGCTCGGTTTTCGCTTTGGGACCTTCACCTATTCCTGTGACCTGAGCGCCCTGCCGGACGAGAGCGTTGCGGCGCTGGCGGGAACCGAGATTTGGGTGGTGGACGCGCTTCGCTATCGGCCGCATCCCAGCCATTTCAGCGTCGCCGATGCGCTGGCCTGGATTGATCGCGTCAAGCCCCGCCGCGCTATTCTGACGAATCTTCATTCCGACCTGGATTTTGAGGGGTTGCGCGGAAAGCTTCCGGCCCATGTTGAGCCCGCTTACGATGGCCTCACGATCGAGGTTGCGGACTGATGTTGAAGGGCGCGCTAAGAAAAGCGGCCCAGCGCCTTGAATTGCATAACATATTCGGCCTCATGCAGAAGTTCCATAATATTCCTTATGCGAAATCAAGCGGGAAAACCACCCGCGCTCCGTCCTGCGTTCCCCGCCCAGTGATGTCCGACATCGACCGGCTGTTGGCGATCATGGCTGCGCTGCGCACGCCCGGTTCCGGCTGTCCATGGGACCTCGCCCAGGATTTTTCGAGCGTTGCGCCCTACACCATCGAGGAAGCCTATGAAGTGGCCGATGCGATTGAACGTGGCGATATGGATGATCTGCGAGAAGAGCTGGGCGATCTGCTGCTGCAGGTGATCTTTCATGCCCGTATGGCACAGGAGCAGGGAGCGTTCGCATTCGCCGATGTGGTCAGAACGCTCACTGAAAAACTCGTGCGACGTCATCCCCACGTCTTCGGCGATGCGCGAGGGCTCACGTCGAAGCAGGTGGAAGGCCTGTGGGAGCGCATCAAGCTTGAGGAACGTGCCGAGAAATCCCGCGCCCAAAAATCTGGTCCTGACGCGCCCTCGGGCGGTGCGCTTGCGGGAGTGCCGGTCGCCCTCCCTGCCCTCGCTCGTGCGCTCAAGTTGCAGGCCAAGGCCGCCAAGGTCGGCTTCGATTGGGACGAGGCGAGCGCCGTGCTCGCAAAAATCCGGGAGGAAGCCGACGAGATCGAAGCGGAGTTGACGCGCGGAGATGCCGGCAGAGCAGGCTCCGAAATCGGAGATCTTCTGTTAGCCGTGGTCAATCTCGCCCGCCATTTGGGTTGCGATGCTGAAGCGGCGTTACGCGCAACCAATTCCAAATTTGAGCGCCGCTTTGCGGCAATCGAGCAGGCCCTCGCAGTGCGCGGCAAGACGGCCGAGCAAGCAACCCTCGCTGAAATGGACAGCCTCTGGAACGAGGCAAAATCGAAGGAATGAGGACGCGCCGGTCGTATGGCTCAGTGCGCCTCGCCGTCGAACTTTGCGCGCGCCTTATCCGCGTTTGCCGGATCGGTTCGCGCCACAATCACGACCTGCCCGTCATCGCGAAGCTGTTTGGTGATCACCTCCGCGTGCCGGTAAAGCCAGCTCAGGCCAGCACCGTCGGAAGCGGGGATGACGAGATTGAGCGTAATCCTTCGCTGCGCCAGGCGGGTCTCGATTTGCGCCGCTAATTGCTCAATCCCCTCCCCGCTCAGTGCTGAAACGAGGACCGGCCGGTCGCCGGCCGGCCGCCGAGTGGCGAGATTGCTTAGACGGATGCGCATTTCATCATCGAGCAGGTCGGTCTTGTTCCAGGCCTCGAGGATCGCATTTTCCTGAGCAATGCCGAGTTGACCCAGAACTTGCTCCACATCGAGCGCCTGCGCCTCGCTGTCTTCCCCTGAGACATCACGCACGTGCAGAACAAGATCGGCTTCAATAACCTCTTCCAGAGTTGCCCGAAATGCCGCGACCAGCATGGTCGGCAAATCCGCAATGAAGCCGACCGTATCGGACAAGATGATCCGCAATCCTTTTGGCAACTCGATTGCGCGCAGCGTCGGATCGAGGGTAGCAAAAAGCATGTCCGCCGCGAGCACGCGCGCGCGCGTCATTCGATTGAACAAGGTCGATTTCCCGGCATTCGTATAGCCCACAAGGGCCGCAACCGGGTACGGAACCCGCTTGCGGCTGTCACGGTGCAGCTTGCGGGTGCGCTTGACTTTTTCAAGCTCGGCCTCGATCCGCGCGATACGTTCCTCAATTAAGCGACGGTCGGATTCGATTTGGGTCTCGCCCGGCCCGCCGAGAAACCCGAAGCCCCCTCGCTGCCGTTCAAGATGGGTCCAGGAGCGCACGAGCCTGCTTTTCTGATAGTTGAGATGGGCAAGCTCAACCTGCAGTGCGCCTTCCCTTGTGCGGGCGCGCCGGCCGAAAATTTCGAGGATGAGCCCGGTACGGTCGAGCACCTTGGCGTTCCAGGCCTTCTCAAGGTTGCGCTGCTGAATGGGTGATAGCGCGCAGTCCATCACGACGATCCCGGCGTCCTGGGTCTTGACGAGCCCGGCGATCTCCTCGGCTTTCCCCTTGCCGATAAAGGTTGCCGGGCGGATGGCGCCGACCGGGACAATGCCGGCGGAGACCACGTTCAAATCAATGGCACGGGCGAGACCTACGGCTTCATCGAGACGCGATGACGGTGTGCGGGCGGTCGCTCCAGGACGCGACTGTGCCGATGCGGCGGCGCGGCCGCGCAGATACGGCTCAAGGACAAGCGCGCGTCCCGTCTCTGACCCGCCATGCGGGCTGAGCCGATCGCTCCGGCTATCGACCCGTCGAGGCTCCAATCAGCCCTTGTCCCCGGCCGCCTGCTCATCCGCCCCTTCAAACAGCTGGATGGGATGGCCCGGCATTATGGTGGAAATGGCATGTTTGTAGACGAGCTGGGAATGACCATCACGCCTGAGCAGCACACAGAAGTTGTCGAACCAGGTCACCACGCCCTGAAGCTTCACGCCGTTCACAAGGAAGATCGTGAGCGGGGTCTTGTTCTTGCGGACGTGATTGAGGAACGTATCTTGCAGGTTTTGTGAGCGGTCGGCCGCCATTGTCGTTGTTCCATGTTCCTCGAGGTCGTTGTGCCTCGGGGCATCACCGCGGGCCGCGGCGCCCAATCCGAAAGCGTGTATACGCAACGCGGCCCACCCCCTCCATTACAAGGTAGGTCCGCGGCTGGCGCAAGCATAAGTTGGGGGCAGCGGGTGCATCATCGAGGGCAAAGCGGCGGTTTCAGCTCCGGCCGGCATGCTCATGAAATTTGGCCCGCAGCGCGGTCGCCACCAGGCCTGGCGCTCCGTTCCCGACCGCCCGGCCATCGATGCGCACGACCGGCACGACCACCTGGCTGGCGGAGGTCAGGAAAGCTTCACGCGATTTATAGGCCTCCTGGGGGGTAAAAGCGCGCTCCTCCAAGCTCAGCCCTTGTGCCTTGATCACTTCGAGCAGCACCGCTCGAGTGATACCACGCAGAATGCCCCGGTCCGCAGGGCGGGTGACCACCTTGCCATCGATCGTGACGATCCAGGCATTGCTGGATGATCCCTCGGTGACATGGCCGGAGCTGTCCACGAACCATGCCTCCTTGGCCCCCTGTTCACGCGCCGCCTGCTTGGCGAGCACGTTGGGCAGAAGCGAGATGGATTTGATGTCCACCCTCTCCCACCGGTTGTCCGGTACCGTCACAACGGCGACGCCTTCCACGGCAATTCGTTCGTTTGCTGCCCGATCGAGGCTGCGCGCGGTCACCACCAGACTGGGCTTTGTGTCAGGCGCGGGAAAGGCATGATCGCGGCGAGCCACTCCGCGCGTGATCTGCAGGTAGATGATGCCGTCGCGCACGCGATTGCGAAGCAGGCATTCGCGCATGACGATCCCAAGCGCTCGATCGGACATGGGCATTGGGATGCGAAGCTCAGCGAGCGAGCGGCGCAAGCGCGCCATATGGCGCTGCCCGTCGATGATATGGCTGTCCCGGACTTCGCAGACCTCGTACACGCCATCGGAGAACTGGTAGCCGCGGTCCTCGATATGGACCGTGGCTCGAGCGCCGGGAAGGTATCGCCCATTCACATAGGCGCTGCGCACCAACGAGGCTCCGTAACCGTCTTCAATCTATGCCGAGCGCCTTGAGCTTGCGATGGAGTGCCGAGCGCTCCATGCCCACGAATTCGGCAGTCCGGGAAATATTGCCGCCGAACCGGCTGATCTGCGCAACCAGATATTCGCGTTCGAAGACCTCGCGCGCTTCACGCAACGGCAATCCCATGAGGTGCTCGCCGCCGTCCCCGCCGGGCATCGACGGGACCATGGAGCCCACGTCCTCGGGCAGCATGTCGGCATTGATGACGGCCTCCGGATCTCCACCCGCCAGAATCATCAACCGCTCGACATTGTTGCGCAGCTGACGCACGTTGCCCGGCCAGTCATGGGACTGCAGCACGGCCATGGCGTCGTCCCCGATCAGCCGGCGCGGCAGGCCCGTGGCCATTGAGATCTGTTCCATGAAATACTCGATCAGGTGCGGAATGTCGTCGCGCCGTTCCGCGAGCGGGGGCACGCGAATCGGAACCACGGAGAGCCGGTGGTAGAGATCTTCCCGGAACTTGCCCGCGGCGATTTCGGCTTCGATGTTGCGGCCGGTCGAGGAGAGAATGCGCACGTCGACTTGCACTTTATTGGTGCCGCCCACGCGCGTGAACGTTTGCTCGACCAGCACGCGCAGAATCTTGTTCTGCGTCTCGCGTGGCATATCGGCGATTTCGTCGATGAACAGCGATCCGCCATGGGACTCTTCGAGCGCCCCGACCTTGCGGCCCTGACCGTTCGTCGGCTGCTCGACGCCGAACAGCTCCACTTCCATCCGCTCCGGCATCATCGCAGCGGCGTTTATGACGATGAAAGGCCCATTGGCGCGGGCGGAGTGGGCATGGATTGCGCGTGCCGTGAGCTCCTTGCCGGCGCCCGCCGGGCCCACGATCAGAACCCGGCTGTTGGTCGGCGCGATTTTCTCGACCGTCTGGCGCAACTGATTCATCGATGATGATTTGCCGACGAGCACCGACGGCGAGAGCTGCTTGAGCGCTTTCACTTCGCGCTTGAGGCGCGAAGTTTCGAGCGCGCGCTGGGTGACGAGCACGAGCCTGTCCGCCTTGAAAGGCTTTTCAATGAAGTCGTAGGCACCCTGCTTGATGGCGGCGACGGCGGTTTCGATATTGCCGTGTCCGGAGATCATGACGACCGGCAATTCCGGATGCTGTGCTTTCATCGCATCGAGCAGTTGCAAGCCGTCAAGCCGGCTGCCTTGCAGCCAGATGTCGAGGTAAACCAGGCTAGGCCGGCGGCTCGCCACGTGTGCGAGTGCGTCGTCGCTGTCGCGCGCGGAGCGCGTGATGAAACCTTCGTCCTGCAATATGCCGGAGACGAGTTCCCGGATGTCCGCTTCGTCGTCAACAATGAGGATGTCGTCGGGCATGGCTATCCACTCGTTGCGAGTTGAGGGGTGGCAGCTTGCGCCGCGGGCTGCGCCTCGCTGGAGGGGGCGCTTTCCGCGGCAAAGCGCAGTCGCATCCACGCTCCCCGTTGCCCGGGGATCTTATCGGCGGCATCGCCCAGTTCGATGCGTCCGCCGTGGTCCTCCAATATTCTTCCGACGATCGCGAGGCCGAGCCCGGTGCCCTTCTCGCGCGTCGTAACATAGGGTTCGAGCAGGCGGCGCCGGTTCTCCTTCGGCAGCCCGATGCCGTTATCGATGACGTCGATCACGACGTCCCCGCCTTCGCGTCCGGCCCACACGCGGATGCGTCCGCGGCCGAGCTCGGAGGGTGGAACGGCATTGATGGCTTCGGCTGCGTTCTTGATGATGTTGGTGAGTGCCTGGGAAATGAGCCGCCGGTCAAAGCGTGCCGCCATCGGGTCTTCCGCGATTTCGACATCGATGTCGATATCCGGATTGCCGACGCGCTGGAGGAACACGACTTGGCGCACCGCATCGGCGACGTCTTCCTGCGCCATCACCGGCTTTGGCATGCGCGCAAAGCGGGAGAACTCGTCGACCATTCGCTTGATATCGTCGACTTGACGGACAATGGTGTCCGTACACTGTTGGAAAACTCCCCCGTCATCCTTGATCATGGACGCATATTTGCGCCGCAGACGTTCAGCCGAGAGCTGGATGGGCGTGAGCGGATTCTTGATCTCGTGCGCGATGCGGCGAGCGACATCCGCCCAGGCGGAAGTTCGCTGCGCTGTTACGAGATCGGTGATGTCGTCAAGCGTCACCACGTAACCCCGCTCGGCTGAGCCGGACTGTTCGCTCGTCACGCGTACCGACAAATTGCGCTCGCGCCCGTTGCGGTTGATGGTAACCTGCCCTTGCACAAGACGCTGGAGTCCTGAACGGGCAGCCGCGAACAAATCTGCAAGCTCAGGCACGATCTCCAGGAGTGGTTTTCCCAATGCTTCTGCATCGGACCGGCCAATGAGCCGCTCGGCAGAGCGGTTGAGGATGCTGATGCAACTTTCAGCATCCACGCCGATCACTCCGGCGCTCGCCCCTGCCAAAACGGCTTCGGTGAAACGGCGGCGGCTGTCGATAAGATCGCGAGCGCGCACGATGTCATCGCGCTGCGTACGCAGCTCTTGCGTCATCTTGTTGAATGTCTGGCCGAGTTGCCCCAGGTCGCCTTCCGAGCGGTGGGTCGGAACCTGGACGTAGAGATTTCCGGTCGCAACGATCTGGGCGGCGCCAATGAGGCGGCGTATCGGTGCAACCAGATAATTCGCGAAGTTGAGTCCGATCCAGACCGCCGACAACAACACGATCAGCGCGATGACTGTGTACATCAGTCCGAAGGCAATCTGGATGCCGATCCGGCGCGCTTCGAGATCAGCGTACTGAGCAACGCCTGCCTGGGTTGCCCGCAATTGCGCAAGGACCCGCGGGTCGAGCAATCGGGCGATGTACAGGTAAGTGTCGGCGTAGCCCCGCAGCTTGATGATGGCGGCCACATAGTTGGCCTCCAGGAACATTGCCACCTGTGGTTCCGTGTCGTTGACACCGGCAAGCACCTCGGGTGACGGCTTGACGAATGTCTGATTCACCGCCGCATCGGCTTGGTCGATCACGTTGAGGCCCTTGTCGAGAACAAGGACTGCGGGCAAGCCTCGGATCGAGGCTTGTACCGCGACAAACTGATGGAACTGGTCGCGGGATTGCTCGAACAGGGGCTTGGCGCGAGCGAGTTCGATTGCAATCGCGATGCTGTCGGCCCGTACGAACTGGACGTGCTCGCGCACGTAGGCGTCCGCGACCATCAGAGAATTTTCAATCAATGAATGCGTCTGGCGTGAAAACAGCCGGTCGAGGCCGCGGTCGAGCGTCACGCTCGCCACGATTGCGACCAGCACGGCGGGAACTGCGGCGATGACCGAGAACAAGGCAACGATGCGGACATGGAGCCGGGCGGCGGCGCGCCCGCGGAGCCTTGCCTGCCAGACGCCCCAGACCTCGCGGGCAATGAATAAAATGAGGAGAACGACGGTGACTGCGTTCACCAGCAGGAGCGTGACCACCACCTCGTGCGTGGGTGCAATCGGGGTGAGGCCGGCAAGCACCACAAACGTGACAAGAGCCGACAAAAGCGCGATGGCGACCGCACTGAGGCCGAGCGCCCTTGCAAGCCATCCCGGTGCAGGTGCCGCCGCCGCGCTTACCAGTTCGGCAGTGGCGGCTTGGCCGACATTGGTCATGAACTCATCTCGTCCCAACGGAATTCGACGCAACCGTTGGGCGCCCCCTCGTCTGACGCGCTTTAGTCGAATGATGCTTTTATATCACAATGTTGCTGAATTACGACAATTCAAGGGCGCAGAAAAGCGTCCTGTGGCCCATCGGCATCAGGCTCCCGCTCCGCCTTCAGGTGCGGCCTGACACTCAGGTATTGCTTCGAAAGACCTGAATGTCGAGATCCCGAATTTTCTTTCGCAGCGTGTTCCGGTTCACCCCGAGCAGGTCTGCAGCACGGATCTGATTGCCGCGTGTGGCAGCGAGTGTAACCGATAAGAGCGGTTGCTCCATTTCCCGCAACACCCGGTGATAGAGACCTGGCGGCGGCAGCTCGGTTCCAAAGCTTGCAAAGTACGCGGTCAGGTGCCGCTCAATCGCCGATGACAAGCCGTCTTCGGATTTGGGGTCTTCGTCAGCCGCGATCATCTCGGGCTGTGAAAGCTCGGATTCGATGACCGAGGCCGTGATCGTCTCTTGCGGATAGAGCGCCGCCAGCCGGCGAGCGAGATTTTCAAGTTCGCGCACATTTCCCGGCCAGCGGTGGCGCTTGAGACGTTCCACGGCGGTTTGATCGAGCTGCTTGGCCGGCAGTCCTTCTCGCTCGACCAGATCGAAGAAGTGCCGGATCAGATCGGGGACATCCTCGCTGCGCTCGCGTAGCGGCGGCAGCCGGAGCGGTACAACATTGAGCCGGAAAAACAAATCTTCGCGAAACAGCCCCTGCTGAATGAGGATGCGAAGGTCTTTGTTCGTGGCCGCGATAATGCGAACGTTTGTCTTGATGGGGGTGCGTCCGCCGACCGTCGTGTATTCCCCCTGCTGAAGCACGCGTAACAGCCGGGTCTGTGCCTCCATCGGCATATCGCCGATCTCGTCGAGAAATAGCGTACCTCCTTCCGCCTGCTCGAATCTCCCGGAGCTGCGGGCATTGGCGCCCGTGAAGGCACCTTTTTCATGTCCGAACAGCTCCGATTCGATGAGGTCGCGCGGGATCGCTGCCATATTGATCGCAACGAAGGGTCCACTGCGCCGTTTGCCGTAATCGTGGAGCGCGCGAGCGACGAGTTCCTTGCCGGTACCGGATTCACCGCTGATCATCACCGTGAGATCGGTTTGCATCAGGCGAGCGAGAACGCGGTAGATTTCCTGCATGGCTGGAGAACGGCCAACCAGCGGGATCGATTCAAGGTTTTGTGGCTTTGCTACCGGGCGCGGGCGCTCCTTGGGCTCCGACAGGGCGCGCCCGACAATTCCGATCAGCTCCTTGAGATCGAATGGTTTGGGCAGATACTCGTAGGCGCCCTTTTCCGATGCCCGCACGGCGGTAATGAACGTGTTCTGCGCGCTCATGATGATCACGGGCAGTTCGGGCCGCATTTTCTTTATGCGCGGCAAGAGATCGAACGCATTCTCGTCCGGCATGACGACATCGGTGATGACGAGATCCCCCTCGCCTTGACTGACCCAGCGCCACAAGGTTGCAGCATTGCTGGTTGAGCGCACCTCATAGCCCGCTCGCGACAGTGCCTGGTTGAGCACGGTGCGAATGGCGGCGTCGTCGTCAGCGACCAGGATGTTTCCGGCAGGCATAGACTGTCCCCTTTCAGACAGAATTGCGCGGGAGCGCGTTGTCCGGCACGTACATGGGCATGAGCACGCGGAAAACCGTGCGCCGCGGTTGCGACTCGCATTCAATGATGCCGCCGTGATCACCAATGATCTTTGCCGCAAGGGCCAAGCCCAGTCCTGATCCCGACGGCTTCGTGGTCACGAATGGCTCGAACAGATGCGGCAGCAGGTCCTCGGGCACGCCCGGGCCGTTGTCCCGCACGCAGAATTCGAGCGGAAGCGACACGCGCGACTTGCTGCCCGCGAGCGACAAACGAACGCCCGGGCGAAAGGCGGTAGAAAGCTGGATTTCGCCGTCGCTGGCGTTCTCGCCGATCGCCTCGGCGGCATTCTTGATCAGATTGAGGAAGACCTGGATCAGCTGGTCGCGATTGGCGAGCACCGGGGGCAAGGAGGGATCATAGTCTTCGACGAACTTGATGTGCCTTGCAAAACCCGAATGGGTGAGCCGTTTTACATGTTCGAGCACCACATGAATGTTGACTGGCTCGCGCTCGATCGGTCGCTCGTCGGTGAAGACTTCCATGCGATCGACGAGTTTGACGATCCGGTCGGCTTCCTCGCAGATCAATCTGGTGAGGCTGCGATCGTCATCGCCGACGGACTGTTCCAGCAACTGAGCCGCGCCGCGGATGCCGGAAAGCGGATTTTTGATTTCGTGCGCCAGCATGGCCGCAAGCGCGATCACCGAGCGTGCGGCGCCGCGATGGGTAAGCTGACGATCCATCTTGTCGGCAATGGTGCGCTCTTGCAGCATGATCACAACGTGATCCGCGCGCTCGGGCAGCGGCGCCACATGCAGATCCACCAGACGCTCGCCGGGATTGCGTGGCGTGCCGAGATCCACCTTGTATTCGTTTACTGCGGCGCCGCGTGTGCGCACTTGCTCAATCAGCGCCAGCAGCGGACTCCCGAATGGCACGAGCTCGCGCAAACGGTGGCGGCGCAGGAGCGGCAGGGAGGCTTCGAAAAAGGATTCGGCGGCCGCATTGGCGTTTGCGATGCGCCCGTCGGCTGCCACCGTGATCACCGGATGCGGCAATGCATCGAGCACGGCGTCGGCCGTGCCGGATGGGATCGGCATGGGCTGCGGCCGGTTCATGCGGCTTTCTGCTCGGTGCGCTCGAAGGCAGTGTAAGCCGCAGCAAGATGGCGGCGAACCATGGCGGGCTCCTCGGATGTGAGCACGCGATGGCGATGGGTTTTGAGCAGAAATAGGTCGCTGCCCACGGTTTGCGCGGCGGCGTCAAGCGCCCATCCGAGATGCTTGCGGGCAAGACGTTTCCCGAGCTCTCGGCCATGGTAGGCGAGCATTTGGTCGTAGAGCTCGTCGATCAGCGCAAACTGCTTCGTGAGTGCGGGCGCGCTTTCGCGCTGTCCGCCACCGAGGTAACGGGCAACCTGCCCCGGCAACCACGGCCGGCCTCGCGCCCCGCGTCCAATCATGATCGCATCCGCGCCGGAGGCCTCCAGTGCTGCGACCGCATCGGCCGGGGACGATATGTCGCCATTCACAACCAGCGGGATCGAGATCCGCGCCCGGACCGCGCGCACCACATTCCAATCGGCGCGACCTTGATAAAACTGAGAACGGGTCCGCCCGTGCACCGTCACGAGGCGTGCGCCAGCGCTTTGGGCGCGATGGGCAAGTTCGGGCGCATTGATCGAGGCAGCATCCCAGCCAAGGCGCATCTTCAGCGTCACCGGCACGGACACGGCTGCAACCACCGCCTCTATCAGCGACAATGCGTGATCGAGGTCGCGCATCAGCGCTGAACCGGATGGTACGCCCGTCACGTACCGGGCGGGGCAGCCCATATTGATGTCGATAATGCAGGCGCCGCTCGCCTCAGCGATCCGCGCGGCTTCTCCCATCCAGCGCGGTTCGCAGCCTGCGAGCTGGACAACATGAGTGCCCTGCCCTGCCGCTTGCGCCCGTATCAATGCCTGCTGGTTTCCTTTCGCAAGCGCTGCGCTCGCAGTCATTTCCGAGATCACGAGGCCCGCCCCTAGACGGGCGGCCAGGCGCCGGAAGGGGGCATCGGTGATCCCTGACATGGGCGCGAGGATCACCGGGTTCGACAGCAGAATGTTTCCCACTCTCACCCGGCGAAGGTGAAAAAGCTTCCTCGAAGCAGGCACTTAGCCCTCTTGCTTATGAATTAGGCGAATTTCATATCTGCATAGAGTTTAGCCATTTGAGTTCGCGGCGCAAGTGCTGCACTGCAAAAAATCCCCCGCTTTAATCCGAGAAGGATGGTGAATGCGCCCGCGGTTTGCCGCCCGTTTTTCGTGCGGCTATGCCAGTCAGAGCGTTGGGCAGGAGGGAGGGACGGCCATGCCAGGAGGAATTGCAGCCGTGGTCGTCGCCGCCGGCCGAGGGGTGCGCGCCGGAGCAGAGTTGCCAAAGCAGTATCGAAAGCTATTCGGAGTACCCGTGATCACGCACGCTCTCTCCGCTTTCATTCGACATCCTGGCATTGCCATGGTGCAGCCGGTCATTCATTGCGCCGATGCACCGCCTTACAGGTCGGCAACGGAAGGGCTCTCCCTTCTGCCGCCAGTCTTCGGCGGCGATACGCGTCAGGCTTCGGTTCGCGCTGGCCTTGAGGCATTGGAGCCGCATGGTCCGCAGATCGTGCTCATCCACGACGCGGCGCGGCCATTTGCTTCGCAAACGCTCATCACGCGCGCCATCGCTGCGGCGCGGGAAAGCAGCGGTGCGGTGCCCGTCACCCCCGTGACGGATACAGTCAAGAGTGTCGACGCGAAGGGCGTCGTAACGGGTACTCCTGACCGGGCAGCGCTGCGTCTGGTGCAAACGCCGCAGGCGTTCCGATTTCGCACGCTGCTTGATGCGCACCGGAAAGCGCATATCGCAGGTCGCGACGGCTTTACTGATGACGCGGCGCTTGCCGAATGGGCCGGAATAGAGGTCACCACGTTCGAAGGCGAAGCCGGCAATGTGAAGCTGACCAGCACTGAGGATTTCGCCCGCGTCGAAGCGTTGCCAGGGGCTCTTTGCGCGGACATACGCACCGGGTTCGGCTTCGACGTTCACCAGTTCGCTCCAGGTGACCACGTCATGTTGGGTGGCATGCGCATTCCGCATGAACGGGGATTGACCGGCCATTCCGATGCCGATGTCGTCCTGCACGCACTGGTCGACGCGATCCTTGGCGCCCTTGTCGAAGGGGACATTGGCGTGCATTTTCCGCCAACAGACCCGCAATGGCGCGGCGCCTCGTCGGACCGTTTTCTCGCCTTTGCGGTCGAACGGGTGCGTTCCAGAGGAGGACAGATTGCCCATCTTGACGTGACCATCGTGTGCGAGAGTCCACGCATCGGCCCTGTTCGGGATGCGATGCGTGGCCGCATTGCTGATATTGCCGCCATTGCGGCCGACCGGGTTGCCGTGAAGGCGACGACCACGGAAAAAATGGGTTTCACGGGGCGAGGCGAAGGCATCGCGGCATTCGCCACGGCGACGCTCCGGCTTCCAGCAACTGGCTAATCATGCATGACGGTTTGTTCGAGCAGGCGCAGGCCTTGCTGATCTTGTGCCGATCCAAGGGGCTCAAGATCGCCACCGCGGAATCTTGTACCGGCGGGCTCGTCGCTGCCGCGCTGACCGAGGTCCCCGGCTCTTCCGACGTGTTTGAACGCGGCTTTGTCACTTACAGCAATGAAGCGAAGCAGACTCTGCTGGGCGTTTCTTCAGCCACGCTCGAGACCCACGGCGCTGTGAGCCGCGAGTGTGCACAAGCCATGGCCGTCGGCGCGCTTTCACGCGCTCCGGTTGATATTGCGGTGTCCGTCACCGGGATTGCGGGGCCCGGGGGTGAGGTCGCCGGCAAGCCCGTAGGCCTTGTCCACTTTGGAGCCGCTTCGCGCGGCGGCCAGCACCTCGATGAGACCCGCAAATATGGCGATATCGGCCGGTCGCAGGTCCGCCATGCCTCGGTCGCTCAGGCGCTCGCGATGCTGCACGAAATGGCGCAAAAGGAATAAGTCTAATTCTGTCGAGGTGGAATGAATTGTCTCAGCTTCCCCGCTTCCTCTTTCAAAACAAATCGAGTGACAAAATGCTCGATTATAGAAGTTAGGACAGCCAGCTGTTCGGTATCGGGTTCCCAGCCTCGATGGGCAGCCGCGCTACCAGCGTCCGTCAATACCTGAAGCGTGTCCTTATCGGCAGCGCCAATGTGTCGGTCCGAGTGAAGCTGCTCGAGCTTTTTCGCAAAGCTTTTGTCGGGATTGATCCCGACAAGTTCCGAGGCACGCTCGAACACCACGCTTGCCGCTAATACTGTGAGAGAGCTGAATAGACTCAATTCATGAGCTTGATAAGAAACTCCTGCAGAAATCAATTATTTGTCAGGATAGGATGCATGTATTTTCAATGAAAAATCTTGCAATACGACAAAAGGTTGCTATATTGATCCCATGACAAAGCTTCGGGAACTCAAGCAGCATCTGCGGCCCGGACGAGTGTATCGGCGCGAGGAGCTGGCCCATTGGTCCACGGCCATCGATCGGCACCTCAAGCGGCTAGTCGATGAAGGCGCCCTCACCAAGCTGGCGGCCGGCCTCTACCTGTGCCCGAGGGACACGGTATTCGGGAAAGCGCCCGCGGAGGATGACGAACTCGTCACGAGCTTCCTGAAGGATCATCGATTCCTTCTGGCTTCACCGAACGCCTATAACAGTCTGGGACTCGGCACGACTCAGCTGTACGACCAGACCGTGGTTTACAATCACAAGCGGCATGGCCGCTTCTCGCTGGGCGGGCGCACTTTTGACTTCCGGGTCAAGCCTGCCTTTCCCAAGAAGCTGACCGGCGAATTTCTTCTGGTCGATCTTGTGAACAATCTGGACCGCCTCGCCGAAAACCGGATCGATGTGCTTGCGCGCGTCAAGGAGCGCGCGCCGTCCTATGACGCGCCGCGGCTCTGGCGGGCGGCACGCGACTACGGCAACGTAGGCACGAAAAAATTCTTCGCCGGGGTCCTGTCAGCGGACATGCCCTCTCATGTCCGCTGACCTTCTTCACAATCACCCGCAATTTGCCGACCTCATCCGTATCGTTGCGGAACGAAGACGTATCGATCCTGCCTTGGTCGAAAAAGACTATTGGCTCATGCATTGTCTTTACGGTCTGCAGCAATTGGGGCTGATGTTCGAATTGAAGGGCGGGACCTCGCTGTCGAAGGGCTATCAGATTATCAATCGATTCTCAGAAGACATCGACATTCGCATCGAGCCTCCCAAGGAGGACGACGTTAAAACCGGCCGCAATCAAAATAGTCCGGCGCATGTACAGAGCCGGCGGGATTTTTACGACTGGCTCGCAAAAACAATCCGCATCGATGGCATAGAAAGAGTCGAGCGCGACACAGCCTTTGACGACAGGCTGTTGAGGAGCGCCGGCATCCGGCTGATCCACAAAACTCTCGTGCTAGCAATGGCTGGTCTCAAGCTCGGAGTCCTGCTGGAAGTCGGTTTCGACGACGTCACCCCGAACACTGCGAAGGACATCAGCTCATGGCTGTATGACTATGCGGCCGACAGGGCCGCTGTCATCGACAACCGCGCCAAAGGCGTCCCTTGCTATCATCCTGGGTATACCTTCGTCGAAAAGCTCCAGACGGTTTCGACAAAATTCCGTCTGCAACGAGCAACACAGGACCGACCCATTGATTTCATGCGCCATTATTATGATGTTTACAGTTTGCTTCAGTGGCCCGAGGTGACCTCGTTTATCGGCACAGAGGAGTACAAAGGGCATAAGGCGAAGCGGTTCCGCCAGGATGACAACCCGAACATCACGCAAAATGAAGCTTTTGTCCTGAGCGATGAAGCGACCCGACGGCTCTACGCAAAAGCCTATGCGGATACAAGAGCGCTTTACTACGGTGATCAACCGACATTTGATGAAATTCTCCGAGAGATCGCAGTCTGGCGCGATCGGCTGTAGGTGCATGCCGCTTCGAGAGGGAAGCCCAGAATGAAGATCATCACTCTCAACCCTTTTGTCCGTATATGCGGTCCGCCCGGCGTTCGAACGCGCTGGAGAAGCGGCGAAAAGCGGTGTCGAACATCGCTCCCATGAAAAGGGCGAGCGTGCGGCTGCGCAACTCATAGGCGAGGAAGAATTCCACCGTGCATGTCTGGCCGCCGATCGGGTGAAAGGTCCAACGGTTTTCCATCTTCCGGAAAGGGCCTTCGAGGTACTCGACCAGGATGTGCAGATTCGGCAGATCAAGCGTCACGCGACTCGTAAAGGTCTCCTGAACGAATTTGTAAGCCACCGTCATGTTTGCGATGACAACCTCGATGCCCTCGGGTTGCGGAATACGTTTGCGCACTTTGAGCGAGCGGCACAGCGGCACGAACTCGGGGTAGCGCTCGACGTCCGCCACAAGGTCGAACATGTCAGCCGCCGAGTGCTTTACGCGTCGGCTCGTGGTGAACTGCGGCATCAGGGCGGATCGCGAGCCGCTGATGCTTGTGCCGCAAGGCTCACGGCGCGCGTCCGGGCGTCAACGAATGCCGCATTTTGCCGCTCGCAACCGGGCAAAATCGTCGCCCGCATGGTGCGAGGATCGGGTCAGCGGCGACGATGAGACCATCAGGAAACCTTTGGCGTAGGCGATCGTCTCGTAAGCCTTGAACTCGTCGGGCGGTACGAACCTCTCGACCGGATGGTGCTTGCGGCTGGGCTGCAAATATTGGCCAATTGTGAGAAAATCCACATCGGCCGCGCGCAGGTCGTCCATGACCTGGAGCACTTCATTGCGCTCCTCGCCTAGCCCCAGCATGATACCCGATTTGGTGAAAATCGCCGGATCGATTTCCTTGCTCTGCTGTAACAGGCGAATCGACGCGAAGTACCGCGCCCCCGGCCGCACGGTAAGATACCTTGCGGGGACCGTTTCAAGGTTGTGATTGAAGACGTCGGGCCTCGCCGCGACGACCGTGGCGACGGCGCCCTCTTTGCGCAGGAAATCAGGCGTAAGCACCTCGATTGTCGTGTTCGGGCAATGTGCCCGGATTGCGCTGATCACCGCGGCGAAATGTGCAGCCCCGCCATCGGCGAGATCGTCGCGATCGACCGATGTGACAACCACGTGGCTCAATCCAAGCTTTGCAGTTGCGAGCGCGACCCGCAGAGGTTCAGCGCTGTCGAGTGCGCCGGGCAACCCCGTCTTGACGTTGCAGAATGCGCAGGCGCGTGTGCACACGTCGCCCATGATCATGAAGGTGGCGTGCTTCTTTTCCCAGCACTCGCCGATGTTCGGACAGCCGGCCTCTTCGCAAACGGTATGCAGATTGTTCGCGCGCACGATCGCCCGGGTCTCGGCATAGCCGGGCGAGATCGGCGCCTTGACCCTGATCCAGGGCGGCTTTTTCGACACGGGAGCATCCGGCCGATGGGCTTTTTCCGGATGGCGCGCGCGCGTATCGAGCACAACGACCATGCTGTATTCTTCCGGTGTTTATCTACGCAGCACGAAGCGCGATCGCAAGCGTGGTGTGGCGCCAATGAAGCGGCCTCCTCCCGGCTGAAAACGAGGCGAACGCCCCAGTGGTCATCAGATGTTGAGCACGCGCCCGTAAGCGTCCAACACCGCTTCCTTCATCATCTCCGACAAGGTCGGATGCGGAAATACCGTGTGCATCAGTTCTTCTTCGGTGGTCTCGAGATTCATTGCGATCACATAACCCTGGATCAGCTCGGTGACTTCAGCACCGACCATATGCGCTCCAAGGAGCGCACCGGCTGCCTTGTCGAAGATCACTTTCACCAAACCCTGATCCTCGCCGAGCGCGATCGCCTTGCCGTTTCCGATGAATGGAAACCGGCCGACGCGAATTTCGATGTTTTTCTCTTTCGCCGCCTGCTCGGTCAGTCCGACCGAGGCAATCTGTGGCGAGCAATAGGTGCAGCCCGGAATGAGGCGCTTGTCCATGGGATGCGGGTGCAGGCCCTTGATTGCCTCGACACAGATGACCCCCTCATGTTCGGCCTTGTGCGCGAGCAGCGGCGGACCGCAGACGTCCCCGATGGCATAGATGCCGGGCACGTTGGTACGGTTGAGTGGATCAACGACGATCGCGCCACGCTCGATTTTGACACCAATCTTTTCCAGGCCGAGATTCTCGACATTGCCGACGACGCCAACTGCGGAAATGACGCGCTCGACGCCGACCGTCTGCTGACCGCCCTTGCCGTCATCGATGCTTGCCGTGACGCTGTCGGCCTTTTTGTCGAGCCTCGTCACCTTGGCTCCGGTGAAGATCCTGATCCCCTGCTTTTCGAACTGCTTGCGCGCAAAGGCCGCGATCTCGGCATCCTCGGCGGGCAGAATCTGCGGCAGGATCTCGACCACCGTTACCTCGGCACCGAACGAGCGATAAAACGACGCAAACTCGATCCCGATCGCACCCGATCCGATGACCAGAAGAGATTTTGGAATATGGTCGGGCAGCATGGCTTCGAAATAGGTCCACACCAGCTTCTGATCGGGCTCGCTGCCGGCAAGCACGCGCGGACGCGCCCCCGTTGCGATGATGATGTGCTGGGCCTGGTACTTGCCGGGACCGAGTGCGCCTTTTGGCCCCTCACTCTTGCCAGCCTTGACCGTGATCTTGCCGGGCGCATCGATCGCCGCCTCCCCCCAGATCACGGCAACCTTGTTTTTTCTCATGAGAAAGGCGACACCGTCGCTCAGACGTTTTGCGACGCCGCGCGAGCGTTTGACGACGGCTGCGGGATCGTACGTGACTTTCTCGGCGGAGAGGCCGTAATCCTTCGCATGCTGGAGGTAGTGCAGGATTTCCGCCGAGCGCAGCAGCGCCTTGGTTGGAATGCAGCCCCAGTTGAGACAGATGCCGCCGAGGTATTCGCGTTCGACAATGGCGGTCTTGAAACCGAGCTGCGCCGCACGGATGGCCGTGACATAGCCGCCCGGACCCGAGCCGATGATGATGATATCGAAGCTCGTGTCGGGCATTTTAAGAGAATTATTTACGGCCCGGCCGACGTTTAGGTGAGGAGCGCTCCAGGGCTGTAAGACGCTTTTTCATGGTTTTCTTCTCTGCTTGAATGGCCTGAATGTCGGCCCTGGCGCGCGTGTTCAGTCCGAGCTCGTAAGTAAGATACCCCTCGATCGATTCTAATCTTTCGGTATGGTACGCGAGTGTTTCCGAGTTCTTGTCGATCTTACGCCCGAGTTCTCGCCGGGCCTGCGCGACATCACCCTGTATACGCCGCAGGATAGGAAGCACGGCATCAGTCGGCTCGGGCATCGCAACCTCTCGATCTAAGATATATGAGTTCTCAGTGCTCAAACCACCATCAGCACGGGATTTTCGATGAGCGCCTTGCAGGCACCGAGCAGTTGCGCACCGAGCGCACCGTCAACGGCGCGATGATCGGTCGATAGTGTCGTTGACATCATCCATTGTGCTTCAATCTTGCCATCCCGAACGACAGGGCGCTCCTCCCCCGCCCCCACCGCCAGGATGGTTGCATGCGGCGGATTGATCACGGCGGCAAACTCCTTGATGCCATACATGCCGAGATTGGAGACCGCGCTGGTACCGCCCTGATATTCCTCTGGCTTGAGCTTTCGCGCGCGCGCGCGGGCGGCAAAGTCCTTCATCTCGTTCGATATGATGGATAGCGGCTTTGTCTCGGCGTGGCGGACAACGGGCGTGATCAAGCCGCCGGGGATCGATACCGCAACGCCGATATCGGAATGCTTGTGCCGCAGCATCGCGCCCTCGGTCCAGGTGACGTTCGCGTCAGGCACGCGCTGGAGCGCCAGCGCGAGCGCCTTGATGACGAAATCGTTCACCGAGATCTTGTAGGCGGGCCTGCCTTCCTTGTCCTTCGGAGCGGCGGCGTTGATCTCCTCGCGCGCGGAGAGAAGTTTTCCGATGTTGCACTCAAGCGTGAGATAGAAATGCGGGATGGTGAGTTTGGCTTCGACCAGGCGACGCGCGATTATCCTGCGAATGTTGTCGTGGGGAACGACGTCGTAGCTTCCCGGCTCGAACAGTGCGCGGATCTTGTCGTCTGAGGGGGTGGTAACCGCAATCGTGGAAGGCGCAGCCGCCGCTGGCGCCGCAGTCGGAGCCGCGGTCACGAGCCCCCTGCCCTCCTTTGCGGCTGCGATGTCGCGTGCTATGATGCGCCCGTGCGGCCCTGAGCCTTGAATGCGCGCAAGGTCGATGCTGGCTTGCTTGGCGAGACGCCGAGCAAGTGGCGAGGAAAAGACTCGATGGGTCTGGACGCCACGTTCCGCTCCGGCGTCCTCCTTGCGCTGGGGAGCAGCAGGTTGGGGAACTCGCGCCGGGCTCTGTTGTTGGGCTGCGCCAACTGTTTGTGCCGGCTGGCTTGGCGTTCGTTGCGCGCTTGGCTGGGCTGGCACTTGCTTTGCCGATGCCGCTGGTTTTGAGGTTCCCGCCTTCCCGGCCGCGGCCGCTGCGGCGCCTACGTCCTCCCCTTCTTCCGCGAGCACGGCAATGAGCGCATTGACCGGCACGTCCTGCGTGCCTTCGGGAACGACGATCTTTGCGAGCGTGCCCTCATCAATCGCCTCGTATTCCATGGTCGCTTTGTCGGTTTCGATCTCCGCGATCACGTCGCCTGGTTTGACCTTCTCGCCCTCCTGCTTGAGCCATTTTGCGAGGTTGCCCTTTTCCATGGTGGGCGACAGCGCCGGCATGAGAATGTTCACCGCCATCAGACACCCGGCTCGTTAGCTGATCGCGCTGGTGGATCCGGGATCGGTCGGCGCATCCATCTCTGCGTCGAACATCGAACGGATCCGCTCGAGCGCGTCCTCCTCGGTGAGCTTTGTCTCCTTTGCAAAAATGCGCGCCGCGTGGCGCGCAACATCGGCAATCAGCATGCCCCAGGCTTGTGGGTCGTCGAATGCGCGCCGCAGCGAGACGTGCAGCCCACCCTCAACGATGGCTGCGCGCAGCACCTCTACCCCGCCGTGCTCCAGCGCGCTGGGCGGAACGTTGAGCGGATCGAATGTCGGCATGAGCTCCTCGCTGGACGGCGGCGAAGATTGGGTTTGCGGCTGCGTTAGCGATAGGAAACCGCTTTTGCGGCTTCGACCACTTCGGCAACTGAAGGTAGAGCAAGTTTTTCCAGGTTTGCCGCATAGGGCATCGGCACGTCCTTTCCGGTGACGCGCGTAACCGGCGCATCGAGCCAGTCAAAGGCCTGTTCATTGATGCTCGCTGCAATCTCAGCGCCTACGCCGGATTGGCGCCACCCCTCTTCGACCGTGACAATGCGGCCGGTCTTCTTCACCGACTCGATGACGGTTTCGATGTCCATTGGCTTAAGCGTGCGCAGATCGATGACCTCGGCCTCTATCTGCTCCTTCGCGAGCTCCTCGGCTGCCTTGAGTGCGTAAGTCATGCCCATCGACCACGATACGATGGTTACATCAGTGCCCGGCCGGGCGATCTTGGCCTTGCCGATCGGCACGACGTAGTCGTCGAGCTTGGGAACCGCAAAGCTCTGCCCGTACAGGATTTCGTTCTCGAGAAAGATGACTGGATTGGGATCCCGGATGGCAGATTTGAGCAGTCCTTTGGCATCGGCGGCGCTGTAGGGAGCAATGACTTTGAGCCCCGGAATATGTGAGTACCACGAGGAATAATCCTGACTGTGCTGCGCAGCCACGCGTGCGGCCGGTCCATTAGGCCCGCGCAATACAATGGAGACGGTCATCTGGCCGCCGGACATGTAGCGCGTCTTGGCCGCCGAATTGATGAGCTGGTCCATGGCCTGCATCGCAAAGTTGAAGGTCATGAACTCGACGATCGGCTTAAGGCCAGCAAACGCCGCGCCGACGCCGAGGCCCGCAAAAGCGTGCTCGGTGATCGGCGTATCGATTACCCGCATGGCCCCGAATTCCTGCAACAAGCCTTGCGTCACCTTGTAGGCGCCTTGATATTCGGCCACCTCCTCTCCCATCACAAAGACATCCTTGTCGCGCCGCATCTCCTCCGCCATGGCATCGCGCAGGGCTTCGCGCACCGTCATGGTCACCAGTTCCGTCCCCTCGGGCACATCGGGCTCCGCCGGTGCCGCTGCGGCAGAAGAGGCCGCGCCTGTTGGCTTGGGTGGAGTGGAAGCGCGAGCGGCTTGCGGTGCGGCTTTCTGGTTTGTTGCCGCAGGCGCCGATTCCGCGGCTTTCTGCGCCCGGGCCGGCGCCGCCCCATCCTTGAGCGAGGCAGCGTCCTCGCCTTCCGCCAGGATCATGGCAATCGGGGTGTTGACGGCCACATCATTGGTGCCTTCCGGCACGAGGATTTTTCCCAAGGTGCCCTCGTCGACGGCTTCGACCTCCATGGTGGCCTTGTCGGTTTCGATCTCGGCAATCACGTCACCGGATTTGACGGCCTCTCCCTCCTTCTTGAGCCATTTGGCAAGATTGCCCTTTTCCATCGTAGGCGACAGCGCAGGCATGAGCACTTGAATAGGCATGTGAAGTTTTCGCGTCGTCCCCGTACAGAAATGCGTTACTTGTAGATGTCCGTGAACAGATCGGAGGGATCCGGCTCCGCATCGTTGGTGGCGAACTCGGCCGCTTCGTTGATGATTGCGCGCACTTCGGCATCGAGCTTTTTCAATCTGTCTTCGTTCGCAAAGCCCTTCTTGAGCGCACGGCTGCGCACCTGCTCGATCGGGTCGTGCTCGGTGCGCATTTTATCGACCTCCTCCTTGCTGCGGTATTTCGCGGGATCGGACATGGAATGACCTCGGTAACGATAGGTGAGCATTTCGAGGATCATGGGCCCCTTCCCGCTTCGGCACCACTCTACCGCCTTGTCGCCGGCAGCTTTGACCGCGCGCACATCCATGCCGTCGACCCGCTCACCCGGGATGTCAAAGGATGCTCCGCGCTTGTAGAGATCCGTGGTGGCTGAGGCACGCACAACGGAGGTCCCCATCCCGTACTGATTGTTTTCGATGATATAGACGACTGGCAGCTTCCAGAGCTTGGCCATGTTGAAGCTCTCATACACCTGCCCCTGATTGACCGCGCCATCGCCCAGATACGTGAGCGAGACGTTGTCGTTGCCGCGATAGCGATTGGCAAATGCTAGGCCCGTTCCCAACGGCACGGGCGCTGCCACGATGCCGTGCCCGCCGTAGAAGCCTTTCTCGACGGAGAACATGTGCATGGAGCCGCCCTTGCCCTTGGAATAGCCGTGGCGGCGGCCAGTGAGTTCCGCCATGACCCCCTTGGGATCCATGCCGCAGGCGAGCATGTGACCGTGGTCGCGATAGCCAGTGATGACCTCGTCGCCGCTCTTGATCGCCATTTGCATTCCAATGACGACCGCCTCCTGACCGATATAGAGGTGGCAAAAACCCCCGATCAGTCCCATGCCATAGAGCTGTCCGGCTTTCTCCTCGAAACGTCGGATGAGCAGCATTTGCCGATAGGCCCGCAGCTCCTGCTCCGGGTTGAAATCAGGCGCCGCCTGATCTGCCGTCCTTCGCGCGGAGGCAGGTTCAGCCGCTGGTTTGTTGCTGGCAACGGCCATTTTTTCCTCGCGAACGAGCTTCGGTGAGACGACCATTGCAATAGTCGAAATCATCTCGCAGCGAAAGGCAACAGGGTCGCATCCGCCGGGAGATAGGCAGCCGGACCGGGCTTCGCCAATGCGCCCGGTCAATTGCTGGACATGTCAGCGCGCCGGGAGCTGGAGAATGAGATCGCGCGGATCTGCGTATTGCAGCAGCGCGCGAGCGCGCTCATCCAGCATATCCCGATCAATGCTCTCAGGCTTGAGGAAGGAGACTTTGCGCTGCCAGGCCGCGCGCTCGGCTTTGAGGCGGGCGAGCTCATCGGTGAGCTGCGCAATTTCCTGGTCGAGGTCTTGCCGGGCACGCAGGCCGTGATTGCCCGTATAGGCATTTACCCCGAAATAGCCGATCAGAAGCGCGGCAATGGTATAGAGCGCAAGCGCATTCGTGACGGTGCGGAGTCGGCGGCGTGTGACCATGGCCCGAAGATGGCGCCGCGAGCTTAAGGCAACTTTAACGACGCGTGCGCTCCGATCGAATCACCTCTGCGCACCTTGCGCTTTGAGCACGGAACGGCCGGCGTATCGCGCCTGCGCTCCAAGCTCCTCCTCGATCCGCAGCAGTTGATTGTACTTGGCGGTGCGGTCGGAGCGTGCAAGCGAGCCGGTCTTGATCTGCCCGCAACCGGTGGCGACCGCGAGATCGGCAATGGTGGAGTCCTCGGTCTCCCCGGAACGGTGCGACATCACCGCAGTGTAGGCGGCTTTGTGCGCCATCTCGACGGCGGCGAGCGTCTCGGTCAGTGTTCCGATCTGGTTGACCTTGATCAGGATGGAATTGGCAATGCCATTCCTGATGCCTGCCGACAATCTTGCAACATTTGTGACGAATACGTCATCGCCGACGATTTGACACTTCGAGCCGATGGCGTGCGTCAACATTCTCCAGCCCTCCATGTCGTCTTCCGCCATTGCGTCCTCGATCGAGACGATAGGATAGCGCGACACGAGAGCGGCCAGATATTCGACCTGCTGCTCTCTTCTCCGCGTCTTGCCTTCGCCTTCGTAGTGATAAGCGCCATCACGAAAAAACTCGCTCGCCGCGCAATCGAGTGCCAGCACGACCTCGCCGCCGCAGTCATAGCCGGCTTTGCCCACCGCTGAGATCAGGAAATCGAGGGCGGCATCGGCGGAAGGAAGATTGGGGGCGAAGCCGCCTTCGTCTCCGACATTGGTATTGTGCCCGGCTTGCTTGAGCGCCGCGCGCAGCGTTTGGAAAATTTCGGACCCGATGCGCAGCGCTTCGGCAAAAGATGGTGCTCCGACCGGCATGATCATGAATTCCTGGAAATCGATCGGGTTGTCGGCGTGCACTCCTCCATTGAGAATGTTCATCATGGGTACCGGCAAAAGCCGGGCCGCGGGTCCTCCGACGTAGCGATAGAGAGGCGCTTGCGCGGTGGCTGCGGCGGCTTTGGCCGCCGCGAGCGAAACGCCAAGAATGGCATTGGCGCCCAGGCGGGCTTTGTTCGGAGTGCCATCAAGTGCAACCAGCGTCTCGTCGATTTTAACCTGCGCCTCGGCATCCATTCCGCCAATCGCGTCGAAAATCTCGCCGTTGACTGCGTCCACCGCCTTGCGGACCCCCTTACCGAGGTAGCGGTTTCCGCCATCGCGCAACTCAACCGCTTCGTGTGTTCCCGTCGAGGCGCCGGACGGGACGGCAGCGCGCCCTCTTGCGCCATTTTCGAGCACGACGTCGACCTCGATGGTTGGATTCCCGCGACTGTCGAGAATTTCACGCCCGATGATATCGACGATTGCGGTCATGGTTCCTCGCGGGCAAAACAGCCTCGCCGTGCTTGTAGGCGATCCGGACGCGTTCGCAAGACCATGCAATCAGCGCGCGGGAGCGGGACCAATCCGCCGCTTGAGCAACTCTAATGCTTTTGCCCACGCTTGCCATTAGGTTACTCATGTAACTTAAACTTGCTCCTGGGCTTGCTTTGACGAGGGTCCCTGAGCGCCTATTGCAATTTCGAACCTGTCTCATGCCTGCGCGCGCACGTCCATTGCAGCATCTTCGAAGACCTACGCGTGCCGCTCCATCTCCGGAAGCGGCCGCGCTCGTACGGGTGCCGAATCCGCATCCCGACACGCCCTATGTCGCACGCTTCGCCGCGCCGGAGTTCACGACGCTCTGTCCCATTACCGGGCAGCCTGATTTCGCGCATTTCGTTATCGACTATGTGCCGGG
>Ga0209331_1000037_pt1 | contig 39094 bp, 36 predicted proteins | sample JacPinW_OM3H0_M3_FD_187971 | JGI IMG/M metagenome (GOLD analysis project Ga0209331, IMG submission 187971) | Forest soil microbial communities from Algoma, Ontario, Canada - Jack Pine, Ontario site 1_JW_OM3H0_M3 (SPAdes) (version 2) | ecosystem: Environmental > Terrestrial > Soil > Boreal...
CGGCGCTCGCGTTTCCCCGAACGAGCGCCGCCCCAGGCGAATACTGGAAAGGAAATGTGTGATAAATATGGAACAGCCTATCCCCAAAGCGCCCTGGCAGGGGGATGAACGAGGCTTCCCTCATAGCGAAGCCCATCCGGACGATCGCACGCGAGCAGAAGCGGCCCATCGACATCCGCCACGGCCGCGCGCTGCGCCAAGAGCAGAGCAGGGGCCATGGCGAGCGACGTCGCCACCATGCATCCCACCATCAGCGTGAGGCCAAGCCGTTCGGCCTCCTCGGCCATTGCGAGTGCTTCGGTCAACCCCCCGGCCTTGTCGAGCTTGATGTTGACGGCGTCATACTTGCCGACCAGCCCAGGGAGCGAGCTCCTCGCATGGGCGCTTTCGTCGGCGCATACGGCGATCGGTCGTGCCGCGCGCGTGAGCGCCTGGTCGCGATCCGCCGGCATGGGCTGCTCGACCAAGGTCACGCCCGCCTCTGCGCAAGCGGCGAGATTTTGCTCCAGATCATCCGGCGTCCAGCCCTCATTGGCATCGACAATCAGCCTCGCGCGCGGCACTGCATGTCGCACGGCGGCTATTCGCGCCGGATCCCCGGCTGCCCCCAGCTTGATCTTGAGGAGCGGCAGGCCGGAGGCTTTCGCAGCCCGCTGCGCCATCTCCTGCGGCGTGCCGAGCGAGATGGTGTAGGCCGTGATCAGCGGCTTCGGCGGCGCTTGGCCGAGAAGCTGATGGACGGGCCGGCCCGCATATTTCGCCTCGAGGTCCCAGAAAGCGCAGTCGAGGGCATTGCGCGCTGCCCCGGGGGACATCGCGCTCTGCAAGCCGGTGCGATCGAGCCCCCGCGCCAGCTCGGTAGCCATCGCCCTTATCGCCTCCGCCACGTCGGCAACGGTCTCGCCATAGCGGGCATAGGGGACGCACTCGCCGCGCCCGCGATGATCCCCACGCGATAATTCGGCCACCACCACCACGGCTTCGCTCTTGGCGCCACGGCTGATGACGAACGATCCCGCGATCGGCCAGCGCTCGACACGCACCGACAAGACGAGGGCAGGGCGGCTCATTGCCGGCCTTCTGTCCCTGAGTTAAGAGCGCAGCCCATTGAGAAGGAGCCGTGACCATGTCTCGACCAGGCACTCCGGCACAGCCGGTCTTGTTTGCCCTGGTAGCTTTCGCGCTCCTTCCATCATCGGCACATGCACAATCGGCTGATCCCGATGCTCCCGGGATCTATACCTATCATGGCGCCGATCGTGAGCAGAACCTGGTCGCGCAAGCGCGCAAGGAAGGAACCCTCGCCCTCTACACCTCGATGGCGACTACCGAGTCCGGGCCGCTCAGCCAGGCTTTTGAGAAAAAATACGGGATCAAAGTCCAGCTCTGGCGGGCATTGAGCGAGAACGTGCTGCAACGCGCCTTGACCGAAGCGCGCGCAAATCATCGCACGATGGATGTGGTAGAGACCAATGCGCCGGAAGTGGAAGCCCTCGCGCGCGAGCAGGTCGTTGCGCGGTTCGACAGCCCGTACCTCGCGGATCTCCCGGCCTGGGCTGTGCCCGCCCATCGCCGCTGGTTCAGTGATCGCGCGAACCTCTGGGTGACCGGCTACAATACCGATAGGATCAAACGAGAGGAGCTGCCCACGACGGTGGAGGGATTTGCTGCGCCAATATGGAATGGCCGGCTTTCGCTCGAGGCCACGGACTTCGACTGGATGTCCGGCGTGATCGGCGCGGTGGGCGAGGAGCGTGGCCGGGAATTCTTTCAGAGGCTTGCGGCGCTCAAGCCGCAGATGCGCAAGGGCCACGTCCTCGTCGCGCAGCTCGTGGCTGCGGGCGAATTGCTGGTGTGCCTCACGCTCTACAGCGGGAACGCAGATTCGGTCAAAGCCAAAGGCGGTCCCATCGACTGGGTAGCGGTTGAGCCGCTGATCGGGCGTCCGCAAGCATTGGCCCTGGCGAAGCATGCACCGCATCCCCACGCGGCGCTGTTGTTTGCCGATTTCGTCTTTTCGCCCGAAGGCATGAAGCTCCTTGCCGAAATGGGCCGCGTGCCATCCAGTCGAACCCAGAAGACCCTGCTGGACGCGCACACTTACTTCATGATCGATCCGGTCAAATCGATCGAGCAGGCGCAGCGATGGGAAAAGCTCTGGAACGACCTGTTCTTGAAGTGAAAGGTGCCGCCGCGCCGCCCGGCCGCAGATCCGTTCGCGCATTTGCGGTGGGTTACGCCGCACAAAATCGGCTGTCACAGCCGATTTGTGCGGCTAACCCACCCTACAACCACACTACTCGAAGCGGCCGGCCGCGTGAGCAAGCAGGGTGTAGACCTTGCCGGTCTCCGATGTGAGATACGTCCGCGCCACGACCTGGCCTCGGTCGTCGCGCGAGACCTCCTCGAGAAGCCGCTCGAACTCGCTGATGTAGCGATCGACGGTTCGCGTGAAGTCGCGATCGCTGCGATATTTCTTGCGGATCTCCTCGAACGCTCGCTGGCCCTGCGGGGTATAGAGCTTGCGCGAGAAGACGTTGCGCTCGCCGCGATTGTAGCGTTCCCACAGCTCGGCCGCAGCATCGTGGTCGATCATGCGGGCAATATCGACCGCAAGCGAATCGAGAGAATCGATACCACTGCGCTCGGCGCGCGGGCTCTCCTGCGGGGCCTCACGCACTGCCGGCTCGGCAGGCTCCGGCTCCTGTGACGCCCGCGTGAGCAGCTCGGAGAGCCAGCCGGCGCGTCCCCCCACCGCCGGTTGCGCAGGACTGACCGGGGGTGCCTCCGCGCGACGGCCCGCAATCGCCGGCGCGCTCACGCCGGTGATGTCCGCACGTTGGCGAGGGGGCTCAGCCCGCGGCCCGCCGTTGGTGAGTACGGCCTCGGCCTCATCGTGTATCACCCGGCGGAGCCCCGCATTCATTGGCTCAGCTCGCCGAATGGCGGGCTCAACGGCATCCATGCCGCGTCCATGCCGTGCAACGATGCGGTTGAGCTCGGCCAGGGCCTCGATCTGGTCGACGATCACGCGGCGCATCTGGGCAGCACTATCCGCGGTCTCCTGCGGCAGCTCGAGCACGCCCCTGCGCAGCTCGGCGCGCGTGGTCTCGAGCTCATGCTGCATCTCCGAGGCCATGCTCTTGAGGCCCTGGAGCACATCGGCGAAACGCTGGGCCGCCTGCGCGAACATCGTATTCGATTCGGAAGTGGCTTCCTCGTAGATCGTGTGGAGGGCCTCGCCCATGCGCTTGCGCTCATCCTCGGCATTGCTGCGGATCGACTCGAAGCCCTCGGCAATGGCCCGAGCCCCGCCTGTCGTCGCATCGGCGGTCAGGCGGGCGATCTCGCGTGCGCGATCAGTTGCTCCTTCCAGCGATTCGTCGAGCACGCTCGCGAAGCGCGTGAGCCGTTGCTCAAGATCGTTGCTCTTCTCCTCCAGCGTGGCGATCAGCTGCTGCAATGAATTGCGCCGCTCGGTGATCGCCCCCTCGGTGCGCCGATTGCTGGTATCGATCAGAGCTACGGCCTCCGCCAGCGAACGGCCGTGCGCGTCGAACTGGGTAGCGAGCTGGGTGAGATCCGAAATGGTTTGCGCGGCCATGGTCTGGAAGCCGGTGATGTTGCGCTCCACTTCGCTGTTTGCAGTACCGGTTTTTTGCGCGACCTCGTTCATGGCGGAGACAAAGTCGGCAACCCGCGTCACCAAAGTGCTTTCGATCTCGCTCATGTTCTCATGCGCACCGCTCAAAACTTCCTGCAGCAGAATGTTGGCTTCGCGCAGGCGCTCGAACAGGGCGGTGGTATCCGAGCGCAGCATGTTCTGGGTCTCCAGAATCTCGGAAACCGCGGCGGACGCGCTCTGCTTTGATTGCTCGACCGCCGCCTGAGTGGAATCCTGCAGCTCGCGCAGCGTGCGCGCGATGGTCTTCGAGGCGCCCTGCGTGGCCATCTCGGCGGTCTCGCGCAGCTCCTTGACCGAACGCGCGACGGCTTCGCTGGTCGTCTGAGCTGCGCTGCTGTGGTCGCTTTGAAGCTGCTGGAGCGACTGACTGACCGCTCCAGTAGCGGCATGGCTCGCTTCGTTGATGAGGCGCGCGATCTGCTCGCTGTTGTCCATCATGGTCTGGGTGAAGGTGAAGCCTTTGACCTCGATCGCCTTGACCGCGTGCTCGGTAACCCGGCCCACTTCAACGGCGAACTCCTGGCTCTTCGCAGTCAGCGCGCCAAGCAACCCGCTTGACTTGTCGTCGATGATGCGGGTCATCTCGGCGGCGCGCTGGCTGACGGCAGTCGAGATCTCGTCGGCCTTGCCGACGAAATTTCGCGCGACCTCGGCGCTCAGGGCGAGCAGCGTGCGCTCCACGTCACCGGCGTTCTGCTTGAGGACATTGCTCACGCCGGTAGACATTCCGGTGATCACGCGCTCGGCATCGTGCGTGCTCGAGCGGATTGCTGCCGTCGTATTGGCGGTCACCTGACTGAGCAATCGTTCTGCTTCGCTGGCGTCCGTCTTGATGGCCTCGCTCAGCTGCTGGAGCCGGGTGCCGATGAGATTGGAAGCAGAGTGCGTCAGGTTGCCGATCGAGCGCTCGCTTTCCGCAGTGGTTGTCTTGATCAGAGTGCTGAGCTGCTCCACGCGCGTGCTGAGCGACTGGGTGGTGGAATTGGTCAGCTGCTCCAGCGCTTGCGCGGCCTCTCCGGCACTGCTCTTGATCGCGCCGCTGAGATGCTCGGTGCGGGCGACCAGGAGCTCTGTGGCCGATTGGGTGCGCGCTTCAATCTCGCTGGTCACCGTTTCGGCGCGTCCGACGAGGAGCTCCTCAAACCGCCCAATACGCGTATCGAGATTGTTGGCCACTTCCATGGCGTGGACACCGAGCGCCTTGTCGATGTCATCGATCTTCTCGCCGATGCTTTCTGCGAGCTTGGCGCCGCGCACGTTGATGACATCGGTGACGTCCGCGATGCGCTTGTCCAGCGCGCCGACTACCTCCTTGCCGCCCTCGGCCATGGTCTTGGCGATGTCCAATACCCGCGATCCGAGCGCTTCGTTGAGCGTTTGTGCGCGGCCATCCAGGGAATCGCCGAAGCGTGCGAACTGCTGATCAAGACTGGCGGTGACCTCCGCCGACTTGGTGGTCACGCGGGTATCGAAATTGTCCAGGTAATCGCGCATTGCGGCCGAGATCTCCTGGGTACGCTCACCCAGCCGTTCAACCATCTCGCCGCCATAGGTCTTCACCGTCCGGTCGAACTCGGCCAGATGGCGCGTGATAAGGTTGCCCAGCGTTGTGGAATCGCGCGCGATCCGTTCGGCCAGCTCGGCACCGCCGTGATTGAACATGTCCTCGAAGGACTGCAGCCGTGCGGCGATCATTTCGCGCACCGCATCGCCTCGGTTGCCGATCATCTCGCCAAGGGAGTCCACGCTGTCGCGCAGCTCGTCACTCACCCGCTGGCTGCGCTGCAAGATTGTGTCAGTGATGCGCGCGCCGGTTTGTTCCAGCTTGGAAACGACGTCGCCGCCGCGCAGGCTGAGGTCAAGGACGAGCGAATCGCCGGTGTTCTTGAGGGTAGTATTCACCTCCTCGATGCGGCCCGAAATGGTCTCGGCGAGTTGATTTCCGGTCTCGATCGCGAGGTCCGTCATCTCCTGCGAGCGATTGGTCATCATATCCAGTACCGCCGCGGACTTCTGGGCGAAGCCCTCGGTGATGCGCTCGAGCCGCACCGACATCATGTGCTGAAGATTGGCAGTGATCTCGGTGAACTCATCGCCGATGTGATCGGTCTTGAAATTCAGCGTGGAGGCCAGACGGTCGCTGGCGCCAGCAATCGCCTGCGCGGTCTCCCGGCTGGTTGTCTCGAGCCGTTCGAGCAGGTCGCCCCCGCGCTCGCCCAGCGTCTGGATCATTGTATCTCCGGCGTGGCCGAGAGCGCGCGTGATGTGCTCGGCCTTCTCGGCCAAGGTATGCGTGATCCGCCGCGACGCCTCATTGACCTGTTCGGCAACGAGCTCGTTGATCTGCGAGATATCGTGACCCAGATCGAGATGAACGCTGTTGATCGCGTCACGGATTTGGGCCGCTTGGCCGACGAGCGTGTCGCGCTGGCTGCCCAGGTCCTGCAGCAGCGCGCGGATACGCACTTCGTTGTCGTTGTAGGCATGTTCGAGTGCCGATACCTCGTTGGCCACCAGCGCCTCGAGCTCGCCCGCGCGGGCCAACGCGCGTTCGACGCCGTCGCCCATGGCGGCGACTTCGCGCCGGATCGCCTGGCCGACCGTGACTATCGATTCTCGCGCGATCGTTTCCGGCTCGGCGAGGCGCATGGCGACTTCAGCCATGGACTGCGTAATGAGCCGCAATTCCTGGGACCGCCACGCCATGTGCGCGAGCGCGTAAAAGAAGATGATGGGAGCAAGGAAGATAGCGGCGAGCACCGCCAATACCGGTGCCGTCAGTCCCGTGGGAGACAGCGCTCCCTCCAATTGCGGGAGGTACATCCAACCGAGGATGAGGCCGACCACCACCCACGCGATGGCGAAAACCGTGGCGATCTGGTAGGAGGTTCGCGCTGGTCTGCGCTGCAGGCTGCGCAAGATCTGTCCGATCGATTCCCGATCGTCGTTCGCCGGCCGGCGCAATGCGGGCTCCTCCTGCGGAGGGTGCACTTCCGGTGCGAATTCCTGGTCCTCGGGCGGCGCGGGACGCGTCCTGCGCCAAGGCGGCTCGAAGCTCCCCTCTTCGGCAACAGGTGCCTCGGTTTGCGTCTCCATCGCCGGCGCAGCGCTGGACTGCGAGTCGGGCGTCACCTCGTCCCGAATCGAAAGCGCATCTTGGATCGCCGACAGCGCTGCTTCGGTCGGATCCTTGATCTTCTTGGGAGTGTTCGCCATTGGTCGTCGCCTCGTTCTACGCTTGACCAGAGCCGCGGCAGGAATTTTCCTGACGGCGCAACGAGCGCGCTAACAGAAATCGCCCCCGGTCCCCCTCGGGCAGCCGGCAGTTTTACGCGCCGCGCAATCCTTTCACCGCCGTAACTTATCCTATCGGCTTGGCAGACCGAAGGAAACCGCTCGTTAAGGTCTCTTTAATCATCGTTAACGCGGGCGGTCCCTCGCAGTCCTAGCACAAATTGATGGTTTACATAATCCGGCAGGCACGTCGTCGGCTTGCCGCACCGGCCCGAATCGGACCGGAGCCTCCCCCAGCAGGAACAACTAACCCCCAGTAATCACAGTGAAATCTTGCGGGGGCTGGACGGTGACCCGGCCAGGGGAGGGCTGGTGCGGAACCAGATGTGGAACCCTGGGTCGGCAAGCAATCGCAGTTTGCGCCGCCCTGACCATTGTCGACGAGCTTTGGACGCAGCAAGGCAGCCGCATCCATGTTCCAGCCGGACAGAAAGGCAACAGGCCCCATGCCGCCCCAGTCGGGCAGTACCACGGCTCCTCCGCAGGACGCGGTGAGAGCGGCAGAGCCATGTGTTGCGGCAGCAGCGGCCGGAGCGCAACCTGCCATCGATCTCGCACATCTCGACCGGATGACTTTCGGTCAAGTGAATCTGGCGCGTGAAGTTCTGCGACTCTTCGGCCGGCAAGCGGACACTCTATCGGCGCACATCAAGCGCGCCCGCCCGAGCTCGGCGACTCGCCTCGCTCACACTTAAGGGCTCTGCACGCGGAATAGGAGCCTGGAAAGTTACTGCGACGGCGGAGGAATACGCACTTGCTGCACAAGAATCGGGTTTTGAAAAGCTGGCTCGCAATTTTGAGCAGCTTGGCCGCGCCATCCTGGAAGCGCGCGCCGCCATCAGGGTATTGCTGGCTGCACCATAACAATTGGGACCTGCTGGAATGAGCAGGTTGTCACGCGGTGCTATTCGGGCGCCCTTCGTTGCGACGAGGGCGCGCAGCTTCGGACATTCGCGTCCGCCTCAGCCGCTGCCTTAGCCACTATCTGGCGCGCTCTCCAGCGAGCCGCTATAGCAGCGCCAGCGTACGCCAGAATCTCAGTCGTCTTTCCCCTCCGACATGCCAAAGATCACGTATATCGACTGCGAAGGCACCGCCCGCACCGTCGAGGGCGAGGTCGGCGCAACCGTAATGGAGACTGCGATCAAGAACGGGATCCCCGGCATCGACGCGGAATGTGGAGGAGCTTGCGCCTGCGCGACGTGTCACGTGTATGTCGAAGAAAACTGGCGCGCCGTGGTCGGAGGGCCGTCTCCCATGGAGGAGGACATGCTCGACTTCGGGTATGAAGTGAAGCCGAACTCGCGCTTGTCCTGCCAAATCAAGATCACGGCCGAGCTGGAGGGGCTGGTCGTGCGGACGCCGGAACGTCAGGGTTAGCACAGAATTCCGCTCTGCGAGCAGTCATGACTGAAGTTATCAAGACCGACGTCCTCATCATTGGTGGGGGGCCCTGCGGGCTGTTCGCAGTATTTGAGCTCGGTCTGCTCGATATGAAGGCGCACGTGATCGATATTCTCGACAAGATCGGCGGCCAGTGCGCCGAGCTTTATCCGGAGAAGCCGATCTACGATATTCCGGGCATCCCTTACATCACCGGCCAGGGCATCTGTGACGCGTTGCTGGCCCAGATCAAGCCGTTCGGGGCGACGTTTCATCTTCAGGAGATGGCGGAGACCATCGAACGGATCGGCGATCCTTTGTTTCGAGTGACGACGGACCGCGGCAAGGTGTTCGAGGTCAAGGTGATTGTGATCGCAGCCGGTGGTGGGTCATTCCAACCCAAGCGTCCGCCGATTCCGGGCATCGAGGCTTACGAGAGCTCGTCCGTATTTTATTCTGTTCGCCAGATGGAGGTGTTTCGCGACAAACGCCTCTTGATCGTTGGCGGCGGCGACTCAGCGCTGGACTGGACCATCAACCTCGCGCCACTCGCACAGCACCTCACGCTCCTGCATCGGCGCAGCGAGTTTCGGGCAGCGCCCGACAGCGTCAACAAAATGATGGCGCTCGTAGGCGAGGGCAAGATCGATTTTGTTCTTGGTCAAGTCGCGTCGATAGAAGGCGACGCCGGGCAGATCGCGAAAGCCATCGTCAAGCGCAACGACGGCTCGAATTTCGAGATCGCCTGCGACGCCTTGCTCCCGTTTTTTGGCCTCACCATGAAGCTGGGGCCCGTCGGCAACTGGGGCATGGAGATGAAGGACGGGGAGTATATCCTGGTCGACACGGCGGCATTCGAATCGAGCATGCCCGGGATCTTCGCCATCGGCGATATCAATTGGTATCCCGGCAAGCTCAAGCTGATCCTGTCGGGTTTCCACGAAGGCGCGCTGATGGCGCAGAAAGCGTTCCACTACGTCTATCCGGACAAGCGGCTCGTCTTTCAGTATACGACCTCATCGACCAGCCTGCAGAAGAAGCTGGGAGTAGCGGGCCGCGCCTGATTGGCGCGCCCCTTCGTAGGGCTGAAAGAGGGCGAGGCCGTGCCTCGCCCCTACGCAGACACACCGTAGGGACGACCCATGGGTCGCCCTCCATCCGCCGCCGCATGCTGAAACAGGGCGAGGCAATGCCTCGCCCTACGCAGACACACCGTAGGGACGACCCATGGGTCGTCCTCCATCCGCCGCCGCATGCTGAAAGAGGGCGAGGCCGTGCCTCGCCCCTACGAACATAGGGGGTGGGTTACAAACCCGCCCCTACAAATTCCTAACGCGCTGAGGCCGGTAATGGCGGCGCGAGCAGATTTGATGCGGGCGACGGCTCGCTGCGCACAGCCGCGGAGGGCGCACCCACTCCAATCACCTGACGCGCGGCAGGGAGAGCAGCATCTGCCATGGCCGCATGGCCCTCCGCGGTAGGATGAATGGCGCCGCCGTAAACCACGGCCAAGATGCCCCAGATTGCGTCGTGCAAATCGCTCGGTTGCAAGATGAGGGGCAGGCCTTCCGGGTAGGTCATGGCAGTCAAGTAACTGTCGTTGGCGGTGCGAATCCAGCGTGCCCGCGAGGCGTAAGGGCGAAACTCGCTGGGAGCGTATCCGCACGACATCGGGTCGGTCGCCGCTCTGGTCAGACCGTCTCGAAACGCCTCCGCGTGCCCGGAGAAGCATTGCCGATCGAATGCAGGATCATCGGCGGAGCGCGCGCATAAACCGTGAAACTCGAAGGCATGCTGGTGCGCATCCACGAAGGTCATGGTCTCGGTGGAACGGTCCCGGCAGTTTCTGGGATCCTCGCAGCGCGCGAGCGTCTTCATGCGCGGAAGAAAATGATGCGCGACGAAATCGACCGCACGACGCAGCCCCTCGCCGTCCGCGCCGAAAGCCGGGTGCACGTCGAAGCCATCCCGTCCGCCGGGGCACGGGGTGTTGGGTTTCGCCAGTACGGGATTGGCGTAAGTCAGGAAAACCACGCGGGAGAGATCACCACCCACAAATGGCTTGAGCGCCGCGCGAACCCGCGCAAAATTGCGGGGCAGCTCCTGATCCAGAATCCGCTGTGACTCCTCGAACGAAACTAACTTGCCTGCTTTGGTGAGGAGGGTGCGTTCCGTCCCCGGCTCGATGACCACATTTGCCATCAACCCGGAAAACAACACGTCGTTCGCTCCCAGCGTGAGCAGCACCAGATCGAGCGCCCGAGAAGGATTCTGACGGCGGGCGGTCGCCATCACCTCCGCGAGGTCCAGCACCTGCGCGCGGACCGATCGCGCACATGCGCTGCCCGTGCCCGGCATCGGGCATTCCAGGATGCGCAAGCTGCCCAGGAATCCAATGTCGACCGTGGCACCTGAGCAAGCGAGCGGAATGAATGTGACCGCGAGATGCGGGTTTTCGACCGCCAGGGCAAGTGCGGTACGCGTCTGATAGCTGTAGAGGGAACGATGGCAAGGACCGCTGAGCCAGCGTGCGCTCTGACGTGCCCATGCATCGAAACCGAGCTCCCCTGGGACCGCGGAGCAGGATTTGTTTCCGCCGAAGCCGGCTCGGCCCGGTCTGAAATATTCGCCTCCGCCCAGGCGTTTGAAGCAAAAGCCCTCGTCCGACAACCGGATCGGTCGGTCAGGATTGCCTTCTCCGGCGGCGATGGAATCCCCCATTCCGGCAATCAGCACATCGCGCACCTGAATCTCGGCAATGAGTCGCTGCGCGGTCCCGTCGGAACGAACGATATTGACCGCCGATACCGTCGGGCGGCCATAGCGCACCCTTGCATGGACCTCCTCGCGGCAGTCCGCCTTCATCTCTCGTACCGGAGCACCCTCCTCATGGAAGCTCCAGACGCAGCCATTGTTCGGCGGCACCGTCCCCGCGAGAGCAACACCGATGCGGTGATCGCGGGGCGAGAGGTAGAGTTCGCGCTCGCCGTCCCGCTCGCAGGTTTCGAGCAGATTGCCAGCACGATCCACGCACAGCCGGTCCACCACGTCGCGCGCCCAGCCGCGCCCATCGGTCGCACGGGCCAGGCGCCGCTCCGCGGCAAGCACACCATCTCCGTGCGCCGCGGCCACGTGGCGTTGGAAATCGGCTTCGTGTCGGAACAGGCGAAAACGGTTCTTCACCTCCCATTCGATGCGCAGTGTTCCGTCGGTTCGCAGCTCCGCGCGCGCACCGTCTGCGCACAAATCTGAGAACAGCAGGGTGGCAATGCCGATCAGCGGAATGAGAATGGAACGCATCAGGCCTGCGGGGGGATGAGCAAGTGGTGGAGCAGACATGCCGGATGCGGCGGAAATATGGGGTGACGGGCTACGGAGTCGACCCCGTGCGGTTTCCCTACTAGAGTTTGGGCGAGGTTTTCTCAAAAAACCACTTTGGGAGGACGCTATGCAGCAAATCCTCGGAGTTGTGGCATGCGCCGCCGCGCTGTTAATGGGCCTCGCAACAGCGCTTGCGCAGGAGACCGTAAAGATCGGATTGATCAACGTTCTCTCCGGCCAATTTGCCGATGCCGGGACCCAGCTCGACAACGGCATCAAGACCTACATCAAGCAGCACGGCGACACGGTTGCGGGAAAGAAGATCGAGCTTATTCGCAAAGATGTCGGCGGGCCTGCTCCGGACATTGCCAAGCGTTTCGCGCAGGAGCTGGTGGTGCGCGACAACGTGGATCTCCTCGCCGGTTTTGTGCTCACTCCGAATGCGCTCGCCGCCGCCGACGTATCGGCGCAGGCGAAGAAATTCATGGTCGTAATGAACGCGGCGACCTCGGTGATCATCACCAAGTCGCCTTACATGATTCGTACCTCGGTGACCCTGCCGCAGGTGATGGAGACTTTCGGCACTTGGGCCGCCAACAACGGAATCAAGCAGTGCTACACCATGGCGTCCGACTACGGGCCGGGACACGACGCCGAGGCGGCGTTTCAACGGGCGTTCAAGAAGGGCGGCGGCGAGATCGTGGGATCTGTTCGATTTCCGGTGGCCAATCCGGATTTCTCGGCCTTTGTCCAGCGTGCGAAGGACCTCAATCCGCAATGCATCTACATCTTTGTGCCCGGAGGAGCGCAGCCGGCTGCGCTCGGCAAGGCCCTGGCCGAGCGCAGCATCGACCTGAACAAGACCAAAGTGCTTGGCTCGGGCGAAACCACCAGCGAGCAGGCTCTCAAGTCCATGGGAGACTCAGCTCTCGGCATGATCTCTGCCTGGCATTACGACTACAAGAGCACCGCACCGCTGAATCTGGAGTTCGTGCAAGCGTTCAACCAAATGCATGGACGCAATCCTGACTTTTTCTCCATCGGCGGCTATGACGGCATGCATGCCATCTACGAGGCGCTCAAGAAGACGAGCGGGAACACCGACGCCGACGCGCTGGTTGGCGCCGCCAAGGGGATGCGCTGGGACAGCCCGCGCGGGCCCATGTCCATCGATGCACAGACACGCGATGTGGTGCAGACGATCTATATTCGGCGAGTGGAGAAGATCGGGGGCGAGCTGGTCAACGTTCCGTTCGACAAGATCGACAACGTCAAGGATCCCGCGAGCGCGAGCGGAGGGTGATGGTATTGCTGCGCCAGGGGCGGCTTTGAAACCACCTTACGCGAGCGCTCCGTGGGAAGGGATGGAACAAGCAACCGACCGGGAGGAAAGGAATGCGTAAGGCTCTGGTTGCAGTCTTCATTGCTGCGGCGGCAATGGGCGCGATCGCGTCGACGGCCGCGCAGGAGACGGTGAAGATCGGACTGATCCTCGCCTATTCCGGACAGTTCGCCGATCCTTCCGCGCAAATGGATAACGGCATCAAGCTCTACTTGCGCCAGCACGGCGACACCGTGGCCGGGAAGAAGGTCGTGCTCATCCGCCGGGACACCGGCGGTATCGCGCCCGATGTGGCCAAACGTCTCGCACAGGAGCTGATTGTGCGCGACAAGGTGGACGTGCTTGCCGGGTTTGCGCTCACGCCCAATGCTCTCGCGGTCGGCGATGTTTCGGCCCAGGCGAAGAAATTCATGGTGAACATGAATGCGGCCACCGCGATTATCACGACCAAATCCCCGTACATGGTGCGCACCTCGTTCACGGTGCCGCAGCTCAACGAGACCCTTGGTGCGTGGGCCTACAAGGAGGGCATCCGCAAGGCTTACACAATGGTGTCCGACTTTGGTCCGGGCCACGACGGCGAGGCGGCGTTCCAAAGGGGGTTCAAGGATGCCGGCGGGGAGATCGTCGGCGCAGCGCGCTACCCCGTTGCAAATCAGGACTTCTCGGCGTTCGTGCAGCGGGCAAAGGACAGCAACGCCGAAGCCATTTATGCCTGGACGCCCGGCGGCCCGCAGCCGGCAGCGATCGGCAAAGCACTGGCCGAACGCGGCATCGATCCGAAACAGACGAGAGTGCTCGGGCAGGGAGAACTGACCTCGGAGGATGCGCTCAAGAGCATGGGAGATGTTGCCCTCGGCATCATTACCGTTTTCCACTACGACGTCAGTCACGCATCCGACATGAATGCTGCGTTCGTGCGGATGTACAAGGAGAGTTTCGGACGCAATCCGGACATGTTCTCGGTCGGGGCATATGACGGGATGCACGTCATCTACGAAGCCCTGCAGAAGACCGGCGACAAGGGCGACGGTGAAAGCCTGGTCGCGGCGGCGAAAGGCATGCGCTGGGAAAGCCCGCGCGGGATGATGTCCATCGACCCGGACACGCGCGATGTCGTTCAGACCGTCTACATCCGGCGAGTGGAGCGTGCCGGCGGTGAGTTGCGCAATGTGGAGTTCGACAAGATCCCCGACGTCAAGGATCCCTTCAAGGCGCGGCTGAAGCAGTAGAGCCCGAAATCGACAACCCCAGTCCTCGCCGTCATCGGGGCCTTCATGGTCAGGGATTGCGGGCTTCCTCGCGGCGCTCGCTTCCCGGAATGGCGGGCAACATGTCCGGCATGATGACTTCCGCCTTGGGCGTGCTGTTCGACGGCATCGCCTACGGCATGCTGCTCTTCCTGCTGTCGGTTGGGCTCTCTGTGACCCTCGGCATGATGAACTTCATCAACTTGGCGCATTGCAGCTTTGCGATGCTCGGAGGGTACGTTGCAGTTGGTTTGACCGATTCGCTCGACTGGCCGTTCTTGGCGACCTTGCCGGCGGCGTTTCTCGCAGCCGCATTTTTGAGCGTCCTTGTGGAGCGCATTCTGTATCGCCGGCTCTATCGCGCGAGCGAGCTCGATCAGTGCCTTCTTACGATCGGTATCGTTTTTGTCTCCGTGGCGGCGGCTGCCTATTTCTTCGGAACGGTCCAGCAGTCGGTGAAGCTGCCCTCCTATCTGCGAGGCAGTGTCTCAATCCTGAGCCAGAGCTTTGGCGTTTACCGGCTCTTTCTGATTGCCATGTCGCTCCTGGTCAGCGTCGTTCTGATAGTCGCACTGGAATATACGCGCTTTGGCGCGCAGGTGCGCGCCGCAGTCGATAACCAGCGCATGGCGCGCGGGCTCGGGATCGATGTCGATCGCGTGTTTGCCATCGCCTTCGCATTGGGAAGCGGATTGGCCGGGCTCGGGGGCGCGCTTGCGGTCGAGATCGTCGGCCTGGACCATGCTTTTGCTTTCAACTTTCTCGTCTATGTGTTGATCGTCGTAGCCGTGGGCGGGCTCGGCTCAATCGCCGGATCGTTCGCGGCGGCGATCGTCCTCGGCATCAGCGACATGGCAGGCAAATATTATGTGCCCGAGCTGGGCGCCTTTCTGATCTATCTCGTCATGCTCGTACTGCTCATGTGGCGACCGGTGGGGCTGTTCGGAAGGCGCTGAACCATGATCTCCGCTGCCCCGGGCGAGCCGCAGCGTTTTCTCCAGGCGCAGATCAGGTGGCGGCCGCTCGAGATCCTGTTCTGGTTGTCAACGCTGCTGCCCTTTGTCTTGGCGCCGAGCTACCTCATTCTGGCAAGCCAGATCGCGATCACCGGGCTGTTTGCACTCTCGCTCGATCTCATTCTTGGCTATGCCGGGATCGTTTCGCTCGGACATGCCGCTTACTTCGGATTTGGTTCCTACACCGCCGGGCTGATCTCAAAATGGGGGTGGGGCGACCCGGTGAGCGGGCTCGTTATTGCGGCGGTTGCCGCCGGACTGCTGGGTTACGTCAGCAGCATTGTCATTGCGCGATTCCGGCACCTCGCATTGATCATGATCACGCTCGGATTTGGAGTATTGCTGGCGGAAGCAGCGAACAGCGCGAGCTGGCTGACCGGCGGCGCGGACGGCCTGCAAGGGGTGCGCATGTGGAAGCTGCTCGGGCTGTTCGAGTTCGATCTCTACGGCTACGTCGCATACGCCTACGCGCTTGTGGTGCTGGTGCTGGCATTTTTGACGGCGCGCCGCCTTATCAATTCACCGTTCGGGCTTGCCTTGCGCGGCATTCGTGAAAACGCGCTCCGCATGCCGGCGATCGGAGCAGACAGCCGAGCGCACATTCGCAAGGTCTACACTATCGCAGCGGTGATGGCTGGGGTCGCGGGCGCATTGCTCGCGCAGACGAGCGAAACGGTTTCGCTGGAGACGTTAAGCTTCCAGCGGTCGGCCGATGTCCTGGTTGTTCTCATACTCGGCGGAGCCGGACGGCTTTATGGCGGGATTGTCGGTGCGGTCGTGTATATGGTGGCGCGCGATCAGTTCTCTGGCGTCAATCCGCAATACTGGTACTTCTGGATTGGGATCCTCCTGATCGGGGTCGTGATGTTCCTGCCCAATGGCATTCTCGGCGGCTTGGCGAGGCTGCTGCCGGCAGCTTGGCGCCGCGCGTGAGCATGCTCGCGCTTGCCACGCGGGGGTTGGACAAGAGCTTCGGCTCGCTTGGAGTTGCGAGGAACGTCACGCTCGAGCTTCCGCGCGGGGAACGCTATGCGCTGATCGGCCCGAACGGCGCGGGCAAGACGACTCTGATCAATCTGATCACCGGCATGCTGAAGCCCGACCACGGCCAGATTTTACTCGGGGCGCAGGACATCACCCTGCTCGAGCCTGCGGAGCGCGTGCGACGGGGGCTGGTCCGAACATTTCAGATCAACACCCTGTTCCCGCATCTCAACGCCCTGGAGGCGGTGACGCTCGCGGTCTGTGAGCGGCGGGGATGCTCCGGGCGCTGGTGGCGAACACTTCCGTCATACGGTGAAGTCATCGAAGAGGCGCACGCAATTCTTGTCTCGATGGAGCTGGCGGCGAGCTCCTATCGGCCCACCCGTGAGCTGGCCTATGGCCAACAGCGACTCTTGGAGATCGCGATGGCGCTCGCGGCGAAGCCTTCGGTGCTGCTGCTCGACGAGCCCGCGGCGGGGGTGCCGCAGGGGGAGAGCGCCGCCCTGTTCTCGGCCATAGAAAATCTCTCCCAGGACATGACTGTCTTGTTCATCGAGCACGATATGAACCTCGTTTTTCGATTTGCAAAACGCATCATCGTGATGGTCGGCGGGCGCATTCTGGTCGAGGGCACGCCGGAGGAAATCGCCGCGGACCAGCGGGTGCGCGAGGTTTATCTGGGGCGCGGAACACGCCATGCCTGAATCTGCGTCCGGGGCGCTCCTCGCTGTTTGCGATCTGCGTGCGGGCTACGGCGAGGCTGTCGTGCTCGATGGCGTTACTTTCGAGGTTGCGCATGCGGGCAGCCTCGCCGTGCTCGGGCGTAACGGGGTCGGCAAGACGACGCTTATTCTCGCTATCATGGGTCACGCTCGCGTCAGTCATGGCAGCATCAGGTGGCGTGGGCGTGATCTCACGCGCCTGGCTCCGCACTGGCGTGCGCGCGATGGTCTGGGGTGGGTAGCGCAGGAGCGCGAGATTTTTCCTTCCCTGAACGTTGAAGAAAACCTCACGGTTGCGGCGCGCAGCGGCCGCTGGGATCTGGCGGCGGTGTTCGACCTCTTTCCCAGGCTCGCCGAGCGGCGCGCCAGCAGGGGCAATCATCTTTCCGGCGGGGAGCAGCAGATGCTGGCGATCGCGCGCGCCCTGATGACAAATCCGGCGCTGCTTTTGCTTGACGAACCGCTGGAGGGCCTTGCCCCTATCATCGTCGAGGAGCTCACAGCCGCCATCAATCGAATGGCGGCCCAGGAAGGCACCGCCTTGATCATGGTCGAGCAGCACGCCGAGATCGCGCTCTCGCTCGCGCATGATGTGATCGTCCTGGAGCGCGGCACAATCGTCTACAGTGGCAGCTCGGAGGAACTGCGTAAGGATCAGGCCACGCTGGACCGGCTGATCGGCTTGCGGCTTACCGAGAGGGCATGAGCGCGTACCGCGCTGGGCGGATGAGCGCAGCGTAATCGCCTTGCACGACGGGCTACGCCAGCCTCGGCCATGCCCGACTTCTGGTAACCCGCACTACACTGTGCGAGCAGGATAATCCGCAATATGGCGGGCTATGGCTTCGGTTCGCTGGCCAATTGCGTCTGACCCAACGCGTAGAGCGTCTGGTTGTCGATGCGGCCGCTCGTGCTGATGCCGTAGGCATCCTGGAACTTGCGGACGGCTTGCTCTGTTTGCGGTCCCATGATCCCGTCGATCGGCCCAGGGTCGAACCCTTTCTTTTGCAGCGCCTGCTGAACCGTTCGAATTCCTTCCGCCGTGAGCGTTGGCACGGCCTCCATGTCCATGTCTTTGGCCTGTGCGGTCGAATGCGCCAGCGGCCCATGCAGAGTGGACGTAACCCACTGGGGGGTCAGGGCGAGTGCGGCGAATGCGGCAAGAGACATCGTGGCGACGTTGGCGATCCTGAACTTGTTCATGTGAGCCCTCCGAGCATCAACCAAAACATGGCCGCTGTTCAGCTTGAAACGCGACGCGCTTTGCGTGCATCGAACTGCACATCAGTGCAGCGGCGAGATGCAGCTGCGAGCATACCCGAATTCGCAGCGGTTCGTCAGCTGCTCGTTCGTAGCCCGGATGGGAACGTAAGCGGACATCCCGGGGACGCTCGCCCCGGATTTCGCTTAGGGCTCAATCCGGGCTACGGCTCGGCGTATCCCCGCGAGGGTCCGGCGCCTCCTTGCGGATGGCATCAGCCCGGCTCGGTTTCCTCCAGCTGCGAGAACCGCACGGCCAAAATCTCCTTTGTCCCCACTTTTCCGCTCTCGTCCTTTTGCACCAGCAGAAGCTGCTGCGCGTCCGGCAGCCCGGCAGGCAGGACCATTTTGCCGCCGGATTTTAATTGATGAAGCAGCGGCGGCGGAATGAGGTCCGGAGCTGCGGTCAGCATGATCTTGTCGAATGGCGCGTGCTCGGACCAGCCATGGTAGCCATTGCCCATTCTGGTCTCGATATTGGTGAAGCCCAGGCGGTGCAGGCGCTGTTTGGCTTGTGTGCCGAGCTCCTCGATGATTTCCATGCTGTACACCTTGCGTGCGAGCTCTCCGAGGATCGCCGCCTGATAACCAAGGCCGGTGCCGATCTCGAGCACCACATCCTCGGCACTGATGTCGAGCAGATCCGTCATCAACGCTACAATGAAGGGCTGCGAGATCGTCTTCTCGCATCCGATCGGAAGCGGCATGTTCGCATAGGCCAATGGCTGAAGCTCGATCGGCACGAATTCGTGTCGCGGGACCTTGGCAATTGCCGCCATGACGCGTTCGTCAAGTCTCGACTTGCCGGTCAATTCCCGCACCCGGGCGGCGTCGGCGGAGATTTCCGCGACCATATGCTCACGCAGGACCTTCAAGTCTTCATCGCGCATCGTTTCTATCCCGCAGCAAATTCCGATTTTTGTTGTCGTGCAGGGGGAAGGTTGCGAACCCGCCCCCACGCTGGCGGCGGCCCGAGCTATACCCCCGGCCTACTGTCAGCAATGCGCTTCTGAGGGCGGCCGAGGGGGCGCCCCTGTGCCTGCTGAGGGCATCATGCTGGATGCGCCATCAGAGCTTCTCGGCGATGAATTTCAGGATTTCCGCGCATTGGCGATTGATGTCCATCGTGGTTTTGCTCACCCCTGCGCCTGGCGTCTGTGCTTCCGCCTGGATTGCCCGGGCTACCGCTTCGTCGAGCAGGATCCGCACCGCTTCCTCTCGCGCCAGGACGCCCTTTTTGATCAGCGCCCGATAGAGCGCGACGGTCGCGCTGACGGCCGCCATGTTGTAGGCCGCGTCATGGAATGCGTTCATCGCCGGCTCATCCCGATCAGGCAGGACGCAATGGTAGAATCACCGCAAGCAATCCGCAAATACCAGCATTGCTGAGGTGCGGCCACAAGCTGTAACCACAATACAACAGCTCCCGACAATTCCTCTCCGCGGCAACGCTCAAGCCTTGTGTTCTGCCGGCTTGCCACAAATAATCGTCTCCGCTTGCCTCCGCGTCATCGGGGGGAGCGCGTGCAAGTACGGGTGAGTGAGAGAGCGTGCGATGTCGGCGTCGTATGCCAAGTACTGTCGGGACCAAGCTGCAGATTGCGCGCGCCGGGCGAGAATTGCGAGCTCGCCGGATGTCACCGCCAATTGCAAGATGTTGCAGGAGCGCTGGCTCAAGCTGGCGTCCAAAGCGGAGGTGGAGAGCAGGCGTCCAGCCCTTCCCGCCAGCTTTGCGCTCGGGCGCCGCACGTCATAAAGCGCCGCGGCGGCAGGGTGGGCAAAATCGCGCGCGCCGTGTCGATCATCGTTTTCGATTAGGGCGATTTGCCCACGCGGAGGCGAGCTGGGCAGGCCGAACCGTGTGGGCAAACGCGCGAAGGTCGAGCGAGTTAGTTCAGAGACCTGTCGGGCGCGTTTGCCCATCCTACGTCGTCAAGATCGAGCCCAGCGCTTGCTAGGCGGCGGTGATGATCGACTGCTCGTAATCGCCCGTGCCCATCCCCGTGTCGGCGAAGATGCCGTGGTCGGCAATCCACCGGAACGTCTCATCGTATACCTGCTTGGTATACGTTTCGAATACGAGCCGCTCTCCGGGCCCCCAGCGCCGAGTGTCCATCATGGCGTGATACCGCTCGGGGAATTCGTTCTTGTAGTAATGGGTGTATCGATCCGGCCGCAGATCGATGTCACGCTGCGCGCGCTTCAGCGCATGGAAGAACTTGCGCAAGTCGGCCGGATCGGGATCGCGCGTCACCATGCTGGCAATCATGAACGTGGTGTCGATCACTTTACGAAACCCAAGCTGCTCGGCGAAGTAGTAGGGCCCGCTGAAAAGCGCCGACGCCTGTGCCTTGCCTTCGATCAGCTGATCGAGACGGTGGAACAGCATGCCGTCGGCAAAGGTCAGGTTGATCTTGTCGGCGGGCATGTACTGCTCGAGCGCCTGGATCGTCGAGTAGTGGCTTCCCGATTGGTAGCCGACGGCGATCGGAACGCCGGCGAGATCCTCCGGCGTTTTCACCGGCGAGTCCGCGGGAACGAACACGCCGGAGGGCGCCACGGAATAGACATCGGCATAGAGCCGCCCTTTGCCCTTGGACGCCGCCACCCCGACCGTCCAGTGACAGGCGCAGCTCACGTCGGAGGTGCGGCCGCGTTCGAATGACTGCATCGCACCGACCTTGTCGCCCTTGTAATGGTGCGAGCCGTCGGTCGACTTGATCAGCTCCTGAAACACATAGTCGAGGCCTTCATCCCTGAAATAGCCCTTCTCCTCCGCCACCCATTCCTGTAGCCGGAAGTGCGGCTCGATGATGAACTTGTCTTTGCCAGGTTGGTGTTGGGCCATTATTCCTTCCTCCTTATTTTAAGGGCTTGCTCAACAACAGTCTCTCGCCGCTGCGTCGCGGCCACGGTGCTCCGCGATGCGGCGCCCAGCGATCATCTGCACATGCTCGTCCATGAGCCTGCGGGCGCCTTCAGCATCACGCGTTTCGATGAGGTGTGCCAATTGCCGGTGAACATCGAGGATTCGGTGCGCGACCTCGGCGGTAAGCGTCGGGTTGTGTGCCGGCCAGGAGACGTGCTGAAGCGAGATGAGTTGAACGACCAGCACCCGGTTGTGCGAGGCCTCGGCAACAGCGAGATGGAATTCGCGGCTGCAGCGCGTATAAGCCGCCACGTCATCGATCTTGCGCTCGGCCTCCTCGACGAGCTGGCGCAAGCGCGCATGGTCGCCTGGGGTTGCGTTGATAGCAGCGAGCTCGGCGGCCAGCGACTCAATAGCGCGTTGCGCCTCCATGATCTCGCCGACCGATACCCCGGTTAGATCGAGTTGGACCGCAAGCGCTTCGGCAAACAGCCGGGCATTGCCGCTTGCTACACGCGCTCCGCCTCCCGAACCGACCTTGATCTCGACAATACCCTGCGCCTCCAGCGTTCGCAGAGCGTCGCGGGCGACGATCCGGCTGACGTTGAAGCGTTGCGCAAGGTCCTTCTCGGTGCCGAGAAAATCGCCGGGGCGGAGCTCCTTTGCAAACAAGGCTTCGCGCACCTCGTGCACGATGCGTGTCGACAGCGTGGCACTGCGAAACGGCAGGACATCGCGCGTACTGTATTCAAGGGCCGGATGTAGCCGCATGGGGACCGCCTAGGTCAACGATAGTAAAGATACTATATTTAACCCCGAAGTCAAGGCAGCGCGCCCCCGGTGCTGGTCGAGGGAGGGGCGGCTTTTCAATGCGCGCCTACATGCCCCCCAGTCGGTGGCCGTCAAGATCGTACCCGCGTATTCTTCCGCCCATGTTCGTGACTTTCTTTCAGGAGCTGAAAGCAGCGGGCCTTCCGGTGACGCTGCGCGAATTTCTGACGCTGATGCAGGCGATGGAGAAGGATCTGGCCGACAGGCGCGTAGACAATTTCTACTATCTGTCCCGCGCGGCCCTGGTCAAAGACGAGCGCAATCTCGACAAGTTCGACCGCGTCTTTGCGCGCGTATTCAAAGGACTTGCGACGACGGCGGAGGCTTTGGCGGCGGAGATCCCTGCGGAGTGGCTCAAGAAGCTCACCGAGAAATATCTCACCGAAGAAGAGAAGCGGCAGATCGAGGCGATGGGAGGCCTCGACAAGCTCCTGGAGACGTTGCGCAGGCGCTTGCAGGAGCAGAAAGGCCGCCACCAAGGCGGCAGCAAATGGATCGGCACTGCGGGGACCTCCCCGTTCGGCGCGTACGGCTACAATCCAGAAGGCATTCGCATCGGGCAGGATCGCAACCGGAATTTCCGCGCGGTCAAGGTTTGGGATCGGCGCGAGTTCAAGGATCTGGACGACCGGACGGAGCTGGGTACCCGCAACATAAAGATTGCGCTGCGCCGGCTACGCAAGTTTGCACGCACAGGAGCGCTCGACGAGCTTGACCTGCCCGGCACGATCAAAGGCAGCGCTCATAAGGGCTACCTCGATATTCTCATGCGCCCCGAGCGGCACAATGCGGTGAAGGTTCTGTTGTTCTTCGATATCGGCGGCTCCATGGACTGGCACATCAAGGCGACCGAGGAGCTGTTCTCGGCGGCGCGTGCCGAGTTCAAGCACATGGAGCACTTCTATTTTCACAATTGCCTCTACGAAAAAGTCTGGAAGGAGAATCGCAGGCGATGGGATGACACCACGCCCACCTGGGATCTCCTGCATACCTACGGGCACGACTACAAGGTGGTGCTCGTAGGCGATGGCTCGATGTCGCCGTATGAGATCATGGCGCCGGGTGGCTCGGTTGAGCATTTCAACGCCGAAACCGGTGCGGTCTGGATGGAGCGTGTGACGCGCACTTATCCGGCCTGCGCGTGGCTCAATCCGCTTCCGGAGAAGGAGTGGGGCTACACTGCCTCGATCGGCCTCATGCGCCAGCTCATGCGCGGGCGCATGTATCCCCTCACGCTCGATGGCCTCGACCGGGCAATGCGCGAGCTCGTGCGATAGAGCGCCCTGGCACTGGCGTAAAATAATAAAGCGCGCCGGAGCGCGCGTCAGGTCACAAGTTGCTGGGGGTTCCGATCCAGCGCCCCATGCGCATCAGGTGGCGCGAGATCGCGACGTCCGTGACGCGTCCAATCAGATTTGCCAGCGGGACCGGACCGTGCGCCAGGGTGTCACGCGAATCGACGCTGTTAGCGCGATTATCGCCAAGCACGAACACGTGCCCGGCAGGGACTTGCACTTCCGGCATATCGGATACGGACCCATCAGCACACTCTTCCAGATAGGGTTCTTCGATCGTGATGCCGTTGACGATGGCGTGACCACCCTTGATCGCAATGCGATCTCCTTCCACGGCGATGATGCGCTTGATCGAGCGAACCTCTGTCTGCTTGGGGTGCCTGTACACCACGACCTCACCCCGCATCGGTGCGCGACCGCGGTAATAGCTCGCGTCGGCGAGAAAGAATTCTCCCGTCTCCAGGGTGGGCTCCATGCTGGGGCTGTTGGCGGTGAGCCACAGGAGCCGGCCGGAAGCATGCGCGTGCCAGCCGTAGAGGAAGGGCCAAGCGATGAGAAGGCATGCAACCGTGAAGGCGGTTACATAGGTTGCCCACCCGCTTTGACCGTGATCGGGTAAGGGTGGGGTGCGCCGCGCGCGGCGGATAGCGTCGAACACGATATAGAGCCACAGCCCGACCAACAGCATGAAGCTGATCGCGAACATCCAGAACCGCGCGAGCACGCCCATCATGGCGAACATCAACAGTGTGTCGGCGATCAGGATGAGGATGAACAGCGTGATCCCGCGCCGGGCCTGGCCGATATAGAGGTGCCCAAGACCGGGAGTGAGGACCGTCAACAGCGCTGCGACCCATGCTGAGGGGCCGCGGTGCTCGCGTACACCAGAAGCTGCGAAATCGGCCATCAATGCCATCAACTTCTCCGCATTGGCCGGGCGCCACTTGCGCAGGACTACGCGTATCGGAAGCTGGCACTACCGCACGACTCTTTAGTCGCGCGACGGCCATTAAGGTTCGAGCCTCCGGGAAAGATTTATTCAAATTTTTCCACGCAGAAATGAGGCAAAGTACAGGTTAGCGGCGAACCCGGTCTGCTCTCTCTCCGTTCTTGCGCTGTTCTCGGGCGATGGGGGAAATGGGGCAGGCTCAGCGCCGTATGGTCAAATAGGCACCGCCCAAGGACATTAAGGCTGCCATCGCCAAGACGCCCAAACCGGCGAAAACATTTGCTTCGGACTGCGCGTGTGCAAGGTCTGCGGAGTGCTGGCCGATATCTGCGAGTATGTATACGGCCACGGCGCCGCCCAACCATCGCAGCACGCGAAAGCGCCGCCACGGCAGCGGCATGCGGCTGAGCGCGGCTGCAATCACGCCGCCGACCACGAAAGCCACAGCGGCAATCGCCCACCAAGGCCCCGCGCTGCGCAACTGCATGGCGCGGGAAGCGGAGAGATTCTGCCACAGTCCGAGAAGGTCGAATCCCGCCCGACTCAGCTGGATTTGCAGCGCGAGTGCGGCCAGCACGCCGCAGGTCGAGGCGGTCGCGTAAACCAGCGCTGGAGCGAGCGCGAGATCCGCCGGTGGTTGCTTGGGATTGGGCATCGGCTTTGCGGCTATCGCGAAAACCGACGCCCGGGCCGAAGCCCGGGCGCAACTCAGAACGTTGTAAGTTTCACAGCCTGATTCGCGCGGTCAGCCGCGGCGTTCGGCTTGCCAGACGCCCGCGCAGATACCGTTTCCGCCCGTCCAGGAACCGGTCCCGCTCGTTGCAGCAAGGCGGCCGGTCCCGATCGCGGTCTTGTCGCCACGGCTCACGTTGACGACGACCGCACCGTTCTTTCCTACTCTGCCAGTGATCTGAACCGAAGACTGGCCCGCGTTGAGCACGTGACCGTTGCTGATGCGGATGGGATAACGATAGGACGGGTCGCAAAACCCTGCGCGGGTAATGATCACAACACTCCACAAGCCATCATAACTCGGCACCGCCTCGGCCGGTCCCAGCGCGGGAATGGCCGCCGTCAACGCCAGAGCAGAGCCCACGAGCAAGCCGCGAGCGCCGGTCACGATACGAGAATAAGTCATTGTAGCCCCTCCGGTATTCCTGCCGGGCGCCGACCCCTATCGGGCGAAGCGGCAGGGCGTGCTGTGAATTTCGCGCCACCCGTTAGTCGCAATATGGCTGGAATTGGTTCAAAGACGGTTGACACACGGGCGCCCTCGACCGTTCGCGCTCAGCATGATTCTATTGCGTGATAAGTTGCCCCTCGGCGTCATTCGGGGGCGTTTGCGGAGCCTGTGCTCGGACGGCGCGTAGCGCCGATGCGAGTGCTCGCGGCCCCGGTAACGACGGCGTAGAGCAATTTCTGGCACCGCAGCGTTAAACGTCCGGACTCTGGTTTTGTCTCATCACCAGAGCGGCGGAAGGCTCGGGCGGTGGGCAGGTCGGTGTTTGATCGGGAAGCTTTGGGGCCAGCAGTTGAGGCCGACGCACCCCTCCTGCGCCTGGGGCGCGGGAGCCCGCGGCTCAGCCTCCGCCCTGTAAATGATTATGCTGGCAATAGTGGCCAACGCGAGCATCGCAGCAGTAATGAGTTTCATGGTGGTGACCTCCGAACCGCGCCCAATGTGGCGCAGCTCTTCGCTGAAAGCTGTAATGGCCATCACAAAAAGTCGGTTTTACGTACGATGATGAGCATCCGGCCCGAGACCTCGACGCATACCCCGAGCACGGCTGCCCAAAATTCGGGTGAGGGGAGTGGCAAAGCGCTACGGAGCCCTTGAGGTCTTCCGCGGCATCGAATTCAATGTCGGCGAGCGGGATCGTTGCCATTGTCGGCCCGTCCGGCTGCGGCAAGACAACGCTGCTACGCCGTGGTACCGGCCTGGGCGCGGCGCTGAATAGCCGCTGCAGTTTCAATCCAGATCGAACTGGTCCTTGTAGACCCGCCGGAGCGAGGCATCTTGGTCCTGCTTGCGCAGGATCGAATCACCCACGACGAGGAGATCCAGTTCCGTCCCCATGAAGCAGCGGAACGCGTCCTCCGGGGTGCAGACGATCGGCTCGCTGCGCACATTGAAGCTGGTGTTGATGATCACCGGGCATCCCGTCAGTTGGTGGAAGCGGCTGATCAGCTCGTAATAGGTGGGGTTGGTCTCCCGACGCACCGTCTGCACCCGCGCCGAGTAATCGACGTGGGTCACCGCCGGAATGGTGGAGCGCACGACATTGAGCTTGTAGATGCCGAACAGCTGTTCTTCTTCGGGCGTCATGCGTCGCATGTGCTGCTGCGCCACCGGAGCGACCAGCAGCATGTAGGGACTGTCGACATCGAGATCGAACCAGTTCGCCACTTCCTCGCGCAGCACCGAGGGTGCAAAGGGTCGGAAGCTCTCGCGGTATTTGACCTTGAGGTTAAGGTTTTTCTGCATGCTCGGCCTGCGCGGGTCGCCGAGGATCGAGCGATTGCCGAGCGCGCGGGGGCCGAATTCCATGCGACCCTGGAACCAGCCCACCGCCTGACCCTCGGCGAGCGCTTTGGCTGTCGCATCGAACATCCCGTCATGCGGGACGGTCACAAAATGCGCCCCTATAGTCGCGAGGCGCTTCTCGATATCAGCCTGCGCGAATTCGGGACCGAGATAAGCGCCCTGCATGCCGTCGATCGCGTTCGGCATCACACGCACCCCGCCCGCATGAATGTGGTGGACCGCAAGCGCCGCGCCCAGTGCACCGCCGGCATCACCCGCCGCCGGCTGCAGCCAGATCCTGCGAAAGCGGCTTTCGCGCAGCACCTTGCCGTTGGCCACGCAGTTGAGCGCAACGCCACCGGCCAAGCACAGGTTCTCGATCCCGGTCTCCTCGGCGAGGCTGCGGGTGAGGCGCAGTACGGCCTCCTCCAGCACCGCCTGGATGGAGGCGGCCATGTCCATGTGCTTCTGCATGAGCCGGCTTTCGGGATCGCGCGCAGGGGAGCCGAACAGCGCGTCGAAACGCGCATTGGTCATGGTAAGCCCGGCGCAATAGTTGAAATAATCGAGGTTGAGCCGGAAGGAGCCGTCCGGCTTGAGGTCGATCAGGTTGTCGCGGATAAGTTTTTCGTATTTCGGCGTGCCATAGGGCGCAAGCCCCATCAGCTTGTATTCGCCCGAATTCACCTTGAAGCCGGTGTAATAGGTGAAGGCGGAATACAACAGTCCCAGGCTGTGGGGAAAATGGATCTCCTTCTGAATCGTAAGATCCTTGCCGCTGCCGATGGCTGCCGCCGTGGTGGTCCACTCACCGACGCCGTCGAGCGTGAGAACGACGGCACGATCGAACGGCGAGGGATAGAACGCTGATGCCGCGTGGCTCAAGTGATGCTCGCAGAAGATCAGGCGTTGCTGCCAATCGACCTCGGGGGCAATCGTTTTGAGCTCGCCCGCGAGCAATGATTTCTGAAATAATTTCTCTCGTAGCCACAGGGGTAGCGCCATTCGGAATGACGCCGCACCTTTCGGACTGAAGGACAAATAGGTTTCAAGGAGGCGTTCGAACTTGATGAACGGCTTGTCGTAGAAAACGACGTGGTCAATGTCCGTCAGCTCGAGCCCGCCGGCGCGCAGGCAATAGTCGATTGCGTGCCGCGGATAAGCAGCATCGAATTTTTTGCGGGTGAAGCGCTCTTCCTGCGCTGCTGCAATGGCGCGCCCGTCCACGACCAGCGCCGCGGCACTGTCGTGATAAAACGCGGAGATCCCGAGAATGCGCACCTTCGGGTTTAGAAGATCGTGTAGATGAACGGCGCCACCGCCGAGCTCTGGGCGAACAGCATCAGCCCTCCGAAGAGCGCCATGACGAGGAAGACCGGCAATAGCCAGAATTTCTTGCGCACGCGCAGGAAAGCCCAGAACTCACGCAGAAAGCCGAGCATCCGTTCCTCAGAACTGGTTCCTGAATGTTTCGGGTGCGGGGCCGGGCGGTTCGCGCACGATCCAGTAGCTCTTCGCCGCTGGCTCGAATTTCCGCCGCATCGGATCCTTGCCAGCGAGCCGCATCAGCAAGCCAATGGGGGTGATGCAGCCGTAGAACAGGATGCCGAGAACGAGCGGGCTCACGATCGCGTGCAGCAGCCAGCCGAATTTTGCCCACAGGCGGTTCAAGGGCGCGAGCAAGCCAGGCGCGGCATATGCGAGCAGCGCGAACAGCGCAGCCAGGGAAAACCACGAATACCAGCCGGTTCGCGCGCGCCAGAGGCTCAGCGCACCGAGAAACAGGAAGCAGCACGCAAAAACGATACCGAAGCTCCGCTCTGAGGAGAGCTTGACGCTCTCTTCCCGATCCTGGAACTCGTGCGCGCCAAAAAATCGATCTTTCATCCAATTCTTTTCCCTCAGCTGACGGCAAAGAGGGCTGGCGGACTCACAGTGCTTGCCGGCGCCGACGAGATGATCGAATGGGCCATGTAATATCAGCTCCTGGCACTTCTCTCTGGGGTGGTGCCCGGCTGTTCGTCTGGCATCCCGGTTTGCGGACCCAGCAATAACGAACTAAAAATACGGCGCACCACGCCTGCGCCCACTAATGCCGATCAAAAAACTTGTCAATTGGGTACTCCTGCTGGCGGTCAGCCTTACGGTCGCATTGGTCTCGGCCGAGATCTTCGTGCGCGTCGCGGCAAGCATCTGGTTCGATGTGAAGTATCTCGCGACTGCCGGGGTCGGCAACATGCCGCGCGCCTATGCTTCGCTCGAAGACTTCCTGGGCGAGTTCCGGGTGCACCTCGCGCCACACCGGATCTGGAACAATTACTACGCCAATTCGCTTGGATTCACGGGCCAGGAGTTCTCGGTCGCGAAGCCCGTCGGCACCCGGCGGATCATGGCACTGGGCGACTCGTTCCCGCACGGCATGGTGGCCTATCCGCAGAACGTCCTCACCCTTGTAGAGGCATCGCTGCGCCGTGACTGCGGCGACACCGAAATCATGAATTTCGGCATACCGGCTACCGGGGTCTGGGAGTACCGGTTGGTGCACAAGCTCGCGGCTCCGCGCTACAATCCTGATGTCGTCGTCGTGCATTTCTACATGGGCAACGATGGTCCCGATCTCATCTTCGGAGCGAACGAGGTGCCCTCCATCGGCCGGCGCATCTCTGCGTACTCCTACGCCTGGAATTATGTGGCGAACTCCGTCAAGGTGCTGCGCTCGTTGAACCTTACGCGCGCCGCGCGGGCGGTCGCGACGCCAGCGGCTCCAGGCTACCCTATTCAAGGCGGTACGCGGGTGCGCGATCAGCCGGACATCACCGATCGCGAATTCGAACCTTCGTTCAGCGAAGAGGCGTTCGCCCAGATCGCTGCAATGGAGTTGGGCCGCTTTTACCGAGGCAAGAACCTGCCGTTTCGTGTCGATGCGTGGAAGCCGACGCTCGAGGTGCTCGACGCACTCACGGCCGACGTGGTTTCCACCACCGGGCGTGGACCCGTCATCATTCTTTATCCATCCCAACTCCAGGTCTACCCACAGCTGTTCCGGCAGACCAAGCGCGAGGTTGAGAAACGACTCAAGGGGATCGACCCCGACGACTTCGATTCTGGGTATCCCAGCCAGGTTTTGTTGGAATATTGCCGTCGAGCTCACTTATCCTGTTACGATGTCACACCTGCCATGGTGGACGCTGCGCGGGAGAGCACGGACCCGCTCTACCTGCCCAGAGATACCCACTGGAATGTCCGTGGGAATCGCGTCGCTGCCGCAGCTGAAGCCACATTCCTGCGCCATGAGCTTTGCAAGAATTTAATTGAGCGCTCGCCCGCGCCGACCAGGTAAGCGCAAGGGCTGGAGTCGGAAAATACTACGGACCTGTCGCTATGCGAGCGGCGCCTCGGCCTCGGCGAGAAAAAAGGGACGCCGAATCTCAAGCGATCGCATCTAGCCCCTTGCTCTTCACAATGGATAAGAGCTTCAGGGATGGCCCGCTGGGCCGCTTTTCGCCGCGCTCCCATTCGCTGATAAGTTTCGGTTTCACATTGAGATAGTGCGCGAACACCCCTTGGCTAACGCCAGCGCGCTTGCGGATCGCAATAATGTCCTTGGCTGATAATGGTTCAACCGCAGTGAGGCATGAAGCATCGAACTCGCGCATCGTCGCCTTGTTCATCAACCCGATGCGGTGCAACCCGGCGGCGGTTTCATGGATCGCCGCCGACAACCGGCTGCGGTACTTGCGCGCGTTATCCTTCTTCTTGATCATCGCACATCACCTCTCTCAACTCCGTCTGCTCCAGCGCCATTGCAATCTGCGCGTCGCCGTAGCCCAGATAGTGCCTGGCGAGCTTTTTGAGGTCGGCCAGCTCCCGGTCATCGATGTTGTCGCGCTCACTCTTTGCAAACCCATAGAGGAACACGCTGCGCTGTGAGACCCGAAAGGCGACCACTGTGCGATAGCCGCCCGAGCGCCCGCGGCCCGAACGAGCGACGCGCTGCTTGATTAGGTTGCCGCCAAGATCGGCATCAACCAATCCCCGTTCGGCGGGGGCGATGGCCTCGCATAGCCTCTATCGTCAATGCGCTCTTTACGTGCAAAGCGCGCAAACACCTTGGTCGTAAAGACCCTCAAGCAGCCTCCAGGAGCTTATACTATGCCCCAAGGGGTTATAGTTCAAGATTTAAGGGTCCTGTCGCTTCCGGCACAGGCAGGAAGGGCTGTCCGATACCCAATCGAAAATATTGCTTGCTGCGAAGGGCGCTTATTTGGGCTGTACGTTCGGATCGCCGCCGGGCGTGCCGGGCGGGGGGAGGACCTTGAGCCGACCGCCGCCGGGTGGGGGCACCTGCATTTGCGGATCTACGCCCGTCGGGGGACAAATGACCCCCTTCGACTGCGCGAGCCTGTCGCTCAGGGGCTCGGAGCTCTTTCCTTCTCCGACGGTCGGAGACTCACCTTTCACGTCCGGCGGACATGCAACGCTCTGCTGCGGTACCGCTTGCCCCGGTGCCGTCGTTTGCGCGCCAGCAGAACCGCCTAGCGCCAAGCCTGCAACAAGGAGAATAAAGACCACGGAACGCATGCGTATATTCTCGCGCGAAAGGCCTTGGGTTGAACGTCCATGATGCGGAAACGTTCCAGCCGGACGCGACTTCGGGCGAGCATCCTACTGCGCGTTGGAGCCGCGCAACGCAGCGTCGCGCAGTGTGTCTTTGAAGGCGGTTCCTGATTTCCCCGCATCGACTCCAAAAGCGTACAGCGCCTGCATGTATTCGCCGTCGAACGGACCACGCGAGGGATGACTGAACTCGGGGTTGACCTGCGCGATCCGCAGCGCAATCCCATGACGCAGCGCGCCGACATTGGTCAGCGCGACTTGCGCTTGCAACGCCGCGGTGAGTGCGACAGCAATGGAGCGACCGAGAACTCCCGGAACATCGCGGTCCGGCATCTTGAATTCGGGACCGAGCTTCGAATTCACGATGACGTAAAGCTCGCTGACCGGCGGGCGGACAGCGGCGTTTGCTGAAAGCATCGATTCTGGAACGACAAAGAAAGGTGCGGTCAGGGTGCCATCGCTATGCATTTCCTGGAAATGTTTTCCGTTCGCTTCGACCGCGACGCTGACCGGCGAAAAAAATCCAGGAATACTGGACGATGCAAGCAACACATCGCGGAACAGCTTGAGAGAGCTTTCATCACCGCGCGCCGCGATTGCGCCCATGTTCCAGATCACGCGCCGTCCGGCATCGAGGTTCGTGGTGGCTACCAGCAATCGGCGCCCGCGCGCATGCTCTGCCGCGATTTCGGCAAGGAGGGCCGGCGTGATCCGCTGCTCAACCTGGCGGCGCAGCGGCCAGTGGTCGAACAGGCTGTCCGGAGTCGCCCGATCCTCGAAAATGTCTGCCGCCGATATGGTGGTGAAATTCTTGCGGATCTCCTCATCGTAGCGCGGCCCAAGAAAAGCAAATGGCGCAATGAGGGCGCCTATGCTTGATCCGGTAACGACGGCGAACTCGGGTCGCGTACCGGATTGCGTCCACCCTGCAAGCACCCCGCCGCCGTAGGCGCCATCCGAGCCGCCGCCGGAAATGGCCAGCCATGGCCCGCTCGCTTTGGGCAGGAGGCGGGCGAAGGCCGCCTCCGAATCCCCCCAGGCCCTTGCGTCGGGAATTCCTGGAACCGCTGCGATCTCCTCATCCTGGGCGGAAAAAGCCGCGCGGTGCGGCAAGTGCGGTTTTGTCTCCTTGGGTTGCGCAGCCTTTTTGGGGGGCTTCCTTCTGACATGTACGACCGGGCGCTGCTGCAAAGGGACGTACTGCTGCGCATGCGCGGCGCCCCATTGCAGGGGCCGCATGAGAGCCATCGCGCTGGTTAGCGCCAGCGCTATCGTCGCGAGGACAAAGAAGCGCAGGGCGAACAATTTCACCTCCTCAATGGGCACCGCACTGCGACCCAAATCCAGCCTTTGTGGGGCAGCATGCCGCGCACCCGGGTCTCCCCGTTGGTTGTGATCGCCGCTCGTTTTGGTCATCATGCGCCGACAACGAGCGATCATGTCGCACGCACGCTTAGAGCATTTCCAGGTCGCGTTGAAGTCCGCGGTCGTCACGGCCGCGGTCGTCCCGGCCATTCTGTTTGCGGCGCCAACAGATCCGGCGCAAGGAGAACCCGGTTTTCCAAGTCGCCCAATAACGATGGTGGTCCCACTTCCTGCCGGCGGGACCGCGGATCTTCTGTGCCGGATTGCGGCCGAAAAAGCGGGCAGCATCCTCAACCAGCAGATCGTGGTGGAGAATCGGGCAGGAGGGGCGGGTGGACGCGTGGGAACAGAATCGGTGTTGCGTTCCCCGCCTGACGGCTACACGTTGCTGTGCGCACCCCAGCTGACCTACAGCATCACGCATCTGGTTTTCGCCAAGGCGGCGTTCGATACGCGGGGCATGGAACCGATCAGCGTGCTCGCGACCTATCCACTGATCGTGCTTGCGCGCCCGGGGCTGCCGGCCGACAACATGCCTGAGCTGATCGCCTATGCACGCGCGCATCCCGGCACAATCAACTATGGACATCAGGGCAAGGGCAATACCGGGCATCTCCTGGGCGAGCTCCTGATGCTGCGGGGCAATTTCCGCATGACGGAAATTCCCTATCGCGGCAGCGCACCGGCCATCCACGACTTGCTCGCCGGCAACATCGATATGGTTTGTGACTATCTTCTCGCCAACAAACCCAACATCGATGCCGGCAAGCTCAAGATGCTGGGCACGGCCGGCCGCGAGCGACTCAAGGGTTATCCGCAAGTGGCGACCCTGGCCGAGACCCTGCCTGGAGTGTATGCCGATACCTGGATGGGCGTGGCGGCGCCTCCCGGTACGCCGAAGGAGCTGGTGACAAGAATCTCAGACGCGCTCGGAAAGGCGTTCGCAATGCCTGACCTGCGGCAACGTATTCTTGCGCTGGAAGCGGAGCCCCTGGGCAGCACGCCGGAACAGATGCGCGAAATCATAAAGTCGAGCACGCAGCTCTGGGGGCCGGTGGTTGAAGCTGCAAAGATCGTCGTGGAGTGATCGCAGGATGTGGAGCACCGAATGCTGAGCGTGCGCTCTTGCGAGCATCGCGGCATTGCCGCCCGAGCTGCCATCGCCCTCACGGTCGCGGTGGCCGTCCTGTTTTCAGTAGCGAAGACGGCAAAGGCGCAGGACTATCCCTCGCACCCCGTCAAGATCATCGTGCCGTTTCCGGCCGGCGGCACAGCCGACGTGATGCCGCGCCTCTTCACCGACTGGCTGGCAAGAAGGTGGCGGCAGCCGGTCGTTATCGAGAACCGCAGCGGTGCCGGCGGAAATATCGGTGCCGAAGCGGTCGCCAAGTCCGAGCCCGATGGCTACACCCTGCTCGCCGCGCCGCCGCCGCCCTTGGTCATCAACCAGAATCTCTATCCGAAGCTTGGCTTCGATCCGATGGAATTCTCCCCCGTCGCCATCATGGGCCGCGTTCCGAACGCCCTCGTGGTCAACCCCAAACTGTCCGTCCACAACGTGGCCGACGTAATTGCACAGGCGAGGAGCAATCCCGGCAAGCTCACGTCCGCCACCCAAGGCAACGGCACCACCTCGCATCTCACTTCCGAGATGTTCCAGATGATGGCCAACGTGCGCTTTCAGCAAATTCCCTATCGCGGCTCGGCCCCGGCCCTTGCCGACCTGGTCGCCGGCAATGTCGACCTGATGTTTGATAATCTTGGCGCAGCGCTTGCACTGGTCAAAGGCGGGCAGCTCAATCTCATTGCCGTGGCAGCGCCGACGCGCATGGCTTCTCTGCCTGATGTGCCGACGATTGCGGACACTCTCCCCGGCTTTGAGTCCGTGACATGGTTCGCGATCGTTGCCCCGCCGAAGACGCCGCAGGCCATTCTCGACAAGCTCAACACCGACATCAATGAAGCGCTGCATCAGCCCGACATCTTGCAGGGGCTGGCGCAATTGTCCGCCGAACCGGTGGGGGGCACGCGCGAGGCTACAGCCGTTTACATGCGCGCGGAGGCGGAGCGTTGGTACAAGGTGATCAAAGCCGCCAACGTCAGGCTCGAATGATCATTTCGGCCGGATGAGGAGGAGGTCATGAGCGTAGCAACTCGCTCACGGCACTGGCCTGCCGAGGGGCTCACGCGCGTGCCCTACTGGGTCTACTCCGATGCCGAGATCTATGAGGAGGAGCAGCGCCGAATCTTTACCGGCGCGACCTGGAGCTATCTTTGTCTCGAGGCCGAGCTGCCCGGCCCCAATACTTACCGCCGCGCCAATCTCGGCACGATGCCTATCGTGGTGACGCGCGACGGCGATGGCAACCTGCATGCGTTTGAGAACCGCTGCGCCCACCGTGGATCTCTCCTGGTGCTCAAAGACAGCGGAGAAGCCCGCGACATCACCTGCGTGTATCACAACTGGAGCTACGATCTTTGCGGCAATCTCACCGGTGTCGCGTTCCGCCGGGGCTTGGGCGGCAAGGGCGGCATGCCACCGGAATGTCGTCCGGAGACCTATGGACCGCGCAAGCTGCGCCTCGCGACCCTCTGTGGATTGGTGTTCGGAACCCTCTCTGCGGAGACGCCGCCGATCGAGGAGTATCTGGGGCCCGACATCCACTCACGCATTCGCCGCGTCATGCGTGCACCGGTCAAATTGCTCGGAAGCTATTCACAGACCCTGCCGAGCAACTGGAAGCTCTACATGGAGAACGTGAAGGACAGCTATCACGCGAGCCTGCTTCACACCTTCTTCACCACCTTTCGGCTCAACCGGCTGTCGCAGAAAGGAGCAATTGTGGTGAGCGCATCCGGCGGCCACCACGCGAGCTATTCGCTCGCCGCCGACAGCGGCGGAAGGGAATACGAGCAAGCTGGAATGCGCTCCGCGCGGGAGGGCTTTGGGCTGGAGGAACCGAAACTGCTGGAGTGGGTCGACGAGCTTGGCGATGGAATCGGATTGCAGATCCTTTCCGTGTTTCCAACGTTCGTGCTCCAGCAAACCCGCAACAGCCTTGCCGTCCGACATCTCGTTCCGCAGGGGCTCGAACGCACCGAGCTGGCGTGGACGTGCTTTGGTTTCGCGAGTGACGACGAGGCGATGACCGAGCGCCGGTTGCGGCAGGCCAATCTCATCGGTCCGGCCGGCTACATTTCCATGGAAGACGGTGCCGCGCCGGGATTCGTGCAGCGCGGCGTGGCGAGCGCGCCCGATCTTCTGTCGGTGGTCGAAATGGGTGGAGCGAGCGTCGCGTCCGAGGACAATCGGGTGACCGAAGCCGCGGTGCGCGGGTTTTGGAAGGCCTACCGCGGCTACATGGGGTTTTAGCTGGATGGGGGCATGAGCATCGATCTGCAATGGAAGGTGGCGAACCTCAATGCGCGTTACGTAGCAGCCATCGACGACAACAAGCTGGAAGAGTGGCCGGACTTCTTTGTTGCGAACGGCTCGTATCGTGTCACTACCGCGGAAAACTTCGAGAGAGGCCTGCCGCTCGCGCTCATCTACGCGACCTCGCGCGCCATGCTGCGCGACCGTGTTCGCTCCTTGCGCGATGCGAATGTCTATGAGGCGCAACGCTATCGGCACCTGATTGGACCGGCGCTCATCGGTGGGCAGGAGGGCGGCGAGGTGCGCGCGCAGACGAGCTTCATGGTCGCGCGTATCATGCACACGGGCGAAACGACCATTTTCGCGACCGGCCGTTATCATGACCGCATCCTCCTTGACGCGCCGGAGACGGGAGAGGCCTTTGTTGAGAAGCTGGTGATTCTCGATAGCCGGCTCATCGATACGCTGCTCGCCATCCCGCTCTGATTTCCGCTTTGCAGCCGACCGTGCCCAAGCCCCCTTTCGCCTCGAAATCGCGTCTGCTGGACCACCGATTCTTCGTTTTGTTCTGGCATGCGCGCACCTTCAGCAACGGCGCGTTCATGATGCAGGGCGTGGCGATAGCCTGGCAGATCTATGAGCTCACCGACGATCCGCTCGATCTCGGACTTGTGGGGCTTGTGCAATTTTTCCCGGTGGTGGTGTTGTCGGTCCTGATCGGTCAGGTGGCGGACCGATTGGATCGGCATAAAGTCGCCGGGTTTTGTCAGGTCGCGAAAGCACTCGCAGCCCTCGCTCTGGCGCTCGGGAGCGCGAACGGATGGCTCGGGCGAGACAGCATGCTGGCCCTCCTGTTCCTGTCAGCCACCGCGAGAGCATTCGAGCTGCCGGCCATGCAGGCGCTTCTGCCCGGTCTGGTGCCGACGGTGCTGCTGCCCAGAGCCATCGCGGCCTCGGCCGGTGCACAGCAGACGGCGGTAATCTGCGGCCCGTCCCTCGGAGGCCTGCTGTATGGATTGGGTCCGACCCTCGTCTATGTCGTGTGCACCGTTGTCTTTATCGCGGCCAGCGTGTTGATCGGCGGCGTCCAGGTGACCCGCAAGGATGCCCCCAAGCCGCTCAGCGTGGAGACGCTGTTTGCCGGGTTCTCCTACATCCTGCGCCGGCCTGTCGTGTTTGGCGCGGTCTCGCTTGATCTGTTTGCGGTCCTGCTCGGGGGCGTCACGGCACTGTTGCCGATCTATGCGCGCGATATCCTGCACACAGGTCCGTGGGCGCTCGGCTTCCTGCGCTCGGCACCGGCGGTGGGTGCGTTGACCGCCGCGATCGTGCTCGCGCGTCACGCAATCACCGGCAGTGCCGGTAAAATCATGTTCGCGGCGGTGGGAGCATTCGGGGCGGCAAGCCTCCTGTTTGCGCTCTCCACCTCGATCCCGATGTCGTTCCTCGCGCTTGCAATCTATGGCGCTGCCGACGCGGTCAGCGTCGTCATTCGCCTGTCGCTGGTGCAGATGCGCACTCCCCACGACATGCTCGGCCGGGTGATGGCGGTCAATTCGATGTTTACCGGATCGTCCGGGTCGCTCGGCGAATTTCGCGCCGGCGTCATCGCCGCATGGCTGGGGGCGGTGCCTTCGGCGCTGATCGGCGGCATCGGTGCGATCATGGTCATGCTGATCTGGATGTGCGCTTTCCCGCAACTGCGCCGCGTCGATTCGCTGGCGCCCGAAACCGGAGCACCGCGCTGAATTTCATGCGCATACCGCCTGCGCCAGGTTTTTGACCAGCTCTTCGATGTCTTTGAGTCCATTGAAGCGTGGAGAGCCGGCCATGTGCGGCGTAAGAATCACGTTGTCGAACGCCAGCAATTCGTCATCGCTGCGGCCCGGCGCTTCGTAAAGCGGGTCGAGGGCAAAACCGCCAAGCTGCCCTGATCGCAGCGCGTCGAGCAAAGCGTTGCGCTCCACCAGTTCGGCTCGCGAGACATTGATCAGGCAGGCACCCCGCCGCATGAGGGCCAGTCGCTCACGGTCGAGGAGATGCAACGTCGATTGGCCGCCTGGCACCTGTGGAATGACCCAGTCGCTTTGCGCAAGCAGCGTCTCCAGCGGCCGATACGATACCTGCAGCGCCTCTTCCTCGCTCGGTGGCAGCCGCGTGCGCTGGAAGTACAAAATGTGCATTCCGAATGCGGCGGCGCGCAGTGCAATCTCGCGGCCGATCTCCCCCAGCCCAATGATCCCGATCGTGCTGCTGTTGAGCGTGCGCATTCCGGGGATGCGGCCAAAGTTTGCCCCCGGCACATGCCGGCGGTCGAAGGGTCGGTATGGCAATTTCGCAGCCGCGAGCTGCTCGATGCTGATCAACCCGTTCACGCGGTCAATGCGCCGTGCCAGGGCGAGCATCAGCGCGAAGGCATGCTCGGCACACGAGATATTGGCGCGCCGGCGCACGCCGAGAACCGTCACACCGGCGGCGCGGCAGGCGGCTCCGTCGATGTTGCGCAGCACGGCGCCGTATTTGTGAACCGCCTTGAGATGCGGCGCACATGCAAGCTCGTCGCTTCCCACCGAGAAGGATTCGACAACCAGGGCACGCGCCGCCGAGAGATTGTCGCGCAGCTCCATTTGTGAGGAGACCAGCCGGACCTCGCTGGGAAAGAGCCGGCCGGCAGCCTTCCTCAAGCCATCACACCAGCCGGCAAAGTTCGGCTCGTCGGGCGACATGAAATCGGCAAAGGCGGCGAATCTCTCGGCCGTGGTCGCGGGGTCGAGCACCACTCCGACCAATCGTGTCCATGGATCGTCCTCGACGACTATGATTGGACGAGTTGAAATCATCTTGCGTGCGTGTGGGGGTGGGTTTCAAAGCCACCCCTAGACAAAGTGTTCCGATCCGTAGGGGCGAAGCCTTGCCTCGCCCTCTTTCCGCGTTCCCTGCTGCGCATATCAGGGCGACGCAATGCGTCCCCCTACGAAGGTTCTGAAATGGTAGGGGCGGGTTTCAAACCC
>Ga0209331_1000038_pt1 | contig 38703 bp, 38 predicted proteins | sample JacPinW_OM3H0_M3_FD_187971 | JGI IMG/M metagenome (GOLD analysis project Ga0209331, IMG submission 187971) | Forest soil microbial communities from Algoma, Ontario, Canada - Jack Pine, Ontario site 1_JW_OM3H0_M3 (SPAdes) (version 2) | ecosystem: Environmental > Terrestrial > Soil > Boreal...
CGGTGGCAAACAAGCCCGGTCACCGGAGAGCACGAAGGAAACCGTTAAAACCATTGTGTGCGGGAATGCCGGGTTGTTTCCGGTGGACTCGTGGTGACTAACGCGCGTGTTTACTACACACCACGCGCGGCTGCGGGTGCATCGGCACCCGGCATTCCCCACGCCCTCACGGGCGGAAGTTTCTCGCATCACTCGGACGCATCGCGCCGCGAGATTGCGGACGCATGTTGAACATGCCCCGACACCGTCGTCCCGGCCTTGAGCCGGGACCCATACGCCGCGGCGGTAGTTTTGGGAGAGGCCGTTCGCCGGCTTTCGCGCAACAACACAGGCCTGTGGTTATGGGTCCCGGCTCAAGGCCGGGACGACGAGGTTGGCTGTTTGAAAATTGAATCCGCAAAAAAAGAAAGGGGCTCCAACTTGCGCTGGAGCCCCTCAACGGTCAGGGCATTGCCGGGTATGTGCCTTGACCGTAGTTCTGGGAACGATCTCTGTGAAAAGATCGCGCCCCGGGAGAACTCACATATTGTAGGCGCGTTCGGTGTGCTCGGTGATGTCGAGGCCTTCGCGTTCGGTCTCGACATTGGCGCGCAGGCCGACGATGACGTCGACGACCTTGTAGAGGATCGCAGAGCCGATGCCCGACCATACCAGCGTGGTGCAGACGCCCCAGATTTGGGAGATCATCTGCGCAGTGAAGTCGTAGTCGGCGATCTTGCCGGTGGTGTAGTCCATGATGCCGGCGCCGCCGAGCGCCGGATTCACCAGAATGCCGGTGCCGAGCGCGCCGATGATGCCGCCGATGCAGTGGACGCCGAACACGTCGAGCGAGTCGTCATAGCCGAGCGCGTTCTTCACCACGGTGACGAAGAACAGGCAGACCACGCCGACCACGAGACCGAGCACGATCGCGCCCATCGGACCGGAGTAGCCGGCCGCCGGCGTGACCGCCACCAGTCCCGCGACCGCGCCCGAAATCGCGCCGAGCACGGAAGGATGGCCCTTGATGATCCACTCTGCGAACATCCACGACAGCGCCGCCGCCGCAGTCGCGACGAAGGAGTTGGTCATGGCGAGCGCAGCACCGCCATTGGCTTCGAGGTTCGATCCGGCGTTGAAGCCGAACCAGCCGACCCAGAGCAGCGAGGCGCCGATCATCGACATGGTCAGCGAGTGCGGCGCCATCAGGTCCTTGCCGTAACCGGTGCGCTTGCCGATCAGCAGCGCGCCGACGAGACCGGCGATGCCGGCATTGATGTGCACCACGGTGCCGCCGGCAAAATCGATCGCGCCCTTCTTGAACACCCAGCCGGCGTCGGCCATGACTTCGTCGAGCTTGGCTTGCGCCGCGGTTTTTGCCGCCGCGTCACCCGCAGCCGCGAGCGCCTTGACCGCATCCGAGATCGCGTCCGGTCCGGCCCAGTACCAGACCATATGCGCGATCGGGAAATAGATCAGCGTCGCCCACAGCGGAATGAACAGCGCGACCGCCGAGAACTTCATGCGTTCGGCAAAGGCGCCGACGATGAGGGCAGGCGTAATCGCCGCGAACGTCATCTGGAAGCAGACGTAGACGAGTTCGGAGATGTTGGCGTCGACGCTGAACGTCGCGGCCTTGGAGTCCGTCGTCACGCCCATCAGGAAGGCTTTCGAGAAGCCGCCGATGAAATCGGAACCACCGGTGAAAGCGAGGCTGTAGCCGTAAAGCGCCCAGATCACGGTGACGATGCACACGGTATAAAACACCTGCATCAGGACCGAGAGCATGTTCTTGGAGCGGACCAGGCCGCCGTAGAACAGCGCCAGCCCCGGGATCGTCATCAACAGCACGAGCACCGTCGAGGTCAGCATCCAGGCATTGTCGCCCTTGTTGACGGTTGGTTCTGCATAGGCGGCGGTCGCTGTGAACAGACCGACTGCGAGGGCCGCCAATCCCGCGCTATAGGGACGTTTGAACGTCATTTTGTTTTACTCCTGATTGAATTTGGGTTGGGCGAGAAATCAAAGTGCCGCGGCATCTGCCTCGCCGGTACGAATGCGAACCGCATGATCGAGGTTGATGACGAAGATCTTGCCGTCGCCGATCTGGCCGGTTTTTGCGGCAGCGGTGATGGCATCGATGGTCTTGTCGACCTGGTCCGAGGCAACAGCGACCTCGATCTTGATCTTGGGCAGGAAGCTCACCGCGTATTCAGCGCCGCGATAAATTTCCGTATGGCCCTTCTGCCGGCCATATCCCTTGACTTCCGTCACCGTTAGTCCGTGAACGCCGATGGCGGTCAGGGCGTCCCGGACTTCTTCGAGCTTGAATGGCTTGATGATCGCCATAACAATTTTCATGGGTCCTATCCCCGCTTGGGCCCGGTCGAGAGGCGACCGGACGTATTTGACTGAGGTTCACCACACGGAGAAGTTCACTACGCGGGTACAGCCGAGTCGATAGAATCAAATGCCGTGCCAGATCGTTGAGGTTTCCTAACGGACTATGAACGCGGACCTTTTCAGACTTTTCGGGGTAAGGCCCGATATGCGCTATTCCGTCGCGCCCAAAACCTAGCCATGGCAGCCTAAATCTGCGGCAAGACAGACTCCGGACATAATCGTGCCCATCGTGAGAGCAGAAAAACGGTATTGGGATGGGGTATTTCGCGGAAATCCCACGCCGCACCGCAGCGACTTACGCACGCGCCGCCGCACCGCATCGCGGTGACAGCATTCAGAGCGCGTCGCTGTCGGTCTCGCCGGTCCGGATCCGCAGGGCGTGGTCGATCGGGGTGACAAAAATCTTGCCGTCGCCGATCTGGCCGGTGCGGGCGCTCGAGGTGATGACCTCAACCGCCTTGTCGGCGAGATCGGACGAGACCGCGATTTCGATCCGCAGTTTGGGCAGGAAATTCACGACATATTCGGCGCCGCGATAGATTTCGGTATGGCCTTTCTGGCGGCCATAACCCTTGACCTCGGTTACCGTCATGCCATGGACGCCGATGGCGGTGAGCGCCTGGCGCACCTCGTCGAGCTTGAAGGGTTTGATGATGGCAACAACGAGTTTCATGGTCAGGCCTTCACTTTCCTAAAGTCCGAAAGACGCCGGTCGCGCCCTGATTTGCGCCTTGCCCAAGTCTGGCATCTTTCCGTGCAATTGGCACAAAAACTTGCCGGTGCGAACGAAAAACAATTGCGGCGGCCAGCCTCTGCTCGGTAGCCTCCCTGTACAGGCGCCGCGATCATTCGCCAAGATGCGCCATAGTGCGCCGGCGCGTGCCGGCTCGCCAGGTCAAGGGGGGAGCGAAATGTCAAACCGATCCTGGTTTTTTGCGTCCCAAGGCCAGCAACAAGGTCCTTATCCGGAGGCTCAGCTACGCACATTTATCGCCACCGGCACGGTGACGGCGGAGACGCTGGTCTGGAGCGAGGGCATGGCGGGCTGGCAGAAGGCTGGGGAGATTCCGGGCCTGTTCTCGCCTGGCTCCGGCCCGCCGGCACTTTCGCAACCGGGCGGCCCGTTGGTGAGCGCCGGTGGCTATTCTGGCGGGCCGCTTTCGATCGATGTCGGAACATGGTCCCTGTTTGGACGAAGCCTGTTGTTCGTCATCGGAGAGTTGCTGGTGGTCCCCGCGCCCTGGACGGCGACGGGCTTCTATCGCTGGATGGCATCCCGCCTCCACGTCCCCGGGCGGCCCAATCTCGGCTTCACCGGCCAGGTTGGCGACATCTGGTACGTGTTCGTGCTGTTAGGCCTCTGCGCCTATTCCGGGTTCAGCGGCTATAGTTACATCCAATTAATTCTGCTGCCGGTTCAGGCGTTCTTGTCCTGGATGGTGATCCGATGGCTCGCGGCCAATCTGAGCTCCAATGGCGAGCGGCTTCCGATCGAATTCGAGGGCAGCGCGCTCGGCTACATCGGCTGGTACTTGCTGATGACGATTTCGGTCATCACCATCATCGGCTGGGCCTGGGTAACCACCGCCTGGATGCGATGGATCTGCCGCAATGTTGGCGGCACGCACCGCGAGGCCGTGTTCAACGCGACGGGGTGGGAAGTGCTATGGCGGACGGTGCTGTTCGCCATCGGCTGTTCGTTCTTGATTCCCATTCCATGGGTGTTGCGCTGGTACACGCGCTGGTATGTGTCGCAATTCGCGCTGGTCGAAAGAGCCGCTGCCTAAAGCGCGCTTCACTTGCGCTGGCGGATCGAGCCTTCTTGCGCGACGGACGCAACCAGCGTGCCGTCGGGCTTGAAGATCAATCCGCGCGTCAGCCCGCGGCCGCCTTGCGCGCTCGGCGAATCCTGCGCGTAAAGCAGCCATTCGTCGGCGCGGAACGGGCGGTGAAACCACATCGCGTGATCGAGGCTCGCCGGCATCATGCGCTTGTCGAACAGCGTGCGGCCGTAACGCGCCATCACGGCATCGAGCAGCGAGAAATCCGACGCATAGGCGAGCGCGCACATATGCGTGGCCGGGTCGTCGGGCAGTTTCGCGGCGGTACGGATCCAGACATGGATGCGGCCGTCCTCGATCTGCTGGCCGAAATAACGCCCGAGCTCGACCGGGCGCAGCTCGATCGGGCGATCGGATTCGTAGTAGCGGCGGATGAATTCCGGCATCTCGCGGAACATCGGCTGCTTTACAACCTCCTCGGCGCTGAGTTTTTCCGGCGGCGGCACGTCGGGCATCTTGTCCTGATGGTCGAACGCACTTTCTTCCTCGACATGAAACGACACCATGATCGAAAAGATCGCTTGGCCGTGCTGGATCGCGGTGACGCGGCGGGTCGAATAGCTCTTGCCGTCGCGCAGCCTCTCGACTTCATAGATGATCGGAATCTGCGGATCGCCGGGGAGGATAAAATAGCAGTGCAGCGAATGCGGCAGCCGGCCTTCGACGGTGCGGCACGCCGCCACCATCGCCTGTCCGATCACCTGTCCGCCGAACACCCGCTGCCAGCTGGTCTTCGGGCTGTTGCCGCGAAACAGGTTAACCTCGAGCGGCTCGAGATCGAGGATGGAAATCAGGTCAATCAGCCCTTTGGACATGGTAATGCTCTCGATGCGGTCGATATGTCGGCAACCCAGAGGGTGAACGACCCTTGCTTAGTGTCACTGTTTCGCCCAGCTATAGTCATGTAGCAAGCATAGTCTGATGGCGTGAGTGAGTAAGATGTCGGCACAGCGAAGCATTGTTATCTGCGGTGGCGCGTTCGCGGGGCTGGCGCTGGCGCTGGCGCTGCGTCAGGGCCTTGGCGCCGATATTCCGATCATTGTCGCCGATCCGGCGCTGGGCCAAAGGCCAAGCCGCGATCCGCGCGCGACCGCCATCGTCGCCGCCTGCCGCCGGCTGTTCGAGGCGGTCGGGGTGTGGGAACAGGTCGCAAAAGACGCGCAGCCGATCCTCGACATGGTCGTCACCGATTCCAGGCTGGAAGACGCGACCCGTCCGGTGTTCCTGACGTTCGCAGGCGATGTCGAGCCGGGCGAACCGTTCGCCCATATGCTCGAAAACCGCCACCTGATCGACGTGCTGGCCACGCGCGCCGAGGCCGAGGGCGTCGAACTCAGCGCGACCGCGGTGACGGATTTTGCCTCGCGCACCGATGGCGTCGACGTGACGCTTGCCGATGGTCGCGTGATCGCGGCGAGCCTGCTGGTGGCGGCCGACGGCGCGCGCTCAAAACTGCGCGAGCGGGCAGGGATCGCCACCCATGGCTGGGAATACGATCAAGCCGGCATCGTCGTCACCGTCGGCCACGAGCGCGATCATGCTGGCCGCGCCGAAGAACATTTTTTGCCCTCCGGACCTTTTGCAATCTTGCCGCTGACCGGGCAGCGCTCGTCGCTGGTGTGGACCGAGAAGCGCGCTGAGGCGGCACGCATCGTCGCTCTGAGCGAAGAGGAGTTTCATGGCGAACTCGAGCAGCGCTTTGGGCTGCATCTCGGCGAGGTCAAGGCGCTCGACAAGCCGCGCGCATTTCCGCTGGGTTATTTCGTCGCGCGCTCGTTCATCGGCGAACGGCTGGCACTGATCGGCGACGCCGCGCATGTGATTCACCCCATTGCGGGGCAGGGGCTCAATATGGGCCTGAAAGATGTCGCAGCGCTTGCCGAGGTCGTGGTCGACGCCGCAAGGCTCGGGATCGATCTCGGCCAGGCCGACGTGCTCGAGCGCTATCAGCGCTGGCGGCGGTTCGACACCATGGCGATGGGGCTTGCGACCAACTCGCTCAATCTGTTGTTCTCGAACCGCTCGACGCTGTTGCGCACCGTGCGCGATATCGGCTTGGGGCTAGTCGATCGTACGCCGCCACTGAAAAATCTTTTCATTCGCCAGGCCGCCGGATTGACCGGCGAGGTGCCGCGGCTGTTGAAGGGCGAGGCGTTGTAGTTTACGTCGTCCCGGCGTTCGCCGGGACGACAGCAAAATTGGAGTTTCGATCCTCACTCGATCTTCCGCGCTTCCTCCGGCAGCATAATCGGAATGCCGTCGCGGATTGGATAAGCGAGTTTTGCGGAACGCGAGATCAATTCTTGTCTCGCGGCGTCAAATTCCAGCGGACCCTTGGTCAGCGGACAGACCAGAATTTCCAGGAGTTTTGGGTCGACGGTGCCTTCAAGGCGTTCGGGGGAACTCATGCGTTGGTCTCCGGCTAGATCAATTTGCTGCTGTAGCATATCCGATCGAAACGGATAGTTGCGCGTTGCTCGCGCTGGCGTTCACAGGATACTACGGCAATTAGGTCTTATTGGCGCGTCACCCGCCAGATCGTACCGTTGCCGTCTTCGGAGAACAGCAGTGCGCCGTCATGCGCGACCGCGACGCCAACGGGTCGTCCCCACACCTTGGAATCATCGATGACAAAGCCGGTAACAAAATCCTGGTATTCGCCGGTGGGGACGCCGTCCTTGAGACGAATGCGGATGATCTTGTAGCCGGTGCGTTTCGATCTGTTCCATGAGCCGTGCTCGGCCGCGAACCCATCGCCACGATATTCGCCTGGAAACGCGCTGCCATTGTAGAATGTGAGTCCCAGCGAGGCCGAGTGCGCCTGGATCAGGACGTCGGGCACGCTGACCTTGCCCTTCAAATCGGGCCGCTGGCCGGCGTGCCGCGGATCTTCGTTGTTGCCGATATAGTACCAGGGCCAGCCGTAGAACGCGCCTTCGCGCACGCGCGTCACATAGTCCGGCACCAGATTGTCGCCAAAACCGTCGCGCTCATTGGTCGAGCAATACACATCCCCGCTCAACGGGTGAACCGCAAGCCCGACGCAATTGCGGATCCCGCTGGCAAAGATGGCCGGATGTTTTCCGTCAGGATCGAACATCAGCACATCGGCGCGGTCTTGCTCGCTGCCCCAGCTCGCGCCGGGCGGGTGCGTGTCGTTCCACGCTGGCAATCCCGTCGGCGGGTTGCCCATTCCTTCCGCGTCGTTGCTGGCTGAGCCCACCGATACCAGCATCCGCTTGCCGTCCCGCGTAAACACGATGTCCCTGGTCGAGTGTCCGTAGCCGTGCGGCAATTCGGCGACGACGGTCTCGCTCTTCCCGGTGGCTTTGAGATCCCCCACTTTGTAGGGAAAGCGAACGACACTGTCGGTGTTGGCGACGTAAACCCATTGGGGATTGCCGCCGTCGGGGTAAAAAGCGATCCCGAACGGTCGGCTTAGCCCGCTTGCATAAATCTCGTTCCCGGAAGGTTTTGAAGCGCCGTCGGCGGCCCGCAATACGCGAATTCTTCCCGCGCCGGTTTCTGCGACAAAAATATCGCCGTTCGGCGCCAGGCGCATTTGGCGCGGTCCGCTCAGCCCCTCGGCGAATAGTTCGATCTTGAATCCGGCGGGCACTTGCGGCAGCGCATCCGACGGGCGCTTGACGACACGGGAGACGTTAGCGGATGAGGGTGTTGCCCCGGGCCGCGGCAGATCCTCAGGCCTTATCAGCCGGCTCACGCCCGGCCGATCGGTGCGCCAGTCGCCGAACGCGGCGGTGCCCGAAAGTGGACCCGACTGCGCGAGCGCATGGCCAACGCCGGTCGCGGCGAATACCGCGCCCGCTAAGGCGTATAAACGGCGTATCTTCAGCCGCATGATCCCTCAATCCTTTCATCATTCTTCAAACACAGTGTTCAAAAGTCGCGCACGCATTCGTTACTCGGCGGGCCGCGAACTTATAATCTCTCTAAGGTAGGCCGCTTTCCGATCGTCACGCTTGACCTCTCAGCCCGCGATTGAAAATACAAACCATGGCAAGCAGTGACCAGACCGATGCGCGCCCGCAGATGCCGTTGGGATTGGCCAAGCGTGGCTACTCCGGCGTGATCCAGCATCTCGCCGCCGTTAACGCTGACTCCGCGCTTCCTGCGATCGAGCTGGAAAGCCGTTTGATCGAGCTCGGCTTTGTGGAGGGTGCCAGGGTTGAGGTGCTGCACGAAGGCATTGTCGGACGCGACCCGATCGCGGTCCGCATAGAGAATGTCACAATCGCAGTGCGTCGACGCGAGGCGATGGCCGTCATCGTCGCCTGACGGAACCGGATCGCCGCAAATGGAAGCACCACTGATGCATCTCGCCCTCGTCGGCACGCCGAACAGCGGCAAGACCGCGCTGTTCAACGCGCTGACCGGCAGCCGTCAAAAAGTGGCGAACTATCCCGGCGTCACGGTGGAACGCAAGGAAGGCGGTTTCGTCACGCCGCGCGGCCGGCAGGTGTCGGTGGTCGATCTGCCCGGCACCTATTCACTGCGCGGCCGCAGTCCCGATGAAGAAATCACCCGCGATGTCGTGCTTGGGCGCACCGCCGGCGAAGCGGTGCCGGATCTCGTGCTGTGCGTTGCCGATTCCACCAATCTGCGATTGACCATTCGTCTGGTGCTTGAGCTCAAGCGCACCGGCCGGCCGCTGATGCTGGTGCTCAACATGTTCGACATCGCCACCCGCCGCGGCGTCACCGTCGATGTCGAGCGCCTGTCCGAGGCATTGGGCATACCGGTGGTGACGTCGATCGCGGTGCGCAAGGGCGGCACCGCCGAACTGTTGCGGCGGACTGACGAGATCGCGGCGCAATCCGCACCCCTACAGGAAAATCGCTGGCAGCCGCTTTCGGTCGCGGAATTGCGCGCGACGCAGCGCGAGGCCGACCGCATCATCGCGGCGACCGTGAGCCTGCCCGCGAAACCCGATACCTGGACGGCGCGGGTCGACGCCGTGGTGCTGCACCCGGTGGCGGGGCTCGCCATCCTGGCGGCTATCCTGTTTGTGATGTTCCAGGCGGTGTTCGCGTGGGCGCAGCCGTTGATGGAGCTGTTGTCGGCCGCCTTCGCCGCGTTGGGCCAATTGGTCCACAACACCTTGCCCGCAGGCCTGTTGCAAAGCTTTCTCCAGAACGGGGTGATTTCAGGCGTCGGCAGCGTCATCGTGTTCCTGCCGCAGATCATCATCATCTTCCTGTTCATCCTGCTCCTGGAAGATTTCGGCTACATGGCACGCGCGGCGTTCCTGATGGATCGCATCATGGGCGGCGCCGGCCTGCATGGCCGCGCCTTCATCCCGCTGCTCTCGAGTTTTGCCTGCGCCATCCCCGGTATCATGGCAACAAGGGTGATCGATAATCGCCGCGACCGGCTGACGACAATCCTGATTGCGCCGCTGATGACCTGCTCGGCGCGCATTCCAGTCTACACGCTGATCATCTCGGCCTTCATCCCCGCCGAGCAGATTTGGGGCTGGGCCGATCTGCGCGGCCTTGTCATGTTCGGCCTCTACGCGGTGGGGATCGCCAGCGCGCTCGGCGTCTCGTTCCTGATAAAATTCTTCATGTTGCGCGACTACGCGCCGGCCCCGTTCATGCTCGAATTGCCGGATTACAAGATGCCGCGTCTGAAAAGCATCGCCATCGGTGTCTACACGCGAGCAAAAATGTTTCTGCAGCGGGCCGGCACCACGATCTTCTCGATGATGGTCTTGATCTGGTTTCTGGCCTCGTTTCCGCCGCCGCCGGCCGGCGCCGAAGGCCCCGCAATCAATTACAGCCTCGCCGCCATGATCGGCAAGACAATCGAGCCGCTGCTGGCGCCGCTCGGCTTCAACTGGCAGATCGCGGTCGCGCTCATCCCCGGCATGGCCGCGAGGGAAGTCGCGGTCGCAGCCCTCGGTACGGTCTATGCGATCGAGGGCGGCAAGGAAGCCGCCGAACAGATCGGCCAGGTGCTCGCCACGAAGTGGAGCCTCGCCACCGCGTTGTCGCTACTGGCCTGGTATATCTTCGCCCCGCAATGCGCCTCGACGCTGGCCGTGATCCGCCGCGAGACCGGAAGCTCGAAATGGATGGCGGTGACCTTTGGCTACATGCTCGCGCTCGCCTATGTCGCGAGCCTTGCGACCTACCATATCGCGCTTGCGTTTGGCGCGGGATAGTTGGCGCTCGAAGCCGGTGCGCTATCCGCCCTTCAGGCTCGATGCATACTTCTGAAGGATGCGTTTTACGCCGTCGGTGACGTGCTTCGATGACAGCGTGGCACCACTGATATTTTTGATGTCGGCGTCCAACTCGAGCTGTGAGTTCGCGCTCTTGCCGACGAACTGCGCCCGCCATGAGGCGTCGCGCACCTCGTATCCATACGACTCCCGATAGTCCATGATCTCGATCTGCTTGACGGTGCCGTTGGCGTTGACGCCGACCGCCATCGTGATGAACTCATGCTTGCCGACCACCCGGTCGACGACGAAAACTCCACCATTGGACGTTCGCCAAACGTTGGGCTGCAAGGTGGCGGCGAAGGTCGCGCCGGGGAAAATCGCGCGTTGCGCCTGTTCGACCGTGAGATAGGCGGTGGCGTGAGCGGACGTCGAAACGACGGCGAGCGGGATCAGCGCCCATGGACTTGTCTTCATGTCATTGTACCTCAGAACGTGTAGCCGGCCTTGAGCCGGAAGCGGAATCTTTCAAAGTCGTTGTCGAGGATGTAGCCGTTCACCAGCGCGCCCGGCACGGTGTCGCTGTGCGCGCTCGCCCACGGCATCTGCCACAGCGCCGTCATGGTGACGAAGAACCTCTCTCCGCCATAATGCAGGGTGGGGCCGAGATAGTAACCGCTGTTCGATTCGTGATTGAATACAAAGCCGTTATATTCATGCTCGTTCACGAACTCGAAGCCCGCCGACCAGTTCTCGATAAACCGGTAGGAAACCGCGAGCGCATAGTTGATGTCGGTTTCCTCTTGCCAGCCGGTCGCAGTCCCGGTCGGATCCGCCGGGTCCAAGAGGTTGCGGAATTCCGGCGCGTAGGTGAAGTTGAACGCGACCGTCAACAGATCGTCGAGGAAATTCTTCTGCACGATGATCTTGTTTTCCACCTCGAAGAAGTTCTTGCCGACGGTGGGCTCGGTATACAACGCGAGGCCAAAGACGTCGGTGTAGGGGCTTAGAATCCGGTAGATCGCCTCGCCGGAAACGCCGACCAGGCGCGCCTTGTTAAAATGATCGTCCGGGCCCGGATAGAAGTCGGCGAATTGCTCCGGCGGTGTCGTCGCGCCGAACGGACCGTTGTGATAGGCCTGCGTCCAGTTGTAGTTGAGATAGAGCGCCACTTGCAGCCGGTCGGTAAGACCGTATTCGAACTCGGTTCGTCCCTCGATCTGATCGTAGGTGCCGGCGATCTTCTGGTGCCGCCACGTCATCCATTGCTCGACCTCCTTGGCGCCCTGCGGCAGCAAATCGGTGGTGTAGACATAAGCGAACATCGATTCTTCGGCGGACGCCGCGAAACTAACGAGCGAGAGAATGGCCGCAAAGGCCACCCTCATGTGCCAACGCTTCCGTCGTTCCGACGCGGCGTTTGCGCTAACGATCCGAGTTATATCTGGTGCGTATGTGTCGTGCATGGCCAGCCCCCGTTTGGTCCGCGACGGGACCTCGGTATTGGCTGGCTGCCGATGCCTTGATGGCAAAGGTGACTGGCTGATGAATTGCTGCGCTTCGCGCTTTGTCCGAAAATGGCTCGGGCGATCCGTCTACTTCGTCAGGATGAGTTTGCCCGCCGCCGTCACTTGCAGACGATAATCCTCCTGCTCGTGACGAATGATGATCATCCTGTCACCCCCGAGAAGATCGCGGCTCGAGATCGTTCGCTGCGTTCTTGTGGTCGGCGGCGCGGCGGCTTGCCGATCTCGTTCGTTCGGCTTATCCCGCACTGCTTCCCCGCGATATCAAAGCAAACCCCATATCCTTATTTCAAATAACGGCGCGTCGAAGAGAGCGTCAACAGCTATGATTTAGATGCTCTCAAATTCGGACTTGATTGGCCTTCATATCATTTCGGCATTCGCGATGCCGTCGAGTCGAACGACCTAGAATGGTTCCAGCTTTCAATCTTCTCACTTTAGTTTTGTTCTAATTCTAAAGTGGAGAGATTCCAGTCGCCTAATCGATTTCTGATTCCAAAAATATTTTGCAACGGTGTTAGTTGCCCCAGCGTCGCGGAGCCCTGATTTCCGCGGATTTTTGGGGGTCGTCATGTCGTTGCACCGCTTTCCGTGCTTGCCTGCGTCGAAATTGCCAAGGGATCGTCGCACGAGGCGAAGGGCGCTACTCGCGGCAACTGCGATATCGATCATGGGATGCGGCAGCGCCGGCGCGGCCGACGGTGACAGCAACGAAATTTTGTTGAAGAAGCTGGAAAAGATGGAGCAGCGCATCGAGACGCTCGAGGCCGAGCTCAAGCAGAAACAGGCGCCTGCCATCGACAAGAGCGCGAAATCGGCGGCTACTCCGGCATCGCCGAAGAATGCCAATGCGGCGGTGCCAGCCGACCAGCCGCGAGCCTCGCAGAGCAAACAGGACCCGCAGAGCAAACTAGATCCGAAGGCCAAGCCGGCATCCAAGTCGAAGCCGCTCGACGCTTCGAAATTGCCGCCGCTTGATGCTTCGACGCCTGCGCCGGACAAACCGATCCTCGGCTTGGCGCCGGCACCGGTTGCGGGTCTCAGCATCGGTGCCTACGGCGAAATCAAATTCGGCGCGCAGCAAAACCCCGCCGCCGGCGGCGCGTGGCAGAATGGCTTCGATGCGGCGCGCTTCGTGCTGCTGCCGACCTACGCGATCACCGACAACATCATCTTCAACGCCGAGATCGAGTTCGAGCACGCCGGTTCAGGCTTTGACGCCGACGACAAGCTGCATGGCACGGCGGAGATCGAGCAGATCTGGATCGACTTCAAGATCATGGACCAATTCAACTGGCGCGCACCCGGCGTCGACCTGGTGCCGATCGGTTATATCAATCAGCACCACGAGCCGACCCAGTTTTACAGCGTCAACCGGCCCGAGATCTATAATGGCCTTATTCCGTCCACGTGGTTCGCAGGCGCGAGCAGCGTCTACGGGACCATCGTGGACGGTCTGAGCTATCAGGTCCAGGTCTCCTCCAGCCTTGAGGACTTTGGCGGCGATTTTGGCCTGCGCACCGCTGCGAATACCGTTCCGCCCTTCCCCGCAGGCTATATGGCCGGCATTGACGGCCTTAACGCGCTCGGCTTCTCGCGTCCGGTGCGCGGAGGTTTTGCTCAGCTCAATGATACCCTCGCCTGTGCCGGACGGCTGGATTTCAGTCCGGCAGCCCTGCCCGGCTTCGCCGGAAGCGTCAGCGGCTACTTCAGTCCCAACATAACCCCGCGCGGCGCCTATGCGGATACGGGTGTTTTGCTCGGACATACCAATGTCGGCATATTCGACGTTGAGGCCCGCTACCGGGTGCCCGAAACCGGCCTCGAGCTGCGCGGCGAATATGTTCGCGTCGATTTCAGCCATCCGGAAAACCTGCGCGCCAACAACGATACCGACCCGACCAACAATGTCGGCAAGTCGATGTTCGGCTATTCCGGCGAGATCGCCTATCACATCCCGATGGGGACGATCCTGAACAGCGATTGGGAGGCGGTGCCGTTCTATCGCTACACCTATGAGAATTTCCAGACCGGCGGCTTTGCTGGTACCGATGCCAATGCGCCGACCGGTGCCGGCCAGCGCCAATTCCACACCGCGGGCCTCGCGATCTTCCCGTCGCCCAAATTGGTGCTAAAGGCGACCTATCAACGCGTGATCGACAAGAGCATCACCGGCGCGCTTTCGGACTCGTTCCTCGGCAGCGTCGGATTTTTCTTTTGATCTCTTCTTTTGATCCTGGAGCCAACGAAATCATGACATGGGTTCGATATAGTCTGCCGGCAGCAGCGATCGTCTCGGTCGCCTCGCCGGCCTATGCGGTGCAGTATCTCTCGATCGAAGAAGCGCAGAAGCAGGCATTCCCGTCGGCGCATTTCACCGAAGTGCAGGCCGGCCGGGTCTGGAAGGCCGAAGCGGGCGGCCACGTCGCCGGCTTCTTCGTCTTCGACCGGGTGGTCGGAAAGCACCTCTATATCGATTACGCGGTGGCGTTGACGCCGAGCGGCGCCGTCCACAGCGTCGAGATCTTGCAATACCGGGAGTCCTATGGCGGCGAGATCAGGAGCCCGAGCTGGCTCGCGCAGTTCGTGGGCAAGACCAGCGGCAGCGCGCTCAAGATCAACGGCGACATCCGCAATATCTCCGGCGCGACCTTGTCGTCGACGCATGTCACCGAAGGTGTGAAGAGAGTATTGGCAGCCTATGGCAACCGCCTCCGATAAAGTCCGCCGCGCGCGGCCGCTGCTCGGCACGTTTGTCGAGATCGAGGCCGCAGGCGCGGCCCGCTCCGAGCTGGACGCCGCCATCGACGCCGCGTTCGAGGCCGTCGCGCGCGTCCATCGGCTGATGAGCTTTCACGAACCGGACTCGGACGTCAGCCGCCTGAACCGCGAAACCTCGCTTCCGCCCGTCAAGGTCCACGCCTGGACGTTCCAGGTCCTGCAAGTCGCCGTTGAAATGCATCGCCAGACAAAAGGCATTTTCGACGTCGCGATTGCGCCGGCGTTGCAGACCATGGGCATGCTGCCGCGGTTGGAGGGCGATGCCGCAATCGTAACGGAAGCGCGATCGTTCGATGCGATCGAGCTGCTTCCCGAAAACGTCGTCCGTTTTCGATATCCCGATGTCAGGATCGATCTCGGCGGAATTGCAAAAGGGTTTGCCGTCGACCGTGCGCTGGCGGCGTTACGCGGCTTCGACATCTCAAGCGGAATGGTGAACGCCGGCGGCGATCTCGCCGCTTTCGGGCAAGACCCGCACATTGTGCATATTCGCCATCCTCGGGATCCCCGCCGTCTGATCTGCGCCGTCGAGATCACCGACGAAGCGCTGGCCTCGACGGCGCGTCGCTTCGATCTGTTTCAGTCGGCGGAAACGTCGGGGTCGGCGATCATCGATCCCTTAACCGGCAGACCAACTGAAGCGAACGATGGAGCGACCGTGCGCGCGCGGTCCTGCATGGTCGCCGACGCATTGACAAAAATCGTCATGATTGCCGGGACCGAGGTGTCCGAATTGCTTGAGCATTACAACGCGAGTGCGCTACTGGTTTCGACCGACGGCGACGTTCGCATCACCCCCGACTGGCATTCAGTACACCTTGCGGCTTAAACGCACATTTCGCCGATCGATCTACGCGGCCTTCGCGGTCCTGTTCCTGACAGGCACCGTGTGGCTGGTCGCGGATTGGCAAAAGGACATTTCGCCCGACGAGATCTGGCAGCAGCTAGCTGCCACCATGCTGATGGTACACGGCGGCGCCGCGATGATCACGTTGTTGTTGCTGGGTGCCCTGATCCCGATCCATCTGCTGCGCTCGTGGCGGGCCGCGAAAAATCGCATTTCGGGATCGGTCATGGTTGCGTTCAATGCGGTGCTGATCGTCACCGCCTTTGGACTTTATTATCTTGGGTCGGAAGCCGTGCGGCCCTGGATGAGCTGGATCCATATCGCCGCAGGGATTTCCGTGGCGCTGTCATTTCCGGTCCATATCTTTTTGGGCCGACGGAAGTTGCCTTGAGCAAGCCAAACGTTTTTGACTACTGCAGCGGCGGGTCGCCGCTGGTGCGTTTCTTGGCGAGATCCATCTCGGTGACCGCGATCAAAATCTCGGCGCGGGTTTTCAGGTCGGGCGCTTCCAGCATCGCCTGCTTTTCTGCAGGACCATAGGGCGACATCATCGCTAGCGCGTTGACCAGCGCCTCATTGGGCGCGCTCTCGACGCCTTCCCAGTCGACCTTGAGATTGTTGGCTTTGAGAAAATCCGTCAGCGCCCCGAGCAGCGCTTCGCGGTCGACCGCTTCCTCGCCTTTGCGCGCGGTGAAATCGTCGATATAGGGGAAGTAATCCACCTTGCACTGCCGATACGCGGTCAGCACGGTCATTTCCTCGATCACCCGAAAGCGCGAGATGCCGGTGAGCTCGAGGATGTAGCGGCCGTCGCCGGATTCGGCGAGTTGGGTCATGCGCCCGACGCAGCCGACACGAAACAGCGCCGGCCTGGCTTCGTTCGGCGAGTGGGTAACGTCCGGCTGGATCATTCCGATCAGTCGATGGCCGTCGCGCAGCGCATCGTCCACCATCGCGAGATAGCGCGGCTCGAAAATATTGAGCGGCATCTGGCCGCGCGGCAAGAGCAGCGCGCCGGGCAACGGAAATACCGGGATCACCTCGGGAAGGTCGCCGGGCCCGCGGTATTCGGCATTGATCGGCATCTACAGCCCCGCGGCTAGTGCGTGACACTTCTTACTTTGTGCGCGTATCATCTTCGCGAAAACCGGTGTCCGCCCCCACCCTCTGGGTCGAGGGCATGCTCGTTCCGGAATATGCTTCCTCACGAAAACAGGATCGTCGACAGCCGCTTTCGCCCCTCGATGGTGGCCTCGTCGGTCGGGCCCCAGGCCTCGAAGAATTGCACCAGCTGCTTCCGCGCGCCGTCTTCATTCCACTTGCGATCGCGCTTGACGATTTCGAGCAGCTGCTGGGTCGCTTCAGCGCGCTTGCCGGAGGCGTTGAGCGCGGTCGCAAGATCGAATCGGGCCTGATGATCGAGCGGGTTTGCGGCGACTTTCTGTTCCAGCTCGGTCACCGGGCCGAGCGCCTTGGCCTGCTCGGCGAGATCGATCGACGCCTGCACCGCCTTCACCGCCGGATCATTGCGTTTGGATTCCGGCACCATGGCAAGCGTCTGGTTGGCCTGCTCGATGGCGCCGGTCGCCATGTAGGCTTTGGCGAGCCCGGCGAGCGCTGCGATATTGGTGGCGTCCGCCGCCAGCACTTCGGCATAGATTTGCGCGGCGGTGGCAGGATCACCTTCCGCTAACACGGCTTCGGCCTCTTTGAGGATTTCCGCGATATCGGGCTCACCGGCGCCGGGCACGCCCGCGGTCAATTTGTTGATAAACGCCGTCACCTGGCTTTCCGGGATCGCGCCCATAAAACCGTCGGCGGGCTGGCCGTTGACGAAGGCGATCACGGCGGGGATCGACTGGATCCCCATCTGGCCCGGGATCGCCGGATGCTCGTCGATGTTCATCTTGACCAGCTTGACCTTGCCCTTGGCGGCGCGCACGGCCTTTTCGAGCAGCGGCGTGAGTTGACGGCAGGGGCCGCACCATGGCGCCCAGAAATCGATCAGCACCGGCTGGCGTTTTGACTCCTCGATGACGTCCTTTACGAACGTCTGGGTGGTCGTCTCCTTGATCAGATCGGCCGCCACGTGCGGCGCCGGTCCGCTGCCTTGCTCTACTATCGTCACGGGATTCCTCGCCTGGTGTCTCGAAGATCGGGCTCGTTCTAGCACGGCCCGGTCGGATGATTCAGGAGTTCTGCTCACCTAATTGGCGGTTTGGCCGGAAATTTCAATCGGCTCCGGGCGGCACCGCGGCCGCCTGGATGGCCGAATCGCCGCACGGCCTGCTGGTCGGGCGCTCCCCAAAGGTTCCTGTCGCGGGGCGTGCCAATGGCCGCTCGCCGGCCGTTTCGGGCCGATTTCGGGACATATCCGGCGATATCGGGATTTTTGGCCCGTTCCGACCCTCGTGCCGGCTGTTGCATTCGTAAGCCGCATTTGGCATAGCTCTGCCGTTGCCGGCGAGCGATCGCCGCCAATCATTCGGATGCGGGTGTAGCTCAGTGGTAGAGCACGACCTTGCCAAGGTCGGGGTCGAGGGTTCGAGCCCCTTCGCCCGCTCCAGATTTTTCATGAGCGTTGATGCGTAACGAAGGCCCGCCCCGTCGGCGGCCTTTTCGTTTTTGGGATGCGTTCAGCGATAGAATCACGGTTAGGCAAATAGGAGCTTCGCTCGCTGACGATCGCCCAATCCAAGGGGACGCCGTCGATGCCCTAAAATTGAGCTCTATCGGCCGCTGCACTGCAGCGAGATGCTTGCCCTTGTTAGGAAAAGCTCCAAGAAAATTGCTTCTCAGTCTAATTTTCTTTTCCGCCAAACCGTTTCTGTCTGACTGAGGCGCGCGCGATGCGCTTCTCAGGGCGAGCGGATGTGCTAACATTTTTGGGTCTAATCCAACTCAGCTACCTCACAGCAGTCCAAAATCCGTCTCTCACAACGTCAAATCAATAACAAGCGCAGCCGCATGGCTGCAAAAGGGGAGTGTCGCGATGAAATCGGCTTTCAATCGATCTGTTTTTGCGCTTGCAGCAATCGTTGCTGTAGCGGGGGCCAGCCAGGTCTACGCGCAGCAAAAGCTGCATTCCTATCAGTCCGGAACCAAAGAATTCTGGACCCATCCGCCGGATGACTGGTTCCTTGGCGACGAGACCGAAGCCCAGAAGGGTCTCGCGCCGCCGTCGGGTCCGCCGACCGGCGCATCAGAAGCGGAACTCGCCGCGCTGATAAAGAAGATAAAACTGCCGCCGGGCTTCCAGATCGAAGTCTACGCGCCGGGCGTGCTGGCTGCACGGCAGATGGCCTGGGGTGACAAGGGCACGCTGTTCGTCGGTTCCTTCGGCCTCGGCAACGTCTACGCCATCACCGACAATGGCGGCAAGAAACAGGTCAAGACCATCCTCAAGGGCCTCAACATGCCCACCGGTCTCGCCTTCCGCGACGGCGCGCTTTACGTGATCGCCGTCGACAAGCTGATCAAATACGACAACGCCGAGGCCAATCTCGACAAGCTCGGTGACGGCAAGGTGGTCTATGACGACATGCCGTCCTACGCGGCACACGGCTGGAAGTACCTTGCGGCCGACAAGGATGGTTCGTTCTACATACCCTTCGGACCTCCCTTCAACGTCGGTATTCCACCGACCAGCGTGTCGCAGATTCGCCGTGTCGATCCCCAGACCGGCAATGCCGAACTGGTGGCGCTCGGCGTGCGCAACAGCGTCGGCGGCGATGTCGATCCGCGCAGCGGAAAATACTGGTTCACCGAGAATGCGCGCGACTGGATCAGCGACGACCTGCCGAGCGACAAGCTCAACATGATCTCGAAGATGGGCGAGCATTTCGGCTATCCTTATTGCCACCAGGGCGACCTGCCGGATGCGAAATTTGCGATGGGTCACAAATGTTCGGAATTCACCCCGCCCGTGCTCAATCTCGGCGCCCATGTGGCTCCGCTCGGCATGAAGTTCTATACCGGGGATCAATTCCCCGCCGAGTACAAGAACAGCATCCTGATCACCGAACACGGCTCGTGGAACCGGCATAAGTATCAGGGCGGTCGGATCGTTCGCGTGATCGTCGGTCCGGACGGCAAGAACCCCAAGCAGGAAGTGTTCGCATCCGGCTGGATCGAAGGCGACCAGGGCTATCTCGGCCGGCCGGACGATATCATCCTCGCCAAGGACGGCTCGATCCTCGTCGCCGACGATTGGGCCGGTGCGATCTATCGCATCAGCTACAAGAAGTAACGCTAAAGAGACCAATGAGGCTGCGGTTGCTCGGGAACGAGCGGCCGCAGCTTTTTGTTGAAGCCAGCGTGGCGGTATAGATCGAGGTCGGTCATGCGGATTGCTTTAGTCGGAGTTCTGTCGGTTGCAATGATCTGCGGATTATCGGCCAATGCCGCCGATACGTCAGCGGTAAAAGAAAAAGCCGAGGTCTGTGCCGGCTGTCACGGCGAAAGCGGCATCTCGCAAACCGAGAACATTCCCTCGCTCTCGGGTCAGCCCGATCAGTTCATCCAGTGGCAATTGGTGTTCTTCCGTAGCGGAGCGCGCAAGAACGAACTGATGCAGCCGATCGTCGAACAAATCAGCAATGAGGATATCCGAAATCTCGGCGCCTATTTTGCATCGCTGACGCCGCCGAAATCGGCAACACTCGACGACAATCCCGATCTATCGCAAAAGGGCGCGCAGGCGGCTGCGGGACGGCGCTGCGCGTCGTGCCACACCGATACATTTGCCGGCACCAAGGCGGTGGCCCGCCTCGCCGGCCAGCGCGAGGAATATCTGGTCAAGGCGCTGCATGACTATAAATCGGGCGTGCGATCCGGCGGCGCCGGAGCGGCGATGGCGGAAGTCGCCTATCCCCTAAGCGAAGAAGAAATCACCGCGCTCGCGCATTATCTCGCGCATCTCTGACTTGCTGTCGTCCCTGCGAAAGCAGGGACCCATACGCCGCGGCAGTTGTTTTGAGAGAGGCTGTTCGACGGCTTTGCCGCAACAATTTAGGCCGGTGGTTATGGGTCCCTGCTTTCGCAGGGACGACATCGAACAAGCGGCGCGCGAAGCGAATCCTACCCCCGCTGCTTCTCATACGCTTTCAGATGCGTATAGGCGGTGCGCAGCCTTGGCACCGGCACCTTTGCCCCATCGCCGCGCGCGATCAGGTCGCCGATCACGTGGTCGGCTTCGACCGGCGCGCCGGCCTTGATGTCGCGGAACATTGACGCCGTCAGCTGCGATCCCTCATCTGTCAGCGTGTTGCGGCTGCGCTCCAGAAACGGCGCGCGCGGCCCGTAGCCTTCGGCGGTCGCGATGCCAATGCATTCATCGAGCACGCCGAGGACAAAATCCTTGCCGCCTGGCGCGGCCAGGATATTGCCGAGCGAGGTTCGCATCAGAGAGGTCGAGGCAGCAAGCGTCGCCAAAAATATCCATTTCTCCCACATCTCCTGAATGATGTGTTCGCTGGCGACCGCGCCGAACTTGCCGCTCGCGAAAACTTCCGCGATGGCGCGGACCCGACCCGACATCTTGCCGTCGCGTTCGCCGAAAGTGAGCGACTGCATCGGCGCCAACTGAACCACTTCGCGCCTCTCGTTGAGAGTGACCGCGATCGCGCAGAGGCCGCCGAGCACGCGCTCGCGCCCGAATTTTTGGTCCAGTACATCCAGATGCAGCATGCCGTTGAGCAGCGGAATGATGGATGTCTGCGGTCCTACCGCCGGCGCAAACGATTTTATCGCATCGTCGAGATCGAATGCCTTGCAGCTCAACAGCACGACGTCGAACTTTTCGTCCAATTTGTCCGCCTGCAGCGCCGGCGGATTTTTCAGCGTCACGTCGCCGTTCGGGCTTTTGATGACGAGGCCGGCGCCGGCGAGTTCAGCCGCGCGCCGCGGGCGGACCAGAAAGGTCACGTCCTGGCCGGCCTGCAGCATCCGGCCCCCGAAATATCCGCCGATGGCGCCGGCACCGACCACGAGAACGCGCATTGTTTGGTTCCTTTTGTTGTTGTTCTTGAGGAGCGAATGGCTATTCGCGTCTTTCTACCACTTCTCCCCGAACGGGCGGATTTCCAATTCAAATGTCCAGGCGCTGCGCGGCTGCTGGTACAACTGCCAGTACGAGGCCGCGACCGAGGCCGGCGGCATCAGCAAGTCCGGATTGTCGAGCGCTTCCTTGCCCCAAAGCTTTTCGCGCCGCTCGCGCACCCAGGCAGTATCGACACCGGAATCGATAATCAGGTGCGCGACGTGGATGTTCTTCGGTCCCAATTCGCGCGCCATCGCTTGCGCCACCGCGCGCAAGCCGAATTTGGCGCTGGCAAAGGCCGCGTAACCTGAGCCGCCGCGCAGGCTCGCGGTGGCGCCGGTGAAGAAAATGCTACCCTGGCCGCGCGGCAGCATCAGCCGCGCCGCTTCGCGGCCTGAGACAAAGCCGGCCCAGCAGGCCATTTCCCAGACCTTTCGGAACACGCGGTCGGTGGTTTCCAGGATCGGGAAGTTGACGTTGGCACCGACATTGAAGATGCAGACTTCGAGCGGCGCGTGCTTGTCGGCGTCATTGAGGAAGGCCGTGACCTCGTCCTCCTTGCGCGCGTCGAGCATGCGCGCCACGATCGTTCCGCCCGATGCTTCGATCTCCTTCACCAGCGGCTCGAGCTTGGCGCCATCGCGTCGCCCTGCGAACACGGTAAAACCTTCGGCGGCGAATCTCTTCGCGATCTCGCCCCCGATATAGTCGCCGGCACCGATCACCGCGCAGCTGGCGTTTCGTTTTTGCATGTGGGCTCTCCGTTAGAGTGACGGCATCACCCGCCCAAAACCATTTCCTCGACTTCGCGCAATTGCTCCTTGCCGAAAAACATTTCCGTGCCGACGAAGAAGGTCGGCGAGCCGAACGCGCCGCGCTCGACGGCTGCTTGCGTGTTCTCGATGAGCTTGGCCTTGACGTCCGGCTCCTGCGCACGCGCCAGCAGTTTTGCACCGTCGAGGCCGGACGCGGTCAGCGCTTTCGCCGCGATTTCCGGGTCGTCCATTTTCTTCGGCTCACCCCACATATGATGAAACGCGGCGTCGACATATGCCTGGAACACGCCCTCGAATTGGGCGGCGACCGCGGCGCGCATCAGATTGAGCGTGTTGACCGGAAAGAACGGATTCATCGTGTACGGCTTGACGTTAAAGCGCCGGACAAAACGCTCGGTCTCCAGCGCGTGGAATTCGGGCTTGTTCTTGACGCCGGCCAACGTCTCGGCGGGCGATCTGTTGTTGGTGGCCTTGAAGATGCCGCCGAGCAGGATCGGCACGTACTCGAACTTCACTCCGATACGTTGCTCGATCGCCGGGATCGCCTCATGGCTGAGGAACGCGTTGGGGCTGCCAAAATCGAACAGGAATTGCGGCGGTGCCTTGGTCAAGGGCGGCCTCCCGGCTTTTTGTTGCTAAGCCATTGTGGCGCAGTGCGCGGCGCCCGTCCATAGTATCATGATGACCATAATACTGTGGCGCTGCGAGATACCGGTCAAATCAGCCGCGTGACCGCGCGCTTGCGCCAGACCAGCAGGTAATAGCTCATTTGCAGAATGAACATGGCGCTGAACGTGATCGGATAGGCGGCCCAGATGCCCTGGATGCCGATGGCGCGGCTGAGGATCACCGCGGAGGGCACCTCGATCGCGACAATCGCAAATATTAAGATCGACAGCGGCGCCCAAACCGTTCCGCTGGCGCGCATCATCCCTGAGAACACCGTTGCCATTCCGAACAGCACCGAACTCCACAGCACGATGTGGAGCAACCCCTGCGCGAGATCGAGCACTGCCGGGTCGATGATGAACCAGCTCATGATGGCGCGGGAGAACAGATAGCCGAGCGCCACCAATCCGCCGGTCAGAACGAGGTTCATCATGAGCCCGGTGCGGACAATGGCGCCAAGCCGGTCGGGATTGCCGCGGCCGATCGCCTGCGCGCCAAAGATCGATACCGCAATTGCAATCGACCAGGCCGGAAATTGCGCGTAGCTCATGACCTGATTGACCGCACCATAGGCCGCCGTAGCATCGGAGCCGAAGCCGTTGACGAGTCCGAGCAGGACCAGCTCGGCCAGCGACATCACAACCATACCGAGAGCCGACGGAAGACCGAGTCTCAGAACCATGCGCAGCAGCGCCCCGTTCGGCCGCATGGCGCGCAGAAATGCCGCGTCAAATGCAAGCGGATGATGGCGGCGGCGAAGATATCCGGCAAGCCACAGCAGGGTGAACAAGCCGGACACCGCCGACGCCCAGGCGGCGCTGGCGACGCCGAGGTGGGGCAGGCCGAACCAGCCGCGGATCAACGCCGGTGTTACAATGAGGCCAATGACAGCCGAAATTGCGAGCGCCAGTAGGGGCGTCATTGTATCTCCGACACCGCGCATCATCGCCGTCAGTAGGATGAACACAAACGTCAGCGGCATCGTGATCATCATGATGCGCGCATAGGCGCTGGCCTCGTCGAGAATCTCGGGCGGCGTGGCGAGCGCGGTCAGGAGCTGGCGGCTGAACAGTCCGCCGAAGATCGCGATCATTGCCGCCAAGAGAAGCGTGATCGTCAGCGTCGTGCCGGCGACGGCCTTCACCTTGTCGGGCTCGCCTGCGCCCCATGCCTGACCAATCAGCACGCTGGCGCCCGAACTTAAGCCCATCACGAAGGCGATGAAGAAAAACATCGCCGGGAAAAACACCGAAACGGCGGCGAGCGCGTCGACCCCGATCATCTGGCCGAGGTAGACATTGTTGATGGTGCCGAACAGCGATTGCAAAATGTTGCTCAGCATCATCGGCGCGAGGAAGACGAGAAATGTCCTCCAGAGGGGCGGGGCTTTGGACACAGCTCTTCCTTATTGGTTGGCGCAGCCGATACCGCGCGGCGTGGTGTCGGAATTTGCGGTTTCGGAGAACCTTTGGTGTCGATCACACCGCCGGCGGTTCGGCGCGATCGCTGAAGGCGAGCTTGACGATGTGGTCGCGGATATCGCCGGGCCAGCCGGCAATGAGTTCGGCAAAACGTCGTCGGTCGTCCGCGAATAGGGCCCGCGAGGCTTCTTCGAAGTGCGGAAGGTTGCCGGCCATCGTCGACATGAAATGATAGGCCGCCTCGCGCGCCGCGCGGCTGCGGTCGCGATCGCCGCTCTTGCGCCGCGCCTCTTCGACAAGCTTTCGCAGCGCCACCGACGCGCCACCGGGCTGGGAGCCAAGCCATTCCCAGTGCCGCGGCAGCAGCGTCACCTCGCGGGCGACGACGCCAAGTTTGGGCCGGCCACGGCCACGCGGCTCCGGCACCGTCGGGTCATCGGCGGCAATTTCCGAAACGGGTTGCGGCAAGCGTGCGACGATGTCCCGTTCGGTGCCGCGGAGATCCAGATCGATCGCCCGGCCGCTCGCATCGTCAAAGATGATGATAGGCCGCGCAGCCGCGCTCCGGGACGCTTTCATGACGGCGAGCGCGACCTCGGCCAATGGGCCCGAAGCCAGCCGTTGATCGCCCATGAACGCTGTGAAGTATTGGCGAACTGCCTGGGTCATCGATCGAACTCTCGACTAAAGGTATCTCTATTTACACCCGGATAAATATGGCGTCCATATCGCCCGGGTAAAAAAATCGTGCACATCGCAGCCCAATCGCCAAGCTCGTTATCCGCTGCTACGAGACGGCGCGCCCGATAGCTGCCTATGCGTCCCAGGGGGAATCCCATGCTAACCGTCCATCACCTCAACAATTCCCGCTCCCAGCGCGTGCTGTGGCTATTGGAAGAGCTCGGCGTTCCCTACGAGATCGTGCGCTATCAGCGTCAACCGGACATGCGCGCACCGGCCGAATTGCGCGCGGTCCATCCGCTCGGGAAATCCCCCGTCATTACCGACAACGGCAACATCATCGCGGAATCGGGCGCGATCGCGGAATACCTCATCGACATCCATGGCAGCGGACGCTTGATCCCGCCGCCCAAAACGCCGGAGCGGCTGCGCTACACCTATTGGCTGCACTACGCGGAGGGATCGGCGATGCCGCCGCTTTTGCTAAAATTGCTGTTCACGCTGATGCCGAAACGCGCGCCGGCGCTGTTGCGTCCCTTGGTGCGCAAGGTCTCCAATCAGGCGCTGACCACACTGGTCAATCCGCAGCTCAAGCAGCACATGGCGTTCTGGGAGAGCGAGCTGACAAACAGCCTATGGTTCGCCGGCAGCGAATTTTCCGCCGCGGACATCCAGATGAGCTTTCCGCTGGAAGCCGCCGCCGCTCGCGGCGGGCTCGAGCAGGGTCACCCCAAGGCGATGGCGTTTCTGGAACGCATCCACGCCCGCCCCGCCTACCAACGCGCACTCGAGAGGGGCGGACCGTATGTGGTGGGGCGGTGAGAGACGACCCTTAACTCTCAGCTCGTCGTCCCCGCGAAAGTGTCTCAACTTGTCTATCAAAACCCTATAGCCCCAGCTTCTTCTTGCGCTGGCCGAGCGTGCGCAGCCGCAGCGCGTTGAGTTTGATGAAGCCCGCGGCATCGCGGTGGTCGTAGGCGACGGCGCCTTCCTCGAAGGTGACGAGGTCCTGATCGTACAGCGAATATTGGCTCTCGCGGCCGACCACGATGACGTTGCCTTTGTAGAGTTTTAGCCGCACGCGCCCCGTGACATATTGCTGGCTGTGATCGATCGCGGCCTGCAGCATCTCGCGTTCAGGGGCGAACCAGAAGCCGTTATAGACGAGCTCGGCATATTTCGGCATCAGCTCGTCCTTGAGATGCGCCGCGCCGCGATCCAGCGTGATCGATTCGATGGCGCGATGGGCAGCAAGCAGGATAGTGCCGCCCGGCGTTTCGTACATGCCGCGCGACTTCATGCCGACGAAGCGGTTTTCGACCAGATCGAGCCGCCCGATGCCGTTGGCGTGGCCGAGCTCGTTGAGTCTTGCGAGCAATGTGGCTGGCGACAGCTTCTTGCCGTCGATCGCGGTCGCATCGCCCTTTTCGAAATCGACGGTGATGTAGGTCGCCTTGTCCGGTGCCTTCTCGGGATCGATGGTGCGCGAATAGACATAATCCGGCACTTCCTGCGCGGGGTCTTCGAGCACTTTGCCTTCGCTTGAGGCGTGCAAAAGATTGGCGTCAACCGAGAACGGCGCCTCGCCGCGCTTGTCTTTTGCAATTGGAATCTGATGCGCCTCGGCAAACGCGATCAACTGTTCGCGCGAGCGCAAATCCCATTCCCGCCACGGCGCGATGATGGTGATGTCGGGCTTCAATGCATAATAGGCGACCTCGTAGCGGACCTGATCGTTGCCCTTACCGGTCGAGCCATGGGAGACGGCGTCGGCGCCGACTTTTTCGGCGATTTCGATCTGCTTCTTGGCGATCAAGGGCCGCGCGATCGACGTGCCGAGCAAATACTGCCCCTCATACACCGCGTTGGCACGGAACATCGGAAACACGTAATCACGGACGAATTCCTCGCGCAGATCCTCGATGAAAATGTTTTCGGGCTTGATGCCGAGCAGCAACGCCTTTTGGCGCGCGGGTTCGAGCTCCTCGCCCTGGCCGAGATCGGCGGTAAAGGTCACGACCTCGCAGCCATAGGTGGTCTGCAGCCACTTCAAGATGATCGAGGTGTCGAGCCCGCCCGAATAGGCGAGCACCACCTTCTTTACGTCCTTGCTCATGAAAATCCTGCTGAATTGGGATAAAATTTCGCCGGACTATAGGCAGAAAGGTCCGTTGCGCAAGCGTTCACTCGGCCGGATTTGGTCGGACACGGGGCTTGCGCCGTCGCTGAAAGAAACGAAAGGCCGGCCAGGCCAGCCGCGTCAGCGCGGCCTCGATACGCTCGTCGGACAATCGGGTCGAGGGCCAGCGGTAGATATAGCCATAGGCCAGCCAGATCACCACAAATGTCACCAGGCCTGCGGCTGCGACGTCCGTGAAAAAATGCCCGCCGAACGCCATCCGAAGCCCGCTCGTCAGCGCGCCGAACAGGGTCGCCGCGGCATAGGCCAGCGGCCGCCAGGCCGGCGGCGTCAGCGCCGCGGGCGCATAGGTCCAGAACGCGGTAGCGCCTTCGCCGGAGAAGAACGAGCAGTTGCGATCGCAGCTGCCGCGCGGATCCCACCACGGCATGAAGGGCTCGGTTCCGTTAAACTGCGTCACCGCCACGGGGCGCGGCCGGCCCCAATAGCTCTTGAAGGTGAAATTGGTGAGAACGCCCGCGGAAAGAAAAAGCGTCATCAGCAGGAAAATCATCGCGCGCCCCGATATCAGAAGCCGCCGGTCCGGCCGAACCAGCTTTGCCACCAGCGCGACGATCGCCGGCACCGCAAATCCCCATGCGATCCACATCGCGCCGTCGCGCGCGAGCGCGGCGAGCGTGTTCTGCTTGAGCGGAAAGGATTTTGTTGCCGGATCATAAAATAGCGCGGCCAATTTCAGATCGAGCTCGGGATAAATCCCGAACAGCAATCCGACCACGAACGCCAAGTTCAACGCGATGAAAAGTCCGGTCCGGTTCATGGCTCGGGGTTTAGCCGAGGAGGTTCGGGATGAAAACCCCCGCAATCATCCCCGTCATTGCGACCCGTTGGCTCCTCGCAATGACGGCAAATATAGTCATGACGGCGGTGATTGTGGCGGGACTGACGACGCAGTTGAATGCGACGGCAATGGCGGCGGGGGCGTTAGCGGGCGCGGCGGCTCGCGCCAGGCGCCAGCGTTGCGGCCCGCAATCATCCAGTAGACCATACCTGCCACGATGCCCGCGCCGGTCATGATTTCGAGGTGACGCCGAACGATACCGTCGAAGCTCAACGTGTCCGGGTCGAACGGCACGAGGCCGAGATAACAGGCAAGACCGACCAGGCCACCGCCGACCGCATAGGCCAGCGCGCTCCTGACGTAAAACGCTTCGGTGATCGCGGCCACGATCATCGCCGGCAGCAGGGCAAACCCGCTGATAAAGATGAAGCCAAAACCGAGCACGATGTTGAGCGCGCCGGGATCGACCGGGCCACTGCCGAGATCGCTGAATTCCGGAAACAACACCGCGCCGATCACGATCATCCCTGCCACCAGGCAGGCGGCGAGAAACGCGAACAGGATAACGAAAAGGCGGCCGATCAGTGCCATGTAACTATGTCCACGAATTTCTCAACGGTCGTGCCCGGGCATAGCAGTCTGCTTTTGCGCAGACTGCGTAAACTTGTCTGCGATCCCGGGCATCCGCGTCCTGCTTTGTCGAGACGCCGTAAAGACCTGGATGGCCGGGACAAGGCCCGGCCATGACGGCGTCAATGTGGCGTCTGCCCTAATCTGTCATCGCCATGGCGCGCAGCGCCTGGCGCTCGCGGGCCGACAGTTTCTCGGTTTCCGACTTGAGCTGGCCGCAGGCGGCGAGGATGTCGCGGCCGCGCGGCGTGCGCACCGGCGAGGAGTAGCCGGCGTTGAAGATGTATTCGGAAAACTTCTCGATCTGGTCCCAGTCCGAGCATTCGTAGCGCGTGCCCGGCCACGGGTTGAATGGAATCAGATTGATCTTGGCCGGAATCCCCTTCAGGAGCTTCACGAGAAGTTTTGCGTCTTCCAGCGAATCGTTGACGCCCTTGAGCATCACATATTCGAAGGTGATGCGGCGCGCATTGGAGGAGCCGGGATAGTCGCGGCAGGCCTGCAGCAATTCGGCAATCGGATATTTGCGGTTCAGCGGCACCAGTTCGTTGCGCAATTCGTCGCGCACCGCATGCAGCGAGATCGCCAGCATGACGCCGATTTCTTCCCCGGTGCGGATGATGTTCGGCACCACGCCCGAGGTCGACAGAGTGATGCGACGGCGGGAAATGCCGATACCCTCATTGTCGGAGACGATCAGCAGCGCGTCGCGCACCGCCTCGAAATTATAGAGAGGCTCGCCCATGCCCATCATCACCACATTGGTGACGAGGCGGCTGCCGGTTGGCGTCTCGCGGTCGGCCCAGTCATTGAGGCGATCACGCGCCACCATGATCTGGCCGACGATTTCGCCGGCGGTCAGGTTGCGCACCAGCCGCTGGGTGCCGGTGTGGCAGAACGAGCAATTCAGCGTGCAGCCGACCTGCGAGGAGACGCACAGCGTGCCGCGGTCGGTTTCCGGGATATAGACGCACTCGACTTCATGCGCTTTCTCCAGGCTGTCGCCGCTCGGCAGGCGCAATAGCCATTTGCGGGTGCCGTCGTTGGAAATTTGCTCCGCAACCACTTCGGGGCGGTCGACGGTGAAATGCACTTCGAGCTGGGCGCGCATTTCCTTCGAAATGCTGGTCATCTCGGAAAAGTCTTTGGCGCCGCGGACATAAATCCAGTGCCAGAGCTGCTGCACCCGCATCTTGCGCTGCGCCGCCGCCACGCCGATCTCGCCGAGACGCTCGGCGATTTCCACGCGCGACAGTCCGACCAGCGACGGTTTCGCCGGCGGCACATACGTCTCCAGCGCGACCTTTTCCAAAGGTCCGGGCGCGCCCGGTATTTCGGTGATCGTCTGCATAAGTCGGTATCTCAATGAAGTTCGTCATGCCCGGGCATAGCCGTCCGAAGGACGGCGTCGCTTCCGCTCGCCTATGTCCCGGGCATCCACGTCCTTTCGGTGGCGGCCAAGACGTGGATGGCCCGGCCATGACGACCGATGGCGTGGTCTTATATAGCAATTGGCAATAAAATTGCGACCGCTCTAGCGCTTGCAATCCTGCGCCAGCCGGTCGAGCGCCTGGGCAAGCCCCTTCAGCGAGAAGGTGTCCGTGGTCTCGGTGCCCTTCGCCGACACGCCCTTGACCACCACATCGGCAGATTTGCGCATGGAGTCGACCATCCGCTCTTCCTCGGCGGCGTTCTTGATCCAGAGGCCATCGCCCTGAGTGTACATCGCGTAAGAGGCACCGCCTACTTCCAGCGTCGATTCCGAGCCCGGCTTCAGCGCATAGCCGATCATGACGGAAACTTCGTTGGTAACTTTTTCCGCCGGACGCGTGGAGACGAATGCGTAGGCCGGGTCGCGCGGACGGTTCGGCGGATTGGTTTTCGACGACGAGGGCTTTGCCAGCGCAAAGCAGACCTTCTTGCCGTTTGGCGTCGCCGTATAGGCGCCCCAGGTGCCGAACTGGCCGATCAGCGTCGGCTCGACGCTGCCGGTGACCACGGCTGCAGCCGCGGGCTTGGTCTCGGGTTTTGCGGGCGCGGGCTTGGGCGCGCCTTTCTGGGCCTTTGACGACGCGCTTTGCGCCTGCGCAAGGCCACTTGCCCCGCACACCAGCATACTCGCCATCAGGGCTGTCAATATTCGCCGCACGGACATGACGGGGTCTGGTTCCCTCAATATTGTGACTGGAAGATGGCCCGAATCTGGTTGTCAACGGCGCGATGGATAGCCGGAAAACGCCTTTTTGGGAAGGTAGTTAGGGACTGCCGATGGCGCGACCGCGCGATATCGTTTGGCCCTTAGCTTATCGACCGCGCGGCGCGCTGCTTCTCCCACTGCGCGTCGCTCCATTGCAGCAGATCCTCGGCGCCGGAACTGCGCAAATGCGCGCCGCCATCCTGCACCACCATCTCGCCATTGATATAGCCCGCGGCATCCGAAATCAAAAAACTCGCGAGATCGGCGAACTCGCGATGGTCGCCGGCGCGGCCGAGCGGATTCCGCTGCGCCCAGCCTTCGTCACGGCCCTCGGGGCGAAGCTGACCGCTCGCGCCGGCGGTCGGAAATGCGCCCGGCGCGATCGCGACGGTGCGGATGCCCTTGGGTCCCCACTCCACCGCCAGGCTCTTGGTCATCGCGAGAACAGCGGATTTCGCCATCGCCGACGGCACCGTGAAGGCTCGGCCGGTAATGGTCGAGGTCGAGAGGATCGAGAGCACGACGCCCTTATGTCGTCCTTCGATCCAGCGCTTACCGGCCGCGAGCGTGCAATACATCGTGCCATGCAGCGTCGGTGCGAGGATCGCGTCCGCGGCGCGAAACGAAAGATGCTCGGTCTGGGCGATGAAGGTCGCGGCCGCATTGTTGACCAGCACGTCGATCGGCGCTTCGCGCCAGATCGCGTCCATCATGGCATCGACGTCGGCACCGTTGCGAAGATCGCATTTGATCGCAGCCACCTTGCCGCCGAGATCGCTGCGCATCTGCACAGCCGTCGCTTCCAGCAATTCGAGCCGGCGCCCGCAAATGATCAGCTCGGCGCCAAGCTCGATAAAGCGGCGTCCCATCGCCGCCCCGAGCCCGGAGCCGCCGCCGGTGATTAAAATCCGCTTTCCCGCGAGCAGGTCTTTTTCAAACATTGTTTTACTCCTTCGCTTGCCGCCGTCATTGCGAGGAGCAAAGCGACGAAGCAATCCATTTCATCCAGAAGCTGGATTGCTTCGCTTCGCTCGCAATGACGGGGGATGACCACGCCACGGCGCGGAACTCCGAATCGGATTGTAGCCCGGCTTCAAATCCGGCATGAAGTGTCGAAGCCTCAACTCTGCGTCTGAAAATCAGGTGTGTCCATGAAAGCCATTCTCTGCTCGCAATATTGCGGCCCCGATGATCTCGTGCTCACCGAAGTGCCCGATCCGGTGGCCGGGCCCAACGAGGCGGTGATCGCGATCAAATCCGCGGCGCTGAATTTCTTCGATCTCTTGATGATCCAGGGCAAGTACCAGATCAAGCCGCCGTTCCCGTTCTCGCCCGCCGCCGAAGTCGCGGGCGTGATCGAAAGCGTCGGAGAGGGCGTCACCGGCCTGAAACCCGGCGACCGCGTGGTGGCCTCCTGCGGTCATAACGGCGCGCGCGAAAAGATCGCGCTGCCGGCGAATTCGATCGTCAAAATTCCCGACAATCTGGATTTCGACCGCGCCGCCGGCATCATCATCATCTACGGCACGGCGCTGCACGCGCTGGAAGATCGCGCCAGCCTCAAGCCGGGCGAGACGCTTGCGGTGCTGGGGGCTGCCGGCGGCACCGGCTTGGCCGCCTGCGAGCTCGGCAAATTGATGGGCCTGAAGGTGATCGCCTGCGCGTCATCGGACGAGAAGCTCGAATTCGCCAAACAACACGGCGCCGAGCTCGGGCTGAATTACGCCAAAGAGGATCTGAAGGAAGGTCTGCGCAAGCTTACCGGCGGCAAGGGCGCTGATATCATTTTTGATCCGGTCGGCGGCAGCTACGCCGAGGCCGCGCTGCGTTCGATAGCGTGGGAGGGCCGCTTTCTGGTGATCGGATTCGCCGCGGGCGACATTCCGAAAATGCCGCTCAATCTGGCGCTGTTAAAGGGCTGCGACATCAGAGGCGTGTTCTGGGGCGCGTGGGCGCGGCTCAACCCGGAGAAGAACCGCGCCAATCTGGAAAAGCTCGTGAAGTGGACCGCGGAAGGCAAGATCTCTTCCCATGTCGACCGCACTTTTCCGTTGGCGCAAACCGCCGACGCCCTAAAGGTTCTCGCGGGCCGCAAGGCGATGGGCAAGGTGATCCTGCATCCGTGATGGCGGCGCGGACGGGGCTCGCAAGCGTCGCTTCACACTGGCTGTCATCGCCCGGCTTGACCGGGCGATCCAGTACGCCGGGCCGCCGGCGCCGAAAAGACATCTTGGGTTTATTTGGAGTCCGTCAGTCCTGAAAATGATCCCGGGAGAGTTCAGGTCAACCGGTTAGGTGCGGGGCAAAGATTTGCTGCTCGGCCGCGACGCCCTTGAGCGAAAACGCCCCAAGGGGTTGCGCGATGATGGCTCCGGCTTTGACAAAATCGGACGACAGCAACAGCGGCCTGCCAAGTTGCCGGCACATCGATTCGATGCGCGCGGTGAGATTGACGGCGGGCCCGATCACCGTGAAATCGAGCCGGGTGTCGCTGCCGATATTGCCATAGATGACATCGCCGACATGCAATGCCAGCCCGTATTCGATGCGCGGCAGGTTTAGACCTTGCCGCCGGCGGTTTTCCTCGGCGAGCGCGGCCTGCGCGCGCTCCGCGGCGGTCAGCGCGGCGCGGCATGTCGCGACCGTATCGGCGCCAATCGGAAAGATCGCCAGCATGGCGTCGCCGATGAATTTCAGGACCTCGCCGCCCTCGGCCGCGACCGCATCGCACATCGGGCCGAAATAGCAGTTGAGCAGGTCGATCAGTGCGTCGCGCGGCAGCGTCTCGGATAGATTGGTGAAGCCGCGCAAGTCGCAGAGCCAGATCACTGCCCAGATGGTCTCGCCGGTGCCGCGCTGGATCTGGCCTTCGAGCACGCGTCCGCCGGATTGCACGCCGACATAGGTATCGAGCAAGATGCGCGCCGTGCGGCGCAGCACCTGGACCTCGAGATTGAAGGCGACGGCGGGGATCATGGCCGCAAACAGCGCGAGTTCGTCCGTCTCGAATCCGCCGCGACGGGTGGTCGCGAGCGTGAGCGCCTTGTAGCTGCCGTCGGCGAACGGCACCGAATCCACGATATAGTCGGTAAAGCCGTCGCGGCGCAGGTCGCTGAGAACGGGGAATTCTCCCTCTTGCGGCGGTGCGGAGAGATCGCAGCGCACGGGGCCGCCGCCTTGATAGGCGATGCCAATGGGGCTGTTTGACAATGTCGCGGCGATACCCGGGTCGGTGCGGTACCGGCGCTCGGAAGTACCCTTGCCGAGTTGCCACAGGCCGCTGAAGGAAAAAATCTGCGGATGCAGGATCGGAACGCCGGTCGTGATCCGCGAAACGTCGACCCCGGCGGCGCGTAGCTCGAGTGCAAAGGCGTCGAGGAATTCGGTTGGATCGGTGCGCCTGCGCGCCTCCGTCATCAGCCAGCGGATGACCGGATGGTTTTCGTCTCTGGCGCCAGGCTTCAACACGATGATGCGCTCAACTCTCGCGCTCGATGCCGCGCTTCAAGGCGGCACGGGCCGCCTCGCGATGCTCCGATGTGATGTGGTTCGCTACCAGCCGGATCGCGGTCGCGAGCACGGCGGCATCGTCGGTGAAACCGAGCACCGGCAGCATGTCCGGAATAAAATCGAACGGCAGGATGAAATAGGCGATCGCCCCCAACAGCGCCGCCTGGACATGGCGCGGCGTCTGTTTGTCGAACGCACAGTAATACGCAGCGAGCAAATCCTCGGCGAAGGGGATCTTTGCGATCACCCGCTTCAGTTTGATCCAGAAGCGCCGCCGCACGCTTTCGCGGTCCTTGGCCAGCTCATCGGCCGGCTCAAAACCCACGGTATGTTCTGATGCCATCGCCAGGGCTCTCCTTGAAGCCTCTCCTTGAAAGGCTCTTCTTGAAAGTTGAAAGCCTGCGCGGCAGATCGCCGCGCCGGACGCTCCCCAAAGCTGGGGATTTTGCGCCTCGGCCGCAAGGTTGCGGAGGCCGGCGCGTGCCGGATCAGGCGACGCCGAGCTGGCTTGCGATTGCGTTCATGGCCTTGGCAAGCTCGATATCGCGCGCGGTGACGCCGCCGGCGTCGTGGGTCGCCAGAACCACTTCCACCGTCTTGTAAACGTTGCGCCATTCCGGGTGATGGTCGTTCTTTTCAGCTACCAGGGCTGCGCGCGCCATGAAGCCGAAAGCCTCGTTGAAATCCTTGAATACGAAAGTTCGCGCAATCGCCTCGCGGCCCTGCGTCTCGGTCCACCCGGACAAGTCCTTCAGGGCGGATGTGCGCGCCCCCGCCGACAGCCGTTCCACCATGATCGCCTCCGGTTTATCCTGAACCTTATCCTAACACCGACTGGCGTCCGGGGGATCCATGCTAAAACAGGGCGGGCCGCTCAACGGCCTGGCCAAAGCCGGCCGGTAACCATGACGGAGATGTAACCCTGCGCCGGTAGGAAATTTGCTACAGTTATGGGCCTAAACGCACCGGCAAGATGAAATTGAGCCTCAAACGACTGTTTGCCAGATCGATGAGCGGGGGCCTCGACCTTGTCGAGCCGCCGGCGTCGTCGTTGCCATCATCGCCGCGGCCGACGCAGAGCAAGATGATGTTCATCACGCTGGCGGGCATCCTCGCCATCATAGGCACCCTGGCCGGGGCCTATTATTTTGAGATGCGGCCGGTGACCTTGCGGATCGCGGTCGGACCCGCGAACTCCGATGACATCAAGGTAGTCCAGGCGCTGACCCAGGCCTTTGCCCAGACCCACGGCTATGTCCGGTTGCGTCCGATCCCGACCGATGGCGCGGCCGCAAGCGCGCAGACATTGGCCGAAGGCAGGGCCGATCTCGCCATCATCAGAGGCGATCTCGACGTGCCGAAGAACGCGCAAGCCGTGGCGACGCTGCGCAAGAACGTCGCGGTGCTGTGGGTACCTCCGCCCGCCAAGGGCAAGGGCAAGAAGGCCGGTCCGAAAATCACCAAGATCGCGCAGCTCAGCGGACGCCGGGTCGGCGTCGTCGGGCGTACCCAGGCCAATGTCAATCTGCTCAAGGTGATCCTGCAGCAATATGGCGTCGATCCGAACAAGGTCGAGATCGTTCAGTTTCCGGCCGCCGAGGCCGCTGACGCCATCCGCAACCAGAAGGCGGATGCGTATTTGGCTGCCGGGCCGGTCAACAGCAAGATCACCGCGGAAGCGATCAACGCCTCGACCCGCGACGGCGGCACGCCGACTTTCCTCGCGATCGATTCGAACGAGGCGATTGCGACAAACCATCCGGTCTACGAGGCCGCCGAAATTCCCGCCGGCGCCTTTGGCGGCTCGCCCGACAAGCCCGACGACGAGATCAAGACGATCAGCTTCTCCCATCATATCGTCGCGCGCAAAGGTCTGTCGGAAGCGATCATTGCCGCCTTCACCCGGCAGTTGTTCGCGGTCCGCCAGCAGCTGGTGTCGGAATTCCCGCTGGCCGCGAAAATCGAGACCCCTGACACCGACAAGGACGCCGTGATCCCGGTGCATCCGGGCGCGGCCGCCTTTGTCGATGGCGAGGAAAAGACCTTCCTCGACCGCTACAGCGATTTCATCTGGTGGGGGTTGATGGGGCTGTCGGCGATGGGCTCGGCCGGCGCCTGGTTCGCGGGCTATCTGAAGAAGGACGAGCGCAACAACAACTCCACACTTCGTGAACGGCTGCTGGAGATGCTGACGAGGGCGCGCCGCAGCGATTCCATCGAGGAACTAGACCAGATGCAGGCCGAGGCGGACGACATCTTGCGCGATACATTGCATTGCTTCGAACACGGCGCCATCGCGGAGGGTGCGCTGACCGCCTTCAACATCGCGCTCGGGCAATTCCACAATGCGGTGGCCGACCGCAGGGCACTCCTCATCAGCATGCCGCAGAGCCTCCAAAGGGCCGGCGCACAGTTCCGGGCGACCGGCACTCTGTGAGCGGCGATCCCTGTAATAGCGCCGTCACATAACCTTCCTAGGTCTGTCCCTTCCTGCAGCGCATACTGTCGGCCGATCGAAGGAGGCTTGCATGACGATGAAATTTCCTCGGAGAATTCCGAGCAAAACCGCCCTGTCCCGCCGGCATTTCCTTACCACCGCCGGCGCCAGCGCTATCGGCGTCATCGCGATGCCCTATCTCAGCCGGGCCGCCGACCGGCCGCAAATTACCCATGGCGTGCAATCCGGCGACATCGGCGCCGATGGCGGCGTGGTGTGGTCGCGCGTCGACCGGCCGTCGCAAATGATGGTCGAGGTTTCCACCACTGAATCTTTTGCCAATCCGCGAGCCTTGCCGCCGATCGCCGCCCTCCCCGAGAGCGACTTCACCGCGAAAATGCTGCTGGAAAACCTGCCCTCGGGCCAGGATATCTTTTATCGCGTCAAATTCCGCGACCTGTCGCATCCCGACATTTCGAGCGAACCGATGGTCGGCCGCTTTCGCACTGCGCCGAGCGATCGCCGCGATGTCAGTTTTGTGTGGGGTGGCGACGTCGCCGGCCAAGGCTGGGGCATCAATCCCGAGGATGGCGGCATGTTCACTTACGCCACCATGCGCAAGCACAAGCCGGATTTCCTGCTGCATTCCGGCGACACCATCTATGCCGACGGCGTCATTCCAGCCGAGGTGAAACTGCCCGACGGCAAAATCTGGAAAAACCTCACCATTCCTGAAAAGGCAAAAGTCGCCGAGACGCTCGACGAATTCCGCGCCGCGCACAAGTACAATCTGCTCGACGATCATGTGCGCGCCTTCAACGCCGAGGTGCCGATCTTCGTGCAGTGGGACGACCACGAAGTCATGAACAACTGGTCGGCGTCGAAAGAAATCCCCGCCGCCTACAAGGTCCGCGACATCTCGTTGCTCGCCGCGCGCGCTGGCCGGGCGTTCCACGAGATGTATCCGATGCGCGAAAGCATCGTCGAGCCGGGCCGGGTCTATCGTACCCTGGGCTATGGCCCGCATCTCGACGTCTTCATGCTGGACGAGCGCAGCTATCGCGGCCCCAATGGTCCGAACCTGCAGACCACTTATGGTCCCGACGCCTATTTCATCGGGCCCGACCAGTTGTTGTGGCTGAAGCGCGCTCTGTTGAACTCGCGCGCCACCTGGAAAGTGATCGCTTCCGACATGCCGCTCAGCCTGATCGTCTATGACGATGCGGCCAACAAGAAGGGTTCGGAAGCATTTGCGCAGGGCGACGGCCCGGCGCGCGGCCGTGAGCTCGAAATCGCCGACATCCTGCGCTTCATCAAGACCTCGGGCGTCACCAACACCGTGTGGCTGACCGCGGATGTGCATTACGCCGCCGCGCATTACTACAATCCCGACAAGGCGCAATTCCAGGAATTCGATCCGTTTTGGGAGTTTGTCTCCGGACCGCTGCATGCCGGAACCTTCGGCCCGAACGAACTCGACAATACGTTTGGGCCGGAAGTGAAGTTCATCAAGGCGCCCGGCCTCGACAAGCAGAACCTGCCGCCGTCGGCCGGCATGCAGTTCTTCGGTCACGTCAAGATCGACGGCGCCAGTGGACAGATGACGGTCACCTTGCGCGACCGCGCCGACGTGGCGCTGTGGTCGACCACACTCGATCCCAAGCGCGGCTAGGCGTCGAACGGGATTTCGGCCGAGGAGAACCACAGGTCGTTGCAGATCGCGACCGCGGTCTCATCGGGAGCCCGGTCGGTGCTCAACCACAAGGACCGCGCCGACCATGCCTCGCCATTGTCGGG
>Ga0209331_1000039_pt1 | contig 38511 bp, 34 predicted proteins | sample JacPinW_OM3H0_M3_FD_187971 | JGI IMG/M metagenome (GOLD analysis project Ga0209331, IMG submission 187971) | Forest soil microbial communities from Algoma, Ontario, Canada - Jack Pine, Ontario site 1_JW_OM3H0_M3 (SPAdes) (version 2) | ecosystem: Environmental > Terrestrial > Soil > Boreal...
GCGCCGTGGCTCGGTAATGGGTGGTTCTCGAATTCCAGCGTGGCCCCGGACCGCTCGAGAAGGGTCTTGGCAATAAAACACCCCAGACCCAGCCCACCGGACACCCCGCTCTCCCCGGCATCCATATTGCGGCGCTTTTGCCTCTGGGTGGTGACATATGGCTCGCCTATCCGGTCCATGATCTCGGGGGCAAAGCCCGGGCCGTCGTCGGAGATCGTCACGGAAACGTTCTGCTCGCTCCAGGAGGCGGTCACATCCACCCGCTCGCGGGCGAAATCTACGGCATTCTCAATGAAATTACCGAGGCCGTAGAGAACGGCCGGATTCCGGCCTCCGACTGGTTCGGGCGCCTTCCCGGAGCCTACCGCAACTCTGATCGCGATGCCGAAGTCCCGGTGCGGCGCAACCACTTCCTCAATGAGAGTGGACAGGCTCATGCGGTCGAACGGATGCCCGCTGGAAAGCTCGGTGAGCTTGCCGAGAATCGCCCGGCAGCGCCTCGCCTGCTCGTTCAAGAGACGCACGTCGTCGGCGTGCTCGGAACCCGACTTGATCGCCAGCTGCAGCTCTTTGGCAATCAGGGTGATTGTTGCCAGCGGAGTTCCCAATTCGTGGGCGGCGGCCGCTGCAAGGCCGTCGAGCTGCGAAAGGTGCTGTTCGCGCGCAAGCACCAGCTCCGTGGCAGCGAGCGCATCCGCGAGCTGACGGGAGTCTTCGGTTACCTGCCAGGCATGCAATCCAATGAATGCAATGGCCAACAGAATTGAAAACCATATCCCGGTTACATAGACGGGCGGCAACTCCAGCGGGGGTTCGCTGTCCCAAGGCAGGGAGTAATGCAGGAACATGAGGACGGTCGCGCAGGCAATCGCGAAAGCGCCCAACAGCAACGTGAGCCGTGGAGGCAATGCAGCTGCCGAAATCAGCACCGGTCCGAGAAACAGAAGCGCGAAGGGGTTTTGCAGTCCGCCGGTAAAGAAGAGCAGGACCGCCAGCTCGGTCGTGTCGAAAGCCAGCAGCCACCCCGCACGGTCAGGCTCGAGACGCTGCCGCAACGGAAACCGGGCACGCATGGCGATGTTGAGCCATGCCGCGAGCGCAATCATCGAGAGACAGGCCCACACCGGCAGCTCGAAGTCGAGCCCCCAATAGACCACCAGCACGGCCGTTGCCTGTCCGATCACGGCGAGCCAGCGCAGGCGAACAAGGGTATCAAGGCGCACGCTGCGCCCGGTCTGATGAGATGAGATTTCCCGGTTCGTCACCCCTCCCATTTACATCGCCACCTCTGCCGGCGGGAGTGGCGATGATGGCGCAGTTGTGCGGGCCGAGGCGTTATACCGCGTCCTGGACAGAGCGCTGCCAGCTACCCCTTGTCTCTGTGCGGGCGGCTTGCCAAATGTGAAATTTCGCAACCCCGGATCCGCATGCGTTCCGAGCCCGCCATCGCCGTTGATCAACTCGTGAAGATCTACAATGCGACACGTGCGGTCGACGGTATTTCGTTTGCGCTTGAACCAGGCTCGATCACCGGGCTTCTCGGCGGCAATGGTGCAGGTAAGACCACCACTCTCGCCATGCTTCTTGGACTGGTGACGCCTACATCGGGTTCGATAAAAGTGCTTGGTGCCGCGATGCCGCGCGAACGCTATCGGGTGCTTCATAAAATGAACTTTGAGAGCCCGTATGTCGACTTGCCCCATCGTCTGAGCGTGCGGGAGAATCTGAAAGTGTTCGGACGGCTCTATGCCGTCCCGGACCTTGCGGACCGCATTGTCTCGCTCGCCGAGCAGCTGGACCTGACGGAGCTGCTGGACCGGCCGGTCGGAAAGCTTTCGGCTGGACAGAAGACCCGGGTTGCCCTCGCAAAGGCGCTGATAAACTCCCCGCAGGTGCTGCTGCTGGATGAGCCGACCGCCTCGCTTGACCCCGACACGGCCGATTGGGTGCGCGGCCGGCTTGAACAGTTTCGCAAGGAGCACGATGCAACGGTGCTGCTCGCCTCTCACAACATGGCCGAGGTCGAACGTCTCTGTGAGCGGGTCATCATCATGAAACGGGGCCAGATCGAGGACGACGACGCACCCGCACGGCTGCTGATCCGTTACGGCCGGGATACGCTCGAGCAAGTCTTTCTCGACGTTGCACGTGGGCGCGCTCCAGCGCGCGAGGCAGCACAATAGACCGTTACTGGAATGATCCTTCCTTCCGCAGACGCAATAGCACTGGCGCCGCATCGTGTCGCGGCGATGGTCCTGCGCTATCTCTATCTCCTGCGCTCGTCCTGGACGCGCCTCTTGGAATTGATCTACTGGCCGGCCGTTCAGCTGTTCGTGTGGGGATTCCTGCAGTTCTACCTTTCTCAGAATTCCGGATTCTTCGCGCGGGCGAGCGGAGTCTTCATCGCCGCCGTGCTCATGTGGGATATCCTGTTTCGCGGCCAGCTCGGCTTCTCCGTTTCTTTCCTGGAGGAAATGTGGTCGCGCAATCTGAGCAACGTGATGATCACTCCGTTGCGCCCCATGGAGTTCGTCGTCGCGCTGATGATCATGAGCCTCATTCGGCTCGCGATCGGGGTGATACCGGTCACCTTGCTCGCAATCGCCTTCTTTGGATTCAACCTTTACGCCCTTGGGCTCGCGCTCGTTGCATTCTTCATCAATCTCATCTTGACAAGCTGGGCGGTCGGGATCGTCGTCGCGGGTGTGTTGTTGCGTAACGGCATGGGCGCAGAAAGCCTGGCCTGGACGTTGATGTTTGTGCTGATGCCGCTTACCTGCGTGTACTACCCCGTCAGCGTGCTGCCGCATTGGCTGCAGCTCATCGCCTGGGCGCTGCCTCCCACTTATGTTTTTGAGGGGATGCGCGCGCTCATGATGGAACATGCCTTTCGAGCCGACCTGATGGCCGAGGCTTTCGCGCTCAATGCAGCTTATATCGGCGTCTCTGCGCTTGTGTTCCTTGCGCTCCTCAACAGCGCGCGGCGCGTCGGCTCACTCCTGCAAACCGGCGAATAGACCAAGCCCGGCTCCGGGCAGTTTGGAACCGCGTGGTGCGGCGCAAAAGCTACCATGCCGCGGAAAACACCTTATCTATGGGATGTAACGAATGACAAAGTGACGACAGCTATGTTGACTCAAGGTCGGGAAGCGGACACTGTGCTGCAGCGCAGCAAGGCTGGCGAGGCAGGGGGCTCAATGGCGATCGGCGAGTTTGGCGGCGTCCCTGCGGTGGCGGTCGCAACCGGCCCCATGTACGCGGCACCGGCGTATTGGCTCTACGAGATGAGCCAAGCAGCTCTAAATCCTGCGCGCGCCTGGGCCGATGCAGCGCGGCTCTTCTTCAAAAATCCGGCCAATCCGCTTTCCTACACCGTGTACGGCCGGACCCTCTCGGCGGGGATGGAGCTGTTCGAACGCTCCACGCGGCGGTACGGCAAGCCGGACTGGAACATCAGCTCTACGGTAATCGGGGGCGAGCATGTTCCGGTTCGCACCTCCACGGTTTGGGCCCGGCCGTTTTGCCGAGTATTGCATTTCGAGCGGATCTTCGAGCGCGCGCCACGGCGGCCGCAACCGCGTCTGCTCATTGTCGCACCAATGTCGGGCCATTATCCCACGTTGTTGCGGGGCACGGTCGAGGGTTTTCTGCCGAATCACGACGTCTACATCACCGAATGGATCGACGCGCGCATGGTCCCGGTGACCGAGGGCCGGTTCGATCTCGACGATTACATCGACTACCTCATCTCCATACTGCATTTCCTCGGCGGCGACATCCACGTGCTTGCTGTCTGCCAACCTTCGGTGCCTGTGCTTGCGGCAGTGGCGCGCATGGAAGCGACGGACGATCCTTATGTGCCGCATTCCATGGTCCTCATGGGAGGTCCGATCGATACGCGCGTGAAACCCACCGCCGTGAATACGCTTGCAGAGAGGCGCGGCACCGATTGGTTTCGTCGTCATGTCATCACGAAGGTGCCATTTCCGAATCCCGGCTTCATGCGGGATGTTTATCCCGGATTCTTGCAGCTGCATGGATTCATGAGCATGAATCTGGAACGGCACATCGAGGCTCACCGCAAGCTGTTTCTCCACCTCGTTCGAGGCGATGGCGACTCCGCGCAGAAGCATCGCGAGTTCTATGACGAATATCTTGCGGTGATGGATCTCGCCGCCGAGTTCTACCTGCAAACCGTGGACACGGTATTCGTGCGTCACGCGCTGCCCGAGGGCGAGATGACCCATCGCGGTGCGCGAGTTGATCCCGGAGCAATACGTCGCGTGGCCATGCTCACAGTCGAGGGGGAGAACGACGACATCTCCGGCGTCGGCCAGACCGAGGCGGCACACCGCTTGTGCGTGAATATACCTGCGGACCGGAAGGCACATTGGCTGCAACCTGCCGTGGGCCACTATGGTGTGTTCAATGGGTCCCGGTTCCGGGCCGAGATCGTACCTCGCATCTCGGATTTCGTGCTCTCCAACAATACCAAAGGGCCGCGCAGCATCCGCAGGTCCCCGGCTGCCGCCGTCGCAGCGGAGCCGGGAATGACCAATGGCTCACAGCCACTCAGCCGGGCGAGCCCTGCATCGCACATGAGCAGCGAGCCCCCCGCTACCGTTACTCGATAGACCGCTCCAAGGGGCCCAAAGCTCAATTTCGGCGGGGTTTTGCTGATTCGTCAGATCAGCTCTGCTGCGCCTCCGGTCTAAGATCCTGAAACCATTGGAATATTCATGCTGCACGCCAGGGCGCTTTTGGATGGGCGAGCGCCTAGTCGGCGGGCCTTGCCGGATACCGACCAGTCCCAAGGGCGCGGCCGCTACATGTGGGGTGGTTTGAGGACGAGCTCTCCTGTATTTAGGGGCCAAACCTTTTTTCTTCGGGTGCTCCTTAAGGGGGCTGACAATGTGGCAGTATTTCCAGCCGCCCTCTCCGGCGATGAACTGGTGCCCTATGTCGCTGCGTGCATTGCTCTACCGACGACCGAGCGAGCCCTCGGTCCTCCAGGTGGTTTTTGACAAGGCCATCTATCTGGTGCGCCTGCGCCGGCACCGGCAGGCGCGACGGTACACCTTGCGTATCGATGCGGCTTCCCGGGAAGTTGTGCTCACGATGCCTCCCCGCGGCAGCCTCATGGAGGCAAGAGAATTTGCGCAGAAGCATGGCGCTTGGATAGCGGCACGATTGAAGCGGCTGCCAAAGGCAGCGCCTTTCGCACACGGAGCCGATGTACCGCTGCGTGGCGCATCACATTGGATCGTGCACTGTCGCGGGGAACGCGGCACGGTTTGGACTGAGAGATCAACCAATGGGGAGCGCCTGCTTTGCGTTGCAGGGGAGTCGGTCCATCTCAATCGTCGGGTCAACGACTTTCTCAAGCGCGAGGCCGTGCGCGACTTGCAAGCAGCGAGCCGGCTCTACGCAGGCGAGCTCGGCGTTACCATCAGACGCATATCGGTACGTGACCAATCAAGCCGTTGGGGCTCCTGTTCGAGCACGGGCGTGCTGTCCTTTTCTTGGCGCCTCATTCTCGCTCCATCGTTCGTGCTTGACTATCTCGCAGCTCACGAGGTCTGTCACCTCCTCGAGCTCAATCACTCCCCTCGTTTTTGGCGGCTGGTAACGCGTATTTATCCGCAGTACGAGCGCGCCAAGGTGTGGCTGGATATCCATGGTCCGGATCTGCATCGATATGGGCTGCCCGCTGCGCGAACGGCAGATGAAATCTGAGGGTTCTCACCGGCGTTCCGCCAAGCATGCTCCAAGAGATGCTGAATCGGCCGGGTCTCGCGAGCGGTACTCCCGGGCCCCTCTTCCGCTCCTTGCTCAGCTCCACAAAGCGTTACGATGATCTCTCCTCTCCGACTCCTGCGGCGCTGGGTGCGCTTCATGCCGCTGGCGCTGCCTGGCCTGTTGCTTGCGTGCGCCGGGGACCGGGACGCTTCTACGGCAGAGCCGAGCTTTTACCGCAAGCTGACCGAAACGGGCGCGCAACTGGACAGTGCCGCTGCCGCCTCCATGATTTCCGGGTATCGCGCAAACAACGGTCTCACCTCAGTCACCGTCGACCCCGACTTGATGAAATTGGCGCAAACGCAGGCGCAGGCCATGGCGAGCCGGGACAAGCTCGATCATAACGTCGTCCGTAGCTTCAATGAGAGGCTCAGGGGTCAGGGATACCGCGCCAAGGCCGCAGCGGAAAATATCAGCGCCGGTTACTACACCCTCGCGGAAGCCTTCTCAGGCTGGCGGGACTCTCCGCCACATCGAGCAAACATGCTGCTTGCGGGCGCAACCCGCATGGGCATTGCAGCCGTGTATGCGCCCAACTCGAAATACAAGGTTTTTTGGACGCTTATTCTCGCAGCACCCGATGAGCCGCGCGGCTGAACCCGGGATGAGCTCAGCTCGGCTCGGCTCCCGCAAGCAACGCTGCCGCGGTCAGACAGACGAATGCCGCCAATGCGACGGTGAAGAGGCTGGTCCGCATGCCTGCTACCTGGCTAATTTAGCGAGCGTCCCTCATCCCCGGGATTAAAGCCCTGCTTGCGGCCGAATACGCCGGGCCGCCTGTGCTCGAGCACGCGGCGGTAATGCGGGGTCGGCTTACGCTCGCTCGCCCCGACGCGATCGAGCGTCCGCAACGCATCCATCACGTCATCAAATTCGACCGTCTTTCCAGCCCAAGGGGGTAGCGGAGCGCGGGGGCCGCTTCGACGGCACAGGCAGCGGACGCCCACGAGGCGAGGATGGCCCGCTTTTCCGAAAGCGTAAGGTCCGGATCGTTGACAACGTTCATTGGGTGCTCAAACGCCCGTGCCGGATGCAGCAGATCGTTGAGGTCAAGATCGTCGTTTTCAGGATGGGAATTCCGCATGACCATATCCTCCACCGAGCAACATGGAACGGACACTGGCCGTTGCAACACTGGGCCGTTGCCGCCAGTGTCCGGCCGGGTCCGCGGAGGCTCCCGGCGGCGCACGATGTAGGCTCCCCTGATTTCAAGGGGGGCCAGATCTGCCGGCTCGTTTCCCGTAAGTAGCTGAAAATCCTAGACAGCACTGGCCGGAGGCTGTCGCACCGCAACTGCAATGCCCGAGACCGCAAGGCCGAGGCCGATCGCGACCAGAATGCCGGCCACCCCGGTTGCGGCGGCGAGCAAGCCCGCCACCGCCGGAAAGACGATCTGTCCGACGCGATTACCGGTCATCCGCAGCGTGAGCGCCGTGCCGTAGGCCTGCGGTGGCGCGAGATGCACGACACCCGAGATGGTGAGGGTCGAGGCAATGCCCATGGCAAAGCCCAAAGCGATCAGAATGGCATACATCGCAGGCAGTGATAGCGATAGCGCCAACACCAGAAAGGCGCCGGCACTTGCGAGCATGCTCGCGAGCGTAAGCGGCGCGCGGCCCATGCCGAAAATCAGCCTGGCATAAAAAACCCGCGAGATGAGCGCGGCCATGGAGCGCACGGTCAGCAGAAGCCCGATGTGGTTTGCGTCGATCTGACGTTCTGCGCCCAAGAGAGGCAGATAGATCACCAGGAGATCGAGCGCGGTGATGGTCACCACGCTCGAAACCATGACTGCGGGAAAGCCGCGCATCTTCAAGAGCTCGCTGATGGAAACGAGCTCTGCGCGATCCTGATGCTCCGCCCGCTTGCGTTGGGGCCTGATCAAGAGCGCGAGCATGACGCTCGCGCCGGCGGTAAGCAGGCTCACCGCAAACAACTCGTGTGTGGGCGGGAGCGCCGCTGATCCTCCCATCCAGCCGACCATAAACGGCCCAAATCCCTGGCCGAGGGATGCAGCGACCATGTAATAGCCAAGCACGCTCTCTCGCGTGAGCGGGCCTCCTGCGCGGACCGCAAGCATCTGGTGACCGGCCATGCAGAACATGTGGCCGAAACCCAGGAGCACGCTGAAAGACAGGAGCTGCAAGGCCGAATCCGGCCATGCCCAGAAACCGAGGCACGCGATGCAGATCAGCGCTGACCCGATCCAGCATGCCCGCGCGTCATTGCCGCGATCGATCCATCGCCCCACGTAAAGCGCGGTGAACGCCGGCACAATGGCAAATCCGGTCGCGATCATGCCGAGCGAGAGAACGGGAAGCCCAAGCTCGATGGTGCGGTAAGACGTAGCGATCCGCACGACCAGAACCAGCGTCTGCGCAATGATCACATGCAGAAGAAAAGGGACGAGCAGCCTGTAATCGATGTTCTCCTGTGCGGCGGCGAGCGTGCTCGGCTCCTTTATCATGGACCGCCTGTTTCCCGTCCCGACTCCCATCCAAGCCGCTTGTGGTGCTTTGTTTACCGGCTGGCTTCCCCGACGCAAGGCTAATATTTTGAGCGGGATGTTCGCTCCTCATGTGCTGCCTGACGCGCGCGAGTACGACGCGCTCTACCGTTCCTTCCAATGGAGCATACCCGCACTCTACAACATCGGCGTTGACGTATGCGACAGTTGGGCAGCGCGCGAGCCGCGCCGGACCGCGCTGCTCAACGTGCGCTCGGATGGCTCCATTGACGAGATCAGCTATGGCGCCTTGCGCGAGACCTCCAACCGTCTCGCCAATGTGCTCGCGGCCTACGGTCTGGGTCGCGGCGACCGGGTAGCAATTCTGCTGCCGCAGATGCCCGCGGTCGCCACCAGCCACATCGCCATTTACAAGCTCGGCGCCATTGCCCTGCCGCTTGCAATGCTGTTCGGGCTCGAAGCCATCTCATTCCGGCTTGCAGATTCCGGTGCGCGCGCTCTGATCACCAATACGCAAGGCTTGGCGAAACTCGCCCCGCTGCGCGAACGCCTGCACGAGCTTGCGCTGGTGTTGTCGTTGGACGGCACCGCCGAGGGCGCGCAGGGTTTCGAGGCCCTGCTGGCGCGCGCCTCCCCCGAGTTCACTCCCGCCGTTACGACGGGCGAAGATCCAGCACTGATGGTCTACACTTCGGGCACGACCGGTCCGCCCAAGGGAGCCCTGCACCCGCATCGCGTGCTGCTGGGCCACCTGCCCGGCATTGAATTTCCGCACGAGTTTCTTCCGCAGCCCGGCGATCGGTTCTGGACGCCCGCCGACTGGGCCTGGGCGGGCGGCCTCCTCAACGTGCTGCTGCCGGGACTGCATTACGGCCTTCCGGTCGTTGCCCATAAGGTTGAAAAGTTCGACCCGCAGGAAGCGTTTGCTCTGATGGCACGCGCAGGCGTGCGTAATGCCTTTATCCCGCCGACCGCGCTCCGCATGATGCGCTCCGCTGGCCAGCCGCCCCCAGAGGTGCGGCTGCGCTCGGTCGGATCCGGGGGCGAGGCATTGGGCGCCGAGACGTACGAATGGGGAAAGTCCGCGCTGGGCCTGACCATCAATGAGTTTTATGGACAGACCGAATGCAACCTGGTGCTCGCCTCCTGTGCGCAAATCGGAGTGTCGCGCCCGGGGACTATCGGTAAGCCGGTGCCTGGTCATTCCGTCGCGATCATCCGTCCGGATGGTTCGCGCTGCGCGCCGGGTGAATCAGGTGAAATCGCGATCAGACGCCCCGATCCGGTGATGTTTCTGGAATACTGGGGGAAGCCGGACGCGACCCGTGATAAGTTCGTTGGTGATTGGATGACGACCGGCGACCAGGGCGTTGCCGACTCGGATGGCTACATCCAGTTCATTGGCCGCAATGACGATGTCATCACTTCGTCGGGGTACCGCATCGGGCCGACCGAAATCGAGGATTGTCTCATCAAGCACCCCGCCGTGGCGCTCGCCGCCGTGGTGGGCAAGCCCGATGCGTTGCGTACCGAGATCGTCAAGGCTTTCATTGTGCCCAAGGCAGGACATGCACCCTCGGCCGCGCTTGCCGCCGAGATTCAGGCATTCGTCAAGACGCGGCTCTCCGCGCACGAATACCCGCGCGAAGTTGCATTCATTGATCAGATGCCCATGACAACCACGGGGAAGGTCATCCGGCGGTTGTTGCGCAAGCAGGCTTAAGGGCCCCTATCTCTCGCTTGCCGGATGGTTTCGATACCACTGCTCGGCGCCTGGGTGCAGCGGAACGTCCATCGGTGTGGCATCGGTTTCCCGCCCCATCTCCGTTTCCTGAGTGCCCGGCTCCCAAGGCACCTCAGTCGTGCGTGCGGCCAACGCACCGCAGATGTCATAGGCAACCTGCTCTGGAAGCGACGCCGACGCGTAAATGGGCCAGCCGCTGAAATCGAGGGTATCCATGTCGTGGCTCAAGCCTGAAAAGCGCGATTTTGGCAGCGAGACCCGGCGCCATCCAAGCCGCTGCAAGTGCTCGAATTCCGCCGTATCGAGCTCAATCGGCACAAGGCCGCAAGACAAAGCTGCGTCCAGCCAGGTTTTGATGCCCTCATCGAAGACGGCATCGATCTCGCCACGCCGCAGGGGCTCCATGCGGCGAACGTCGAAGGGTGAGCCACAGACGACGAGCCGCCCGCCCCAGCTTTCAATGTCCTTGAGGACAAAGCCGTGTAGCGAGAGAGCCTGGTCGATCAAGACCAGGGTTGAATGGGTGGGATCCTCGCGAACCGAGACGCGCAGAGGATATTTTTTCGCCTTGATGTCTGCGAGCGAACGGATCCCGGTTTTCGGGTGGACCATGAACACGAACCGATCCCAGCTCGGATACATGGCCAGGATGCGCACCGGCAGAGCCGTCCTGAAGAGTCCGACGCCGCGATAGGCCTGGGTGAGCAGCGCCGAGGGATTGAGGAATGCGGCTTCAATACCTCCGCTGGCGACTTCCTCAGCGAGGACGGCCGAACCGGTGGCCAGTCTCAACCATGGTCGAAACTGATCGCCGGAGCCGCTGCCGACGGTGATGACCATGTCGCGATTGCCGCCATAGGGCGTTCTGGGATTCCCGGCGATGTGCAGTCCAATTTCCCAAAGGGTCTTGGCGCGAACAAAGTTCGCACCTCTCGGCAGCGATTCCATCAGCAGGCGCTCCAGCAGAAAATCACACGAAGCGGGTGTTCTATCTGCTTATTACCGCCGGGCGAAGTCCCGGGTGGCCTTGGACATAAACGTAGATGCCGAATTCAAAGCTGCCCATCCAGCGCGCGAACAGCACCTGGGAGCCAAACGCGAGTAACGCGCTTACGACCCGGATCAGAAACACCGTGCCGGCCAGGCGCTGCGCCAATAGGTGCTCGGCATCGAGCACGAACGTCTTCAGCTGGGACCAGCAATCCCGGAACGAGAACCCTGCCCGCAAACGGGGTGCTTGTTCGGGACCGGTCAGTGCAACGCGCGCCTCCGCAGGCCCGCGGCCGTGTTTCCGGCCGAGAAGCGAGCAGAGCCGTAGCAAGGAACCGTTAACATTCGGTTGGGCGGCTGCCCTTACCGCTCCACGGTACCCACATAGGCCGCGACCACACGGGGATCGCGCAGAACCTGGGTAGGCGGGCCTTCGGCCAAGGTGCGGCCATAGTCAAGCACATGAATGCGGTCGGCCAGATCGGCCACCATCTGCAAATCGTGCTCGATCCAGATCATCGTCACCCCGAGTTGATGCTTGATGCGCAGGATGAATCGCGCCAGATCCTCACGCTCGTCCCGATTGAGCCCGGCCGATGGCTCGTCCAGCATCAGCAGCGCGGGCTCCAGCGCGAGCGCGCGAGCAAACCCGACCAGCTTCTGAATGCCGAAAGGAAGCCCCGCAACCGGCGCGTGGCGAAAGCGCTCGAGCTCGACCAGCTCGATGATGTGCTCGACGGCTTCGCGATTGCGCACCTCTTCGCGCTGCACGGAAGGCAAGAACAGCATTTCGGACAGCGGGTTGCTGCGTATCCGGGTGTGCCGACCCGTCATGAGATTGTCGAGCACTGACATTTGCGGGAAGAGCTCGCCATGCTGAAAGGTCCGGGCAAAGCCGATCCGCGCGATCTCGTGTGGCTCGCGTCCAACGACATTTGTGCCGCGGAAACGGATATTGCCCTCACCCCGATAGATTCCATTCATGCAATTGACGACGCTGGTCTTGCCGGCGCCATTCGGTCCGATCAGCGCGAACAATTCACCTCTTTGAATGCTGAACGAGACCTGGTCGAGCACGGTGAGGCCGCCGAAGCGCAACGACAGGCGCTCAACCTCGACCTCAGCCATACCATCTCCGCCGCCGGCGATATTGCTTGATCTCCCGATAACTGCGACGTTCCCCGCTCTCGCGGCCGAGATAGAATTCCTGAATGTCGGGGTGCGCGCGCAACCGCTCTGCCGTGCCGTCGAGGACGATATGTCCGTTCTCCATGACATAACCGTAGTCGGCAATCTCCAGCGCGACGGGGGCGCTCTGCTCTACGATCAGGATCGTGAGGCCGAGCTCGCGGCGGATTTCGCCCAGCCGCCGCAACAATTCGCTTACCACCACCGGGGCCAATCCGAGCGAAAGCTCATCGACCAGCAACAATTCCGGCGCACACATGATGGCGCTGGCCAAGGCCAGCATCTGGCGCTCGCCGCCGGAGAGGAGCCCACCGATGCGTTGCCTGAGATCTCGCAGCTGGGGAAAGAACTGGTAGACCAGTGTCTCGCGCCGGCGCTGCTCGGCGGCGGTAACCCCGTGCGGAATGGGCGCGATCAGGTTTTCTGACACGGTGAGATTGGGGAATACCTTGTCGCGCTCGGGTACGAGCACAATGCCGCGGGCCGTGTTGCGGTGCGGCAGCTCGTTTTCTATGTGCTCGCCCTTGAATACGATCGCGCCTTCGCTGACGCGCGCGTCGTCAAGTCCAAGAAAGCCCGAGATCGCCCGCAGCGTCGTGGTCTTCCCCGCGCCATTGGTACCGAGCAGGGCAACGATCTGGGCAGCCTGGATCGCAAAGGAGATGCCTTGCACCGCCGTGATGCTGCGGTGATAGACCACTTCGAGCTTTTGCACATCGAGGAGCGTCACTGGTGCGCTCCCGCGGGCCGATGCCTGTAGGGCCAGAGCAGAAAATAACTCTGAATGCGCCGCCAGATGCCCACGAGCCCGAGGGGCTCGAGCAACAGAAAGAGAATCATCACCAACCCGAATGCGGCGTAGTTGACCGCGAACAGCAGGCTGGCAAAACCCTGTGCGCCCGGCAGCGCCAGCAATGCGCTCTCGATCACATAAGGAAAAATTGTAACGAAAGCGGCTCCCAGCAGCGCGCCGAGCAGCGAGCCCATGCCGCCGACGATCACCATGGCGACATACTGTATGGTGAGAAACAGCGAGAATGCCTCGACGGAGACAAATCCGCGGTAATAAGCGAAGAGCGCGCCAGCGACGGCGGTGATGCTCGAGCTGATGACGAAAGCGAGCAGCTTGTAGGCGGCAATCCCGATGCCGAGCGTCTCGGCAACGGTCTCGTGCGTGCGGATCGCACGCCAGGCCCGGCCGCTGCGCGTGCGCAGGAGATTGAGGCAGACGAGGAGGGTCGACGCGGCCGCGACCAGCAGGATGAAATACCAGGCGCGTCCGTCGGTCACGGACAGGCTGCCCAACTGAGGCGGATCAATCATGATGCCGGTGGAGAAGCCGCGCCGCGTCTCGTATTCGCCGCCGATATAGATCACGACGAAATGCAGCGCGAGCGTGCTCACGGCAAGGTAAAGGCCGCGCAGCCGCAGCGAAGGGAGCCCGAAGATGACTCCAAGCAAGGCGCCCACCAGGGCTGACGCGGGCAAGGTGAGCCAGAACGGCGCGTTTGTTTCACGGAAGAGAATTCCGACCGTGAATGCGCCTGCCGCGATCAGTCCCGCGTGTCCGAGCGAGATTTGCCCGGCATAGCCCATCAGCAGCATGAGCGAGAGCGCGCCCACGCTGGCGAGAAAGACCTGGCAGGCGAGGTCGAGCTGAAAAGGCGAAGCGACCAGCGGAAATAGAAGCAGTGCGAGCGAGAACAGCGCGACCCAGATGCGCGCGCTGCGCGTTCCCAGCAAAGCATAGTCTGCCGCGTAGTCCGTGCGGAAATAACCGCTGGCGCGCGGCCGGCTAGACACGGTCAAGCTCCTCGCGCGTGCCGAACAGCCCCCAGGGGCGCACGATCAGCATGGCAATGAGCACCAGGAACGGGACCACGTCGGACAAGAGCGGATCGACATAGTGGATCGCCAGCACCTCGGAGCTGGCCACAATGAGGGCGCCGAAGAGGGCGCCGAGGAGGCTGTCGAGGCCGCCGACCAGGGCCGGTGCAAAGGCCTTGAGACCGATCACAACCATGCTCTGGTCGAGCCCGGAATCGAGCGCGATCAGCATGCCCGCAATCGATCCGGTCAAGGTGGAAAGGCTCCAGGCCAGCGCGTAGATGGCATGCAGGTTTATTCCGCGCTGTGCGGCGAGGAGCGGATTCTGACCGGCCGCCCGCATGCGCACGCCCCAGCGGCCGAACCGCAGGAATCCAAAGAGGGATCCGTAGACCAGGGCGGCCATAAGAACGATCAATGCCGCACAAGTCGAGATGCGCGCTCCGCCAAAAACCGCAAGCGACGGATTGGTGAAGCCCAGAGATTGCAGCGGGTGCTGCTCCGACGCCGACCAGACGAGCACGACAAGGCCCCGCAGAAGGATACCAAGCGCAATCGTGGTCAGGATTGCGGCGAGCACCATTTCACCGGTCATTCGCCGCATCAGAACGACATAGACCGTGACGCCTGTCGAGATGCTCATCAAAATCGCGATGATGAGCGCAGGTATGGGATGGTGCGCGAAGACCGTTGCAGCCGCGAACAGGAGATAGGCCCCGAGCATGCTCAACTCGCCATGCGCCATGTTCATGACGCGACTCACGCGATAAATCAGCACATACCCGCACGCGAGCAGCGCGTATATCGCCGCGAGCACGATGATGTTGACGGCGAGCTGCACGTTCCAGGTATCAGCTATATGGTATCAGGCATCGGCAATCAGAGGAGCCCGATTTATCACCGTTCTCCTGCTGATTTCCTGATTCCTGATACCAGATCACTGGACCTCGTATGCCGTCCAATCCTTCGCCTGAACGATGGCCGATTTGGCCTCGTCCCACCGGTAGACTCGGTAATACTGACGCGCGCGGAAATGGTTGTCTTTGCTCCATTCGAGCGGCCCCCCGCGCAAGCCCTTGGTGTCGACGCTCACGCTTTCGAGTGCAGCACGCACCTTTCCGGCGTCGGCAGGCCAACCCGCTTTCTTGAGCGCCGATTCGAGGACCAGCCCGCCGATCCAGCCCTCGGTCATCTGCTCCGCCGGATAGCGGATGCTTGCCTTCTTGACTGCATCCGCGATCTCCATATGCACGGGCAGACGGTCCTGGAAGAAGGAGTTGGCCCCGATGACGTAAAGCTTGCCGTCCTTCAGCCGAGCCAATTCACCCTCGGCTTCGATATGCGACCATGCGATGTAATTGTCTTGCCAATCAAGCCGCCGCAACGCTTCAAACGTCTTCACCTCCGTCACCCAAGGCGCCCAGGAGAACACCCAATTTGCATTTGCGTCTTTCAGCTTCGTGGCGAACGGGGTGTAGTCGGCCGTCGGCGGCGGAATGACCTCTTTGTCTACGGTGGTCATGGCCATGGTCTTGGCGCGCTCCTCGGCATAATCGATCTCGCCCCGGGAGAGCGGGATGGCCATGGCGACCAGCCCGAGTTTTACCGGCCCCGCCGCTGCCGTCTTGATGAAGTCGAGCGTTGCGCGGCTGTCATAGCCCCCGGCATAGGCAGTGGTGCAGAACTGAAGTGCTTCCGCCGGCGGGTACACCTCCTTCGGGCACACCGCTCCCATGAACATCAACGGCACATTGGCCCGCTTGCTTTCCGCTACAACCGGAGCGTAGGTCGAGGAGAGGCTCGAGAGAATGAGCAGGCTGACATTGTCCTGGCTCAGAAGCCGCTTCGCGTTGGCCGCCGCCTTCGACGGCTCGGCCTGATCATCGAGAATGTTCAGCTGGATCTTCTTGCCGTTGATACCGCCCGCCGCGTTCAATCTGTCGACATAGAGGCGCAGGCCCTCAATAGGCGGACCGTTGGTGCCCGACGACGGCCCGGTCAGTGCGCCCGTGACTCCGATCACGTAAGCATCCTGCGCATGCACGGCAGCAATTTGTGCGGTGATCGCCAACGCCGCGGCCCCCGCCCCTAGAAGTATTCGCCCCATCATTCTTTTCCTCCGCTTATGATCATGCCGGCTGCATCCTGCCCGCGCCTTCCGCAATGAGCCGCTGCTCGCGGTCATCATACATCTCCTCGACAAGGGTCTTGAAGCGTTCATACATGAGATCGCGCTTGACCTTTCGCGTCGGGGTCACCGGCTCGCCCTCCTCGGCCGGGTCGAGCATCTTGGGCAGAATACGGAAGTCCTTTATCTGCTCCACCCGCGAGAGCTCGTCGTTGGCGCGCTCGATCGCCTCCTTGATCAGTCCGGTCACGTCGGGACTGCGCACGAGAGAGGTAAAGCCGGTATACGGAACGTTGTGAGTGCGTGCCCAGTCGGAGACTGTATCAGGATCGATCTCGATGAGAGCGGTAAGATATCGTCGACCATGTCCGAACACCGCCGCTTCCGCGACGTAAAGGCTGGTGCGCAGGATGTTCTCGATAAAAGAAGGAGAGATGGTTTTGCCGCCCGAGGTGACAATGAAGTCGCGCGCACGGTCGATCAGGCGCAGCCCTCCCTCACTCCATTCCCCGATATCGCCGGTGTGCAGCCAGCCGTCCTCGGATTTGACGGCGCGGGTTGCATCCTCATTGTTCCAATAGCGCTCGAACAGATCGGAGCTGCGGACCAGGATTTCGCCCGTCTCCGCCAGCTTGAGCTCCCAGGCTGCGGGCACAGTGCCAACATTCCCCGGCCGTGGAAACGGCCCGCATTGGCCGCTGATGATGCCGCCTGCGGTTTCGGTCTGGCCGTACGCCTCGACGAGGTTGATGCCGAGCATCTGCCAGAAGGCCATTGTTTCTCCCGGCAGCGGCGCGCCGGCGCAGATCGCAAGCTCCAGGCGGTCGAATCCGAGCTTGTTCAGGATCGGAAGGAAGACGAGCGCGCGGCAGATCCGATACATCGCCTCGTGCGCAAGGTTGAGCTTCCCGCTCCAGCGTCGACGCGCGTGCTCGCGTGCGAAACGAACGGCATGCTCCGCGACGGCCCGCTTTGCCGGACTTGAGTTGCGGATCCCGACGAGGACTTGCGCGGCGAATTTCTGCAGGTAGCGCGGGACGGTGAACAGGAACGTGGGCGCCGTCTCGAACAGTGTCGTTGCGAGATCTTCCGGATCATCGCCGAAATGCGGAACGAGTTGCGAGATCAGGGGCAAGGTGACGGCGACGTCACGGCCGAGCACATGGCACAGAGGCAGATAAGCAACGGTGCGGTGCTGCTTTTGCGCCAGTGTCGGATAATGCTCGACGATGTTTGCAGTCGCGGCCAGGTGCCTTCCGTGCGCGATCACTGCGCCCTTGGGGTGTCCGGTCGTGCCGGACGTATAGACGATAAAGGCAGGAGCTTCCGGAGAAACCGCCGCCGTTTGCGCCTCGAGCCAGTCGCGGCCGGGCTGCTGCGCTTGGGCCAGTAATCGCGCGAAACTCCGGAGCTTCGGATGCTCGTAGTGATAGATGGCGGATTCGTCGAGCACGACGATCCACTTAAGCCCGGGCAACCGGTCGGCCAGCATCAGGATCTTGTCGACGTATTCCTGGTTCTCCGCGACGAACATGACGGCTGCACCGTCGCGCAGCTGATATTCGAGCTCGGATACCGAAGCGGTCGGGTAGATGCCGTATACGATCGCCCCAATCGACTGGGCTGCGAGATCGCAGATGAGCCACTCTTCGCACGCGTCCGCCATGATGGCGACGCGCTCGCCGCCGCCGACCCCGAGATCGAGGAAGGCGCGGGCGGCGCGCGCGACCTGTGCTGCGTATTCGCTCCAGCTTCGCTCGTGGTAGAGGCCGAGCCGCTTTGATCGGAATGCAACCGCGCCGGGGGTGCTGCGGGCGCGCTCGCAGAGGAGGAGCGGTGCAGACTTCCGCCGGAGCCCCGCTCGATCGAGCTGGACGTTCATCGCGCGCCCATCGCGCCATTCCATCGCATTTTTATGTCGCAAAGCCTGGAGATCGGAGACAGAGCAAGTCATCATCCGGCATGCTTGTCGTGCCTTCCTCACCCACGATCAAGCTCAATGCAACTGGCAACTGAATCGGCAGTAGCCCCGGAAGCGCGAATCATCTAACAACACATGCCAGCGCCTTGCCATTCCGGAGACGCGACATGTTGACCGTCGCAGTCATTGCCCAAAAGGGCGGCGTTGGTAAAACAACCCTGGCACTGCACCTTGCCGTCGAGGCCGCCAAGGGCGGCCGCGTCGTCATCATCGACACCGATCCGCAAGCCAGCGCCGCACAATGGGCGGACGAGCGCCAGGCGCCACAGCCTGCGGTGGTCACCTGTCCCGCGTCCCGGCTCCCCGTATCGCTCCATGCGGCAAGGCAAAGTGGGGCTCATATTGCTCTCATAGACACTGCGCCGGCGGTCGAGAGCCCGGCGCTGGCCGCAGTACGGGCGGCCGACTTCTGCCTGATCGTGTCGCGGCCCGGTATCCTCGATCTGCGTTCGATCGGAATCAATGTCCAGATTGCCAAGCTTGCCGGCAAGCCGGTCGCCCTCGTCATCAACGCAGCGCCCGCGAGCGGTGCGCAGGGCCTGGCGGCGGGCGAGGACGCCGGCACGAGGTACGGCGTCGAGGTCTGCCCGATCATCATTCACCAGCGCGCCGTGTTCGGGCACGCACTCGCCAGAAGCAGGTGCGCGCAGGAAGTCGAGCCCGCGGGGAAGGCCGCGGCCGAAGTTGCCGCCCTTTGGGACTGGCTCGCGCAGCGCACGAGCATAGGGATCTCGCCGGAGCGGCTTTCAGCGTAGCCCCGGATGAGGGCCTACTTCCATCCCAGCCGAGTGAGGATTGCGCGGCCCATCACCCACTCCTTGTCTTCCTCCGAGAGGAATTTGAGCTCCTGCGTGAAATGCGTGATCCGCTGCCGGTAGGTGGATTTGGCGAACGCATTGGTGAGGTCGGTTCCCCAATAACAGCGCTGCGGCCCGAAGGCATCGAAACACCGTTTGAGGTGCTCGGTCATGTCCCGCCACGGATATGGCTCCGACGAGTACGTCGGCGCAGAGGACAGCTTGACCGATACGTTGGGGTATTTCGCAAGTGCTACAACATCGTCGATGGCGTTCTTGATCGCTCCGGCTTTCGCGATCTCGAGGGACAGGTTCATGTGGTCGATGATCAGCGGCAGTTGCGGATGGCGTTCCGCAATCGACTTGAACCTCGGCGCGTTTCCCGGGGCCAGGAACATGACCGGCAGGCGCTGCTTCTCCGCCGCGGGCCAGAACCAGTCCGCCGCACCGCTCTCCAGAAGCGCGCTCTGGGCGCGGTGGAGCGTGAGCCGTACGCCCACCATCCCGGGCCGCTCTCTCCATTTGGGCAGGAGCGCCGCCGATTCCGGCTTCTCGAGCGGGATACGGCCCATCACCGCAAAACGGCCGGGATAGCGCTTGACCGCCTCCAACCCATAATCGTTTCGGTCGCCCGGCCAGGACGGCGGCACGATCACGGCGCGGTCAACGCCGGCCTCGTCCATCAGAGGCACCAGCTTCTCGATGGTGAACGGTTCCGGCAATTGCGCCACCCGCCCGGGAACCCAGGGCCAGTCCGGCGTTTCCGCCTTCCACAGATGCACTTGTGAATCGACGATCATACTGGACCTCCCGTGAAGCTCTGACCATTGCCAAACATTAATTCAGCCGACATCTCGCGGCAACGCATCTTCGCTTATCTAATACGTGCAACGCCGTTCCGGCTTGCGCTTCAGCTCCGCTCGCGAGAGCGCTGAAGCAAACGAGACGCCGACATCGGTTATCGAGCCAGTCACAACTTACAGCCCACCCGACAGCTCCAGACCGAAGGAGGACTTGCATGCGCAGGTCAGAGAATCGTTGTGCCAACTGCGGGGGAAAGTTTGGCCTTGTCAGCTACCGGCATTGGGGCCTGCGCTTCTGCCGCAAAGCGTGCAGGCATGCCTTCGTTGCGAGGACGGCGAAAGAGCACGTGCAGATGCGCAAGTGGTTCGGCCTGTTGGGGCGCGGACTCAATCCGGTCAAGCACTCGTCACTCGCGCTGTAAACCGGTCCTGATCGCACGATAGCTCAGGCTGCTTCCAGCCGCGCGATCTGGGCCTCGAATTCGAACCACAATTGCGACCTTTCTTCGTCGAGCAGCCAGAGCGTCATTTGCGGGAAGATGGTGCGATAAAGGGACACCCGCGCGGGCTCCCAGGGGAATGTTTGCGCCGCCCTGGTTCCGGCAAGAATGACCAAGTCCTGCTTTGCGTTTGCCTGTGCTACATCGGAACTGCAGGCATCTCGTCGAATGTGCCACCCTGGAAGCTTCGGCCGGTACGATCCTTGCGAGCCCCACCCCACTGCTTGAAGAAAAATGCTGTGCTGGCAGCTCGACACGCGATTTGGATCTCTTCGACCCACGACCGCTGCATTGGGCGTGCTCGCGGCCCGCTCTCGCCGCCCCCGCGGACATGCCGCTATACAAGCGTATGTGCGAGAAGTGCCATGAGCCGACATTGGCTGATTACTCAATCACCTCGTCGCCGCCAGCGCCACGCCCTGCTGACCAGAATTCTGTTGCACCGCTTCGCGCGCGGCGGTGCAGTACGCTTGACTGTCATTCAGTTCGGGTTGGAGCTGAGGGCGCGACCACATTATACGCGGTCATTGGGCGTCGGATGCCCTTGAGCGTCAGCTCGCCCACCGGCTGGACTTTCATGCTGTCTTCGACTGCCATCAAGACACGCGGGCTAATCAGGATTTGACCCGGCTTGGCCTCATCACAAAGCCGGGAGGCAATATTCGACACTGTTCCAATAGCGGCATAGTCGAAGCGCCCTTCGAAGCCGATGGTCCCGAGCGTAGCAAAGCCATGCGAAATACCGATACCAAAGCCAATGTCGTGCCCTAGCCGCCGCCACTTTTCGGTCAATGTTCCGATAGCGTCACGCATTTCCAACGCCATGCGCACGGCCTTAAGCTCGGGCTTATCTATTGGAACTGGATCATTCAAGAACACCATTACGCCGTCACCGGCGAAATGCTCAAGCGTTGCACTGTATTTTATGATGATTTGCCCAATGGCCGCATGATAGTCTCGCAACAGCATCACCACGTCTTCAGGGTCAGAGGTTTCGGAGAAACCTGTAAAGCCTCGTAAGTCACAAAAGAGCGCGGTAATCTCGCGTCGGTGACTTTGGAGTTGCTTCTCCATCCCCGACGCGACAATCAGATCAGCGATTTGTGGGGAAAGGAAGCGCCGCAGCTTTCCCATACGCTCGATTTCGGCGAGTTGATCCGCTAATCGCTGTTCCAGAGTTTTGTTCCAAGTGGCAAGCTCAGCAGCCTGCGCGGCAAGGTCAGCCGCTTGCGCCACCACCTGATCATGTAGCCATTTGCGTTCCAAGCTTGCACGGACGCGCGCTCGGAGAAGGGTGGGCTCGAATGGTTTCGGCAGGTAGTCCTCGGCGCCAAGCTCGATGCAGTGAACAACGCTGTCGAGCTCGCCAATCGCCGAGATCATTATGACTGGAATGTTGCGCAACTCCGGACTGGATCGCATGCGCGCCAGCACCTCGTATCCGTTCAGGTCCGGCATCATGATATCTAGAAGCACGAGCTCAAAGGGCTTGGAGCTTAAAACGCTCAGTGCTTCTTGCCCATTAGTTGCAATTGTTATGTTGTGATAGCCCTGACCATTAAGCTGCAAGGAGAGCGTAAGACGATTGTCTTCGTTGTCATCGACAACTAACAGCGCAGGGTCGGGGACACATGCAACGGGCGCTATGCCTTCCTTATTCGTCAAAGCCAAACTCTCTTAGTCGTGGATCCCTCTCACTATCGCCGGTTCTACTCGCTCAGACGCGTCAGTCTACTTCCGCAGTACGCCTCCCTTCTCGCCCGTAGTCAATTAGTGATGGGCGGCTGCAGACCTACCGGGCCGGCACCGAGCAGGCTCTTAGTGACCAAAAGTTTCCGAGCGCCGCCGCCTGCCAGGACCAGGCGGGGCAGGCGCGGGCATCGACAACGGGACCCGAGGTACACTCTTTTGGAACTTGCCGGGTGTCAAGGTGTCCAAAGCAGGGTAGTGCCCAAGTAGCGTCACGCACAAAGCATCGTGCCAGATTTATCGGATTGCATCGCGCGTACGTGCGGATATGATCTCGCCAAGGACGGGGACCACTCAACGAGGGCTCCCCCTAAGGAAGGAATTCAATGCCCGAGCGCCGCAGTCTGATCTTGTTCGCGATTGCGTTTGCCCTTGTACAGGTCTCGCTCGCTTCGGCACAGGAGAAATCCATCGTGGTTGCCTCGACCACTTCGACGGAGGATTCCGGGCTGTTAGGTTTTATCCTTCCCCTGTTCAAGCAGAAGAGCGGCATTGAGGTTAAAGTCGTCGCCCGGGGCACCGGCCAGGCCCTCGACATGGCGCGCCGCGGCGATGCCGACGTAGTGTTTGTGCACGCCAGGGAGGCAGAGGAGAAATTTGTCGCGGAAGGATTTGGCGTGACGCGCTATTCCGTGATGTACAACGATTTTGTCATTATCGGACCAAAGAACGACCCCGCCAGCATTAACGGGTCAAGGCACGCGACCTTTGCGCTGCAAGCTGTCAAAGCCAAGGGTGCACCCTTCATCTCGCGCGGCGACAGGTCCGGGACGCATATTGCGGAAATCAATCTCTGGCATGCAGCCGGCATCGACATCGAGAAGGAGGCTGGGCCTTGGTACAAATCGATCGGACAGGGCATGGGTGCCGCGCTTAACATGGCAGCGGCCAGCGAGGCCTATATGCTGTCTGACCGCGGCACGTGGATCTCGTTCAAGAACAAGTCCGACCTCGTCATCGCAGTGCAGGGCGATAAAGTGCTGTTCAACCAGTACGGTGTCATTCTGGTGAATCCTGCCAAGTATCCGCATGTGAAGAAGGAGCTTGGCCAGCAGTTCATCGATTGGCTCATTTCGGACGAGGGCCAGAAAGCAATCGCCGACTACAAGATTGACGGCGAGCAGGTGTTCTGGCCCCAACGCGAGTGATGCAGGGCTTAATGCTTGCACGGCTTCCCAAACGAGTTTGGATCTCCAACCGGCGCGCCGGCTGCGATTCCTGCTCTACACGGTCGCACCCGATTTAGCGATCGTGCTGGCTGCTGATGCCAAGAAACGCGGTGAGAGCATCATCCATCTTCAATCGAATCGTTAATTGGATGTCTGTTTGCGAGCAGTTGAACTTTTTTGATGAGCTGCTCGAAGTCCACCGGCTTTGTAGCGAATTCATCGCACCCCGCGGCAAGCGCCTTTTCGCGTGAGCCCAACATGGCATGCGCCGTCAGCGCAATGATCGGAATAGCCTTGGTCGCATGATTGGACTTCAGCCGGCGTGTCGCTTCCCATCCGTCCACCTCCGGCATATCAAGGTCCATAATGATAATATCAGGTTGCTCCGAAAGCGCCATCGAGCACCCCGTTTCACCGTTCTCGGCTACTAGTATTTCGAAGCTGTCCAACGATTCAAATTGCAGCTTCAGCGTGTAGACGTTGTCGTCGTTGTCCTCGATGTACAGAACTCGTGTCACGAAGCGATCTCCGGTACCTTCTGTGGCAGGCGCGATTGGGTCACAACTCGGCGAATCGACTCGATGAGGGTTGTCGGGCGGAACGATTCCTTCCGCAAGACCACCTCAATTCCAGAATTCAACCGCGCATGATCCTCGACCGTGAGGTCGCGCGCAGTGACAACGATGATAGGGATTTGGATCCACATTGGATGCTTTTGCATTTCCGCTACGAACTGAAATCCGTCCATTTCTGGCATCATCAGATCGAGAAGGATAACGTCCGCAATGCATTCGCTGAGTCGGTCGAGGGCGACACGTCCATTGTCGGCCTCGATCAGCGACCAATTCTGGGGTTCCAGCCAGGAGCGAATGCGTTCGCGCTGCGTTGCGTCATCCTCGATGATCAAGACCCGGGTTGGGCCGGAAGGCCTTCGGTATTTCGCAATCAAATCGACCAACTTCTCGCGGTCGATCGGCTTTGTCAGATACCCGACAGCCCCCAGCGTCATGCCATGCCGCTGCTCGTCCACGATCGTCGCGATGATGGTCGGAATGTCTGCAAGCTCCGGGTCGCCGCGGAGCGCCGCCAGAACCGTCCAGCCGTCGATATCGGGCATTAAAACGTCCAGGGTAATGGCGATCGGGTGATACTGCTTGGCGCGTCTGAGGCCTTCGCGTCCATCCACCGCGGTGATCACGGTGAAACCTGCCTGAGCAAGGTAATCTGCAATCAGAGCGCGAGCTGTCTCATTATCGTCAATCACCAAGACGTAATCGCGCCCTGGCTCTGCTCCAACCGCTTCGCCGTCCCGGGCGGCAGGCGCGTCATCGACACGAGCCGCAGCGAACGGCAAGCGGACTATAAATGTCGATCCTTTGCCGGGTTCGCTCGTTACCGTCACATCGCCGCCCATCATTTGGCAAAGCCGGCGCGTGATCGCCAGACCGAGACCGGTGCCGCCATACTGGCGCTCGATCGACGCGTCGGCCTGCGAGAATTCCTCGAACAGACAGGACATTTGCGCCGCCGTCATGCCAATTCCAGTGTCGATCACCGCGATCTCAACAAAGTGCTGTCCCTCGTGCAGTGCCCTCCTGACTTGCAGCTTGATGTTGCCCGACTTCGTAAACTTGCAGGCATTGCTCAGGAGATTCAGAATGATTTGCCGCAACCGCATCGCGTCGGCTTCGATCGGCGGAAGATCACGTGGGCATTCGACGGCCAAACTATTCTTATTCTGCTCTGCAAGCGGACGTGCGGTGCCGATGACCTCCTCAACCAATGGTAAAATGCTGACGTTCTCCAGAAGGAGGTCCAGCTTGCCGGCTTCAATTTTTGAAAGATCAAGAACTTGATTGATCAGGCCGGGAAGATGAGTGCCTGCACGATGAACGCGACGCAGCGGATCAAGCGCTTTATCGGTCCCAAACCGCGCGGGATTGCTCACCAGCACGTCGGTAAGACCGATGATCGCATTCAGTGGGGTGCGCAACTCATGACTCATACTGGCGAGGAACTGGGATTTATGCTGGTTTGCGGTTTCGAGTTGCCGGCTTTTTTCCTCGAGCTCGCTGAACAGCCGGGCGTTCTGGATGGCGAGCACGGATTGCACGGCAAAGGTCTGCAATAGCTCAATGGTGTTTTTCGGGAATTGGCCCGGCGCCTTCCGCCGCACCACGAGCGCGCCCACGATTTGATCGGCAGCGAGCAGCGGCACTACAAGGCGCGCCAGATAACCGGCCCGCAATATGACGTCGCGAGCCTCCGACGGCAGCTCTTCACGCAGATCGGGCGTCTGCATCGGCTGGCGCCGTTCGATGGCGCGCGCGAGGGCTTCGCTGATTCCAGCGTGCTGGTCTTTGATCGATTCGATTAACGATTCAGTCATGCCGTAGCTGGCGCATAATTCATATTCGTGGTTCGATTCGTTAAACACATACATCGTCCCCGTCTCGGTGCCGGAAAGCTGAGTCGCTTTGGTGACGATTGCGCTCAGCACGGTCTCCAGATCAAGCGTCGAATTGACCGTTTGACTGACCTCCCCAAGCGCCCGCAGCTCCTCGACCGAGCGTGCGAGCTCGGCAGTACGCTCTCCAACCAGGTTTTCAAGCTGTTGGGCCGCTTGTTCGCGTTCGGCCAAGAGCCGATCAAGCGAGATTGCATTGTCGCGGAATACTTCGACGGCGCGGGCCATCTCGGTAATCTCATCATGGCCGCGGATAGAAATCGTGATGTCGCGCCGCCCAATCACAATATCGCGCATTCCAGCAGAAAGCGCGGTAAGCCTCGCAACCACGTTCCTCCCGACATAGAGCCAGACAATAAAGACCGAACTGATGAGGCTGAGCGCGACAACCACCAGCAGCGTTACGTTGCCGAGCTTTTGGACGGATTGCGTTCGATCTGTAGCCGCTGCGATACCGCGTTTCGATCCGGTCACTAGGGCTTCCACCGCATTGCTCAGCCGAGCGGCAAACACGGAGTTTTGAACCGTAAGGCGGCGACCCTCAAATGTGGTTTGGAGTTCGGCCAGTCGTGCCCTGATAATGCCCCCATTGCCCAATCCATCACTGCGCAACTGGCTGAGAGGGCCAGTCAATGGGAGTGAAACGTCCGGCGCAAGAGCAGAAACAAGATTATCGATATGCCCGAGTGATTGAGTTATCTGATTGCGAATGGTGTCGAGTGAGTCTGTCGTACTGGCATACGTGGCGCGCAGCAGGGCCTCAAATGATCTCCCCGCTTCCTCTTGAATTTGCTCAAGCGACGCCAGATCAGAGAGGGCAGACTTGAGGCGGTCAAAGGCGGCAAGGCTTTCCTCGGTCGAGCCGCGCGCTGAATCAAACGTATTTCGAAGCAACGATATGTGGCGCTGCAAATCCTCGAATCTCGGTGCCAAAATCGCGCGAAACTTATTGTATGCACCGAATATCTCACGAACGAGTTCAACCTTGCGATCGACAGAAGCAATGCGCTTTTGTGTGACGGCCTTGAGGGCGGCAAAATTGGCGCTCACTTGGGCGAAGGCTGTCTGGATTTCGGTGAGTTCTGTCTGCGCGATCCCGGTATTGGATAGCTCCAGGACCACTTGTGCCGCTTCCTTGAACTCGTGATCAAGCGCAGAGCTCTCGCCAGCCAATTCATTAACCGATCTCACACCGAGCAATGTGGGCCCAACGGCAAGTATGCGCTCAGTTCGTTGCGCAAGCTCCAAACTTATGATCGCGGGCGGTATCGAGCTGTCGGTCATCTCATGCAGCGCATTGCCAATGCTATAGAACGCATAGCTGCCTACGGCAGCGGCGATCACGGCAAAACTGCTAATCGCAATAAATGACAGTAGCAGGCGTCCGCGCAGGCCGTATCCAACCCTCGTCGCATTAGTAGAGGTTTCAATAGACATAGCTCTTTGGGCCGATGTAGATGAGAGCAGTTTGACCATTTTCCTGGCAAACACAATGCCGAACGACAGAATTGACGTGGCTGGAGTAATGAAAGGTCTTTCGCCCGAGACCCGCGCATACTTTAGCTGCCGGCGTTTCGGGATCTTAATCGGTGATGGCCAACTCAATTATCAGCAGGAGAAGATATTTGAGGCCTACTACGCTCTTTGCTGTCGACAAACGGACTCAAAGGCACGCCATGTGACCGCTTCGGGTCCAAACTGCGACTAAGCCTCGAGCACCCCTATGTCAGCTTCACCAGCTCCCAAATGGAATTGCGGTCACGAGCGGAACGCTCGATCAAGTCGGCATCACTATATAGATCGGGCTCCGCGGCCAGCCAGTCGAACGCACCGCCGGCGGCATTGATGGCCGTAATCGAGGGCTCTTCCATCGCGATGCTCTCAACCACGACCCGCAAGCGCTGACCCGGCGGTATGCCGCGCTGCCGCAGTTCGTCACTTACTTTGCCTGCCTCGACGTCATTCAGAATCTGTCCCATAGGGGTCAAATTTAGTCTTGTAGACGTGTGCGAGCAATGGAACTAAATCAGCTTCAGCGCCTTCAGGCTGGCATGCCCGTCCTTGCCCACGATGATGTGGTCGTGCACGGCGATGCCGAGCGGCCCGGCCACGTCGATGATGGCCTGGGTCATCTGGATGTCGGCGCGCGAGGGCGTCGGATCGCCGGAGGGATGATTGTGCACGAGGATCACGGCGGTGGCGGAGAGCTCGAGCGCGCGCTTGACCACCTCGCGCGGATAGACCGGGGTGTGGTCCACCGTGCCGACCTGCTGGCGCTCGTCGGCAATGAGGTGATTGCGCTTGTCCAGAAACAGAACCCGCAGCTCCTCGCGCTCGGCATAGGCCATCACCGTGCGGCAGTAGTCGAGCACGCTCGACCACGATGAGAGCACGTGGCGCTCCCTCACCTGGTCGCGCGCCAGTCGGCCGGCCGCCGCCTGCACGATCTTGAGCTCGGCGATCGCGGCCTCGCCGAGCCCGCTCACTTCCTGGAGCCGCTCCCGCGACGCGCAGATCACTTCCGCGAACGAGCCGAACCTGGCGAGCAGAGACTTTGCCAGCGGCTTCACATCGCGCCGCGGGATGGCGCGGAACAACACGAGCTCGAGGAGCTCGTAATCGGCGAGTGCCTGCGCGCCGGCTTTAAGGAAGCGCGTGCGCAGGCGCATGCGGTGCTCGTGGTAGTGCGGCGGCTCGGCCGCGAGTGTCTGTGCGAACGCCGCATGGCTGGCGGGCGCACCAACAGGCAGCGCAGCTTGCGGCTTTTCTCTCGCCCGAAGCATGGCCCGCATTAAAGAACAAACAAAGAACAAAAGTCAATGGGGCGCGGATTCGAACATGGAGGGGTTCGCAGGGGCGAAGCATGCGGCGCCCCGCCGGTCATTGCTGGCGGGACACAGGGGCGAATCGGGCCCGCGTGCCCCGCCGCTACGCACCACAGCGTGCCAGTCAGCGCCGATCAGCTCGCGAGGCGCGGCTTGTCGAGCCCCTTGGGCGAGAGGGTGAAGATCTCGACCCCCGCCTGGGTCACCGCGACCGTGTGCTCGAACTGGGCGGAGAGCGAGCGGTCGCGGGTCACCGCGGTCCAGCCGTCGGAGAGCACCTTCACGTGGGCGCGGCCGAGATTGATCATGGGCTCGACGGTGAAGAACATCCCCGGCCGCAGCACAATGCCTTCGCCCGCTCGCCCCACATGCACGATGTTGGGCTCGTCGTGAAACAGGCGGCCCACCCCATGGCCGCAGAAATCGCGCACGACGCTCATGTGCTGGGCTTCGACATAGGCCTGGATGGCCGCGCCGATATCGCCGGTCGTTGCGCCCGGCCGGATCACGGCGATGCCGCGCATCATCGCTTCGTAGGTCACCTCGATCAGCCGCTCGGCGCGGCGCGGAATCGTGCCGACGGCGTACATGCGGCTGGAATCGCCATGCCAGCCGTCCAGGATCAGCGTTACATCGACGTTGACGATGTCGCCCTCGCGCAACGGCTTTTCGCCGGGAATTCCATGGCAGACCACGTGATTGATGGAGGTGCAGGTCGCCTTGCGATATCCGCGGTACATCAGCGTCGCCGGCGTAGCGTGATGCGCGACGGCAAAATCGAATACCAGCCGGTCGATCTTCTCCGTGGGCACGCCGGGCCGGATCTCGTCGGTGAGCATGTCGAGGCACTCGGCCGCGAGACGGCCCGCCTTGCGCATGGCCTCGAACGCCGCCGGGCCATGAAGCTTGATCTGTCCGTTCTTGCGTTGCGGCGCGAGTGCCGCGTCGACGTAGCTCATTCAAGATCACGCGGCCGCGCCGCCTCCTCGCGGCGCCGATGCCGCGGCTCTCTCGCAATGTAAGCAGGCACACAGGTGACGCAAGCGCCTTCCCATTACTCCGAGACGGCGACGGGCTCGGCCACTTCGATGCGATCGCAGGAGAGCAGGCAGCGATAAGCAAGGGCTTCGACCCCGCCACGGCGCGCCGCGTCGAAGGCGCGCCCGTAAGCAGGATCGATATCGCGGGCGAGCTTGAAGCGTTGTGCCGAGCCGATCTGGATCAGGAACAGCATGACGGCGCGGGCTCCGCTTGCCGCCACGACAGAAAGCTCGGCGAGATGCTTCGCGCCGCGCTTGGTCACGGCATCGGGGAACTCGGCCAGACCCGGTTCGCGCATCAAATGCACGTTCTTGATCTCGACAAAACAGGGCGGACGCGATGAAGCTTGCAGCAGAAAGTCCACGCGGGAATTTGCGCCGTACTTCACCTCGCGCCGGACGGAGTCGTAGCCCGCAAGCTCCGGGATGAGGCCCCCGGCAATTGCTTCCGCCGCGAGCGCGTTCGGATGCGCCGTGTTGATGCCGACGAGCTCGATGCCGGCGCCGAGATCCACTTCGATCAGCTCCCAGCTGTGCGCCAGCTTGCGCTCCGGATTGCCGGACTTCGACAGCCATATGCGCGCGCCGGGCACGTTGAGCCCGGTCATGGCGCCCGGGTTGGCGCAATGCACGGTGATCGTCTCGCCGGACGGGAGCACCACGTCGGCAAGGAAGCGCTTGTAGCGCTTCACCAGGGTTGCGGGAACGAGCGGAACGGGGAAATGCATGGATCGATCCGGCGCGTAGGGGCGGGTTTAGAACCCGCCCCTACAACGGCCAGACCATAATGTCATGCGACAAAGCTGCCGCCGCGATCCTCGTCGATGTGGATGCGCACGATCTCGTCGAATGAGCTCTCGGCCGTAAAACCGAGCGCGCGTGCCCGTCGCGCGTCGATGCGCTGCGGCCAGCCCTCGACGATGCGGGCGATCAGCGGATCACTGGCATGGCGGATGCGCGCGGCCACCCGCTCGCCGGCAATCCGCCGCAGGGACGCGATCTGCTCGGCCACGGTGCAGCACACTCCGGGCATGGAGAGGTTGATGCGTGCCCCGAGCGCCTCGCGCGAAAGACCCGCCGCATGCAGGAGGAAACCGACCGCGGCGCGGGGGCTCGCATGGGTGTGGGCCACCGTCTCCGGCACGGGCAGGGTGGCCTCGAGCCCGGCCAGGGGCTCGCGGATGATCCCGGAAAAGAAGCCGGAAGCAGCAGCATTGGGTTTGCCCGGCCGCACCACGATGGTCGGCAGGCGAATGCCGATCCCGTCGCAGAAGCCGCGCCGGCTGTAGTCCGCGAGCAGGAGCTCGCCCATGGCCTTCTGGGTGCCATAGGACGTGAGCGGGGTGAGATGAAAGTCATCGGGAATCGACGGCGGAAATGGTGCGCCGAACACCGCGATCGAAGAAGTATAGACCACTTTGGGCTTGTAACCGACCCCCGCCGTGCGGATTGCTTCCAGCAACGCGCGTGTGCCATCGAGATTGACACGATATCCCTTCTCGAAATCAAGCTCGGCTTCGCCCGAGACCACGCCGGCGAGATGAAAGATCGCGTCGGGCCGTGCTGCGATCACCCTACCCGCTTCCGCAGGCTGCGAGAGGTCCGCCGCGATGGTTTCCACCAGACCTTTAAATTGCACGGGCTTTGCAGGGGGAACAACATCGACAAGGGTGAGCCGCTCGACGGCCTTGCCATGCACCGAACCGTCCTGCGCAAGCCGGTCGGTCAGCTTGCGGCCGATCATGCCGGCGGCGCCGGTAATAAGAACGTGCACAGTCAGCGCCTCCGCTCCGCGCGGAACAAGGCATTGAGCTCCGAGTTCGGCATCACGCCGGCAAAGCTGTCGAACTTGCCCGTCTCCGCGATTTGGCGGGCGGACTGCGTGACCGCGGTCCAGGCCACGCGTGCGAGCGTGCCCCCCACGCTGATGCGGCGCACGCCCATTGCGGCGATCTCGGCCACTGTGAGGGCGCTGGTCGAGACCAACAGATTGACAGGCTTCGGCGCGACCGCCTTGACCACGGCTGTAATCTGCTCGCGCGTCTTGATCCCCGGAGGATACAGGCAGTCGGCGCCAAGCTCGGCGAAGGCTTTGAGCCGGCGGATCGTCTCGTCGAGATCAGGACGGCCGCATATGAACCCTTCAGTGCGCGCGGTGAACACGACTTTGCTGCCGGCCTTGTCGATTGCGGCGCGGGCTGCGCGCACCCGCGCGACAGCGAGATCGAAATCGTAGAGCGGCTTTGCGGGATCGCCGGTCGAATCCTCGATCGAGAGCCCGGCCACCCCCGTCTCGACGCCGAGGCGGATACTCTCGGCCACACCCTCCGGCGTGTCGGCATATCCCCCTTCAAAATCCGCGTTCACCGGAAGATCGGTTGCCTCCACGATTTCGCGCAGGTGCTGGAGCATCGGGTCGCGCGGCACGGCGCCATCGGCGCAGCCTTGCGCGTGCGCAAAGCCCGAGCTGGTCGTCGCCAACGCCTTGAAGCCGAGACCCTGGAAATAACGCGCGGTGCCCACGTTCCACGGATTGGGCATGACGAAGCATCCCGCTTCGTGCAGCTTGTGAAATGCGTCGCGCCGCTCGGCGATGCTGGGCATGATGTTTCCTCTTCCTCGTTCGGATTGTCCGGTCATTCGCACCGTGTAGGATGCAACGGCCCGCGCCCCCATGCCAGCCGCAAGAACGCAAGGGGCGCAACTTGAGGGAGGGCCAATATGGCGTCGTTTGCACAGGAAGCTGCGTGCCGCCGCAAGTTTCTCCAGTTCCTCGCCGCAAGCCCCTTGCTTGTGGCCAGCGGCGCTCGGGCCGGCGATGCTCCGACACCGGGAGTGAAGCTGCCGGATCCCCTGATGTGGGCGCCAATGCGCGCCGACGAGCTGATCACGTCTCCCAAGGAGGCGATCAACGTGTTCGATTTCGAGCCGGTGTGCCGCAACAACGTCCCCCCGGCGCATTTCGGCTACATGGCTTCCGGTATCGACGACGAGGTGACGCTGCGGGCGAACCGGGAAGGCTTCCTGAAATTCCAGCTCCGGCCCCGTCGGCTGGTCGACGTGAGCAAGGTCGATATGAGCGTCAGCATTCTCGGCACAAAATACGACTCGCCGATCGTGGTCGCGCCCATTGGGGGTCAGAAGTCCTTTCACGAGGAAGGCGAGATCGCGGTGGCAAAAGCGGCAAAGACCGGCAACCATCTCCAGATTCTATCGACAGCTACGACTTCAGGGGTAGAGGAGGTCACCGCAGCGCGCGGCGCTCCGATCTGGTACCAGCTGTACGCAACAGACAAATGGGATGTCGCCAAGGCCTTCGTTACGCGCGCAGAGAAGGCGGGCTGTGCGGCGGTTGCGGTAACAGTGGATCGCAATGGCGGCCGCAATCAGGAGACGCTGTTTCGGTTGCGGCGCAGTGATACGCGCGACTGCAATGCATGCCATGACCGCAGCAGCCTGCAAGCCAATCAATCACGCAGGTCCATGTATGAGGCGGTCGATCTGGCGGGATTGACCCATCTCCAGTCACCGGCGATGACGTGGGAATTCTTCAAGCGTCTGCGCGACATCACGAAGATGCAAATCCTGGCCAAGGGAATTCTTGCCTGGGAAGACGCGGTGCTGGCGGCGGACGCCGGCCTCGACGGCATCATCGTTTCCAATCACGGTGCGCGCAGCGAGGATTCCGGCCGCTCGACCATCGATGCTCTCCCCGAGATCATCGATGCGGTGAAGGGGCGCATCCCCATATTGGTCGACTCAGGCTTCCGCCGCGGGTCCGACGTGGTCAAGGCACTGTGCATGGGCGCCACCGCAGTCTGCATCGGCCGTCCGTATATCTGGGGCCTCGGCGCCTTCGGTCAGCCCGGAGTCGAGCGCGTGCTCGATCTTCTGCGCATCGAGACCTATGCCATGATGCAGCAGGTGGGCGCCCCGACGGTGAAGCATCTCGTGCCGGCCATGGTGCGCCGCGCGTGAGCACCACATTGTTCCGAACTGTCGTCGGGCATGCTCGTGCGAAACACGAACGTTAGGCCCGCACGCCATTCGCTGCTCGAATGAGGTAAGCTCATGTTGAAAACAGTGGCGGCGTTTGCCCGCATCGGCGAGGAAAACGCGTTCGCGGTGCTTGCGCGTGCGACGGAGCTTGCCGCGAAGGGAAGAAGCGTCATCAATCTCGGCATCGGGCAGCCGGACTTCCGCACGCCGGATTTCATCGTGGAGGCCGCGGTGAAGGCGCTGCGCGACGGCCATCACGGCTATACGCCCGCCGTCGGAATTATGCCGCTGCGCGAGGCGGTCGCCGCCGACCTCCACAAGCGTTTCCAGGTGACCGTCTCCCCCGACGAAGTGATGATCATGCCGGGCGGGAAGCCCACGATGTTCATGTCCATCCTGATGTTCGGCGAGCCCGGCGCCGATATTCTCTATCCCGATCCGGGATTTCCCATCTACCGCTCCATGATCGAGTACACCGGCGCGCGGCCTATCCCGGTGCCGATCCGGGAGGAGAACGGATTCGCCTTCTCCGCCGCCGAGACGTTGAGCCTGATCACGCCGCAGACCCGGCTCCTGATCGTCAACTCCCCGGCAAACCCGACCGGCGGCGTCACGCCGAAGAGCGAAGTCGACGCGCTCGTTGCCGGACTCGAGCGATTTCCAAACATCGCGATCATGTCAGACGAGATTTACGATCATATGGTCTATGACGGCGAGACGCATGTTTGCCTGCTGTCATATCCCTCCATTCGCGACCGACTGATCCTGCTCAACGGCTGGTCGAAGACCTATGCCATGACAGGCTGGCGGCTCGGTTACGCGGTCTGGCCCGGCAAGCTCTACGACTATGCGCGCAAGCTCGCGGTCAATCTGCATTCCTGCGTCAACGCGGCGACCCAATATGCCGGGCTCGCCGCGCTCAAAGGTCCGCAGGACGAGGTCGCCAAGATGGTGGCGGAGTTCGACCGGCGGCGCAAAGTCGTGGTCGCGGGACTCAGCCGCCTGCCTGGCGTGACATGCGCCACGCCGAAGGGCGCCTTCTACGCATTTCCCAACATCAAGCACACCGGCTGGAAGGCCAAGGCGCTCGCGTCCGCCCTGCTCGAAGACGCCGGCGTGGCTCTGATCGGCGGTCCCGATTTCGGCGTGCTCGCTGAGGGCTATCTGCGGCTCTCGTATGCCAACTCCACTGAGAACATCCTCAAGGCGCTCGAGCGCATGGGCAGTTTCCTCACCTCCAGGAAGGCGGCCTAGCGGCTCGCTTGCGGTGTTTGGACACGCCAACCGTGCACGGCTCCGGGTCACCCTCCCCTTGACGGTTTCCCTTGACGGGGAGGGCTATAGCATTTGGCTCCGACCACCGGGCCGCGCGTCATGGCGCAACATCGTTGCATGTCATTCCGGCCGAGCGAGCCCGGTTGAGCCGGGGCTCGCTTGGCCGGGACGACAGCCCATATGCGATAGCCCTCCCCAGAAGGGGCCCGCAAGGGGGAGGGGCTTAGGTCGCGTCTGCGGCGCGACCTGAACCCCTCCAAGTGAAGGTGCAGCATCCGGCATGGGGTCTCTCGACGCGATCAGCATCGGCATCCTGCTCGGCGGACTCCTGGTGCTCGCCGGGATCATGTCGAGCCTGGTTGCCATGCGCTTCGGGGCACCGCTCCTCCTGGTGTTCCTGGTCGTGGGCATGCTCGCAGGCGAATCCGGGCCCCTCGGGCTCAAGTTCGACGACGTGCGCACGACATACGCGGTCGGTTCGATTGCCCTTGCGCTGATTCTCTTCGATGGCGGCCTGCGTACCCGGTTCGCGACGTTCCGCAGCGTGCTCGGCCCCGCGATCACGCTCGCAACGGCGGGGGTACTGTTGACCGCGGCAATCACGGCGCCCATCGCGGCTGTTTTGTTCGATCTGCGCTGGATCGAAGGCCTCCTGGTCGGGGCGGTCGTGGCGTCCACTGATGCCGCCGCCGTGTTCTTTCTGATGCATGCGCGCGGCTTGCGTGTGCGCCCGCGGGTGAGCGCAACGCTTGAAGTGGAATCCGGGAGCAACGACCCCTTCGCGGTGCTGCTCACGATGCTGCTGGTCGAGTTCCTCGCAGTGGGCGATCGATCCTGGCAGCATGTCGTGCAAGTGCTGGCGGAGCAGGCGATCCTCGGCACCATTATCGGCGTGCTCGGGGGTCGTGCCATGGTGCTGGTGCTCAACCGGCTGAACCTGGCGCAGGGTCTGCACGCGCCATTCGTGGCCACGGGGGCGGTCGTCATCTTCGGACTCGCCGCCGCGGTGCATGCCTCCGGTTTTCTCGCGGTCTATCTCGCGGGCCTCGTGCTCGGCAATCGACCGACACGCGCACACAACACCGTCGTCGTGTTCCTGGATGCCGTCACCTGGCTCGCGCAAATCGTGATGTTCGTGCTGCTGGGGCTTCTGGTTTGGCCGCTGCGGCTCATCGGAACCCTGTGGCCGGCGCTCGCGGTGGCGGCAGCCCTCATGCTCATCGCGCGACCGGTCGCGGTATTTCTGTGCCTCGCGCCATTTCGGTTTCCGTGGCGAGAGAAAGCATTCATCGCATGGGTCGGGCTGCGCGGCGCGGTGGGTATTTTTCTTGCATCCATTCCGTTGCTGGTCGATTTGCCCAAGGCTTATCTGTATTTTGATATCGCCTTTGTCGTCGTGCTCGTATCCCTGTTGGTCCAGGGCTGGACCATTGCGGCTGCGGCGCGTCGGCTGCACATCGCGTTGCCGCGCTCCGATCCACTGCCGCGCAGGGTCGAGCTCGATCTGCCGGGTCAATTGGCGCAGGAGATCGTCGGCTACCCCATCTCCGCCAACAGCCCTTATCTCACGCGCGGACTGTTGCCATCGTGGGCGCGGCCGACGCTGGTGGTGCGCGCAGAGAAAATCCTCAGCCCGGCGGAAGCCGAGCCGGTGCGGCAGGGCGACTACGTTTATCTGCTCGCGCCGCCGGAGAAGGCGCAGGCGCTCGATCGTTTTTTCGTCAGGATGCCGCCACCGGCTGCGCCGGACCCTCGCCTCCTGGGCGACTTCTTCGTATCGGGTGACGCCACCCTCGGTGCATTGGCGGAGATCTACGGGCTCACCGTTGCGCCCGAGGCGGCCTCGATCACGCTGGCGGCGCACATGGCCGAAGAGCTGCGGCACACGCCGAGGCCGGGCGACGTGGTGCCGCTCGGGCCGATTGCGCTGGTTGCGCATCGCGTAACGGCGGGGCGGGTCAGCACCGTCGGGCTGCGGCTTGCGGACGAGGACGATGAGAGTGCGACGCTCTGGGTCAGGGCGAGAAGGTTGGCCTTGCGCTTGTGGGCCGCGCTCGGTTGAGGTGTTTGCTGATCTGCACCGTCGCGCTCCCAACCCGTTTGTTTATACAGTTTCCTTCTCTCGCGCAGCAGCGAGCAGCTCGACACCGCCCACCCCCGCGACGCGCCCGCCGTCAAGCCAGACCACCGAAGTGGCGAGGCGGGCGAGCTCGCCGGCATTGTGGCTGACGTAGACCATCGGAACACGCGCCTCGTCACGGAGCTTCTCGAAATAGGGCAGGATCTCGCGCTTCCTGGTTTCGTCGAGGGAGGCAAGCGGCTCATCAAGCAGCAGGAGGCGCGGGCGCATCAGCAGCGCCCGGCCAACGGCGACCCGCTGGCGCTCGCCGCCGGAGAGCTTCCCCGGCCGTCGATCGACCAGATGCCCGATGTCAAGCAGGTGCACGATGCGCCCCGTCTCTACGGGATCGCGGGGGAGCGCGCGCATGCGCCGACCATAGTCGAGGTTGCCCGCCACGGTGAGATGGGGAAACAGGCGACCTTCCTGGAACACGTAGCCGATCCCGCGCCGGTGCACCGGCACATTGATGCCGGCGGAGGACTCGAACAGCGCAGCACCATCGAGCGTGATCCGTCCCCGGTCGGGCGTAATCAGACCGGCAATCATGTTGACGAGCGTGGTCTTGCCCGCACCCGAAGCGCCGAACAGCGCGGTGACGCCGCCGGCGCTCTCAAACCGCACACTGATGAAGAAATCGCCCAGACGTTTCTCCACATCAAGGGAGAGCACATCACTCTCCGTGAAAGCGCATGCCGGCACGCCGGGCCAGCCACTCCGCGGCGATCAGCGCTGCAAGCGAGATGAGGATTGCCACCAAGACAAGCCGTCCGGCGGCGGCATCACCGCCGGGCGTCTGGGTGAATGTGTAGATGGCCGCCGAGATCGTCTGCGTCTCTCCCGGAATGTTGGAGACGAACGTGATGGTCGCTCCAAACTCGCCGAGTGCCTTGGCGAAGCAGAGCACCATGCCTGCGATCAGTCCGGGAAACGCGAGTGGCAACGTGACGCTGAGGAATACCCACAAACGGTCGGCACCGAGGGTCGCAGCCGCATCTTCGAGCTTGCGGTCGATCGCCTCGATCGCGAGCCGCAGCGGACGCACCAGCAAAGGAAAGCCCATGACGCCGCAGGCGAGCGCCGCTCCGGTCCAGCGGAACGAGAACACGAGGCCGAAATAGTCGGCGAGGAATGCGCCGATGGGCCCGCGCCGCCCGAACGAGATGAGGAGGAGATAACCGGTGACCACCGGCGGCAGCACGAGCGGCAAGTGGATGAGCCCGTCGAGCAGCGCCTTGCCGTAGAAATGCTTGCGCGCAAGCAGCCATGCGACGGCAAGCCCGAACGGGAGCGCCACTATTGTGGCGACGAGCGCGATCCGAAGCGACAGCCTGACGGCCACCCATTCGTCGGGAGAGAGCTCAATCATTTGAGCAGGAACGTAAAACCGTGCGCTTCGAAAATCGCGCGAGCGGTCGGGGAGCGCAGGAAAGAGAGGTACTGCGCAGCTTGGGGCCACGCTCCGGGCGTGAGCGCAACGGGATAGACGATCGGCGGCGTCGCATCGGAGGGAAAAACGCCGACCACCTTCACGTTCGGCTCTACCTTGGCGTCGGTCGCATAGACGATGCCCAGTGCCGCTTCGCCGCGGGCGACGAGGGTCAGCGCTGCACGCACGTTCTGCGTCATAGCGAATTTCGCGCG
>Ga0209331_1000040_pt1 | contig 38134 bp, 34 predicted proteins | sample JacPinW_OM3H0_M3_FD_187971 | JGI IMG/M metagenome (GOLD analysis project Ga0209331, IMG submission 187971) | Forest soil microbial communities from Algoma, Ontario, Canada - Jack Pine, Ontario site 1_JW_OM3H0_M3 (SPAdes) (version 2) | ecosystem: Environmental > Terrestrial > Soil > Boreal...
ACTTGATCCGGGGATTGACCCGCGCATCCATCGCAAAAGAAGCCGCTCTTTTGTCAAAGCGATGGATTGCCGGGTCAAGCCCGGCAATGACGGAGGAGCGATCGTGAAATGATTCCCCTCATCGAGGCGCGCGGGTTGAGCAAGAGCTTCGGCGCGGTGCGGGCGCTCGATGACGTCTGGGTGAAGTTTGCTCCGGGAAGCTTCCACGCCGTGATCGGCGAAAACGGTGCCGGCAAGAGCACGCTGGCCAAATGCATCGTCGGTTATCATCGCGCGGACGCGGGCGAGATCGTCATCGACGGCACGCCGCATCCCATGGAGCATCCGCAGGAGGCGCATGCTCTCGGAATGGGCCTGGTCTATCAGCATTTCACGCTGGTGCCGCAGATGAGCGTTGCCGAAAATCTTGTGCTTGGGCGAACCGATCTGCCGCCCATTATCGACTGGAAAGCCGAATGTGACCGTATCGACGCGTTCCAACGAACGATGCCGTTTGTCCTTGATCCCGAGACTCCCGCCTTCGCGCTTGCCGCAGGAGAGAAGCAGAAGCTCGAGATCCTCAAGCACCTTTACCTCGGGCGCCGGTTCCTCATCCTCGATGAGCCGACTTCCGTGCTCACCCCAGACGAAGCCGATCTCATACTGGGGTCGCTGCGGCAGATGACGGCGCAGGGCGTGCTCAGCGTCGTTCTGATCACTCACAAGATCCGCGAGGTTCTCTCTTTCGCGGATGTTGTGACCGTCATGCGCGACGGCCGCAAGGTCGGAGAAGGCGCGGGGCTGCAGCGACATGAGCTTGAGCAGATGATGTTCGGTCGCGCAATCAGCGCACCACCGGCGTCACGCAGCGCCAGTGCGCCCGGTCCGGTCTATCTGCAAGTGAATGACCTTTCGGCGCTCGGCGATAGAGGAGCTCCGGCGCTCGCCGGTATTTCGGTCGAGGTGCGTCGCGGCGAAATTTTCGGGATCGCGGGCGTGTCAGGCAATGGACAACGCGAGCTGGTGGAGGTGCTGGCCGGGCAGCGCGTTCCCGAAAGCGGCGAGGTGCGCATCGGCGGGGCGCCTTATCGCTGCACCCGGAGCGAGATGCGCACGCGCGGTGTGCACCTTCTCCCCGAGGAGCCGCTGCGCAACGCCTGTGTGCGCACCATGTCGGTCGCGGACAATCTTGCACTGCGCGTCTTCGATGTTCCGCCGAATGCAGCATGGGGGCTCGTGCGCCGGCACGTGCTCGATCGACATGCAGAGGGTTTGATTCGCAGCTATGGCATCAAGGCCGCGAGCATGGATGCTCCGGTTGAAACCCTTTCCGGTGGCAATGTGCAGCGCCTGGTGCTGGCGCGCGAGTTGTCGGAACGCGTATCGCTTCTTATCGCGCAGAACCCCTGCTTCGGCCTCGATCTTGCGGCAACAAGCGAGATTCGCGCGCAAATCATCGCCGCGCGTAATGCGGGGGCCGCGGTGTTGCTGATCAGCGAGGATCTTGACGAGCTGCTCGATGTTGCCGATCGCATTGCGGTGATGTTTGAAGGCAGTCTGGTGTTTGAAACCTCCCGCGCTCGGGCAGACGCCCACGAGATCGGACGCCATATGATCGAACGGCAAGAGGCTCACGCGCTGTCATGAAACACATTGTCATTCGCCATGGTCGCGTCCTGGACATCGAGACCGGGCGTGCAGACTTCGCCGACGTGCTGATCGAGGGCGGCACCATCAAGACGATCGGCGCGGCCGACATGGCGGCCCCACAGGACGCGGAAGTAATCGACGCCGCCGACCGCCTGCTCATGCCAGGCCTCGTGAACGGTCACACCCACGCTCACGGCGGGCTCGGTAAAGGCCTGGTCGGCGACCGCGTTCCCCTCGAAGTATTTCTGAGCACGAGCATGGCCATGAACGGCCGCCGCAGCGCGGAAGACAAGTATCTCAGTGCGGCCGTCTCTGCGGTTGAGATGGTGCGGCGCGGCTGCACCGCCGCCTATGATCTTGTCGTCGAGTTTCCGCTGCCGTCGGTCGAGGGTATCGAGTCGGTCGCCCAGGCCTATCACGACGTCGGAATGCGTGCGGTGGTCGCGCCGATGATGGCGGACCGCAGCCTGTACCAGGCGTTGCCTGGACTCATGGAAGCCATGCCCGACAGGCTCGTCGACGATCTCCGCCGCATAGTTGGCGAGCCTTATCAGGCGAGCGTCGAGGTTTGCCGCACGATCCTGCGAGGCTGGCGTCACGACCGGGGACGCATTCGCCCGGCGCTGGCCCCTACCATTCCATTGCACTGCTCCGATGAGTTTTGGCTCGCTTGCCGCGATCTCGCCCGCGACCACGACGTCCGGCTGCAGACGCATCTCGGGGAAACAAAAATGCAGGCTGTGCTCGGCCTGAAGAAATACGGCAAGAGCCTCACTGCGCATCTCTCCGAGCTCGGGTTGCTTGGAGAGCGCTTCAGCGCCGCGCATGCGATCTGGATCGATAGGGACGACATCAAAAGGCTTGCCGATGCAGGTTGCGGCGCCATCCACAATCCCGCAAGCAACCTGCGCATCGGCTCAGGTGTTGCGCCAGTGCGCAACATGCTTGCCGCCGGGCTTCGCGTCGGCATCGGCACCGATGCGACGAATACGTCCGATGGCCAAAACATGTTCGAGGTGACCAGGCTTGCGGCGTTCCTCTCCCGCATCGCCGGCCCCGATTACCAGCGCTGGCTGTCGGCCGAGGAGGCGATGCTCATGGCGACGACCGGCAGCGCTGGGATTCTTGGCTTCTCCGACATTGGCCGCCTCGCGACGGGCTACAAGGCCGACATCGTTTTCCTCGATCTGGGTCACATCACTTACGTGCCGCTGCGCGCACCTTTGCTGCAGGTCGCATTTGCGGAAAGCGGGGCAGCGGTGGATAGCGTCATGATCGATGGCGCGTTCGTGCTGCGGGCAGGGCGATTGTTGACCATCGACGAGCCCAAGCTGCGGCGCGAGGCGCAAGCCGCGGCGCAACGCCTCGATGCGGAGAATGCCGCAAGCTTTGCCTTTGCCCGCGGCATTGCGGACTTCGTCGGTGCCTTCTGCATCGGCCAGGCGCACGCGCCATACCACGTGCACCGGCGGCTCGAGGAGAGCGCGTACAACTGATCTTGGAAATGCGTAGGGCGGGTTACGCTGCGCGGTACTGGCTGAGGCCACTACCGCTTCGCTAATCCGCCTACAACTATCGGCTCGCGGCCACTTGTGGGATCAACGCATGCTGGACCAGGGATCCGCAACCTTCTGATCGGGGATTCTTCGCAGAGCGTCTTTGTAAGCTTTCTCAGCGGCCGCGTTCTTCTTCTTTTGGTCGTCAGGCTGTTGGCTGCCTTCGGCGCGCTTGGATCCCTTTCCACGAAACTGGGCATCCGCCGGTGCAGTCAATAGTGCCATGGCCGCAAGCGCGATGAGCAATTTTCGCATCGGAATTGCCTTGAATAGACGGTCGCGCCCCGCAGCTTCGTATCGCTTGTTGCGGGCAAAATTTTGACAGGTGCTGCGTCGAAGAGCGGTGAAGGGTGCCGTGCGGCAGGCGCTATCTCGGCCTAACAGAGTGGGTGTGAGCGGCTGGAGCAATTCTAATTGCGCCCCCAGCTCCGTTACGCCACAAGACGCAGCCAGACTGAGATTGGAGTCGTTAATGGAAGCGAAACGAATTGTGGCGCCGCAGGTCGCAATTATGATTGCGGCCGCCATTTTTCTATGTGCTGGGGCCATTGCTCAGGAGAGGGCGCCGGCGCCTGAGCTTCCCCGGCCCTCGGTCGACGTTCCGGGAATCACGCCGCAGATGCTCTCGCGGACAACGGTACCGGGTGCGCCGGGAAAGCTGGCCATCGCCAACCGCGTCACCTATGAGCCGGGAGCGCGGCGTCGCAAGCACTACCACACGAGCCAAGTGTTTTTCTATATCCTGGAAGGGACCATGGCCGTGCAGGACGATGGAAAGGAGCCGGTCAGTCTGAAGCCCGGCGACTTCCTGCTCATCAAACCGGGAACCGTGCACGCGCATTGGAACGCGAGCACGACGGAAAAATTGGTGTTCACCGAATTCGTCCTCGTGGATGAGGGGCAGCGCAGCACCGTCTTTGTTGAGCAGTAGCCTGCTTATGCATCAGGTCCTCCAGACTATCCTCCCCAGGAAATCTTCGCCCGGCTCCCATCGAGCGCAAGGGGAGGGAAACACACGGACTTCGTCGCTCAAGTCCGCAATGCCGAGGAGTTCCGCATCGCCTATTTCAGGCGATCCCGAATCTTGGCCAGTCCGGCCCGCGCGCAGTTATCATCGAGCTTGGCGCCAGGTGCGCCGCTTGCGCCGATGGCCCCGATCGTTTCGTCGCCGAGCTTGATGACAATACCGCCGCCAAAGAACATGACGTGGGGCAGCTTGGAAAGCGGAGCGATTGAGTCCTCCCCCTTGGCCCGTTCAGCAAGAGCCATGGTATCGTTCTTGAATGAGACGCTGGTGTACGCCTTATCGTGGGCGCTATCGAGCGTGTGTATGCCCGCCCCATCTCCGCGCATCGCAACAATGGTCGCGCCGTCGGCATCGAGCACAACCGCCGTTTCCCTGTAGCCTTGGCCCGCGCATACCGAAACCGTCTCGCTGGCCGCCTCCATCGCGAGCGCTGCCGGGATGCGATGCGTCAGCAAGGTATCGGCGCTGGACGGAGATGCTCCGATAATCACGCCTGCGACTGCAATGGCAGCTTTGCACAAAAGCGTCATGTTCCTTCTCCTTGTGACTCCGATCTCGCCATCTCTAACACCACTTGGCTGACAATTCGATGGCAGGGGAGCGCGATACGCGGGCCATGGTACCCAAGGATTCCTCATCCAAAGGCCAGGGACGGCGCAATGCGGCGATACCAGAATTGCCCGCATAAGCGCTTGCTCCATCGACTGAAAGAATCGCCTGACGAAGTGATGTCATTTCGCTATGGTGCATGCTCGTTTCATCGTTGGCGATGTTCCAGTTAGCCCTGACATCAGGGGATGCGTTCATGATCTTTATGCGAATCGGTTATGCCCTTGCGGCTGCGGGCGCACTTATCACGGCAGCGGCGGCACAGAGCCAGAGCCAGCGCTCGCCTTGGCCACCCGGCGACGAGCTCGGGATGGCCAACACGCTTGGACCCTCGACTTGGCAGCGCTGCGCAACCCATCTCGCCGATCCCAAGGCGAAGTCGTACGAGCTCTCATACCTGCGCTCGAACACCATGCCGCAATCGCCGTTCGGTGTACCGCTGCGGGAAAGATACAGGCTGACCGTTGGCATTGGCGGTACGCGGCACGCCTTCAACGGTGAGGAGACCGTGAGTGGCGAGCCCGGAGCGCAGGGCACCCAGATGGATGCAATCGGCCATTTCGCCGTGCTGCCCCAGGCGTGGGACGGAAAAAGCGAGTTCCCGTCCGACACCGCACAATATTACGGCGGTTACAAACAAGCCGATGTGAAGCCGAGTCCGGATTCTCCCCTGCAAAAGCTCGGTATCGAAAAGGTGCCGCCGATCATCACCAGCGCGGTGCTGCTCGATGCCAAGACCTATCTTGGCCACGGCAGCCCGATGCAACCCGGCCAAGCCGTCACCGCGGCGGATGTGGAGGCAATGCTGAAAGCGCAGGGACTGGAGAAGCGAGGGCTAATGCCGGGCGATGTGCTCTATATCTACACCGGCTGGGGCGACAACTGGAAAGACCCCGATACCGAAAAATTCTATTACACCAAGGGTCCGGGTCTCGCCTATGATGCAGCGCGCTACATCGCAGACAAGCTCGTCGTGCTGCTCGCGCTCGACAATCCGTTCACCGATCCAGTCGCTGAAGGTTTCCTGCAGGGTAAAGCCCCGCCCCCGGCAGGTGCGCCGGAAGGCCTTCCGTTTGCCATCCACCACACCAACCTCGCGGAATCTGGTATCTATCAGATCCAGAACGCCAATCTCGGAGCGCTCGCCCAGGACAAGGTATGGGTGTCGTGCACCATGATCCTGCCCCTGCGCGCCCAGGGCAATGCCGGCTCGCCGGTGAGGCCGGTAGCAATCGGGGTGCCTGCGCAGTAGCCGTGCGATACGATATATTCGCCGGCCCTGACGCGCCGTCCTAACCCAACCGGGGAGAGTTCATGCACCTGTACCGCTTCCTTGCCGTCATCGCATCTTTGCTGGTCTGCGCTGCTCCGGCTGTTGGTGCCGAAGTTACCCTGCGCGCCGTGTCGGCATTCGCCGAGAAGACCACCTATTCCCGCCCGTTCGAGCTTTTCATTGAGCGTGTCAACGAAGCCGGCAGGGGCGTGGTGCAGATCAACTACATCGGGGGACCCAAGGCCATGCCCCCCTTCGAAGTTGGTAATGCGCTCAAGAGCGGAGTTATCGATGTCGCCAACGCGACGGGTGCGTTCTACACCAATGTGATGCCGGAAGCAGATGCGTGGAAGCTCACCCAGCTGCCGATGTCCGAGCTGCGCCAAAACGGCGGCTACGATTACATGGCCAAACTCTATGCAGAGAAGATGAATGCCATATTCCTCGCCCGGCACAGCGACAATAATCCGTTCCATCTGTATCTGAACAAGCCGATCGAAAAAGCTGATCTGACCGGGCTGAAGCTGCGTATTACTCCGGTCTATCGTGATTTCTTCCAGGCCTTGGGCGCCACAGTGGTGCAAACCGCGCCAGGTGAAGTCTATACCGCGCTGGAGCGCGGCGTGGTGGACGGTTACGGCTGGCCGATCACGGGCATCTTCGACCTCGGCTGGCAGGAGAAGACGAAGTACCGGGTCGACCCCGGATTCTATTCTGCCGAAGTGTCGATCCTGGTGAACAAGAGCAAGTGGGACAGCCTGACCGACGAGCAGCGCGAGATCCTGCGCAAAGCAGGAGCGCGGGCGGAGGATGAGGCAGCCGCCTACTTCGCCCAGGAGAATAAGAAAGACATCGAACGGCAAGCGGCTGCCGGCATTCAGGTGATCAAGCTCGATGGCGCCGTTGCGAAAAACTATCTCGACAAAGCATATGAGGCGGGCTGGGCCGGAATCGTCCGCCAGAGTCCCGAGCACGGACCGAAGCTCAAGCAGCTCTTCTCCAAGTGAATGGTGAAGCTGTCTCGCTGGTATGGGCGACTCCTCGAAGCGATGCTTCTGGTCGCGTGCCTCCTTCTGCTTGCCATGACTCTGCTCATCGGGATCGACGTTCTGCTGCGCAACCTCGGCGCCGGAGGCATCGCGCCCAGCAATGAGCTGTCAGAAGACGCACTCTATCTGGTTACTCTCATTGCTGCTCCCGGCGTGCTGCGGCAAGGCCAGCACATCCGGGTTGACATCGTGCTGCGCCTCCTGCCGGAGCAGGTCGGCTGGGCGCTCGAATGGCTTTGCGACGCCGTCGGGTTGACGTGCTGCCTGTGTTTTGTCTGGTACGGCACGCGGGTGACGCTTGAGAGCCTCGCCAGCGGTTCGCTGTCGATCAAAACGCTCATCATACCGGAATGGTGGCTGCTCCTTCCGATGCCGGCCGCATTTGCGCTGCTCGCGCTTGAATTCTTGTTCCGCATGCACCGGCTAGCCTTGGCCGAGCGGCGGCCACGGGATGATGCCGTGTCCGCGGCATAGAGCCCGGCGACGGCGCCGATGTCCTGGCAGACCGCCTCTCTGCTGCTCCTCGGTGGCTCGACCGCGCTGCTGTTCATGGGCCTGCCGGTCGCTTTTTCTTTCATCGCCATAAACATCATAGGCGCGGCCATCTTCTTGGGCGGCGCCGTCGGGCTCGATCAAATGGTGCGCAACAGCGCTGCCGCGGTCATGAATTTTTCGCTCACCCCGATTCCGCTGTTCGTGCTCATGGGGGAGGTGCTCTTCCACACCGGCCTTGCCTTGAAGGTGATCGACGGGATCGAACGCCTGGTGCGCCAGGTCCCGGGACGGCTCGCCGTCATTGCGGTGGTCGTGGGTACGGTCTTTTCCGCGATCTCCGGCTCAACCATTGCCACCACTGCCATGCTTGGCTCGTTGATGCTGCCGGTGATGCTCGCGCGCGGCTACAACCCGGTCCTGGCCGCCGGACCTCTCATGGCAATCGGCGCGGTTGACATGTTGATCCCGCCATCGGCGCTGACCGTGCTGCTCGGGAGCTTGTCCGGCATCTCGATCTCCAAGCTGCTGATCGGCGGCGTCGTACCAGGGTTGATCCTTGCCGCCGCGTTCGTCGGTTACATCGTGATGCGGGTCAAGCTCAACCCCGAGCTTGCGCCGGTGACCCCGATCGATGAGCGCCACGGATGGGCAAAATACGAGCTGCTGGTGTTTTATGTGCTGCCGCTGGTCGCGATCTTCGTCGTCGTGATCGGTGCAATGTCGGGTGGCTTCGCAACGCCAACCGAATCGGCTGCTCTGGGTGCGCTCGCCACCATGGCTCTCGCCGCGCTCTATGGAGTGCTGAGCACGGGCGTGTTGCTCAAAGCGCTGCGGGGAACCGTGACGATCTCGGCGATGATCCTGTTCATCATCCTTGGCGCCACGACGTTCTCGCAGATCCTGAGCTTTTCCGGCGCCACGGAAGGGATCGTCTCGACGATCCTGGGACGCGGCCTCGCGCCCATGACCATCCTGGCGGGCATGATGCTGCTGTTGATTTTCCTCGGCATCTTCGTCGATCAGGTGAGCATGATGCTGATCACGCTTCCAGTGTTCATGCCGATCGTCCAGCGCATCGGCATCGACCTGATCTGGTTCGGCGTGCTTTATCTGATCTGCATGCAATTGGGTCTTCTGCTGCCCCCGCATGGTCTGCTGCTGATGACCATGAAGGGAGTTTCACCCCCGGCGGTCACCATGACTCACATTTTCCGCGCGGTCGTGCCGTACGTCGCCATGAGCCTGGTGCTGCTCGTCGTGATCGTCCTGTTTCCCGCGATCGCGACGTGGTTGCCCACGCTGCTCGGCTGAGTCACGCTCAGCGGCCGTCAGAATCGGGTAGGTGTCTGCGAAACCAGCCCAATTTTTTGTTTATGTGCTGTCACCATGTTCAAGACTTCGACACAATTGAGAGCGCAGAACCAAAGCGAGGATTGGAACGGAGAGAACCGGTAATGCTTCCGCAGCGAGTGGTAACGACCTTGCAAGTCGTGGGCGCGGCCCTCGGGATTCCGGCAGCTGCCGCCGGGAGCTACTCCGCCTACCAGAACTACTTTTCGTCCGAGGCGACCTGTCAAAGGTTGAGAACCAACATCCTCGCCACGATGGAACGCAGGATCGCCGCCGACGCCAAGCGGGCGCTGCTCCGGAAAGACATCGCTGAGTTCGACAAGACTTGTGGCGACGGCGACCCGGATGCGCGCACCGTTTTCCAGGCGGCACTGCAGCAAATGGAACCTGCCGCGATCAGCCCCGCGGTTCGCACCGACGCTGGCGGGGTAGCGACGCAGGCGGCTGTGCCGCCGCAACACCAGCAGCCGGTCGGGATATTCGGTACGCCTGGGTACGCCGAGCGCGGCTGGGTAGCGCTCAGCCGCCGGCAGGCAAAGTCCTGGGTTATCAATTTCAGCGGCTACGAAATTTCCGAAACGTCGTTGCCGCCTGCCGGCACGGTATTAACCGCGCAACACAGAATGCCGGTCTGGTCGGAAGTGCAGGCAGGAGCAAATGACCCTGCGAAACTGCACAGCACACTGTTAGCGGGGGCGTGCGTGCGCGTGCTGGTAACGCGTCCGGGCGCCGGTCGGTTGTGGGCGCAGGTTGTTCCTTCCTCATGCTTCTGACGGCAGGCCAACGGACTGAGCATTCGCCGACTGGCGGGAATTCCGAATGATGAGACGGCGGGAGTTTATCGCAGGGCTCGGCGGCGCTGCGGCAGTTTGGCCGCTCGCCGCGCGCGCACAGGCGGCGATGCCGGTGATCGGCGCTCTCAACAGTGCGGCGGCCGCGCCGATTGCTCCGCTACTCGCCGCTTTCCGGCTCGGTCTGGGTGAAGCGGGCTATGTGGAAGGCCAAAACCTCGCGATCGAATACCGATTGGCAGAGGGCCAATATGATCGACTTCCGAGCCTGGCGGCTGATCTGGTTCGACGTCGTGTGGCGGTGATCGCCACCGGTGGGGGCACGGTGTCGGCACTCGCGGTCAAGAACGCAACGTCGACGATTCCGGTCGTCTTCGTCTGCGACGATGACCCTGTCAAAGTCGGCTTGGTGACAAGCATCAGCCGGCCGGGCGGCAACGTAACGGGCATCCATCAGCTGACGACCGGCCTGGAGGCCAAGCGCCTGGGGCTGCTGCACGAGCTGGCGCCGAATGTGACGACCATGGCTGTGCTCGTGAACCCGGACTATCCGGATGCGGGGATTCAGATAAAAGAGGTGGAAGAGGCGGCGCGCACCCTCGGGCTGCAGCTCCACATCCTGAAAGCGCGCATCGAAGCTGACTTCGACGCGGCATTCGCAACCATCGTGCAACAGCAGGCGGGCGCGCTGCTCGTCGCCTCCGATCCTTTCCTGTTCAGCCGGCGCGAGCAGCTGGTCGCGTTGGCGGCGCGCCATGCGGTGCCGGCAATCTATCAATTTCGCCAGAACGCAGCCGTGGGCGGGCTGATGAGCTATGGAACCCGAATTACCGATTCGTATCATCAGGTCGGGGTCTACACCGGCAAAATCCTCAAGGGTGCTAAGCCGGCCGACCTCCCGGTCGTGGTGTCCACCCGGTTCGAGTTCGTGATCAATTTGAAGACCGCCAAGGCGCTCGGGATCAAATTTTCCGACAATTTATTGTCGCTCGCCGACGAGGTGATGGAGTGACCAAGATGGTTTGCCGATATCTCTTTCGAGTCATTTGCGTTGCATCGACACCCTCGACGAGCTCGCGGCGTGTCCGCTGTACCTCCGATCGCTCCCGAATCCCAAGACCGAATTTTGCCTGAAGGCGGCGGCCGTTCACCTCACAAAACGAAATTGCGCAACTCGCGACTGCGATGTCATCGGTCGCGCATTTCCGCTGCGCTCCTTGTCCACAAAAACGGTCATTAGCCACTCCTGCCCCATCACCTCGTCGGTCCGCTCGTGCAGCTGCAGAAGGAACGTAAGACCCAGAGCCTTCAACTAGACGACCTGAAAGTCCATGTTCTTCAGATTGAATTTGACGCCGAAGAAGCCGTTCGGTTGCCAACCGGCATAGGCGAGGAACCGCGCGCTTACATACGAGACGAACGGCAGCCGCAAGCAGCCGAGCCTGATGATCGACCACTTGAGCCCGGTGCGCGGCGGGTCGAGATCGTCGTAGGTCGTCCACATCGCCGGCGCGGGACCACGGACGGTAAAATTGCGGTCGCACACGCCAAAGACGTAGTTGCCGGCGTTCTGGAATGGATTGCGAATATACCACGATGGCAATCGCAGCCAGAAATTCTGACCGTGATGATACCAATCGGGCGGCGTTGACTCGTATTCGTTGAGGAACCACCAAACCAGGTTCAATTTCTTATAGGGCGGAAACTTCTGACGGCCTTCGATGAGCACCTCTTCGATGTCGTTCTCGATGGTCAAGGTTTTATAGGTCTCAGTCAGGCTGGGCAGTGGAGTTTTCGGCTGGAAGATGCACGCCACCACACACAAAACGAGGTACGCGCAAAGCACGATAGCGAGGAATTCCAACATTGGGGCTCCTTCTAGGTCGAGGCTTCGATAACAGCAAAGGCGCGGACCGGGCTTCCATCCCCTCCGCGGATATGCAGCGGCATGCCATAGAACGCAAAGCTCTCGGGGAGCTCGTTGAGGTTTGCCAAATTTTCGAATGAAATTATTCCCGCCGCAAGCAGGTCCTTCTCGATGCGTGCATCAAGATACCAGCCATTTCTGATTGCGGGTATTATCGCGAACCGCCCTTGTTGGTCACACGCCAGAGCGTTCCCGCGCCATCGTCGGTGACCAGCAACGATCCATCCCCCGCCACGGCTACCCCAACAGGCCGTCCCCACACGCGGCCATCGGGGAGCACGAACCCAGTCATGAAATCCTCGTATTCACCTGTGGGCTTACCGGAGCGATCGAACAGTACGCGGACCACCTTGTAACCGGTTCGCAGTGCGCGATTCCACGAGCCGTGCATGGTGACGAAGGCGCTGCCCTTGTATTCGGGCGGAAAGGCACTGCCCTCGTAAAACAAGATCTGAAGCGGCGCGGAGTGGGCCTGAAAGAGCACGTCAGGCACGGTCACTTTGTCTTTGATGTCCTCCCGCTCGCCCTTGTGCCGGGGGTCCTGATGTCCGCCGATATAGTACCAAGGCCAGCCGTAGAATGCCCCGTCCTTCACCGACGTCGCGTAATCGAATGGGGTGTTGTCACCGAGATCGTCGCGCTCGTTGACGGCGCACCAGGGTTGGCCGCTTATCGGTTGAATGGCGAGGCCGGAGCAATTGCGCAGCCCGGTTGCCGTCGTTTTTTCGTTTCGCCCGTCGGGATCATAGGAGAGAAGATCGGCCCGGCCCTGTTCCGGTCCCCAGGCCGCACCGAGCGCATGCTGACCGATCCAGTCGCGGGACGGCGGATTTGACGGCATGTCCTCCGCGTCATTTGAGCCGGAGCCGACCGTCAGCAGCAAGCGACTGCCATCCGGAGTGAAGCGGATGTCGCGCGTGTAATGGTGCGTCGAGGGGATACCGCTGATGATCGGCTCGGGGGAGCCACCCGCTTTCACGTCGCCGCTCTTGTAAGGGAAGCGGACGACGCTGTTGCTGTTGGCCACATATATCCATTCGGGGTTCGGCCCGAGCGGATAGAACGCGATCCCGAACGGCTGATGCAGCCCGCCTGCGAAGATTTGGTTCAGGGCGAGCTTGCCGCTATCCGGTGACAAGCGCAGCACGCGCACCCTGTTCGCCCTGCTTTCGCCGATGAAGACATCGCCGTTTGGCGCAACATTGATTGCGCGCGGGCTATTGAGACCGGATGCGACCAGCGCAACCGAGAATTCCTCCGGGACCTTGGGTACCGCACCTTCAGGCCTGGTCGCACCTTGTGCGCTTGCTGTTGTGGACCGGGTCACCGGTGGAACGTCCTGCGGCTGGATCAGCCGCCGCAATCCGGGCCGATCCTGGTCGAAGCCTCCAAATGCTGCGCTGCCTTTGAGTACGGGAGCAGTGGTCTGATCGCCGGGCGCGGCTGCGATACCGATGCAAAATGCAACAATGAGAAGTCCCCCTGTGCTCGCAAATGACTTCAACATGATCTTTGTTCCTCAGGTTACCGCGAACCCCGGAAAAGCTCGAGCGGTTCCGAAGTCTGCAAGGTGACGCTGCGGATGCAATCAGCCCTGACCTGTGATTTGGTCCGTCGTGCGACGACAACTGCAGGCAGCAGGCGGAGAACGCCTCGGGGCCTGCCGTAGTCACTGCAGCCCCGTGTGTCGCTGCGCTTGCGCCTTCCACAGCTACCGCTTCGCGCCATCCCATCCATGCGTTGAGATATCGAAGACGATGCCGTTCGGATCCCGGAATTTGTGCTCGGCATTCGTTGGAGGAGTTCCGCTCGGACCGGGGTGATACCTGCCGCCATTCGCCTCGATCTCCTGGCGTGTCCCCTCAAGATCATCCACCCATACGCCGAAGTGATGTATCCCGACAAAATCTTTGCCGCGTTCATCGCCGGCGTCGTCCTGGTTGCGAAATTGGAGGAATGTGAGGTTGACCACACCGTCGGTCAACCTGGTTGCGACGACCGACTCGGAAACGCGCTTGAACCCAAAAGTCTCCTCATAGAACTTTGCAGTTTTCTCCTTGTCGGGAACGGAAATGGCGATATGCCGGAGTTGACCTTTGGCCATCTTCTCATTCTCCTTGCGGCTGCGACATGCAAAAGCAACGCGAGAATCTTATGGGAAACGACGAGATGACCGCAAGCCATGTGGTCCGGAGGCCGGATGAGCCAAGCGATGATGTTCTTTTCACTTTCTTTGGGGCTGGCCTTTGCCCCGCCGCCAGCTTGGGCGCTTCCCAATCCCGCCGCGGTGTTTTGCGTCAAGAGCGGCGGCAAGAGCGAGATGCGTAAAGGACCCCGCGGCGTGTACGGGGTCTGTCGGTTGCCCAATGGCCGCGTGGTCGACGAGTGGACCTATTTTCACGAAATGAAAGGGAAAGCGGGTGCCGCGCAGTAGGACCGGCCGGCGTGCAGAGAGCTGATGCAGCTGGCCGCCGAAGGCTCCCGCGAACCACGCCCTCTCGGGCGTTATTCGATTCTCAGCTTCAACATCTCGATCGTCTTCGCCCATCGCGCTCGCTCCTCGCGCGTGAATGCCGCGAACTCATCCGAGCGCAGCGAACGAATTTCGATCCCAACCTGTTTCATGCGGGTAATGAAGCCCGGGCTCGTAAGCAGCTCGCTGAACTCTGCTCGCAAGCGGGCGATGACTTCGAGAGGTGTTTTCGCTGGAACGTAGAGAGCGGTCCAGGCCGAAGCGACAAGATCGGGGTACCCGAGTTGCGGCATAAGGGGCAGCCCCGGGAGGACCTCGGACGGCTCCGGAGAAGCGAGTGCGAGTGCGCGCAGGCTGCCCGAGCGGATGTGGCTGATCACGTCGGGCACGATCGGAAACATCACCTGAATTTGTCCCCCAACCAGGTCGTTCAAGGCGGGGCCCTGGCCGCGATAAGGGACGTGTGCGATCTCGATCCCGGTGCTGGTCTTGAACAGCTCGCCGAAGAGGTGAGTGGAGGACCCGATGCCGGATGAGCCGTAGCTCAGCTTGCCCGAATTGACACGGGCATAAGCAACGAACGTGTCCAGCGAATGCACTGGCAGCGAGGGATTGACCACCAGAACGTGCGGCGCCTGCCACATCATCCCGATCGTCGCGAAATCGGCCGCCGGGTCGTAAGGGAGCGTGCGGTAGAGGCTCCGGTTGATGGTCTGAGTGCCGTTGGTGCCAATGAAGAGCGTGTATCCATCGGGGTCCGCGCGTGCGGCCTCCGCGGCGGCCAGGTTGCCACCGGCGCCGACTTTGTTCTCCACCACCACGGATTGCCCAAGCTCCGCCTTGAGGGTGCTCGGCCAAAAGGCGCGCCGAGAGGTCGGCGCTGCCTCCGGCGGGAAACGGCACCACGATGCGAATGGTCCGGCTTGGCCAGCTCTGCGCCAGCGCCCGAGTCAAATGCGCACTTCCCGTCGCGGCGAGCAGGATCAGGATCTGGCGACGTCGATCGATCCACATGCCGGCTCCTTGCCGATTACAGTGTGACATGGAGGGGGCGTGTTGTTGTTTCTCTGAGATCTCACTCACTCAACGTCATTCCGGGGCGCCGCAAAGCGGCGAGCCCGGAATCCAGTAATCCCTGTCGGTGATTACTGGATTCTGGGCTCCCTCGCTACGCTCGGGCCCCGGAATGACGAAATCAATCAGCAGAGTCCAAGATTGGTACTCGCGACCTCGTCCGCCGCGACCTGGTCCTCAACGCTGCATGTTCATCATCTGATCCATCGGCACCATTCTCTCGTTCAGATGGTCCATGATCCAGATTGAACCGCCGATCACCAGCGCGACGATCAGCACGCCGAAAGCGAGCGCCAGCACGTTGTTGGTATTGTCCGGAGCCGTCGTGATATGCAGAAAGAAAACCAGGTGCACGCCGATCTGTGCGACCGCGAGGGTCACGAGCGCCACCGGAATTCCCGGCCCCCAGATCAGGGTCGTGTTCACAGCATAGAAGGAAGCAACCGTGAGCAGGACCGCGAGCGCAAGGCCGATGACATAGCCTTGGATGCCCTGGCGAACACCGTGATCGGCCGCGTCCAGGAAGCCCGGGCCGACATCATCTGCGCTTCGTTCGTCCGTCATGTCGGTCATCGGCCCAGTCCTATCAGATAGACGATCGTGAACAGTGCAACCCAGATGATGTCGAGCGTGTGCCAGAACAGATTGAAGCAGATCAACCTGCGCAGGATGTTGAGACGGAAGCCCTTGACGAAGACTTGCGCCATCATCGTGCCCAGCCATAGCAGGCCAGCGGTGACATGCAGCCCATGGCAGCCAACGACAGCGAAGAACGATGACAGGAAAGCGCTGCGTTGCGGCGGTGCGCCTGCGGACACCATGGTGGCGAAATCCCGGCCCTCGAGCAGCAGGAAGACCAGACCGAGAATGCCCGTGATGAGGAGCGAGAGCTGGGTCCACAGCTGGCTGCGCGCCTCGGTTGCCACTGCCGACATGCCGCAGGTGAAGCTCGAGAGGAGCAGAACAGCGGTTTGGATCGCGATGCTCGTCGGGTTGAAGAGCTCGCGTCCATGGGGACCGTCGGCTGTCGCCGTCTGCAGCACGGCGTGTGCTGCGAAGAAGGCGGAAAACATGACGATGTCGCTGAGCAGAAATATCCAGAAGCCATAACCTACTATGACGCGCTTGGAGGCCGGGCCCCCTTCGCCATGACCCCTGGCAAGGTTGCGCCCAGCATCATGGTCGTGGCCTACCCTGTACGGGTCCGTGTGCCGCCCGGGCGTCAGAGTAAAGGTATCGGTGGCGCTCATGCAGTTGCGCCCGCTGCCGTTGCGCCCACGCGGGCGTGCTGGGCCAGCCACTCCTCCCGCGCTCGCCGGCGCTCGCGATCGAGGCGCGCGACCTCCTCCGCAGGCACGACGTACTCCTCCACATCGCGCCACGCGAACCACACAAACACCGCGTACGCAGCGACGAGGCCGAGCGCCATCATCCACCAGATGTGCCAGATCAGCGCGAACCCGGTGATGGTGCAGAAGAAAGCGGTGATGAATCCGGTCGGACTGTTCCTTGGAAGCTCGATGGGCTCGTACTGCGGTTCTGCCGACAACTGCTGCGTCTCGATCGCGCGCCGCTTGATCCCCCAGTACGGCTCCTCGCCGTATACCTGCGGGAGTACGGCGAAGTTGAACGCGGGCGGCGGCGAGGCCGTTGCCCATTCGAGCGAGCGGCCGTCCCACGGATCGCCGGTCTCATCGCGCAATTGATCGCGGCGCCGGATGCTGACCGCGAGCTGCGCCACCTGACAGGCAGCCGCACAGATCATGACCACGATCCCGAGCCCGGCGATGAGAACCCAGGGCCGCCATGCCGCGACCTCGTAATGCTGCAGGCGGCGGGTCATGCCCAAGAGCCCTGCAACGTAGAGCGGCACGAACGTGACGTAGAACCCGATAAGCGAAAGCCAGAACGCCGCCTTGCCCCAACCTTCGTGCAGCCGGAAGCCGAATGCCTTGGGGAACCAGTAGGTGAGGCCGGCAAAGCCGGCGAAGATCACGCCGCCGATGATGACGTTGTGAAAATGCGCTACCAGAAAAAGGCTGTTGTGCAGCTGGAAATCGGCGGGCGGCACTGCCAGGAGCACGCCGGTCATGCCGCCGATCACGAACGTCACCATGAATCCGACGGACCACAGCATCGGCGTCGCGAAGCGGATACGGCCGCCATACATCGTGAACATCCAGTTATAGACCTTCACGCCGGTACCCACGGCGATGATGCTGGTGGAGATGCCGAAGAAGGCATTGACGTCGGCACCCGCGCCCATGGTGAAGAAGTGATGCAGCCACACCATGAACGAAACGAGACAGATGAACAGGGTGGCGGCCACCATGGAGCGATAGCCGAACAAAGGCTTGCCGGAAAACGTGGAGATCACCTCGGAGAAGATGCCGAACGCGGGCAGGACGAGGATGTAGACTTCCGGATGCCCCCACGCCCAGATCAGGTTGATGAACATCATCATGTTGCCCCCGGCCTCGTTCGTGAAGAAATGGAAGCCGGCATAGCGGTCAAGGGTCAGCATCGCCAAAGTGGCGGTGAGGATGGGGAATGCCGCCACGATCAAGAGATTGGCCGCGAGCGCGGTCCAGCAAAACATCGTCATCCGCATGTAGCTCATCCCGGGCGCACGTATCTTGAGGATGGTGGTGACGAAGTTGATGCCGGTCATCAGCGTGCCTATGCCGGAGATCAGCAACGCCCACACGTAATAATCGACGCCCACGCCGGGAGAGTAGTTGAGCTCGGAGAGGGGCGGGTAAACGAGCCAGCCTGTGCGCGCAAACTCGCCGACGACAAGCGAGATGTTGACCAGCAGCGCACCGGTGGCGGTGAGCCAGAAGCTCGTCGCGTTCAAGGTCGGGAACGCCACATCGCGCACCCCAAGCTGCAACGGCACCGCAAAGTTCATGAGCCCGATCATCAACGGCATGGCGGCGAAGAAAATCATGATCGTGCCATGTGCCGAGAAGATCTGGTCGTAGTGCTCGGGCGGAAGGTAACCGGGCGCATGGAAGGCCAGCGCCTGCTGCGACCGCATCATGATGGCGTCGACGAATCCGCGCAGCAGCATGACGAGTGCAAGCAGCACGTACATCACGCCGATCCGCTTGTGGTCCACGCTGGTGATCCACTCGCGCCAGAGGTAGGGCAGATGGCCCGCGATGATGATCCAGGCCACCACCGCGAAAACCATGAGCACCACCGCCGAGCCCGCAATGAGCGGGATCGGCTGATCCCAGGGGATCGCCTGCCAGGTGAGCTTGCCAAGCATTACTGACCCCCTCTGGGGTGAACGCCCGCACCGCCGCGTCCGGCGCTGGGGCCCGGACCGGGCAGGATCTGCTGCGTCACGACCGCGTCAAACAGGTTTGGCTCGACCGCCCGATAGGTGAAGGGAGCCACATTGCGGCCTTGCCGCGAGAGCGCGCTGTAGCCTGCCCGGTCCAGCGCAGGACCCGCCTGTCGCGCGGTGCTCACCCATTGTGCAAATGTGTCCTGTGGTACGGCACGCAGGACGAAATGCATGTCGGAAAATCCATCGCCGCTGTACTGGGCGGATTGGCCGTAGAACTCACCCGGCTGATCGGCCTGGAGGTGGAGCTGTGTGACCATTCCATTCATGGTGGCGATCATGCTGCCGAGCTGCGGCACGAAGAACATGTTCATGACGCTTGCCGAGGTGAGGGAGAAGTGCACCGGCGTTCCGGCCGGCACGACCAGCGCGTTCACGCTTGCAACGCCGTGATCAGGGTAGATGAACAGCCATTTCCAATCGAGCGAGACGACCTGGACCTCGGTGGGTTTGCTCTGCGCGGCAATGGGCCTGAAAGGATCGAGCTGGTGCGAACCGATCCAGATGACGCCGCCGAGAAAGAGGATGACCAGGAGAGGAATAGCCCAGACGATGATCTCGATTCGCCCGGAATATACGAACTCCGGCAGGTAGCTCGCCCTGGTGTTCGAGGCGCGAAACCACCAGGCGAAGACCAGTGTTCCGACGAGCGTGGGCACCACGATCGCCAGCATGATGGCCAACGCATTGAGCAGGATCTTTGCGTTCGCCGCACCAATCGGGCCTTGCGCATCCAGTACGCTGCCGGAGCAACCCGCGAGTGGGAGACAAAAGGCGGCGAGGGGAGCAGCCGCGGCGAGGCGCAATGCCAAGTGCCTCGAGGCGAGCAACCAAGTTGGAAACCATCTCAGGTCCATGCGTCGCTACGCCGGTAACGGGAGACGTGGCTGTCGGCACGAGCCGCCGCCCCCAAGCTGCCACACATATCCCTCCACCGCCAGCCCCGAAATGCGCTCCAAACCTTCGCCGACACGGTCGCAGCGCGCGCTGCCGCAACCATGAGTCGATTGGCCGACTTATCGGCTGAACAAGCTCACTCAGTTAGGGGTTGCAGAGGGCCGCCGGAACCGGCAAGAGCCGAGTTCGTTCCCCGCTGGCATTCGGCTGGAGCATGACGGACCGTTACGATCTCATCATTATCGGCAGCGGCGCGGGAGGGGGCACGCTGGCTCACCGGCTCGCCCCGACGGGCAAGCGCATCCTGCTGCTGGAGCGCGGGGATTATCTGCCGCGGGAGCGGGAGAATTGGGATCCGACCGCGGTATTCGTTCAGTCGAAATACAAAGCGAAGGAGACCTGGTACGGCAGCGACGGACGCGCCTTCCATCCCGGGATTCATTATTACGTCGGCGGCAACACCAAGATGTACGGGGCGGCGCTGTTCCGGCTGCGCAGGCAAGATTTCGGCGAGATCAGGCATCACGGCGGGATCTCGCCCGCCTGGCCGCTCGGATACGACGATTTCGAGCCATACTATGCCCAGGCCGAGCATCTCTACTGCGTGCATGGCCAGCACGGGGTCGACCCTACCGACCCTCCTTCGAGCAAGCCTTATCCCTATCCGCCGGTCAGCCACGAACCACGCATCCAGGAGCTGCATGACGCGTTCGTGCGCGAGGGTCTTCACCCCTTTCCATTGCCGTTGGGCATTCTGCTGACGGAAGAGAACGGGAAACCGCTGCATTCGAGCGCCTGCGTTCGTTGCGACGCGTTCGACGGCTTTCCCTGCCTGGTGAACGGCAAGGCGGATGCGCAGATCATCTGTGTCGATCCAGCGCTCCGTAATCCCAACCTTACGTTGCTGACGAACGCTTACGTGGAGCGCCTGGAGACGAGCCCCTCCGGCCGCGAGGTCGCCAAGGTCCATGTCGATCGAAACGGGACCAAGGAACAGTACAGCGGCGATATCGTCGTGGTGTCATGCGGGGCCATCAACTCCGCGCTCCTGCTGCTGCGGTCCGCCAACGACCGGCATCCCAACGGCCTGGCCAACGGATCCGATGTGGTCGGCCGGCACTACATGCGCCACAACAACTCGGCCTTCATGGCGATTTCGCGCACGCCCAATCCCACCCGATTCCAAAAAACCTTGGCGGTGAACGACTATTATTTCGGGTCGGACGATTGGGACTACCCCCTCGGCCACATTCAGATGCTCGGCAAGTCGCATGGCGACACGATCAAGGCGGAAGCGGTCGAGTGGATGCCCTGGGCGCCGGAAATGCCGTTCGACGTGATGGCGCGCCACTCTGTCGATTTCTGGCTTACTTCGGAGGACCTACCGGATCCCCACAACCGCGTGAGCTATCAGCGCGACGGCAGCGTGCTGCTCGATCTGACCGAAAGCAATATGGAAGGCCACCATCGTCTGCAGGGAAAGCTCAAGGGCATGCTGAACGCCCTCGACATGCATCAGCATTTTCTGCCGCGCTCGCTCTATCTCGGCAAGAACATTCCGATCGGCGGAACGGCGCATCAGGCCGGCACGATCCGATTTGGAACGGACCCGAAAAGCTCTGCCCTCGATCTCAACTGCAAGGCGCACGAGCTCGACAACTTGTATGTCGTTGATGCGGGCTTCTTCGTCTCTATTGGCGCGGTGAACCCCACGCTTACAATCATCGCCAATGCATTGCGCGTCGCCGACCACCTGCAGGAGCGGTTGCGATAGGGGCGGGTTTGAAACCCGCCCCTGCTTCGTAGGGGCGACGCATTGCGTCGCCCGGAAAAAGGGGCGAGGCAATGCCTCGCCCCTACGAAGAACCGAGCGGTGGCCGCAGACGCACGGCAAGAAATGCAAACACCGCCAGCAGCGCGGCAACGATGCTGGCTGCTGCGAAAATCGTATGAAACGGCAGCCCGATCCAATCCCGCAACGGTCCGATACCGAATGCCGCGACGCCGTAGCCGAGCTGATAGAACGCGATCAGCTCTCCGGCGATCACGGCCGAAAGCCGCGGAAACTCGGTACCGCCGAGGCTGATGCTCAGCGGCAGGAATGCAGAGCATGCAAGCCCGGCCAATCCAAACGCGAGTATGCCGGCGCTCGCGTCCTGCACGCGCGCAGCAAGCTGAAACACCGCAACCAGCAGGATCGGGAGCGCGACATAGATCCAGCGCGCCGGCACACGTCGGGAAATCACCGCAATGAGCACGCGGCCGAGCGTGACCATCACCCAGAATGCGGTTAGAGCGAAAGAGGCAGTGCGGGCCGACGCGCCCCGTTCGGCACTCAGATACAGTACGGCCCAGTTGCCGTTGAGCGTCTCGACGATACCGTAGAAAAATACGGCGATGGCATAGAGCCAGAAGCGATGTGGCAGATCCTGCCAACCGAGCGGCCTTGCGTCACCGGAGCCGGCCACCCCGGCGGAGACTCTGAGCGGTTGTTTCAGAGCGACGCCAAATAGCAGGGCCAGAACGCCGGCCATGACGACCGGGAGAAGCCACCAAGCGCCCAGATGGACGACGAGCGCCACCAGCACCGGAGCGAGCGCGGTGCCCAACCCGAGCAGCGCGTTGAGCACGAGCACGGCCCGATCGGCGCTCGCCGGAAAGAATGTCTCGGCGTAGGTGTTCAGCGCCATGACCGTTGCACCGAACCCCAGCCCCAACGCCCCGGTGGCGACCAGCAGTAATCCGAACGCCACATCCGGTGCGCCGAGGAGGAGATGGCTCAGCGCCAGAAGCGCCATCGAGACGATGTCACCGGCAAATCCCATCAGCAGGACGCGGCGCAGGCTCCATCGGCGTGCCAGTTCGGGTCCCAGCGCGGAAGTGAGAACAGCAAGCACCACCTGCGGCAGGAACAGCGCGCCATAGCGCGTGCTGTCGAATCCGAATCCCTGCGCGCTGGTAAAGATCGCGCTGGCCGCAGGGAACATCACCAGAGCGAGGCCCTGCAGCACCGCGCCGAAGTAGACGACGGCGATCTCTGCCCGGCTTGAAGCGCTCATGATGCCACCCTAGGGCGGCTGTGTGTCCCGGATGCGGCGCAGCGCGAGCGCATACATAATTGGTGCATCATCCAGCAAAGGGCGCGTGCGCGAAGCGGTGCGCCGCTGATTCGGGACCCGCCCCAAGCTCCGACCTGCCCAGCGCGGAAGTTTGGCGCGGTCCCGGGTCTGCAGCGCATCATGAGCAGCGCCGGTCAGTTGTAAGGTCGAGCAGAGAGCGCAAGCGCTGCTCATGCTGCACTGCGCCCGGGACACAGGCACTTCGGCCATGACGACTGATCATGCCAGCTCTGTTACAGGCCGACGCTGCCCTGCATGATGCCTCCATCGGCAAAGATGGTGGTCGCGGTGAGATAACTCGCGCCATCGCCGGCGAGGAACGCGACCACGCTTGCAATCTCGCTGGGACGTGCCATGCGCCCCAGCGGTATGGCCGCGTTCAACGCAGCGAGCTTGGCCGGATCGTTCATCGTGCTCAAGTTGATCGGCGTGTCCACCGCGCCCGGGCCGACCCCGACCACGAGGATATTGTGCTTTGCGAGCTCGAGGCCTGCAGTGCGCGTGAGCATGCGCATGCCGCCCTTGGCGAGGCAGTATGCCGTGTTGCCGGGCATCGGCCAGTCCTCGTGCACCGAGGTGATGTTGATGATGCGGCCGCCGCCACCCTGCTTGATCATCTGCTTGGCTGCGATCTGCGTAGCAAAGAAGGCGCTCTTGAGGTTTACGCTCATGACCGCCTCGTACTGCGCTTCGGTCGTGTCGAGAACCGAGGTGCGTGTTTCGATCCCAGCATTGTTCACCATTATGTCCACGCGGCCGAACCGGCTCACGGCGGCATCGATGAGCTTCTGCAGGTCGGCAAGCTTGCTCACATCGGCTGCCACGCCGATCGACTGGCTGCCGAGCTTGGCAATCTGCTGCTCGATGGCACTCGTCGCCTCGGGATGTGCCACGTAATCGATCACGATGCTTGCACCGTGTTGTGCAAGTTCGAGCACAATCGCCTGACCGATCCCGCTGTTGCCGCCGGTGACGATCGCAACCTTGTTCTTCAAAGACATGACATGACCTCTCGTGATCTTTCTCGGATCGCCGCTCGCCTAACGCATGGGCGTCCCGCTCTGTTCGCCTGTCAGGCGTGCAGGGGCTGCCGCGAAGCCGCGCTCTGCTCCGCGCTTGGAGCAGCTTGGGTTTTCTCCTTGGCGCCAAGCTGCTCGATAAGATTGGCGATCAATCCGGTCCAGCCGGTCTGGTGGGATGCGCCGCAGCCGCGGCCGTTGTCGCCGTGGAAATACTCGTGGAATAGAATGTAATCCCTGAAATGGGGATCGACTTGAAACTTTTCGTAAGGCCCGAAAACCGGACGCCGTCCGTCCGGCCCCCGCAGGAAAATCCTGAGGATCCGCCGGCACAACTCGTCGGCAATTTCGTCGAGACTCATCATGGTCCCGGATCCGGTCGGGCATTCGAGCGTGAGCCCATCACCGTAGAATTGATAGAAGCGGCGGAGATTCTCGATCAGCAAATAGTTGACCGGCATCCAAACAGGCCCCCGCCAATTCGAGTTACCGCCGAACAGCGCTCCGTCCGATTCTCCCGGCTCGTAAGTCACGCGATAATGCACCCCGTCGCATTCGAAGTCATAGGGCTGATCGAGGTAGGAGCGGGATAGAGCCCGCACCCCGTAGGGCGAGAGGAATTCGCTCTCGTCGAGCATGCGGTGCAATAGCCGCGTCATGCGAAAGACGCGCACCAGGGAAAACAGACGCCGTCCCTTCACCCCGCCCTCGTTCCAACGCGAGACAAGCTTGACCAGATCGGACCGCCGCTCCCGGTACAGCTCGAACTTGCTCCAGAGCTCCGGCAGCTTATCAATCACCTCCTGCTCGACGATCCCGACCGCGAAGAGAGGAATGAGGCCGACCATCGAGCGCAGGCGCAACGGCACCTTCTCGCCGGACGGCATCCAGAGGACATCGTAGAAAAAGTTGTCTTCATCATTCCAGAGGCCGATACCTTCCTTGCCCATATCGGTCATCGCCCGGGCGATATAAAGGAAATGATCCAGGAACTTGATCGTCATGTCCACGTAGACGGGATCGCGCTCGCTGAGCTCGACGGACATGCGCAGCATATTGAGGCAGAACATCGCCATCCAGGCGGTGCCATCGGATTGCTCGATGCGGCCCCCTGTGGGCAGCGGCCGTGAACGGTCGAACACGCCGATGTTGTCGAGGCCGAGAAAGCCGCCCTCGAAGATGTTCAGGCCTTGCGGGTCCTTGCGGTTCACCCACCAGGTGAAGTTCAGCAGGAGCTTGTGAAAGACTCGTTCCAGGAAATTCAGATCGCCGCTACCGCCTGCCTGGTTACGGTCGTTCTCGAAGACGCGCATTGCTGCCCAGGCGTGCACCGGCGGGTTGACGTCGCCGAATGCCCATTCGTAGGCCGGCAACTCGCCGTTCGGGTGCATCAAGCGGACCTCGCAGAGAAGCAGCAGCTGCTGTTTGGCGAAATCCGGCTCGAGCAACGAGAGCGTGACACAGTGGAAGGCGAGGTCCCAAGCCGCGAACCATGGATATTCCCACTTGTCGGGCATCGAGATGATGTCGCCGGCAATAACGTGGCGCCAACCGCTGTTGCGCCCATGCTTGCGACTTTCGGGCGGCGGCGGCTGCAGCGGATCGCCGTCCAGCCACTCCCGCACGTTGAAGTCATAAAACTGCTTGCTCCACAGCATTCCGGCAAAGGCTTGCCGCTGGATTCGCCGCATGTCCTCGTCGGCGATATCCTTCTGCAAGTCAGCGTAGAATGCATCGGTCTCGGCAATGCGTGAGCTGAATATGTCGTCCAAGTCGATGAGGGCGTCCGGGTGGTGCTCGCCGGCGCGTAGCCGCGCCCGAACTACAATATTGCCGCGGGCAGGCACCGTGCGTCGATAAAGTCCGGCCGTTTTGGTGCCCTCTCCCGCAGGGTTCACCGCGTCGGCCTGGCCGTGGATGAGGTAGTCATGGAACGCATCCTTGAAGTGGCCCTGCGCCTTCACCCCGAACAATCGAACCAAATTGCTCTCGTTGTCGCAGAACAGCAGGCGATCCGCCGCTTCGAATTGAATGGAATAGACGCCCAAATCGTCGTGCTGCGCGCGCACCAGTCCAGCGCCCTGATCCTTCAGCGACGGTTTGTTGCAGCCGGGCGCCCAGCTCCAGACGTTGCGGAACCAGGCTTGGGGGAGGAGATAGATCACCGCATCTTCGGGACCGCGGTTATGTACTGTCGTCCGCATGAGCAGGTCATCCACGTCGCCCTTGGCATATTCGACCTCGACATCGAAATATCGATCCTCGTCGAAAATACCCGTGTCGATGAGCTCGAACTCCATGGCGGTTGTCCCGCGCCGGCGCGCGTTCTCCTGGATCAACCATTCGTAGGGGTAAGGCGCCTGCGGCAGCTTGTAGAGCGTGCGCGCATAAGCGTAGCTCGGCACCGCATCCAGGTAATAATACAGCTCCTTCACGTCCTCGCCGTGGTTGCCTTCCCCATTCGTGAGCCCAAACAACCGCTCCTTGAGGATAGGATCGCGACCGTTCCACAGTGCGATGGAAAGGCACAGGAGCTGCCGGTTATCGCTGAAGCCGGCGATGCCGTCCTCGCCCCAGCGATAAGCCCGGCTGCGCGCCTGATCGTGGGTGAGATAATCCCAGGCGGTACCGTAGGGGCTGTAGTCCTCGCGCACGGTGCCCCACTGTCGCTCGCTCAGATAAGGGCCCCAGCGCCGCCAATCCTTGGTGCCGTTGCGGCTTTCCTCGATGCGCTGGCGTTCCGCGTCAATTGCTGGCGGCATGTGTGGTCTGCTCCCGGCCGGTGTTTTTCGCATCCCTAAGCATTCGCCATGCGTCCAGAATGCAGGCGACCGACCAGGCCTGTGCGGGGGCGCCACGGGGGTGGTGCGGCGGATCGCCGTCGAAGATCTCACCGATGGTCCCCACGGCCTGATCCTCCAGCGCGTCGCGCATCCACTGCAACAAAGCTTCCCCTGCCTCTGCATCGCCGGTGACGCGATACACAGCGAGGCTGAAGGGCCCGAGCAGCCATCCCCAGACGGGCCCCTGGTGATAGCCGCCGTCGCGCTCCCGCACAGTGCCGCCGTAGCGCGGGCGATAGGCGGGATCGCCCGGCGCCAGCGAGCGCAGGCCGAAGGCGGTGAGCAGCTGTCGCTGACAGATCCGCACGACGCTCCTTTGATCTTCCGCCGAGAGCGCGCTGTGTGGCAGGCTCACCGCGAAGATCTGGTTTGGCCTGATACTGGCATTCACGCCATTTGGACCATCGATCACGTCATACAAGCCTTCGCCGTCCGGGCGCACGAACCGCGCAAAGCTGCGCTTGCCGGCTTGCGCCGCTGCACTGAAGCCGTCCGGCTCTCCCAGCCGCGCGGCAAAGGCGCTCATGATCCGCAGCGCGTTGTACCAGAGGGCATTGATCTCGACCGGCTTGCCCATGCGCGGCGTGACCACCCAATCGCCGACCTTCGCGTCCATCCATGTGAGCTGCACACCTTCGGCCCCTGCCTTGAGGAGCCCATCCCCCGGGTCCACGCCAATCCCGTAGCGCGTGCCGCGCTGATGCCATCCGATCATGTCGGACAAGACCGGGAAGACCTCCCGCAGCGCCTCCGTGTCGCCGGTTGCCTCGACATACGCGCGCCAGGCCTCGAAGAACCAGAGGGATGCATCTGCCGTGTTGTACTCCGGGTGATCTCCGGCTCCGGGGAACACATTGGGCAGCATGCCCTCGCTGACGAAACCCGCAAAGGTCCTGAGAATGCGCAGCGCGATTTCGGGCCGTCCGGTCGCAAGCGTCAACCCAGGAAGGCTGATCATGGTGTCGCGACCCCAATCGCCGAACCAGGGATAGCCGGCGATAACGGACTGGCCGTCAGGTTGGTTTGCAACGGGCCGGGAAAACAAAAACGCATCAGCAGCGAGCGTGAGCCGGGCAATCCAGGCGGGCGCCTCGCGCATCGACGGACTGCTGGCGAACGCCGTGGATACGACCGCACGGTCGTGATCGAGACGGCGGAGCAGCGCGGCCGCGAGGTCCGGCGATGGCTCGGGTTCGATGCTCGCAACTATTCCGCGCCATTCTCCAGGAACGAGCGGCAGCATCGCTTCGCCCACGCAGAGATGGTTGTCGGTCGAGTCGAGTCCCCGCTCGGCTTCCATTGGGAGATCGAAATCGCGGTACCAATCACGTTTGCACGCAATGCTGCCGCCGGGCGCCCGAACGCTCAGTGAAAAGCCTCCAGGATCCGTTACCAGGAGGTTCTCGCCATCCACCCGAATGTCGGGCTCGAAGTCGCCGACGGATGTTGTCCCATGATGGTCGCGATTGTTCGCGAGCAGGGTCACCCGCAGCGACAGCTTATGGTCCAGCGCATCGCAGCCGGGCCGCAGCTGCCATGCCGCATAAGTCGTGTGGGCACCGGGCTCCATCCAGACCCGCGCCTCGATCTGCCGATCTCCGAGGTCGTAGATCCATACCGGAACGGAGTAGTCGAGATGGAAGCTTCCGATCCGCACATGACCCGCCGGAGATATGGCGCCGCTCTTCCAGCGATTCGTGAACAGCGGGAATGAGCAAGAGCCCGCAATCAGAGTAGCATCAGCCTTGGCAAGTATGAGCCGGCGCCCCAATGGGGATCCGACCGGAGCGATCAGCAATCCATGGTAACGCCGGGTCAGGCTACCGGCGATCGTCCCACCCGCGTAACCGGCGCGGCCATCGGCGATCCACCATTCGCGGCGCTCTGCCTGTCCGAGATCGCCGCAGATCGCACGTGGGAATCTAATGGGACATGGCGACGTAATCGATTGAGGATACAGACGAGATGCCCTGTCATCCTGTGCGGGTGTCTGGGCCGCCACGCACGCGCCCCGATCGGCTCCGATTGTTTGATCGCCAGTCTCGGCAAGGCCCCGCATGCTGGCTACCTCGGGTTCAACGAGAAGGCGCCGCGCAGCGAGCCCATCCTGGCATCGGCTGCAATATAGAGAAAACCACCAGCGAGGCCGAAGTTCTTGAGGAACGGCCAAAAGTTCTGATTCCACGCGTCACCGTTGAACGGAAAGCTCCAGAAATTGTGGAACAGGACCGCGGTCACGATCACATAGAATATGAACAACAGCGCTGCCTGCCGCCGATAAAACCCCGAGAGGATGCAAACAGGACCGACGACCTCCAAAATGCCGCCGAGCACCAGTAGCAGCGCAGAAATCGCGGGTGGCAACGGGATCAATCCGTTCGCAGCCTGAGCGATGGCGGATTGATGATCAAAGATCTTGTTGAGCGCGCTGAACGGGAACAGCACGACCAGACAAAGCCGGGCGATGAAATCGAGCAATTGATTCTCCTGGCTCATGGCTCGTTCCTTGGCAGCAAACAAGTCGAGAAAGCGTGGATCCACTATTCCTCGATCAAGCGGAGCGCGTGACCATTCGGATCACGAATCATAACGGCTTTCTTGAAGCCGAGCTGAGCCTGATCCCCCTGCCGAATAGACACCACGTCAGGCGTGATGAATTGCGTTCCTGCCTTGCGCAGTCGATCGGTTAGCGCTCGGATGTCCTTGGTCACCACGGTCGTTTGCCAATGCCAGAGATCGTTGGCGCCGGTGTCGGCCGGCATGGGCCGGCCGCCCGGCGGGGTCTTATAGTCGAGGAGTTCGACGTGGGGCGGGGCGACACCCGGCATCATCGCCGTGACGAGACACGTGTCGTTGAACAAGTTGTCGAGCACTTCCTGCGTGCTTCCGGTATTGAACGTGCTCCCGCCGACTTCGAGCCCGAGCAGGTCGCGGTAGAACCCCACGCTATTCTCCGTGCTGGCCACCGTCATTGCGGTATGGTCAATCCCGAGAAACAGCTTATTGCTCGGCTTCTCCCACGACAAATCACCCTTGCCTTGAGGGAAGTAAATCAATTCCAGATCGTGACGTTCCGGATCGTGAAACTTGATGGCCTTGATGCCCGCCGCCCCGGCATTCGATTGAGGGATGGTGATGGGATACGCGGAAATCTGCCGGACATTGCCGTCCTGCAATATCTTGTACGCTGAATCCATGTCGCTCACGACGATGGCCATATGCTCGAACCATAAGTCGTTACTGTATGAAGGCACGGGAATCGGCCGTCCGGTGGGTGGCGAAACATAATGGGTAAGTTCAATGATCTGCTCGCCCAGCTTCAAATGGACGATCCGCATGTTAGCGTTGAACACGCCTTGCATTCTGTCGTATTCATTTCCCACAATGCGAAAATCCGAGACTTTCTCGAACTGCAGTACTTTTTCGAAGAATTGCGTCTCCCGCTCGAGATCGTCAACCGTGAAGCCGATCATCTTCACCCGCTCCACATCGCCAGAGAGACGGTCGCGCGCGCTGGCGCCATGCCCGCAAGGCATCACCAGGGTGGCGAGGAGAGCCAGCGAGGAAAACAGGACGCGGGAGGCGTCCACAATCCGTGCCATTTGAGTTCGCTGCCTCCGAGAATCAATCCCTGGACCGAGCAACACTGAAAATGTCGGTAATGATTGTATCATCCGATATGCCAGCACCTGCAGCATTGGGCTGTTGCGCGCCTGATTTCTGCAGCCCGTACATCGCCTCGATCGTCCGCAGGATGTTGACGTGGGTGAGGCCTTTGCCTTCGGGGTAGATGCCTGACTTGATGTGCGCGCCGGCAATGATGGTCACAATTCGATTTCGTAGATCGAGTAGATACTCGTGGTAGATGTCCGGCGGGGGATAGGTGTCGCCCGGATCGATCATTGGATTGGTGAGCCCCTGATATCTGCGCTTGTCATCGTTCTCGTCGAAGGTGACGATGAGCAGGCTGTTGTGAGTTTTCGCCCACTGATAATAGCGGTCAAGGTTTTCTCGCAGCCACGTATCTCCCGCCGGAATGCTCTGCGTGGGAGCGCCGTTGTGCATGTCATGGTCGAGGTTTGGAATGACGATTGCAACGGTCGGCAGCTGGCTGAAGTCGGACGGGAAATCCGCAAAGCGTAGGTTGCATGAGGTTTCCATGATTGTCCCGTTGGGAACATTGGCAAAACTGATCCAGGGCACGTGCTTGCGGCCATAAATGCAGGCAATGCCCTGACAATTCGGCGGATCGAAATCGACCTGGGAGCCGATGGCGGGCAGGCTCTCCGCGTACCCTTTGAATGACAGACCCTTCTTGATCAGTTGTTCGCCCAGATTGACCGCCATGAAAGGGTAGTCGGGATGGTTGGCGGCGTTAGGCACCTGATCTGCAAAGCCGACATTCTGATTGCTCCCGGAGAACAGCCAGAAATAATTTCCCTGACTGTAATGCTCCTCTCCGAAGATGCGGCTCATGAGGGCGCCTTCCGCGGCGAGCTGGCGCAGGTATGGTGCGTCGTATCCGCCGCCGAAGATCTGCTCAACGTCCTTGTTTTCTTCGATAACTATGACGATGTGATCGTATACAGGCAGCATCGATGGCCAAGCGAGCCGCTCGGCAGCAATTGCCGGCGCGCCTGCAACGATCACAAGCACGGATACGCACAAGATTTTCAGCATTGTGACTTCAGCATTGTGATGCCCAGCTTAAGGGCTCTCTATTCGGTGAGATACCATAGCGGCGGCACATCCCACCATAAGCTTGGCGAGCTGCGCATTCCACGTCCACACCTGCCCGCCGACGCGAGCATCGAGGTCAGTCAAACATAACCTCAGTATAGGGATCGAGGTTCCCGGATCAGACGGTCACGGGGCCGTGCGCGCTCTGAACTGCCTGGCCTCGCTTAATCGCAATGGCACAAACGCATGCCTATTCCAACATGTCCGCGGCGAGTTCGAGCCATTTGCGTGGGACGCGCACGCCGAGGGTCTGCGCGAGAGCTGTTAGCTCTTGATGCGCGCGATGGAGCACCACGTCATTGGCTCCAACAAAGGTGCCTCTGCGTGCGGACGAATATCTTCGCTGGTGCTGCGCAGACACATGAACCGAGCGCCGTTGGCTTTCCGGCTGCGTCGGCTTCGCCGCCGCAATAACGTCACCGCGGGAATGCGCGCGCGCGACATTTGCATGCGCGCCGCTGCGCTCGATCGCGCTTGCGTCTCCACGCTTCACGGGCGCTGACGTGGGCAGGCGAGCCTGAAGCGTGCGCGCCGAAGGAGCTGCTGCGTCTGCGGGGCCGGGGGGCTCAGCAGGCGCCGGCAGGGCGGCAACGACCGCAGCTGCGCCTTCGCGCGGAAGCACAGCCGGATCAGGACGATGACCGATCGGAACAGCGGCAATCGCGGGCGGTGTATTCATGGCCGAGGTCGGACGTCGCCTCGCGGCCCTGCCGGGGGTGCAATCGTCGCCGACCGGCTCCCTGCTGGGCTTTAGACAGCCTGACTTGGCTTCAAGCTGCGGAGCTTGGATATCGCCAGTCATATTTTCAGCGGCCCGTATCGGACCGATTGAACTTTGCGCCGGAGCAAGCGCCATTGCGTTCCTGGGGTCTGAACCGGAAGGGTGCCGCGCGATGAGGAACTTCGAGCCGCTTGCTTCGGCAGCGAGGCCGAACACGGCCAGCAACGAAATAACGACGCCTGCCTTTCGCCAGGAGCGTGGGCTTGAACCCAAATACCCGAACTCGGGATGCACGCCGGGAGCAAAGCGCATCGCAATACCTCTTGCGACCATCCTCCGGAGCTCAGGCGGGCCAACCCGCTCCGACCGGCGGCGAGCGCATGGACTTGCTCGTTACAGGAAGGAACAGAGAAAATCTGTGCTGCCCGTCACAAGATGTGCTTTTCCAGCCCGCCGAGGCCGATGCCGAAACGTGCTCAATCCCGGTGTAGCTAACAGAGCCCGGCTCGGTCATGGTCGCGGATAAATGATGATGGACAGATAGCGCATGGGAAATTCGATCAGATCCTCGGGCCCGTGGCGGGCGGAGGCGTCGAAGAACAAGGCGTCGCCCGGCTCCATCAGGTAGGTGCGGTCGGCATGCCGGTAACGCACCTTCCCGGACAGCATGTAGAGGAACTCGACCCCCGCATGCCGGAAGCTGGTATAGGAGACCGCGTCCTTGCGCAGCGTGATCAGATAGGGCTCGACCACGATGTCGCCGGAGAGCGAGTGCCCGAGAAGGTCATACCGATGCCCCGCCTTGGTACCGCGCCGCTCGATGCGCACGCCCGTGCCGGACTTTACGAAGGAGCAGTCGCGCCGCTCCTCGCTCTCGGCAAAAAGATCGCTGATCGGCACGTTGAGCGCCTGGGCCAACGCATCCAGCGTGCCAAGGGAGGGTGAGATCGCCCCGTTCTCGATCTTGGACAGCATGCCCGCTGAGATCCCCGCAGCAAGCCCGAGCTCCGCCACAGTGAGATCGAGCGATTTGCGCAACCGGCGTACCTCTACACCGATCCCGGCCTCGAGCGAGTGCGGCGCAATCTCGCTCGGGGCCGACGATCCCGTGTGCAGATCGTTCGCCCGAGCGATGCGCCGCGGCGTATTGCGGACACGCCGCGTCGTCCGGGGTCGGGGAGCCATGATCGCGTTCCGTGCCTACTTTCCTGCGGGGAAATAAATGTACCTGCGAGTTGACACAAGTAGATGCTGAGTGCAACTTATCTTTCCGCTGTCATGCTCGTCCTTCGGGGTCCCGCTGCGCGAGCAGGGTTCCTGTCCCAGCCATGACGACTGAGGAAAGTCATGTGCGGCATTGTCGGCCTGTTTCTCAAAGATCAGCGGCTCGAGCCCGAGCTGGGCGCGCTGCTCGCCGGCATGCTTGGAACGCTCTGCGACCGCGGGCCTGACTCCGCCGGTTTTGCGGTCTATGGCGAAGAGACGCCGGGTAGAATCAAGCTTACGCTGCGCGTGCCACAGGGGTTCGACTTCGAGGCGCTCTTGCGGCGGCTCGCCGGTGTGGCTGGCGCGCTGCTCAAGCCGACCATCCGCGACACCCATGCGGTCATCTCAGTACCCGCGGCAAAGGAGAGCGAAGTCCGCGCCGAGCTGGCGCGCATACCGGACGTCGATGTCGTCGGCAGCGGCCGGCGCATGGAGATCTTCAAGGAAGTCGGGCGGCCGGATGGGGTCGCTGCCCGCTTCGCGCTCGAGAAAATGTCCGGCACGCACGGGATCGGGCACACCCGCATGGCAACCGAATCCGCGGTGACGACCGACGGCGCGCACCCCTTCACCACCGGCCCGGATCAATGCCTCGTACACAATGGTTCGCTCTCGAACCACAACGCGGTGCGCCGCGAGCTCGCGCGCGCCGGCATTCGCTTCGCAACCGAAAACGACTCGGAGGTCGCCGCGGGGTTCATGACCTGGAAAATGCGTCAAGGCGCGTCGCTGCAACAGGCGCTGGAGGCCTCGCTCGCGGCGCTCGACGGCTTCTATACTTTCGTGGTCGGCACCGAATCCGGCTTCGGCGTGCTCCGCGATCCCATCGCCTGCAAGCCCGCGGTGATGGCGGAGACGGAAAAGTTCGTCGCGTTCGGCACCGAATACCGCGCGCTGGTGGACCTTCCCGGAATTGCTGCCGCCAAAGTGTGGGAGCCCGAGCCGGCCCAGGCCTATTTTTGGGCACGGCATTGATGGCGGCGGCCGACCTTGCGACGACATCGCTGCGCGAGCTCAACGCGGCCCTGCACCGGCTCGCTCCCGATAGCGCCGACCTGCATTGGCGCGTGCTCAATCCGCGCGGGGAGCACGCGATTGCAGCGGGCCTGACTGCGCCCGTCACCGTCGAGATCGACGGCCACGTTGGCTACTACTGCGCCGGAATGAACCAGCGCGCCCGGGTGGTGGTGCACGGCAATGCCGGGCAGGGCGTTGCCGAGAACATGATGTCGGGGGAAGTGCGCGTCGAGGGCGATGCCTCGCAGTCCGCCGGCGCGAGCGGTTGCGGCGGCTTGCTGGTGATTGACGGCAATGCCGCGGCGCGCTGCGGCATCTCCATGAAGGGCATCGACATCGTCGTGAAGGGATCGGTCGGGCATCTCTCGGCATTCATGGCGCAGGCCGGGAATCTGGTGGTTCTCGGTGATGGCGGCGACGCACTCGGCGATTCGATCTACGAGGCGCGTCTCTATGTGCGCGGCAGCGTCAAGAGTCTCGGCGCCGACTGCATCGCGAAGCCGTTGCGCGATCAGCACAAGGGGGAGGTGCACCGGCTGCTCGATGCGGCCGGTCTGGGCAACCAGGTCGATGTCGCCGACTTTCACCGCTATGGCTCGGCGCGCCGGCTCTATCATTTCCACATCGACAATGTCGGATCATACTGATGAGCGCCCCGCTCGACCGCTGGATCCACACCCCGCCGCGCAAGTCTGCGACGTTCGACGATCACGCCATTGCCGAGATTCGCCGCGCGGCCGCGACCGGGATCTATGACATTCGCGGTGCAGGGGCCAAGCGCAAGCTTCCTCATTTCGACGACCTGTTATTTCTCGGCGCCTCGGTAAGCCGCTATCCGCTCGAAGGGTACCGCGAGAAATGCCTCACCGAGGTGACCATCGGCACGCGCCACGCCAAAAAGCCGATCACGCTCAAGATTCCCATCACCATCGCGGGGATGAGCTTCGGCTCGCTCTCCGCGCAGGCCAAGGAGGCGCTCGGACGCGGCGCCAGCGCGGTGGGCACTTCGACCACGACAGGCGACGGCGGTATGACGGCGGAAGAGCGCGCGCATTCGACGGCGCTGGTCTATCAGGTGCTGCCGTCGCGCTATGGCATGAACCCTGACGATCTGCGCCGCGCGGATGCCATCGAGGTCGTGGTGGGGCAGGGCGCCAAGCCCGGCGGCGGCGGCATGCTGCTCGGCCAGAAGATCACGCAGCGCGTGGCCGAGATGCGCGTGCTGCCGGAAGGTATCGACCAGCGCTCCGCCTGCCGCCATCCGGACTGGACCGGCCCGGACGATCTGGAGATCAAGATCCGCGAGTTGCGCGAGATCACGGACTGGGAGAAGCCGATCTACGTGAAGGTGGGCGCGTCGCGACCTTACTACGACATTGCGCTCGCAGTGAAGGCAGGCGCCGACGCCATTGTCCTCGACGGCATGCAGGGAGGCACGGCCGCGACGCAGGACGTGTTCATCGAGCATGTGGGGATTCCCACTCTCGCGGCCATTCGTCCCGCCGCGCAGGCGCTGCAGGATCTCGGCATGCACCGTAAGGTGCAGCTCATCGTCTCCGGCGGTATCCGCAACGGCGCCGATGTGGCGAAGTGTCTGGCGCTCGGGGCCGACGCGGTTTCGATCGGGACCGCGGCGCTGATCGCGTTAGGGGACAACGACCCGCATCTGGAAGAGGAATATCGCGCGCTCGGCACCACCGCCGGCGCTTATGACGACTGGCACGAGGGGCGCGATCCCGCCGGCATCACCACCCAGGATCCCGTGCTCGCGGCGCGGCTCGATCCGGTCACCGCCGGACGCAAGCTCGCCAATTTCCTCTCGGTGCTCACGCTGGAGACGCAGACGATCGCGCGTGCCTGCGGCAAGTCGCACATCCACAATCTCGAGCCGGAGGATCTGGTTGCCCTCACCGTCGAGGCCGCAGCCATGGCCCGCGTTCCCCTCGCCGGCACCGACTGGATCCCGGGCGTGAATACCTACGCGCGGTAAGCACACGCCCGCATGTGTTATCGTCCCAGCAGACCCAGATTTGTCGCTCGCACTGATCCACACCCTCCAACGCGTCTTCGAGGAATGCAGTCTCATGTCCAGCAACGTCGGCGTCAGTATGATCGCGCAGGCGCTCGCGGAGCGCTTCGGGGAAAAGCTCCCCGTCGATCCCGGGCTGCCCGGGCTTGGTGAGCTTGCGACGCTCGCGGCCTATCGATCGCACCGGCGATTCCTGCCTCGCGCCATCGAGCCCGAGCTCATCCGGCTTCTCTGCGCGTGCGCGCTCTCGGCGCCCTCAAAGAGCGATCTGCAACAGAGCGATATCGTGATCGTCGGCGACATGAGCATTCGCAAAGGCATTGTTGCAACCATACCCGACATGCCGTGGATCAACGATGCGCCCGCCTTTCTGGTGTTCGTCGCCAACGGAGAGCGGTTGCCGCTGGCGTGCAAGCTGCATGGCAAACCATTCCCGAATGATCATCTCGATGCATTCTTCAACGCAACGGTGGACGCGGCGATCGTGCTGACGACCTTTATCAATGCGGCGACGCTCGTCGGTCTCGGGTGCTGCCCGATCAGCGCGATCCGCGACCATCCCGAGACTGTCGGTAATCTCTTGCGCCTGCCGCAACGCGCGGTCGCCGTCGCCGGCCTGTGCGTCGGCTGGCCGGGGGAAGCGGGGGGCATAACCCCGCGGCTTTCCCTCCACACCACGGTCATTCGCGATCGCTATGGGGAGCGCGATCTGCCATCTGAAATTACAGGTTATGATCGGCGACGGGAGGCTTCGCGGCCCTACCGGCGCCAGCGCCGCCCCGATCGCTGGGGTACTGCCCCCTCTTACGGGTGGTCGGAAGACAAGGCGCGGCAATACGCCGATCCCACCCGCACCGATTTCGGTGCATTCGTGCGGGGGAAGGGCTTCCGACTGGATTGAGCGGGGGAGGGTCGGCGTAACCCACCGCAAGACGCGGAAGCATCTGCGGCCGAATGGCAGCTAATCTAACCCGCCCCACGATTTGCGTTCAGAGAAGAAGGGAAAACGCGATGCAGGGATGGAGCGAGATCGCAAGGCAGAAGGGCGTCCGATATTTCCTGATCGCGTTCGTCGATCTCTTCGGCACCATGCGCGCCAAGATCGTGCCCGCAACGGCCATCGATCAGGTCGCCAAGGCCGGCGCGGGATTTGCCGGCTTTGCCACTTGGTTTGACATGACCCCGGCCGATCCCGACGTGCTGGTCATGCCGGAGGCCGACAGCCTCGTTCAATTGCCGTGGAAACCGGAGGTTGCGTGGGTGACGGGTGACCTCGTCATGGCGGGCAAGCTCGTGCAACAGAACCCGCGTCAGGTGCTCAAGCGCGTGACAGCCGCGGCGGCGGAACAAGGCTACGAGCTCAAGAGCGGCGTCGAATGCGAGTATTTCCTCATCATGCCGGACGGCAGCGCCATCTCGGACGCGGCCGACCGGCAAGCGAAGCCTTGCTACGACCAGCAGGCGCTGATGCGCCGCTACGACATCGTCGCGGAGATCTGCGACGCCATGGTGACCCTCGGATGGAATCCGTATCAGAACGATCACGAGGACGCGAACGGCCAGTTCGAGATGAACTGGGAATACGACACGGCGCTACGCACAGCGGATAAGCACGCCTTCTTCAAGTTCATGGCGAAGTCGATCGCGGAGAAACACGGACTGCGGGCGACCTTCATGCCCAAGCCGTTTGCCAATCTCACCGGATCGGGCTGTCACGTGCACGCCTCGCTGTGGTCGCGCAAGAACGGCTCTTGCGTGTTCGACGATCCCAAGGGCGAGCTCGGCCTTTCGCAGGCGGCCTATCATTTCATCGGCGGGATCATGCATTCCGCCGATGCGCTGTGCGCGATCAACACGTTCGTCGGCATGTCGATC
>Ga0209331_1000041_pt1 | contig 38090 bp, 26 predicted proteins | sample JacPinW_OM3H0_M3_FD_187971 | JGI IMG/M metagenome (GOLD analysis project Ga0209331, IMG submission 187971) | Forest soil microbial communities from Algoma, Ontario, Canada - Jack Pine, Ontario site 1_JW_OM3H0_M3 (SPAdes) (version 2) | ecosystem: Environmental > Terrestrial > Soil > Boreal...
GATCAGAGGCGTGAACATTACGATGGTGAAGAGCTGACGCTCGCGGCGGCTCTTCGGGGCGTGAACTCATAAATCGATTGGCGTCAGGGCACGTGCGCTTTGGTGCGCATTGCGGATTCAAGTCGGACGAGATCGCGACCGCCACGACCGGAGCAAACCCGCCGGCGTTTTCAGGGCGTGAACTCGTAAATACTTGGACGTTGACGGACGTCTGCTTCGGTACGCATGACGGACTCACGTCGGACATCGCGCGAGAAGAGCCGCTAGTGCGGACTCAAACCTGCAATAAAAAGGGCACCGTCATTCCGCCCCAAGCGTGACCGGTCTAGTCGCGGCGGGGGCGGCGCAGCGTGAAGGTTTCGAACGGGGCCAGCTGACCGTCCGGCCCCACCACATCGTAGTAGGTGACCTTGATCGTGGTGGTGCCGCCGCGATCCGACCCCGGATCGACGCTGAATGCTGCGAAGCCGTAGGAATGCGCGGCGTTTCGCACCGCCGACCAAGGCGCGTGCTCCTTCACGTAGACAGGTGGACGCTTGCCTGTCGCCGGGTCGGGTTCGCCGACGGCGGTGATTACCCGGCACTGCGGCGGGTTGAAGAACAGCTGGTTCGACGGGACACATGTGCCACCGCCGCCGAGGACCATGTGCACCGTCCCTTTGGTGGTGTCGATTTCGTCGGTGGCGATCGCTGCGGGGACCGGCGTCAGGGTGGCGTTCGATTCCCGGCCGCGTATCGGGTGCGAGCGCTCGTAGTGGTGCTCATGCCCGCACACCACGAGGTCGACGCCATACTGGTCGAACAACGGCACCCATTCCTCTCGTATCCCGAGGTCGGCGCCGTTGAACATGTCGGCCGTCGAGATGGCGACCTGGTGCATGCACACGACGATCCAGTCGACATCATGATCGCTGCGGGCGGCGGACAATTCCTTTTCCAGCCAGGCCTTCTGAGCCCCTTGCGAATAGCCGCGGACATAGGAGTTGCCGCCGTCCTGGTAGGTGACGTCGTCGTTGGCGATACTGATCACGCGCACTGAGCCGGCGGTGAAGGCGTACCAAAGCCCACGCGTCACATCGCTCTGGCCAGCGGATTCCGGCACCGAGAAGTAGGTCTGATAGGCCTGATACCCGATCGGTCCGTTACCCAGCTCGTTTTCGTGGTTGCCGGCCGAGGGCATCCAGGGACGTTTACGGGCGCTGCGGCTGTTGTTGTCCCAGAAATCCCACCAGGTCCGCACCCGGTCCTCGGAGATATTGGCGTAACAGAGATCGCCGTTGAATAGATGGAACAAAGGCTGCAGCCGCTCCACGCCGAGCGTGGTATCGCCCGCCGCCGGCGAGCCAAGATTGTCATTCACATACATCACATACGGGGGATTCGGCATCGTCACCCCTGCCGGCGGTACGTACTTCTTGCCGAGGGTCGGCGTGCCCTGATCGCCGAAGCTCGTGAACGTGAACGGCGCGCGACCACGCGGAGAGGTGCGGAACGTAGCGAATTCCGGCTCGGCGCCGTCGTGCATGGCACCGTAGAGATACGAGGAGTCGGGCTGCAGTCCATCGAGCTTCGTATGATAGGCGTAGACAATTTGGCCGGCCTTGGCATCGGTGTAACTGGTCACTTTGGCCTCGACCGTTTGCTCGAGCTTGCCATCAAGACGCCCGAGCACGACTCGGGGATTGCGAACGGGTTGCAGCGTGTGCCAGGACACCACCATCTCTGACGATGCATCCGCGCCGAACTGCAGATGCAGTCCGGCGACCGGAGGTGTCGCCACCGGGTCGCGCGATCCGCGTGAGGGGGTTGCGGCCTCAGCGTCTGCGGCTCCGATGAGGGACGCCGCGACAACGGCCCCTCCGCCGAGGCCTGCGGCGGCGAGCAGCTTGCGACGACTGAGTTCGAGGTTGAATTCGGTGTCCTGGATAGTCATCGCGGTGAGGTTGCTCCACGGGTGGCCGCGACAGCCTATCGCAACTTGACGACAGTTCGGCAAATCGGCGCGTCCGCTCGCTCGGCTTTACTCTGTCAGCTTCGCGCGCGTAGTCCCGCGCTAACGCCAGCTATTGTTCTGACTGCACGCGGACTATCTGGCGCCCGTCATTCATCGCCTTGAGACTGTTGACGAAGTTCTCAGGACGCTGCCAGCGGAGGGGAACCTTTAATCCCATGAAATCTGCGATGCTACCGATAAACGAAGTGCAATTGTATGTTTCGGCGTTCCAGACCGGTGAACTCGCCTGTAATTGCTTGATGTACGCGAAAACCCTTTTTGCGTCCGGCTCATTCAAGTAAACCCGGTAACTGGCCGTCAGGTACTGCGGATCAAGATCGCCATAGCTTGCCCCGGTCTCGGAGGGCACCCACGTCACATGACCAAGTACATAAGCGAAGGTGTCTCCCGCAGGGGTAAGGCCCGCGACTTCAACTTGTCGCTCGCCTGTCTTCCCAAACCAAACGAAAGCGTGTCCCCAGCTCGCCGCCGTTCTCGCTCTGAAATCAACGTAGTACGGGCCCTTTGCTGACCCCGACCCCGGCTTTCGAGCAGACTGCGGCGCCGGTTTCGGGTCGATGGGCGCCTCACTGGAAACAAGTGCATTCGCGTCGGCGAAGCGCTTGTGGACCTCCTGTCTCTGGGAATTGAAATCCGACCCGGCGCGAGTGTCAATCTCGTCTGCATAAGCTGATTGGATTCTGCACGGGAGCAAAACAGCGAGGGTCAATCCCGCAAGCAGGCGTAGTCCCAATCTCTTCGGTCTATTTGCCACGCGTCGCCCTTCAACCGTCGACGATAAAGGTCCGATTCAACGAGACCTCAGTCAATACCGCGTATTAGTAGCTCCGCGTCACCACTGGCGTCTTGCCGATTGGGGCCTTCCCGACCGGGGTCTTGCCAATCGGCATCTTGCCGACTGGAGCCTGCTGATAGACGGGCTGTGGGTGCGGGAAATCGGCCGCGCCGGCGGCAGTCACCAGGGCAAGTGTTGCACCCGCTATAATCACAATTTTCACCACGGCGCTTCTCCTTTGGGTTAGAAAAAACAAGGCAGCAGCCTGCCAAGCGCTGCCCTCAGACACACCGTCAGCATGAAACGTCGGATTGCGTCTACAGTGCGGCAGATATGAACACGTTCAAGGAATACGCCTACGGTGCGGCAGATATGACACATGCGGGAGAGTTCACTCCCTGCCGACTGGCTTTACTCCGCCGGCTTCGCGTTCGCAGTTCCGCGAATCCGCTCCGACAAATTGATCAGGAACATCGCCGTCGGCCGCAGGATGAAAAGGTCCGCGATCAGGGCTGCGACCATCGAGAAGGCCGAGAGCCAGCCGAACAGCCGCAGCGACGGCAGGTCGGAAAACACGGTCACGACCAGGCCGCAGGCCAGCACCACCGTGGTCAGGATCAGCGCGGGGCCGACCAGCACGGTGGCGCGCTCCACCGCCAGTGCCGAACTGACGCCCGGCTTGGATTCGAGCCGGAGCCGGTTGAGGAAGTGAATCGTCGCACTCAGCCCAAGGCCGAACGACACCGTCAGCGCAACGACGCTTGCGAACTGCAATCCCTCCCCGAGCAGCCACAGCACCGTGCCCGACAGCACCACCGGGAAGATGCCCGGCAGGATGCACGAGAACATCACGACCACGGAGCGGAACGCCAGCCCGATGAAGATCGCGACCAGCGCGAACTCGATCGTCAATCCGCGATTGAGCTTTTCGATCATGTTGGAGCTGTTGCGCGCGGCAATCGCCGAAAGCCCAGTGACCGCGATCTCGTAGCCCGGATGCGCCTTGCGCACCGTGTCCAGCGTCTGATCGAGATTTTCTACTACAGGGAGAATTTGACTTGAATCGAGATCGGGGACTCTCCCCGACACCACCACGGCATCCTGACCCGCGGAAATGAAGCGCCGCACCAAATATTCAGGGATCAGGTTGACATATTCCTTCAAGGTCGCGACGTCGGAACTTCCCGCCTTCTCCGCAAGCCAGCGCCGCAGCGTTTCCAACGACCAGACATTGCCGACGCCCGCCTGTTTCTCCACCGTCGAGTGAACATCGGCTATGGTCTGCAGCGTTTCAGGCGCGTACAGCGAGGCGCCCTTGGGGAATTCGATCAGCACGTCGATCGCATTGGCGCCGGTCAGCTTGGCGTCGAGACGCCCCGATGCGGCGACCGCCTGCTGCTTGTCCGGCACCTGATCGGCGAGCCGGTAGCGCGGCTCCAGATTGGCATAGATCACGGCGAGGCCGCCGACAAAGATCACCGCGATCAGGCTGAACAGGCCGGGCCTCGAGACCATGCGCACCGCGATCCAGTAGCAAAAATTGCGCAACATCTGAACGCCGGCATCGGCGCTCTGGAATTTCACGGCGAAAACTTTTTCGTTGCGGACAAGCAGCACCCCGAACACCGGCACCAGCGAGAGCACCGCGATCAGCGCGATGATGGTGGCGGCAAGCCCGGCCTCGCCGAATTTGCGGATCAGGTCGGAATTCGAGAACTGCAGCGCAATGAACGATATGCCGGCGGTGCCATGGGTAAGCACGCAGGCCGGCCCGACCACCATCACGGCGTTCTTGAACGCGGTGTATTTGTCCTGGCCCGCGATCAGGCGGTCGCGCGCCGCGAATGTCAGCTGCATCGAGTCGGAGAAGCTGATCACCATGATCAGCGGCGTCATCACGTTGAGGAACATGTTGAGGTTGAAATTGGCCCAGCCGAGGCCGCCGAGCGCGAGCACAATCGCGATGATCGGCGGGAACGCCGCGACCACCATGAACGATATCTTGCGGAAGAAGATGATCGCGATGATGCAGCCGGCCAGGATACCGAGAATATTGTAGGTCAAGCCGTCACGCTTGACGGCGTTGCGGATTTCGAGCTGCATGACGGGCACGCCGGATAATTCCGCATTCAATCCACTGCCGTGGAGATCCTCGGCCATCAGCTTGCGAATGTCGCCGATCACCTTGCCGAGCTTGTTGCTGGCGACGACCTCAGGTTCGAGCGACAGCACGATCAGTGCCAGCGTGCCGTCTTCGGACAATAGCTTGCCGCGGATGATCTCGTTGGTTTTGACGGTCTCGATGAATTTGTCGTAGTCGGCGCCTTCCGGCAGTTCCGAGGGAAACAGCGCCGCCGGCAGCTTGCCGGGCGCCGGCGCCTGGCGCGCCGAGAACAGCGAAATAATCCCGCGCGTGCCTTCGACCAGCTGGATGTCGGTGACGAGATCGCGCAGCTTTTCGAGATTTTCGCGCTTGAGCAGGGTTTTGCCCTCGACCACGACCAGCACGTCGTATTCGACCGCCGGAAAACGCTTGGTCTCCGCTTCGTACTGCTTGTAGTCCTTGGAATTGGAGCGGAACAGCTGGCTCAGCGAATCGTCGATCTTGATGCGATCGATACCGAACAACGCGCCGATGATCAGCCCGACCAGAATGATGCAGGACAGGATCGGCTTCTGAACCGCAATCAGCCCCAGCCGCTCCAGCCCGAAGGCGATGCTTGCACCCGGCGGATGCTCTTCCTTCTCGACATGGACCTCACTGTCGCTGTTCTTTTCGAGCATGCCCTGTCCAGTTCTCACATCGTCCAATTTGTGCAGCTTAATTTCCGGGGAGCGAATGAGGCCGCAATCGGCCCTGGATGATCGGCGCTAGCCCTTGAAAACATGCGGTAAATTTACGGCCGGAGGTTTAGCAGGTCTTGCCGGCGTCTCGCAAGCGCGAGAGCCCCTACAAAATCGGCTCATCGGCGGCGATAATGGGGCTCAACTCTCGGATTTGTCACGCGGGCTTTGAATTTGTCGTGAAACGCCGGGCGTTCCACCGCCGCTCTCACCCTTGAGCGCGACGCCGGTGACTTCCCGGGCGAGGCCCTCGCGGACCAACCACGCGATCCTGAAAGCGGCCTCGTCGTAGCCAAGCCCTGCGCCGTGGATGTTGGAAACACAATTGCGCTCGGCGTCGGTCCGCCCCGGTCTCGGCCCGAAGGTCAGGTACGCCCCCAGGCTATCGGACACCGACAGGCCCGGCCGCTCGCCGATCAACATCACCATCATACGCGCGCCAAGAACGGCGCCGATTTCGTCGCCCAAAGCGACCCGCGCGCCCGATGCCACCACGGCATAACCAATTTCGATCGCGTCGACGGCAAGCTGCGGAATGAGGTTTTGCACCAGTTTTACCGCATGCGCGTTGACCGCCGTCGGCGACAGGCCATCCCCGATGACGATCGCAAGCCGGCATGGCCTGCCGCTTTTCTCCGCCAGCACGCGCTGCGAGGCCTGATCGAGCTTTCGTCCCAGGTCGGGCCTTCTCAGATATTCGTTGCGATCACGCGCGCAACTGGAGACATCGAATGCCGCAAGACCGAGATCGCCGAGGCCCGAGATCATGGCGGCGGCATCGAAGGCGGCATGCACCGCGTCGCGGGCGCGGGCATGGTCGAGGGTAAAGTCGAGCAGCGCCTTGGTCGGTAGCCCGGCGCCCGCCCGCCCGAGCCCGACCCGCGCAGGCGTCAGGTTCCGCAGATCCTTCATCGAACGCAGCGACGGCGCGTTGGTTGTCATCGCGCTACTCGGCGGGGACCGATGCCTCGCGCAGCCGCAGCGAGTAGTTCGAGGCGTTTTGCCGACCGGTCGAAGCCGCGCGCGCGAACATGATCAAATGGTGCGCGATCAGCGCCGGGCCGATCAGGCCTTCGAGGTCGCCGTGCCGCAGGCGCGGCAACGCAAATTTCCAGAACACCTTCCGGTAATCGCCGAGCACGCCGACCTTCCAGAAAATCTTCGCAAGCATGACCAATCCGCGCTTGATATTGGACCAGGTTTTTTGCTCCGGGGTCACCGGCACTTTGAGCCGGTTGGCATATGTAAAATCCACCTGATGCTGGAAACGCGCAAACAGCTTTTCGGGCTGGTAGGCGACCTCCATGCATTTGCGCCACGAACTGACCACCTGGTCGTAGGGCAAAAGAAAGTCGACATTCGAATCGCGGGCTTCGTCGTCGATCAGCCGGTTCGCGCGTTCAAGGCGATCCCACAACGGCGTTTTCGGCAGCGCCTGCAGCAGATTGATCGTCAGCAAGGGAATCCTCGACTCGTCCACAAAGGCGAGCAATGCCTCGCCGGTGTCGGGCTTGTCCGTATCGAGCCCCATGATGATGCCGGAGACGACCTCCATCCCGTAAGAGTTGATGGTGCGAATGCCTTCCAGGATCGGGACCATCATGTTGTGGTCCTTGTGCATCGCCTTCAGCGCATCCGGATCGGGCGTTTCGATGCCGCAGAAGATGGTGATGAAAAAGGCTTCGCGCATCTTCTCGAGGATCTCCGGCCGCTTGGCGATGTTGAGCGTCGCCTCGCAGGCCAGCCGCATGACGTAGCCGGTCTTTTTCTGCCACTCGACCAGATGCGGCAGCAGCTCGACTGCCGCCTTTCGGTTGCCGATGAAATTGTCGTCGACGAAATACACCGACCCCGTCACCCCGCATTCGAGCAATTTGTCGAGTTCGGCGGTGATCTGTTGCGGCGTCTTGAGACGCGGATTGCGGCCGTAAAGCCCGGGGATATCACAAAATTCGCACTGATAGGGGCAGCCGCTCGAATACTGGATGCTGGCGAGAAAGTATCTTTTGATCTCGGCGAGCTCATAGGCCGGAATCGGAAAACGCGACATGTCGAGGCGATCGGCGGTCTTCAGCACCACCTGTTGGTCGGGACGGGACGGATCGCGCGCCAGTCGCCCAATCAGTTCGTCGGTGGCGTCGCCGAGCTCGCCGACGTGAAGATAGTCGAACGCGGGATAGTAATCCGGGCAGGCCGAGACCGACGGCCCGCCGATCGCTACCGCCAGATCGAACGCGTGCGCCCGGCGGCAAATATCGTTCAACTGGTTGCGCTGGATATGCATGCCGCTGACGAAAACGGCCTCCGCCCATTCGAAATCCTCCTTCGTCGTGGCGCGGATGTTTTCGTCGACGAAACGGACCGGCCAGTTCTCAGGCAGATAGGCTGCAATCACCAATAGGCCCTGCGGGGGCATGAAGGCCTGGACGCCGTCGGTCAGCGGATAGGCGTATTCGAACGTGCCGAACGAAGACGTATAACGGGGAAAGATGCACAGGATGCGCCGCACCGTTTCAATGCCCTGAGCTCTCATCGAACTTCCTCTAGCGACCCCATAATCTAAGCACGTGCCTCAAAGCTGGGCTACAAATTCCTCAACATTGTGGCGACGTCGAACCTTGGACGGCCTCTTGGGCGCTTAGGTTCAGCTTTGAGATGCGCTTTCGGCAATCAGTCGCATTGCAAAATCGGGCAGCAGACCCGTGTCGCCTGCAAGGCGAAAATCGGCATCGGCAAGCCCTGCGCGATAGAGCCAATTGTCGAACTCCGGCGCCCGTTTCAGGCCAAAGAGATCGCGGACGTAGAGCGCGTCGTGAAACGAGGTGGATTGATAGTTCAGCATCACGTCGTCGGCGCCGGGCACCCCCATAATAAAGGTCACGCCGGCGGCGGCCAATAGCGTCAAGAGATTGTCCATGTCGTCCTGGTCGGCCTCGGCGTGGTTGGTGTAGCAGACGTCGATGCCGAGCGGCAGGCCGAGCAGTTTGCCGCAAAAGTGATCCTCGAGCCCGGCGCGGATGATCTCCTTGCCGTCGAACAGATATTCCGGGCCGATGAAGCCGACCACGCTATTGACCAATAGCGGGTCGAAGGCGCGCGCCACCGCGTAGGCGCGCGCTTCGCAGGTCTGCTGGTCGACGCCGTGGTGAGCGCCCGCCGACAGCGCCGAGCCCTGCCCGGTCTCGAAATACATGCAATTGGTGCCGACGGTGCCGCGCCGCAGCGACAATCCGGCCTGATGGGCCTGCTTGAGTAGCGCGAGATCAATGCCAAAACTCCGGTTGGCGTCCTGCGTGCCGGCAACCGACTGAAACACCAGATCAACGGGCGAGCCCCGATCGATCAGGCCCAGCGTCGTGGTCACGTGGGTGAGAACGCAGGCCTGGGTCGGGATTTGCAATCGCGCGATGACGTCGTCGACGAGCTGCAGCAATTCGCCGATGATTTTTGGATCGTCGCTCGCCGGATTGATGCCGATGCAGGCATCTCCGGACCCGAGCAGCAGGCCGTCGAGGATCGAGGCGGTGATGCCCTTCAAGTCATCGAAGGGATGATTGGGCTGCAGCCGCACGCTCATCCGATTGCGCAGGCCGATCGTGTTGCGGAAGCGCGTCGTCACCTCGCATTTCCGGGCCACTGCGATGAGGTCCTGATTGCGCATCACTTTTGACACTGCCGCGGCCATTTCCGGGGTCACCGCGCGCGACAATTTTTGCAGCGACCCAGGCGTTGCCGCATCCGAGAGCAGCCAGTCGCGGAACGCGCCGACCGTCAGCGACGACACGGGCGCAAATGCCGGCGCGTCGTGGGTGTCGACGATCAGGCGGGTGACTTCATCGTCTTCATAGGGAATCACGGTTTCCTGCAGGAACTGTTTTAGGGGAACGTCGGCGAGCGCAATCCGCGCCGCGATCATCTGTTCTGCGCTGTCGGCGGCAACCCCCGCCAGGCGGTCGCCGGAGCGCGGCGGGGTGGCCTTGGCCAGCAGGTCGCGCAAGTCTTCGAAGACATAGGAAGTGGCATCGATGGTGTGGCGATAGACCATGGCGGCTCCGGGCCATCCGCGCGTCAATGCGCAGTAAAACATTTTCCAGCCAAGTGGAAACCGGTTAGCCGAGGGAAAATGCGCCCGACCAATAATATAAATAGCCTTGGAAAGTAATAGGCTTGGAAAATAACAGGCTTGGAAAATAATAGCCCGGCAAAGGCAATCAGCTGCAACGCTTCTACGCAGCCCGGACGGTGGCGAGGAATTTGACCACTTCCGCCTTCAGACGCTTGTTTTCATTGGAGAGCAATTGTGCCGACGAAAGCACCTGGGCCGAGGCCGAGCCGGTATCGCCGGCGCCGCGGTTGACGTCGGCAATGCTGGTCGCCACTTGCGTGGAACCAAGGGCCGCCTGTTGCACGTTGCGTGCGATTTCCTGGGTCGCGGCACCCTGCTCCTCGATCGCGGCCGCAATCGCCCCGGCGATTTCGGATACCCGCCCGATCGTGCCGCTGATCTCTTTGATGGCAAGTACCGAATCCTGGGTTGCCGCCTGGATTCCGGCGATCTGCGTCGAGATCTCGCTGGTGGCCTTGGCGGTCTGCGCGGCGAGCGCCTTGACCTCCTGGGCCACCACCGCAAAGCCGCGGCCCGCGTCGCCGGCCCGCGCGGCTTCTATGGTCGCGTTCAACGCCAACAGGTTGGTCTGCTCGGCGATCGTGGTGATCAATTTCGTGACGTCGCCGATCCGGTTTGCGGCGAGCGACAGTTCGGCGATTCGTGCGTCGGTCTTTTCCGCCTGATCGACCGCCTCGTTGGCGATCCTGTTGGAATCCGCCACCTGGCGCCCAATTTCATTGACGGAGCCGGCCATTTCCTCCGTTGCCGACGCGACCGATTGGACGTTGGTGGAGGTCTCCTCCGAAGCTGCTGCGACCACCGTAGAGAGCTGTTGGGTCGACGCGCTGCTCTTGGTCAGAATGACCGCGGAGTTTTCCAGCTCGCTCGATGCAAGGCCGACGTTCTCGATGATGTTTCCGACCGCTGTCTCAAACCTCTCGGCCAGGCTGTAAAGCTCGGCGCGACGGGCCGCCGCCAGCTCGCGGTTCTTCTCTTCGCGTTCCGCCGTATCACGTTCCGCCTTAGCGACTGCCTGCACCTTGAATTCTTCGACCGCGTGAGCCATCTGGCCGACTTCGTCGCCGCGTTCCAGGCCCGGTAGCTGAACTCCGAAATTCCCGACCGCAAGCTCGCGCATCGCCTTCGCCATCGCAACCACCGGGCGCGAAATATTCCGGCCGATCAGGAACGAAATGACGACGCCGAGCAAAGCCACCACCCCAAGAACGGCCATCAGCGTCAACTGCTGCTGCTCCAGCTTCATCTCGGCCCGCGCGATCTCGCGATCCTTGCTGTCGCCGCTGTCGGTGATCAAATCGTCGGTCAGTTTCTCGATATCGGCAAAACTCTGTTCCGCGCCCTTGATGAACATCAGTGCCGAGCCGGCGTCACCATCGGCCATCTCGATCGCGTTTTTCGATTTCTTGAGATAATTCGTAACGGCAGCTTTCAGCTTTTCAAGGGTCTGCGGCTTGAATTGGCCGTGAGTGGCCTCGACCAGCTTCAGGGCCTCCGCAATCTTGGCACCGGCGGCAGAGGCTTCCTTGGCCATCGACTCAATCTTTTTCTCATCCTTTTCATTGGCCGCGGTAGCTGCGAGGCGATACAGCCGGGCATGCGCCGTCCACGCCGCGGTGGTGAGGTCGTTGGCCAGCTCGGATTGCCGCACCGGCCCGGAGACCAGCGCATCGACCGAGGCCTGATTTGACCGCAGCGCTTGCAAGGCGTAGCCACCGACCCCGATCAGAAACAGGATCAGGAACGCCGGCGCCAGCTGGACTTTCCAGGACAGGCCAATATTTTTGATCCAGCCGAGCATATCCATCCTTCGATGCGACGATCGTCGCGCGGCGCCGAATGTTGCGTGTCAGGACTTGTAGATGCCTGCGCACACAGCGGTGTTATCAAGCCTCTCGCAATACATCTGCTTCGGCTCGACCTTCTTGTCGACCGGATTGACGAACTTGTAGTCCTGCCAGAATGAAGGCTGCTTGGCAGCCATCTCGACCCGTTCCTTGACGAAGAGCTTGCCGTCGACGTCCTGCGCATCGCTCATGTCCTTGCCGACGAACTTGGCATTCGAGCCATGGGCCAGCACCTTGCCGTCGAGCTGATAGACGACAACGTAACAATCGCGATCGATGAATTTGTCGTCCTTGCCGGTAAAGGCAGCATAGGCCTTTTCAGGCCCCTGCTCCTTGATGAAGGCTACGGCTTTCTTGACCATCGCCACCGCGTCATCCTTGCTCGCGCCGTCCCCGGCCGCGGCAGTCCCGACAAGAAGCGTGGATGCAAGAGCGGAAATCATCGTCTTCTTTAACCAAATATTCACGGTTGTTCTCCCGATCGACTGGCTGGGACGGACTATGGCTGACAAAATTGTCATGAAAGAGCGAACCGTCCGTTAAGATGCCTATCGTTAAGGCAACTGCACATTGAAAAAAACACCCGCAGGGCGTCTCGATGGCCTGGCCCATCGAAAATCGGCTTCGCGACACTCGGAACGAGCAAAATCGAGTCAAAGTTTAAAGAATTCTACACCCCTATTTTGCATGCTTCTTGAGCGGCCGACCGTGTTGACCGGCCTCTTTTGGGAGAGGCCTCGATGGCTGCAGCAACGACATCAGGTAATTCCGGCGCTGGCGTCACCTCACGGCTTTCGCTCGCGGGCAAGCTGTACGCCGTGTTCGCCCTGTTCGCGCTTCTGACCGCGGCGATTACGGCCCTCTCCGACTACAACACCCGCCGCAACGCCGAGCTCACCGAAGCGATCGAGACCGCGAGCCGCGCGGCGCTCAACGTCGAGCGCGTCAATTCGCTGGTCTATGCGGTGGTGATGGAATCTCGCGGCGTCTATATGTCGACGGAAGCCGCCACCGTGAAGAAATTCGGCGACGGACTTTTCAAGTTCAACGACCAGATCATGGCGGTGGTCAAGGACTGGGAATCCATCATCCGCTCCGATGACGCCGAGCAATTCGCGACCTTCAAGAAGCGGATCCAGCAATTCGTCGACTTCCGAAGGGAATTGGTCCGCCGAGCCATCGAAATCAGCCCCGCCGCCGGCCGCGAGTTCGGCGACAACGATGCCAATCGCTCGGTGCGTTCGGCGCTCAACAAGGACCTCGAAGCGCTGTCCAGGGTCTATGACGAACGCTCCAAGCAGATCGTGCTGCAAACCGCGTCCAACCGCACCATGTCGTTTCTCTTGACCTGCCTCGGCGCGCTGGCGCTGTTCGTGGTCGTCGTCGGTGTGCTGCTGATTTCCCGCTCGGTGGCGCGGCCGCTGTCGGTCATCACCACCACCATCAAACGGGTCGCCGAGGGCGACGAGAACGTCGAGGTTCCCCATACCGGCCGCGGCGACGAGATCGGCGCGCTGGCACGCGCGATCCAGATCTTCCAGGAGGCGATGAACGGCAACCGCAAGCTCAATTCGCAGGTCTTGCAGGAGTCAAAAGCGCGCGACGAACGTGCCCAGCATATCGAGACTTCGGTCGAGGCGTTCCGAGGTGCGATCGGCGGCGTGCTGCGTGCCGTTACCGATAATGCGTCCTCGATGCGCAACACCGCGCAGTCGATCACCAGAGTGGCGTCGGATGCCAACGGCCGCGCCGTCGCCGCGACCGGCGCGACGGAACAAGCGTCCAGCAACGTTTTTGCGGTTGCCAGCGCCGCCGAAGAGCTGTCGGCGTCCGTCGAGGAGATCGGACGGCAAGTCCGCCAATCCGCTAGCGTCGTCGAACAGGCGGGGCTTCGCACCGAAAAATCGATCGCCGAAATCGAAAGCCTGGCGGCGGCGACCCAGCGCATCGACGGCGTGCTCAACCTGATCCAGACCATCGCCGAGCAGACCAATCTTCTGGCGCTGAACGCGACCATCGAAGCCGCCCGCGCCGGCGATGCGGGGCGTGGTTTTGCCGTGGTGGCGCACGAGGTCAAGGCGCTGGCCGAGCAGACCGCGAAAGCGACTTCCGAAATCGGCCAGAACGTCAGCCTGATCCAGGCCTCGACGCGCAACGCAGTCGATGCGGTTCGCGAAATCGGCAACGCCGTGCGTGACATCAACGAGGTCACCTCCAACATCGCAAGCGCCGTTGGGCAGCAGGATTTGGCGACCCGCGAGATCTCCGTCAACGCGCAATCGGCCGCCCAGGGCAACGAGACGTTGGTCGCCAACATCACCTCGCTCTCGGGCGCGATCGGCGAGACCAACAAGTCCGCGACCTCGGTGCTGTCGGCATCGGGCGACCTGACGTCGACGGCGGAGATTCTGTCGCGCGAAGTCGACAAATTCTTCCGCAATCTGCGCGCCGACCCGCTCGATCGCGACGGTGGACGACGGGCTGCTGCCGGTTGAGATTGAGATCGTCATCCCTAAGAGATCGTCATCACCGGGCTTGACCCGGTGATCCATCCTCTTCAAGAGAGCTTTTAGTGCAGAGTGATGGATTGCCGGGTCAAGCCCGGCAATGACGGGTAGTGCACGACGACGTTTTACCAATGGTCATCATATCCTCCAATCCTCCCCTCACTCCACCAGCAGCACATCCACCGCGACGCCGAGCTTCTGCTTGCGTGAGCCGACGATAATGCCGTCGACCGGGGAGACATCGGAAAAATCCCGCCCCAACGCGAGTTCGATGTGGTCGTTCTCCACTATGAGATCATTGGTCGGGTCGAGGCCGACCCAGCCGATGCCCTCGCCGCACCACAGCGAGACCCAGGCATGCGTGGCATCGGCGCCCTGCAGGCGCGGCCGGCCCGGCGGCGGGATGGTGCGGAGATAGCCGGAGACATAGGCCGCCGGCAGGCCGAGCCCGCGCAGCCCTGCGATCATCACATGGGCAAAATCCTGGCACACGCCATGGCGTTTTTCGAACACCTCCTTGAGCGGCGTCGAGATCACCGTTGCCTTCGGGTCGTATTTGAACTCGGTACGGATCCGGTGCATCAGGTCGACCGCGCCGGCAAGGACGCCGCCTGAAGGTGGAAAGCTTGACGCCGCATATCCTGTGACCGGCTCGAGCACCGGCACTAGCGGGCTCGCAAACACGTAGCCGATCGGCGAGGCTGGGCCCAGACTGGTGGCGGCGAACGCGACGTCGCGGACGTTCTCCCACGCCGGCCCCTGCGTGGTGCGGCCCGGGGCACGGCGGGAGACCGAAACCCGCGAACGACTATCGATGCGAAGATGACGATGCGGTGCTTCGATCAAGATGCTCTCGGTCAGCGTCCTGAAAAAATCGCGCCGCTGGGTGCGGTCCGCCGGCCGCGGCCGGATCTCGACGCTGTGCGAGATCAATTGCTGGCCGTCACCGCTTCTCGGCTCCAGCCGCAGCGAGCATCGCGCAAAACTGACCGGACTTTCGTAGCCGTAAGTGGTGACGTGACGGATGTCGTAGATCACGCGAGGCCCGTCAGCTTCTCAGGGCGGCTCGCATTCGGCCCATGCGGAAAATAATGCGAACCGATAGCATCAGCGAGATTGAGCAGATCCTGCTCCAGCGCGAACAGCGTCTTGGTATCGAGGCTCGTGGCTTCCGCCGTCGTCAGCATCGCCTGCAGGGCGACGGCGAGACGTTGCGGCCGCTCGATCAGCCCGCCCTCCTTTAAGGTCGGCAGGCTCGCGATGTGATCGTTGAGCGCCGAAACCTGAAACGCCACCGACCTCGGATTATAGGGATCGAGCACCACGAGATCGCGCACCGGCGCCAGCAGCGGGCCGACCAGATAGCGCGAGCGATAGGTGATCTGGCAATCGACCAATGTCAGGAGGATGTCGAGGTCTTCGCCGCCGGCTTCGTCATAGGCGAACTGCCGCGCGAAGCGGGTGGTATTGATGGCGCGCTCGGCGCGGCGGCCCATCTCGAGAAACCGCCAGCCGGCGGCTCGGTTCATGTTTTCCTGGGCGAGGCCTGCAAAACTCGCAAGCTCCTGCAAGGTCAGTTCGGCGGCACTGACGACGCCGTCATCGTCTTCGACCTCCTGCGCCAGGCGCTCGACCATTTCGGTGACGACTTGCCAGGCGTCCGGCGATAGCCGCTCCCGCAACGAGGTCGCGGTGCGCTGCGCCGAGCGCACCAGCGACAGGGCTGAGCCGAATTTGTCCTCGGCCTGCAACCCTTCGGCGGCGACTTTTGCTGGCTGGGTCCGCGAGGCCTGCGACGCTGCCCCCCACGTCACCAGGAGGCGCTGGATGCGCTCGACCGAGTGCAGCACGGTTGAAGAACCCTTGCCGGGATCGCGCTGCATCCCGAGCGCCCGGATCAATCGCAGGGTCGCCTCGGCGCGTTCGAGATAGCGGCCGAGCCAGAACAGATTGTCTGCGGCCCGGCTCGGCACCACGCCGGCGATCCGCCTGATCCGCACGGTATCGACCGCCGGCAACAGCGTTGCGGTCGAAACCGCCTTGTCGGAGACCACCCAGACGTCGGCCGCGCGCGCGCCGTCTCCCATCGACACCGCGCGGGCGTCGAGCTGCTCGGCGATCCGGCAAAAGCCGCCGGGCATGATGGTCCAGCCAGTGGGGGTCGCGGCCGCGAACACGCGCAACACGAACGGGCGCGGCGTGATGCGGCCTTTGTCCCAAACGGGCGTGGTGGAAAGCCGCACCAGCTCCTGGCCGACATATTCCATGCCGCGATCGCCGATCGCGCCTTTGAGTCGCTCGCGCTCGCTTCCCGATAATTCGCCGGCGAGCACCGGCCCGGTGCCGGGAAAACCGGGAACGCCGCGGCCGTACGCCCCTTCGATCGCGACCTCGTCGAGCCGCGACAGCACTTCCTCGCGCGCGGCCTTCTGGCCGCACCACCAGGTCGCGATGTGCGGCATCTTTAGGTCCTCGCCGAAAAAACGCCGGCTCAGGCTCGGCAGGAAGCCGAGCAGCGCGCGCGCTTCCATCACGCCCGAGCCCGGCATGTTGGCGACCACGACGCCGCCCTTGCGCAGCACATCGATCAAACCGGGCACGCCAAGCTGCGAGGCGGCGTCGAGCTCGAGCGGATCGAGAAAATTGGAATCGACCCGCCGCAGCAACACGTCGAGTCGTTTCAGGCCGGCCACGGTGCGGATATGAATGCGGTCGCCGCTGACGGCGAGATCGTCGCCCTCGACCAGCAGGAATCCGAGATAGCGCGCCAGCGTGGCATGCTCGAAATAGGTTTCAGAGAACTGGCCGGGCGTCAAAAGTCCGATGCGCGGCTCGTCGCGGTCGGCGCCGGCACGCAAGGCATCGCGAAACGCCTCGAAGAACGGCGCGACCCGTTCGACATTCATCGATTTGTAGAGCGCGGCAAAGGCGCGCGACAGCACCAGGCGATTCTCCAGCGCGTAGCCCGCGCCCGACGGCGCCTGGGTGCGGTCGCTCAATACCCACCAGCGCCCGTCGGGCCCGCGGCCGACGTCGGCGGCATAGAGATTGAGATAGCGGCCGCCCGGCGGCTTTATTCCGCAGACCGAGCGCAGATATTCGGTAGAGCCGGCAATTGCTGCCGCGGGGATCGCGCCCTCGGCGACCAGCCGGCCCTCGCCATAGAGGTCGGCTATGACTAGCTCCAATAGTTGCGCGCGCTGGACGATGCCGGCGGAGAGTTGCTGCCAATCGGTTTCCCCGATCAAAAGCGGCAGATGGCTCAACGGCCACAGCCGGTCGGCGGTCTCGCCGGGCGCGCGATAGGTCACGCCGGCCTCCCGCAAATGCCGGTCGGCAGAGCCAAAGCGCCGCTCGATATCATCAGGCGTCAGCGCGGCAAAGGCATCGAAGAACCGGGTCCAGACCGCGCGCGGCGTGCCGTCCTGGGCGATGAATTCATCGGGAATGCCCGGCAAGCGACTATAGTCGCGCGTCCACTGCGTCACCCGCCGATTGCTGGTGCGGGCTTTTGCGCCGTGACTGCTGCTGCTTCCTTGACCGTTTCCCTGGCCGGCGTGTCCCGCCATCCCCTGCTCTCCCGCCCAAGACCATCTTCAATGCAGGAGCTGCGTCCTCAAGTCGAGGGTCAAGGGAAATTCAATTGTGCGTTCCTCGCGCGGCGGATCGATCTTGCCGGGGGTGTGGCCGTGATCCTGGAACCGGGCCAGCCGCCGCGCCTCGGCCTCGTAGGAATTGACCGGTTTTGTCTCATAGCTGCGCCCGCCCGGATGGGCGACATGGTAGACGCAGCCGCCGAGCGAGCGGCCGTTCCAGGTATCGATCAGGTCAAAGGTCAGCGGCGCATGGACGGGGATGGTCGGGTGCAGGCCTGATGCCGGTTGCCAGGCCTTGAAGCGGACGGCCGCGACCGCTTCGCCGGAGCGGCCGGTTTCGCTCATCGGCATCCGCCTTCCGTTGCAGGTGACGACATGGCGGCCTTCGACAAAGCCAAACGCCTTGACCTGCAACCGTTCCACCGAGCTGTCGACATAGCGCACGGTGCCGCCGCCGGCATTCTCTTCGCCGAGCACATGCCAGGGCTCCAGCGCCTGGCGCAGCTCCAGGGAGACGCCGCCGTGATGGACCTTGCCGAACACCGGAAAGCGGAACTCGAGCTGGGCCGCGTACCAATCCGGCGAAAAATCGTAACCGGATTGTCTGAGGTCGGCGAGCACGTCTAAAAAGTCTTCCCAGAGGAAATGCGGCAGCATGAAGCGATCGTGCAGCGTGGTGCCCCAGCGCACGAATTTTCCGTGGAGCGGCTCGCGCCAGAGCTTTGCGATCAAGGCCCGGACCAGCAATTGCTGCGCGAGGCTCATGCGCGGATCGGGCGGCATTTCCAGCGCCCGGAACTCAACCAGCCCGAGCCGGCCGGTAGTGCCGTCGGGCGAATAGAGCTTGTCGATGCAGATTTCGGCGCGGTGGGTATTGCCGGTGATATCGACCAGGATATGCCGGAACAGGCGATCCACCAGCCACAGCGGAGCCTTGATGCCGGGCGGCGGCACATGACCGAGCGCGATTTCCAATTCATATAGGCCGTCATGGCGCGCCTCATCGATGCGCGGCGCCTGGCTGGTCGGACCGATGAACATGCCCGAGAACAGATAGGATAGCGACGGATGCCGCTGCCAATACAAGACGAGGCTCTTCAAGAGATCGGGACGCCGCAAGAACGGCGAGTCCTGTGGCGTTGAGCCGCCGACCACCACATGATTGCCGCCGCCAGTGCCGGTGTGCCTGCCGTCGACGAGGTATTTGTTGGCCCCGAGCCGGATTTGGGCGGCGTCTTCGTAAAGGCCGAAGGTGATATCGACCGCCTCGCGCCAGCTGGTCGCGGGCTGGATGTTGACCTCGATCACGCCGGGATCGGGCGTCACTTTTATCACGTCGATGCGCGGGTCGAACGGCGGCGGATAGCCCTCGACATGGACCTGCATCTGCATCTCTTCGGCAGTTGCTTCTACCGCGGTGACCAGTTCGAGGTAATCCTCCAGCTTCTCCACCGGCGGCATGAAGGCGCACAAAATGCCGTCGCGGATCTCGATCGACATCGCGGTGCGGATACCACCGCCGCCTTTGAGCTGCTGCTCTTGTACGTCCTGATGCGGCGCGGCCTCGGTTTGAGTGGACGCGTCATAGACCGGCAGCGCCCCGCGCGGCTCCATCGGGTCCTGCTCGACGATGTAGGGATATTCTTCCGCCGGGATGTGCGGCAATGACGCAATCGGCAGCCGCAAGCCGAGCGGAGAATCGCCGGGCGTCAGGAACAGATTGCCGCGGCGCAGCTTCCAGCGCTCGCTCTTCCAGCGCGAGGAAGATTGGCTTGCATCGGCATTCCAGCGCTGGATCGGAAGAACAAAACCTTTCGGCGTGTCGAGCCCCTGCTCGAAGACCCGCGCCATGCGCGTGCGCTCTTCGAGATCGGGCAGTTTGGAATCGGCCGGCACCACATTCGTCGGCAGCATGGCTTCCTTTTGCTGCCAGTAATTCGGGTCCTCGAAGGCCGGCATGATGAAGTCGGCATCGAGACCGAGTTTTTTTGCCGTGCCTTCAGCAAAACGCTCGGCGTCTTCGATCAGCGCTTTCCGCGGATTCTCGATCTTCGCGATCAGGTCGGAGTTTTTCCAGATCGGCACACCATCCTTGCGCCAATAGAGCCCGAACGCCCAGCGCGGCAGGCTTTCGCCCGGGTACCATTTGCCCTGCCCGTAGTGCAGGAGGCCGCCGGGCGCAAAGCGCGTCCGCAATTTGCGAATGAGATCGTCGGCAAGCGCACGCTTGGTCGGCCCGACCGCGGCGATGTTCCATTCCGGCGCTTCCAGATCGTCGACGGAGACAAACGTCGGCTCGCCGCCCATCGTCAATCGCACGTCGTGTGTTTTGAGATCGGCGTCGACCTGCTCGCCGAGCCCGTCGAGACGCGCCCAGCTCTCGTCGGAGAACGGTTTGGTGATCCGCGGCGCCTCGCGGATGCGCTTGACGCTCATCTCGAAGCCGAACTCGACATTGGCAAATCCGACCGCGCCGGAGATCGGCGCCGCCGAGCGATAATGCGGCGTGGCGGCGACCGGGATATGCCCCTCGCCGGTCAGCATGCCCGAGGTGACGTCGAAACCGATCCAGCCCGCGCCGGGAAGATAGACCTCGGCCCAGGCGTGCAAATCGGTAAAATCGTTCTCGACCTCGCGCGGTCCTTCGACCGGATCGATATCGGGGCGCAATTGAATGAGGTAACCTGAGACGAAGCGCGCGGCGAGCCCGAGATGGCGCAGCGTCTGGATCAACAGCCACGCCGAGTCGCGGCACGATCCGGCGCCCGAGCCAAGCGTCTCTTCCGGCGTCTGGATGCCCGGCTCCATGCGAATGATGTAGCGGATTTTCTTTTGCAGCTGCGCGTTGAGTTCGACCAGGAAATTGACCGTGTTCGGCGCCTCGCGCGGAATCTCCGCCAAATATCTTGCGAAATGCGGCCCGGGCTCGATGGTCGCCAGATAAGGCGCGAGTTCGGTCTTGAGATCGGCGGTGTAAGGGAACGGAAAACTGTCGGCATAGGGCTCGACAAAGAAATCAAAGGGATTGATCACCGTCATCTGCGCGGTGAAATCGACCTCGATCTTCAGCTCGTTGGCCTTCTCGGGGAAGACAAACCGCGCCAGCCAGTTGCCTTGCGGGTCCTGCTGCCAATTTACAAAATGGTTTGATGGCGTGACCTTGAGCGAATAGCTCAGGATCGGCGTGCGCGTGTGCGGCGCCGGCCGCAAGCGAATGGTTTGCGGGCCGAGGTCGATCGGACGGTCATATTTGTAGTGCGTGACGTGATGTAGTGCGACGAAGATCGACACAGGCAGGCTACTCCAGCAGCTTTTTTAAGCAGAACACCGGTTCCGGCAGGGATCAAGCACTAACAACGGGCAGCGCCTGCCTATGGGGGCGGCGCCCCTTCGTCGTCCCTGCGAAAGCAGGACCCATACCGCGTGATCTCTCGATAAGGCAGCGTGGCTGACGCCATGCCGCCAAGCCACTGCCTGTGGTTATGGGTCCCTGCTTTCGCAGGGACAACATCGATTAGCACCCATAAAGAGCAGAGCCGCGCCGATCCGGGCGCGGCTCCAGAACAGATCGCCGCAAGATCAGAGCAGGCCGTTCTTCTTCAGGATCTCTGAAGCGTTGTCCTTGGTGATCAGCATGGTCGGCAGGGTGATGACAGGCTGCAGCTTTTCGCCGTGAAGCAGCTTGACCGCCTGTCGCAAGCCCTCGGCGCCGGGCGTCGCATAGAGGAACGTCGCGGTCAATTGTCCCTTGCTGACCCAGGTAACGCCTTCATCGGGCAGGCCGTCGATGCCAAGGATGAATTTGATGTCCTTGTCGCGGCCTGCGTCCTTGGCTGCGAGATAGGCGCCGTAGGCCATCGGGTCGTTGTGACCATAGATCAGGTCGATCTTCTCGTTATTGCGCAATGCGGTGGTCATGATGTTGTAGGCCTGATCCTGTTTCCAGTCGCCCGACTGATTATTGAGCAGATATTTGATGCCGGGCTCCTTGTCGGTGAAGGCGTGGAAGCCATCGTGCCGATCATGCGCCGGCTGGGTACCCATGCCGCCCCAGATTTCGACGACATTGCCTTGCGCCTTGCCCGCCCCGCCGAGCAATTTCACCGCATGTTCGCCGGCCGCGCGGCCGATCGCGACATTATCGCCGCCGATGAACTGCGTGATCCGCTTGGTGTCGACGTTACGATCCAGCACGATGACCGGTATCTTGGCGTCGATCGCTTTCTCGACGACGCCGGTCAATCCCGCCGATTCCTTCGGCGAGATCAAGAGGACGTTGACCTGCTGCACGACCAGGTTCTCGCAATCGGCGACCTGCTTCTGGGTCTTGTCCTGGCCATCGGTGATGATCAGGTCGACATCGGGATGGTTCTTCGCCTCGGCCTGGATGTCCTTGTTGAACTGCACGCGCCAGGGCTCAAGCGTGGTGCATTGGCTGAAACCGACTTTCCACTTGGCCGCCGCCTTGGCCGGCGTCCATCCGAACGGCAGGTAGATTGTCGCCGCCGCGCCGGCGACGGTCGTTGACAATTTCAAAAATTCACGACGCTTCATTGAGATCCTCCCTTGCAAATTGCGCTTTTGGAGCGCTTAGCGGTCGATTTGGTTCGACCGATCCGGTCTCGGAGCCTGCTTGCGGCGACGAGCGGAACCGCCACCGCGCCACGAGCTGACCGAGGTTTTGTTCCTGCACGAGCACGGTGCAGACGATGATCAACCCCTTCATCACGAGTTGGACATTGGAGTCGATGTTCTGAAGCTGAAGGATGTCTGACAGCAGTCCGAAGATCAGCACGCCGACGAAGGTGCCGGCGAGACTTCCTCGCCCACCCATCAGGCTGGTGCCGCCGATCACCACCGCGGCGATCGCGTCAAGTTCGAGGCCGGCGCCGGCATCCGGCTTGCCCTGACGGTATTGCGCGACGAAGAGCACGCCGGCGATCCCTGCGAGCAGTCCGGAGAGCAGATAGGCCGTGAACTGGACTTGCGCGACCTTGATGCCGGACAGCTTGGCCGCCTCGACATTTCCGCCGATCGCATAAGCGTAGCGGCCAAACGTCGTGAAGCGCAGGATGGCGCCAAACAGGACGATCGCTGCGAGGAAGAACACGCTGGGCATCGGCACCACGCCCCACAGCATCGAGCGCAGAACTTCGAACGCCTCGGTCGCGTTGGTGCCGGTGTAGACCGCCACCACGGCATTATCCTGGCCCGCGGTAAGCCGGCCGATGCCGAGTGCAGAGACCATCATCGCCAGCGTCGCGATGAACGGCTGCAACCGCCCGGCGACGATCAATACCCCATTGAGCGAGCCGAGCAGAAGGGCGACGCACGGCGTTACCAGGAGAACGCCGAGAACGCCGAACTTCGTTGGGACCTGGCTCACCGTGAACCACGCAATCGCAGTCGCCGCGACAAGGCCCAGCAGAGCCGGGATCCAAATGCCGCGCCAAGGTTCCAGCGCGATCTCGCGGCGCCGGCCGGCGCTGTCGTCGCGGCCACGAGCCAAACCGCTGAACACGAATCGCGCAAGAAACGCCACGGCAAAGAAACCGACCGCCGTCGCGGCCGGGACGCCCATGATCGAAGCGGCAGTCCAGCCGGACTTGGTGAGCAGCATCGCGCAGATGATCGTCGAGAAGCCCATCACGGAGCCGACCGACAAATCGATGCCGCCAAGCAGAATGACCATGGTCATGCCGGTTGCGACCAGGCCGGTGATCGATACCTGGCGCAGGACGTCGGTAAGATTGCCGTAGGACAGGAAGATATTGTTGCCCGAGGACGAATGCGGCGAAGCAAGCGCGCCGATCAGGCAGATTATCAATAAACCCCAATAGAGCTTGGTGCGCGACAGCGCGCGAAGCGCTTTCATGATGCCGTGTCCCATGGATGCGTTGCCATGCCCGGCGCGGCAAGGCGCATTACCGTCTCTTGCGTGGCGTTGCCGCGCTGGAGCAAACCGGTCTGATGTCCCTCGCACATCACCAGCACCCGATCGGACAGCAGCAGAAGCTCCGGCATCTCCGAAGTGACCACGACAATGCCGAGCCCCTGCCCGGCCAATTTGAAGATCAGCTCGTAGATTTCCTGCTTGGCGCCGACATCGATGCCGCGCGTCGGCTCGTCGAGCAGCAGGATACGCGGCTCGGTGGCGAGCCATTTGCCGATGACGATCTTCTGCTGATTGCCGCCCGAAAGCGTCGAGACCAGCTGATCGATGCCCGCGCATCGCACCGAGAGCCGCCTGACGACATCGTCGGCCAATGCGGTTTCGCGCGCAAAGGCGCGCAAGCCAAACCGCGACATGGCGCCGATCGAGGGCAAGGCGACATTGTTGCAGATCGATTCCGCAAGATGGAGGCCACGCTCCTTACGGTCTTCCGTCACGAGCGCGACGCCCAGGCGATAGGCGTCGGCCGACGATTCGATGTCGACGACGCGGCCCTCGATCGCAATCGCGCCGCCGCGCCAGCCGCGCGCGACACCGAAGATCGATTCCAGGATTTCGGTGCGGCCGGAACCGAGCAGACCGCCGATGCCGAGGATTTCGCCCTGCCGCAGCTGGAAGCTGACGCCGTGCAGCGCCCGCCGCCATCCGCGGCCAGTGAGCGTATCGAGCGTCAGGTTATTGACAGTCAGGACAACCGACCCACTTTTCGCAGCCGTGCCGCGATGGTTGGCGGCCATCTCGCGGCCGACCATCGCGGAGATGATCGCAGCCCGCGACAATTCGCCGATCGGGGCCGTCACGACGCGCCGGCCGTCGCGCAACACCGTCACCCGATCGGCGAGGTCGAGAACCTCTTCGATGCGGTGCGAGGTGTAGATGATCGCGACCCCATCGTCCGCGAGTTGCCGTACGATCTTGAACATCGTCTCGCATTCCGACGACGACAGCGCCGAAGTCGGCTCGTCCATGACGAGGATGCGGGTGTCGAGCGACAGCGCTTTGGCGATCTCGACCAGTTGCTGCTCGCCGATGCGCAGTTCAGCGATGCGGCTGCGGGGGTCAATGTTGACGCCGAGGCGGCGCAGCAGGCGTTCTGCCGCTCTGACGATACGGCGTCCATCGATCAGCGTGCCGGCAATCAGCGGCTCGCGGCCAAGAAAGATGTTGTCGGCCACGCTCAATTCGGGGACGAGATTGAGCTCCTGATGAATGATCGCTACGCCAGCACCCTCGGCATCGCGTACCCCGCCGAACGATACCGGGTGGCCCTCCATCTGGATGACGCCCTCGTAGCGCGTATGCACGCCGGCGAGGATTTTCATCAGGGTGCTCTTGCCGGCGCCGTTCTCGCCCATCAACGCATGCACCTCGCCGCGTCGGAGGTCGAAGTCGACGTCGCGTAGCGCCGTCACGCCGGCGAAGGATTTTGAGATGCGCTCGGCAACGAGGACAACGCGACCGGATTCCGTGCCGCGTCCGATCCTTCCAACGCTAGCCGCCCTGTGGTCAGGCGGGGCGCGCGGTGCTTCACGCCCTCCGGCGGCACCGGACCGCGTCTCCATCGGGTTCGCTCCCTCGGGTCTGCCTTTTTCCTCGCCCCTCAGGGGTGCATGGCGGCTGACTTGCTTATCTGATATGCTAGTTATGTCAGATGCTGTTCGTCAAGCCTTCTTCAGCAAAATCGACCAGGCGAAATCAATGGAGAGGTCATCCATGCATTCGATCGGCGGATTCAGCGGAGCTATCGCGGCTGCGCGAGGGCGCGGCTCCGCGGGATCGAAAGTCGACCAGGCTTACCTGGCGTTGAAGCAGGCCATCGTGTCCGGCGCACTTGCTCCGGAAACTCCGATCGACAAGAACGAATGGTGCGCCCGTTTCGACGTGTCACGGCTTTCCATCACGAGCGCGATCAACCGGCTCGCGTTCGAGCGTTTAGTGGTGATCGAACCCCAGCGCGGCTCATATGTCGCCAAGATCCGGCTGGAGGACGTGAAGCAATGGATGTTGATGCGCCGCGCCCTCGAAATGGAGGTTGTCGCGGTTTGCGCGACCAACATGCCGGCGCAAGCGATCGAAAGCTTGGGTCAGAATCTCGCCTACCAGGAGGCGGCGATCAAAAGCGGCGACCTGCAGGGCTTCCACGAACTCGACACCCGATTTCATCGTCAGATGGCTGAGGGTCTCGACCTGGTGCGGATCGGCGAGGTGCTTGATCCTATTCGCACGCACCTCGAACGAGTGCGCCGGACCCTGCTGCCCGAGCCGGGGCGCCTGCAGGGGACCTTCATCGAGCACCAGGCGATCTACCGGAGCGTGGTGGCGCGGCAGCCGGATCGGGCGCGGGAAGAGATGGCCAACCACCTCGATCGTGTGTCGGGCGAGCTGCATGCCTTCGTCGCCCGGCATCCCGGGTTTTTCGAGGAGTAGCGCGGCGTCGATCTACATCGTCGCCCCAAGCACCCAGGGCGCGAATTCAGCGCCGCCGAAATCAAAGCTCTCGCTCTTGGTCGGCTGTCCCGAGGCGGTCTTGAGCATCAGATCGAAAATGCGCTGGCCGCATTGCTGCACGGTTTCCTCGCCGTCGAGGATGGTGCCGCAATTGACGTCCATGTCGTCTTCCATGCGCTTGTACATCACTGAATTGGTCGCAAGTTTGATGGAGGGCGCGGGCTTGCAGCCGAACACGCTGCCGCGGCCCGTCGTGAAGCACACAAGATTGGCGCCGCCAGCCACTTGGCCTGTCGCCGCGACCGGGTCATAGCCCGGCGTGTCCATAAAGACAAAACCCTTCTTGGTGACGGCTTCGGCGTAGTTCACGACATCGACGAGATTGGTGCTGCCGGCTTTCGCCATCGCGCCGAGCGATTTTTCCAGGATGGTGGTGAGCCCGCCGGCCTTGTTGCCGGGGCTGGGATTGGCGTTCATCTCGGCACCCTCTCGCGCGGTGTATTCCTCCCACCAGCGCATCAGCGCCACCAGCTTTTCGCCGACCTCGCGGCTCACCGCGCGGCGGGTCAACAGATGCTCGGCGCCGTAGGTCTCAGGCGTTTCCGACAGGATCACGGTGCCGCCGTGGCGGACCAGCAGATCGCTGGCAGCGCCCAGCGCAGGATTCGCGGAGACGCCGGAATAGCCATCGGAGCCACCGCATTGCAGCGCGACCGTCAATTCGCTCGCCGCCACAGGCTCGCGCTTAACTTTGTTCGCATCGGTCAGCGCCTCGCGCACGAACGCGACGCCGGCTTCCACCGTCTTCCGCGTGCCGCCGATTTGCTGGATCTCCAGTTCGCGCAGCCGGCCGGCGAGTTTCTGTTCCTTCATCAATCCGCCGATTTGGTTGACCTCGCAGCCGAGCCCAAGCACGACCACGGCCGCAAAGTTCACGTGCCGCGCGTAACCGCCGAGCGTCCGGCGCAGCAGCGCCAACGGTTCATCCTGCGTCATGCCGCAGCCGGTTTTGTGGGTGAGCGCAACAACGCCGTCGACATTGGGAAAATCTGCCAGCGGATTGTCGCCGGTGAACGGATTCTTCTTGAAGACATCGGCGACCATGCCGGCGACATGGGCGCTGCAATTCACCGAGGTGAGGAGGCCGATATAGTTGCGGGTCGCGACCCGCCCGTCGGACCGGCGGATGCCATCAAACGTCGCGGGTAAATCAAAATTCGGCGTCGGCGTGACGTCGACGCCGAACGCATAGTCTTTGGCAAAGTCGCCCATGCCGCAGTTTTGGGTGTGCACGTGCTGGCCCGGCGCGATCGGCGCCGTCGCAAAGCCGATGATCTGGCCGTAGCGGCGGATCGGCTCGCCTGTCGCAATCGGGCGGATCGCAACCTTGTGGCCGGCGGGAATCCGTTCGACCGTGGTCACGCCGTCGGCCACGGCCATGCCGGGCGGCAGGCTCGAGCGTGCAATCAGCACGCCGTCGTCGGGATGCAGGCGGATCACGGGGGCTGGGGCCATGGGAGTCTCCTCGAGTTCTCTTGTCACCTCTCCCCGTCCTTTACGGGGAGAGGTCGGACTGCGAAGCAGTCCGGGTGAGGGGCGAGGCACGATGTCAAACGCTACTCCCGCATTCGCGGAGATAGCCCCTCACCCCAGCCCTCTCCCCGCGAAGAGCGGGGCGAGGGAGAAGCGTTACGCCTTGCCGCCTGAGTCCTTCCGCGTCTGCGCGACCTGCATCTTGGCGTAGGTCATCATCAATCCGCTTTCGTTCGACAGTGTCACGAGTTTAAAACCCATGTTGATGGCGCGCACCGCGCCTTCGGCACCGCCACAGTGGATGCCGGGATGAAGGCCGCGCTTGCCGCACTCTTTCACGATCTTCTCATAGATATTGAGGATTTCCGGCTCGTCGCGATCGAGTTTGGGGACGAGGCCATAGGAGAGGCCGAGATCGGAGGGACCGATATAGACGCCATTGATGCCCTCGACATCGAGGATGGATTCCATGTTCTCGACCGCCGTCCTGGTCTCCATCATCGGCAGCAACACGATCTCATCGTTGGCCGTCTTCTGATAGGTGCCGGCCGAGCCGTACATACCCGAACGGATCGGCCCGTTGGAACGCGTGCCCTTCGGCGGATACTTGCAATAGGAGACGAGGTTTTGCGCCTCTTGCTTGGTATTGATCATCGGGCAGATCACGCCATAAGCGCCGCCGTCGAGCACCTTGCCGATCATGCCGGGCTCGTTCCAGGGCACGCGGACCATCGGGGTCACGGGATGGCCGTGCATCGCCTGGAAGCATTGCACCATCGACTGATAATCCTGCACGCCGTGCTGCATGTCGACGGTGACGCTGTCGAAGCCGCATTGCGCAATCACCTCGGCGGAAAACCCCGAAGGGATCGCAAGCCAGGCGTTCACCACCGCCTTGCCCGACGCCCAGATTTCCTTGACCTTGTTTGCCACTTCTTATTCCTTCCCTCTGTTCAAACGCACCGTCATTGCGACGGAGCAAATCACTGCACGGCCCTCTGGATGCTCACCTCGCTGACGCCGACTTCGCGGGCGGTACTCACTATCGCCGCCCAGGTATCGTCAGGCAAGGGTACACCGTTCTTGGTACGATCGGCGCGCATTTTCCGTTCGGGATCGCCGGGGATCAGCACGCTATCGACGCCGGCGACCGGCTTGGTCGCCCGGATAAAGTCGGTATAGCGCGAGATTTCGCCGTCGAAGAAATTAGAGGTGTCGACCACCTTGGGATCGATGTAGAACGCCAGCATGCCATTGGCAAAGCGCCGGTCCGATGCGGTGGCGCCCGTGCCGGTCAAGGCGCCGCCGAGCAACTCGCAGATGAAAGCGAGCCCAGAACCCTTGTGCTCGCCGAAGGCGCGGATCGCGCCACTACCCTTGGTGTGGTCGCGCGGTCCTTCCGCGGTATGGGGTCCGTACAGCACCGCCGGGTCTTCACTCAGCGTACCGTCGCCGTCGATCAGCGCGCCCTTGGGTAATTTCTTGCCGCCGCGGCTTGCGACCAGCACCTTGCCTTCGGCGACGATCGAGGTCGCAAAATCGAGCACGATCGGGTCCTGCCCCTTGCGCGGAATGCCGACGCAATAGGGCGCGGTCGATAGCCGCTTCTGGACGCCGCCGTAAGGCGCCACCAAGAGCGAGCCCGCGGCATTGACAAAATGCACCGACACCAGCCCCTCGGCGGCCGCCATCTCGGCCCAGTCGCCGACCCGGCCGATATGGCCGGCGTTGCGCAGCGCGATCGCGGCAAGGCCGGCCTTCTTGCATTTCTCGATGCCGATTTTGACCGCTTGCGGCGTCACGGTTTGGCCGTAGCCGAATTTACCATCGACTACCGCAAGCGACGGCGTATCGACCACAAGTTCGACCGTCTGATCGGGAACGACCGAGCCCATCTTCTTCCAGCGGATATAGACGGGCACCCGGATCACGCCATGGCTGTCATGACCGGTGAGGTTGGCGGTCGTCAGATACGTCGCGATGCGTTTTGCCTCTTCGGGTGAAGACTCCGCATGCGCAAAAACATCCGCTACGAAGCCGATCAGATTTTGAACTTTTATGGTGACCATGGTCCGTCGTTACCCCTAAGCACTTACTTTGGCATGACCGCCGAGATAGGCCGCGGCGATCGCCTCGTTGCCCCACAATTCCTGGGGCTTGCCGCCCAATACGATGCGCCCGGTTTCCAGGACATAGCCGTGATCGGCCACTGAAAGTCCCATGCGCGCGTTTTGCTCGACCAGCAAGACCGTGGTGTTGCGCCTGATCTCGGAGATGATCCGGAACACCGCCTGCACGATGACGGGCGCCAGACCAAGCGAGGGCTCGTCGAGCAGCAACAGCCGCGGTTTTGCCATCAGGCCACGGGCGACCGCGACCATCTGCAATTGCCCACCCGACAAGGTCCAGCCGAGCGCATTCGAAAACGACCGGATGTCCGGAAACAGGTCGAACATGGCGTCGGCTTCGCGCGACAATTCGGCTTTGCCGACGCGCCGGTTCGACGCACCGAGCATGATGTTTTCCTTCACGGACAGGCCCGGGAATACCCGCCGCCCCTCCGGGACATGCGAGATGCCGAGCCGGACGATCGCCTCCGGGCCGAGACCTGCGATCGGTTTGCCATCGAACAGGATGTCGCCCGCCGCCGGTTTTGTGAGGCCCGAGATTGCGCGCAGCGTGGTCGATTTGCCGGCGCCGTTGGCGCCGAGCAAGGTGACGACTTGCCCGGCATCGACAACGAGCGTGATGCCGCGCAAGGCTTCGATCTCGCCGTAGCGGACAATGAGATTGCGGATTTCGAGCAGCGGCATTAGTCGCTCCCGAGATAGGCGGAAACGACATCGGGATGGCGCAGCACCGCCATCGATTCGCCGTCCGCGATGCGGCGTCCGAAATTCAGCACGGTGATGTGCTGGGCCGCTTCAGAGACCAGCGTCATGTCGTGATCAATGATCAGGATGGTCAGGCCCTGCGCTGCGATCCGCTTGAGCAATTCATGCAGCTCGAGCTTTTCGCTGGAGTTCAAACCAGCCGCGGGCTCGTCGAGCAATAGCAAAGTCGGATTGGCGGCGAGCGCGCGGGCGATTTCGATCAGACGCTGATGGCCATAGGAAAAACCCGAGATCAGTTCGTTGGCGCGGGCCCCTAAGCCGACGAAGGTCAACGCCGACATCGCCCGCGCGTTGAGCGCTTCGTCGCCGCTCTCGCCGACCAGCCGATTGCCCGGCCGCTCGGCGCCGATCACAACGTTTTCGAGCGCGGTCATCGAGCGGAACAGCCGGATATTCTGAAACGTCCGCCCGAGGCCCGCGGCAGCGCGCTGATGCGGCGGCATGTCGGTGACATCGGTGCCGTCGAGGATCACCTTGCCTGAGGTCGCCTTGTAGAGACCGGAGAGCACGTTCAGCGTCGTGGTCTTGCCGGAACCGTTCGGACCGATCAGCGCGTGCACGCCGCCGCGCTTGACGGCGATATCGACGCCGTCGACGGCTTTGAGGCCGCCAAAATATTTCGAGAGGCCTTTGACGTCGAGAACGATGTCGCCCCCGACCGTCGCCGGGACCAGTTGCAGCGCCGCACCCGCGCCCCGCACCTTGGCCTTGGCACGCCAGCGCGTCGTTGCAAAATTGAAAAATCCCCAGATGCCGTCGGGCATGTAGCGGATGATCAGGATGACGGACAATCCGTAGATCGCGAGATATAGGCCCGGAACGCTTTTGAGAAACCGCAGCCATTCCGGGATCAGGATCAGCAAGCCGGTGCCGATCGCCGATCCGATCGGCGAGGCGACACCGCCGAGTAGCGACATCGTCAGGAACACGACCGACTCGGCAAACGAGAACTGGTCCGGGCTGACATAGGCAAAACCGCCCGCAAACAGCCCGCCGGCCAATCCGCCGAGCACGGCGCTCAACGCGAACGCAGATACCTTGGTACGGAACACGTCGATGCCGACGACGCCGGCGGCCAGCTCGTTATCGCGGACCGCGCGCATGGCGCGCCCGAGCCGCGTATCCGGCAAGTGCCAGACGATATAGCCGACCAGCGCCAGCATGGCGACGCAGAATGCCAGATAGGACTGCGACGATTGGAACAACACCGGCCGGCCGATATGCGACACGCCGTCCGGACCGTGGGTGAGCCATATCGTATTGATCATGACCAGTGTGACGATCTGCTGAAACGAGATCGTCACCATGGCGAGATAGTGCCCGCCGAGCCGCAGCGTCGACATGCCCAAGAGCGCGCCGGCCAAAAGCGCAATCACGCAGCCGCCGACCAGACACAGCCAATAGCTGAGATGGTAGTCGGCCGTCCCTAGGCCCACCGCATAGGCGCCAAGGCCGAAGAACGCGGCCTGCGCCAGATTGATCTGCCCGCACAGGCCGAGCACAACCGAGAGACCGAACACGGCGATCGCAAACGTCGTCGCTTCCATCAGGATGTTGAGGATGTAGCCGTCGAACCGCATCGTCGCGGCGAGCGCAACCGCGATGGCGGCGCCGATGAAATACGGCAGGTGACGCAGCCACAGCGGTCTTGCGCGCATCGTGCCGACTGCGATCGGCATGTTCTCGCTGGGGGCGCTCATGCTTTCTCCGCGACGCGTTCGCCGAAGATGCCCTGCGGCCTGAAGATCAAAAACAGCACCAAGACGAGGAATGCAAAACCGTCCTTGTAGGGCACCGACACGTAGGCCGCGCCAAACGTTTCGATGATGCCGAGCGCCAGTCCGCCGATGATCGCGCCGGCGACGTCGCCGAACCCGCCGATGATGGTGGCGGCAAAGGCTTTGAGTGCGATCGTCGATCCCATCTGGATCGAGACGAATAACACCGGCGCCACCAGAATGCCGGCGAGGCCGCCGAGCACGGCCGAATAGATGAAGGTGATCATGATCATGGTCGAGACGGAGATGCCGAGCAGCGAGGCCATCTCCTTGTCCTGCGAGGTCGCCTGCAGCTTCTTGCCCAACATCGTGTGTTCGAAGAACCAGTAATTGAAAATCACCAAGACGATGGTGACCGCGATAATCAGGAGATACTGGCTGTCGAGATAGACCGGGCCGAGCTGGATCCCCGGCGTCTCGAACCATCCTTCCAGCACCTGCGGCTGCGGGCCGTAGATCGCGAGCACCGAATTGGCGAGCAGGATCGAGGCGCCGATGGTCGCGATGATGACCGGCAAAAATGTCCGATGGCGCAGCGGATAGTAAACCCCGAGATTGAAGATCGCGCCGAGCAGTGCCATGCCGGCCAGCGCCAGCAGGAACGACAGCCAATACGGCCAGCCGAGATCGACGGCGAACACCACCATCAGATAGGCCGCGACCATCGAGAATTCGCCCTGGGCAAAGTTCACCACATTGGTGGCGCGGAAGATCAGCACGAAACCGAGCGCGACCAGCGCGTAGACCGCGCCGATGCCGATGCCGGTGAACAACAATTGTAGTGCCAGATCCATGCAAACGCTCGGTTAGGAGAAGTTTTGGGCGCTACGCGCCACGCTAAGGCAGCGGGCGCGCTGATCGAAAACGAACAGACTTCCCTTCATACGAAGGGAGCCTGCGCAAGCGATCAATCGTTGAAGTCGATATGCTTGTCGAAAACGATGGTCCCCTTCTCGTTCTTCACGACGTTGTAGCCGTGCAGGCCGTCGCCGTTCTGGTCGAAATTGTATTCGCCTTCGGCGCCGGCGCTCTTTTTGGTGGCAAGCAGCGCCTCGCGGATTTTGGTCGGATCGGTCGAGCCGGCCTTGTTGATCGCCGCCGACAGGATGGTGAGGGCATCATAGGGCCACGCGCTCTGGTTATCCGGCGCGGTCTTGTAGGCTTCGCGATAGGCCTTGCCGAAGGCTTTTGACGCCTCGCTGGATTCTTCGGCGTAGTCGGCGACGCCGTAGGTGCCGAACAGCGCCGGGCCGGCCAACTTGGTGGAGGAAACCGCGACCACCGAGGGCGATCCCACCCAGGGAATGTTGACGCCCAGCTGGCGCAACTGGCGGGCGAAAATGCCGAGGTCGTTCTCGAAGGTGAAGTAAGTGCCGAGAACGTCCGCGCCGGACTGTTTTACGGCCAGCACCACCGGCGTGAAATCCTGGCTCTGGTTGGCATAGCCCTGATCGAGCATGGCGGGCGTCCCGAGTTTTTCCAGCGCTCCGGCGAGCGCCTTGCCACCCGCGGTCCCGAACGCGTCGGTCGAATGCACGATCGCCCATTTTTTCTTACCCAGCGTGTTGACGCCGTAGTCGGCAATGACGCGGCCGGAATAGCTGTCATTGGGGCGAAAACGAAACAGCCACTGATTGCCCATGTGGGTCAGCGTCGGATCGGTGCCGCCGATCATCACCGGCTTGCCGAGTTTTGAAACATCGGGCGCCATCGCATGCACCTGGGTGGAGCGGATCGAGCCCAGAAATCCGACGATGTCGTCCTGTGCCGCCAGTTTCGAGAACGCCAGCACGATGCCGGGATTGGTGGTCTGATCGTCTTCGATCACGAGCTCGACTTGCTTGCCGAGGACGCCACCGGCCTTGTTGACGGCAGCGAGTGCAAGTTTGGCGCCGTTCTGCGCCCACAGCCCTTGCTCGGCGGCGGGGCCCGTCACCGGCACGCACATGCCGATCTTGAGGGTCGCGCTTTGCGCGCGGGCGCTGCCGATCACGTAAGGTGCGGTAATACCAACGGCCAACCCTGCCGTGAACTCGCGTCTCGAAAACTTCATCCATTCCTCCCTGCGGCCGGGCTTCTTTGTCGGCCGTTCTTGAGTGCGTATCTACGGACTCTCCGGTCCGGAGTAAATTGATATCGCGATGATTTCCTCGCATGGCACGAACGCGCCGCAAGGCGCGTGCCTCGCAGAAGATTAACGCTTCCGGATCGCGGCTATTCCCCATATCTGACCGTAGGCTTTTCGATGCTCAAACAATATGCAGCAGGCAGCTATGCGTCCGCTTCGCAGCATCATGCAAATTTGCGCTTACTCGGATGCGCTTTCTCGGATTCTTAGTCGGATTCTTGCGCCTCGCCGCTTCCCTCGCCGACGACGCGAAGCCCCGACAGGCTATTCTCGAGCGCATGCAGCATCTCCTGCAGCTCGGCAAGCCTGCGCACGCCGTAACGCCGGGTGATTTCGGCGTAGATCGCTTCCGACGACGGCGCGACCGCCTCGATCAGTTTTATTCCCTTGTCCGAAATCGACAGCACGCCGCGGCGCAGGTCGGCTTTCGCAACCCGGCGCTCGATCAGGCGACGCGCTTCCAGGTCGCGCAGGATTCGGGAGAGGCTTGGACCGAGCAGAAAAGCGACGCGGGCGAGCTCCGTGACCTCGATCGTATCGACCGAAGCGAGCGCGCGCAAAATCCGCCATTGCTGTTCGGTCAGGTCGTAATTGCGCAGCGAGGCGCGGAAATGCCGCATCACCGCCTCGCGCGCGCGGAGCAGCGACATCGGCAGCGAACGGGAGAATTCGCGCATCGGCACGCGCCGGACTTTTGTTCCCTTTGCCGCCGACGCGCCGGGACGCCTGGACGGTCTGTTGGGCGATTTGTTCCGCGCCATAATCTAATGGTCCGTATTCCCTAAGGTTTGCACTGCAGCACACCCAAATCGATTTGATCCGATACATTTAACATGTTAATCATATCGGCATCCAGCTTTCTAACCCGCAAATTTGCTTGCGCGAATATGGCCGACTCAGCATGGCTCTAACCAAAGACGATATCCGGCTCGCCGCCAAGCGGCTTGATCAGGCGGAAAAGACGCGGAAACAGATCCGGCAGCTGTCGCTCGATCATCCAGATATCACCATTGCGGACGCCTATGCGATCCAGAAGGCCTGGATCGAGATCAAACTCGCCGAGGGGCGCATCGTGAAGGGCCACAAGATCGGGTTGACGTCGAAGGCGATGCAGAGCGCGCTCGGGATCGACGAGCCGGACTCCGGCATCCTGCTCGACGACATGTTTTTTGCCGATGGCGGCCTGGTGCCGTCGGACCGTTTTATCGGCACACGCGTGGAAGCGGAGTTGGCGTTCGTTATGCGAGAGCGGCTGGCGGGGCCGCACTGCACCCTGTTCGACGTGCTCAACGCGACGGATTTTGTGGTGCCGGCGCTGGAAATTCTGGACACCAGGATCGAGCGGGTCGATCCCGTGACAAAATCGACGCGAAAGATTTTTGATACCATCGCCGACAATGCAGCCAATGCCGGCATCGTGCTCGGCGGCCGGCCGCTGCGCCCGCTGGAGGCCGACCTGCGCTGGATCGGCGCGCTGTGCTATCGTAACGGCCAGTTGGAAGAGACGGGTCTCGCCGCCGGCGTGCTCAATCATCCCGCGACCAGCGTCGCCTGGCTCGCCAACAAGATTGCGCCGAACGGGCTTGCGCTCGAGAAAGGTCAGGTGGTGCTGGCCGGCTCCTTCATTCGCCCGATCGAGACCCGCAAGGGCGACACGATCCAGGCCGACTATGGACCGCATGGATCGGTCGGTTGTTACTTCGCCTGATGTCGACGCCGCAAAAGGAGTGATCCTGACATGCCGCATTTCACGATCGAATATTCGGCCAATCTCAACGACCGCGTCGATATCGCAAAAGTCGTTGAGATCGTCCGCAAGGCCGCGGTCGAAACCGGCATCTTCCCGCTCGGCGGCATCCGCGTCCGCGCGATTCCCTGCGAGCATTTTGCGATTGCCGATGGAAGCGCGCATTTCGGTTTCCTCGACATGGTGCTGCGGCTTGGCGAGGGGCGCGATCTAGCGACCCGCAAGACGGCCGGCGAGCATATTTTCAAGGCACTATCCGGCTTTCTCGATCCGGTGTTTGCCGCCAGCAAATTCGCGCTGTCGTTCGACATGCAGATCAACGACAAGGAAACCAGCTGGAAGCGCAACAACATCCACGAAGCTTTGAAAGCGGAGGCTATCCATGGATAAGGTCGCGCCGAAAGACGCGTTTCAGGCCAATCGCGACCGTGTTGCGCCGCTGCTCAAGCAGCTCCGAGCCGACGGCATCGGACACATGATCGACGGCAAGGTGGTGGCGTCGATCTCGGGCGACACGTTCGAGACAAAGTCTCCTGTCGATGGCGCAGTGCTGGCAACGGTCGCGCGTGGCAATGCGGAGGATATCGACCGCGCCGCTACGGCTGCCGCGCTCGCTTTCAAGTCCTGGCGCAACATGCCCGCGACCATGCGGAAGAAGCTCTTGCATCGCGTGGCGGACGCGATCGAGGACCGCGCAGACGATATCGCCGTGCTCGAATGCATCGATACTGGCCAGGCCCACCGCTTCATGGCCAAGGCCGCGGTCCGCGCCGCGGAAAATTTTCGCTTCTTCGCCGACAAATGCGCCGAGGCGCGCGACGGTTTTAATATGCCGAGCGAGGAGCACTGGAATGTCTCGACACGCGTGCCGATCGGGCCGGTCGGCGTCATCACGCCGTGGAATACGCCGTTCATGCTCTCGACCTGGAAGATCGCACCTGCGCTCGCCGCCGGATGCACGGTGGTGCACAAGCCGGCCGAATGGTCGCCAGTGACGGCCGATCTCCTGGCAAAACTGGTAAAGCAGGCGGGCGTGCCCGACGGCGTGCTCAACACCGTGCACGGCATCGGCGAGGAGGCCGGCAAGGCGCTGACCGAGCATCCCGCGATCAAGGCCATCGGTTTCGTCGGCGAGAGTTCGACGGGATCGGCCATCATGGCGCAGGGCGCGCCGACCTTGAAACGCGTGCATTTTGAGCTCGGCGGCAAGAATCCGGTGATCGTGTTCGACGATGCGGATCTGGACCGCGCGCTCGATGCGGTGGTGTTCATGATCTACTCGCTCAACGGCGAGCGCTGCACCTCCTCGAGCCGATTGCTCGTTCAAGCGAACATCGCGGAGAAATTCATCGAAAGACTGACCGCGCGCGTCAAAGCGTTGAAGGTCGGGCACCCGCTCGATCCCGCGACCGAAATCGGCCCGCTGATTCACGAGCGGCATCTGGCAAAAGTCTGCGCCTATTTCGATGTCGCGCGGCAGGATGGCGCTGTGATCGCGGTCGGCGGCAAGCCGCATGACGGCCCCGGCGGCGGGCATTATGTGCAGCCAACACTCGTCACCGGCGCGCACGCCAAGATGCGTATCGCGCAGGAGGAAGTGTTTGGTCCGTTCCTCACCGTGATCCCGTTCCGCGACGAGAATGACGCCATCGAGATCGCCAACGCCGTGCAATATGGCCTCACCGGCTACGTCTGGACCGCGGACATGGGCCGCGCGTTGCGGGTTGCGGATGCGCTCGAGGCCGGCATGATCTGGCTGAATTCCGAAAACGTCCGCCATCTCCCGACGCCCTTTGGCGGCATGAAATCATCCGGCATCGGCCGCGACGGCGGCGATTATTCGTTCGACTTCTACATGGAAACCAAGCACGTCTCGCTGGCGCGGGGCACGCACAAGATT
>Ga0209331_1000042_pt1 | contig 37397 bp, 33 predicted proteins | sample JacPinW_OM3H0_M3_FD_187971 | JGI IMG/M metagenome (GOLD analysis project Ga0209331, IMG submission 187971) | Forest soil microbial communities from Algoma, Ontario, Canada - Jack Pine, Ontario site 1_JW_OM3H0_M3 (SPAdes) (version 2) | ecosystem: Environmental > Terrestrial > Soil > Boreal...
GTCGGCGGCGAGCGTGAACCATGTCCAACCTTTGCGTCTACAGCTTCAGCATTTCCATCGACGGATACGGCGCCGGCCCCCGCCAGAGCCGCGACAATCCGCTCGGCGTCGGCGGCATGGCGCTGCACCAATGGGCATTTGCCACCCGCACGTTTTGTGAGATGCACGGAAGGGAAGGCGGTACGACCGGCATTGACGACGATTTCGCGCGGCGCGGGTTCGAGAACATCGGCGCGTGGATACTGGGGCGCAACATGTTCGGGCCGGTGCGCGGACCCTGGCCGGACGACACCTGGAAAGGATGGTGGGGCGACACACCACCCTATCACACGGAGGTCTTCGTCCTCACCCATCACCCGCGGCAGTCGATTGCGATGACCGGCGGAACGACCTTTCACTTCGTCACCGACGGCATCCGCGCCGCCCTGGAGCGTGCCGCCGCGGCGGCCGGCGGTAAAGACATTCGGCTGGGCGGCGGGGTTGCCACGATTCGCCAGTTCTTGCAGGCAGGACTGATTGATCATATGCACCTTGCTGTTTCTCCGGTCCTTCTCGGCTCCGGGGAAAACCTCCTGGCCGGCATCGACGTGCCAAGGCTCGGGTTTGAGGTGGCCGAGCACGTTGCATCACCGAATGCCACTCACATCGTTCTCAGCAAGCGCAAATAATCCATCATCGCGAGGATCGGCCAGGAAGTGGGCCGGCGGGCGACGCCGCGCCCAACGGCCCCGTGTCGCCTACCTCTGCCCGCTTACCATTGCTTCGAGACCCAGAAGCAGCGTAGGCGCTAGTCAGTTTTCGCATGTGAGACTCGCGACAATTGCTCCAACGCTCCGTGTTCGCTGCGCTGCGGGATTTCGGTCCAACCTATGACCGCAGTGGGTCCATAACCCGAAGGTCTCCCGAGCTTGCGTCTGTCTCCTATCGCCAGGTGCGGATGTAGCAGGGTTCGTGCGTTGGGTAGCAAGGTGCCATGGCACTAAATCGCTACGCGATAGCTGCGAGGTGCGGCCCGTCCTGAGCGCTACCCCCACGGAAGCGATTGTGGGTGGGGGCGAAGCGCCCTGTCTGGAGCATCGAGCAGTCGTCGGCCTCATCACGAATACTACGCTACTGATAATTCGAAGACAGGACGACCCATATCCTCTCATCAAATAAAGCATGAGCAGATGATCACCTGAGCACAGAACGACAATTATCTTGACGAGAGCGCCTTTCATTCAATCACCTCGTCGGCGCGCGAGAGCAGCATCGGCGGAATTTCGAGGCCGAGCGCCTTGGCGGTTTTGAGATTGATCACCAGTTCGTACTTGGTCGGCGCCTGCACCGGCAGGTCGGCCGGCTTCTCGCCCTTGAGGATGCGGTCGATGTAGCCGGCCGCGCGCCGGATCGGATCGTGCGTATCAGGCCCATAGGTGATCAGGCCGCCGTCTTTGGCGTAATAGCGGAAAGGGTAGACCGCGGGCAGCTTGTGGCGGGACGCAAGCCCGATGATCAGATCGCGACGAAACCCCGTTCCGCCCGCCGTCACAATCAAGCCGCCGTTGCCCGAGCGCGCGAACGCTGCGACGCCGCGCTCGATTTCGCCGACATCGCGCACGCTGAAAGGCGTGAGCAGAACCCCAAGCGACTGCGCCACGGACTGGATGGCGCCGAATTGGCCGATGCCCGCCGCCTCGGTGGGGTCCCGAAGGACCGCCGCTCGCGTGACGCGGGGCGCGATCTCTTTGAGCAATTCCACCCATTTCCCGCTCATGCTGTATTCGAAATTGGTGAAACCGGTGGCGTTGCCTCCCGGCCGCGCCAGGCTTTGGACGAAGCCAGCGCCGATCGGATCGGCGACATTCACAAACACGATAGGGATGGTGCGGGTCGCCTGTTGCAGGGGCCCTATGGTCACGCTGCCGACGGTCAGGATCGCATCCGGCGCGAGCGCAACCAGTTCCGCCGCGTATCGGCGAACGGAAGCGGCCTCGCCGCCGGACGAGCGATAGTCGATCTGCAGGTCTCGGCCAACCGTCCAGCCCAACTGCTGGAGGCTCTGCTCGAACACCACGTTTCGTGCCTGTGCCTCCGGATCGTTCGCCGTGAATGGCATGAGCACGCCGATGCGCCGCAGGCGATCGGGCTGCTGCGCGCGCGCGGCGAGCGGCCACGTCGCTGCCGCGCCACCGAGAAGCGTGATGAAATCTCGCCGCTTCAAATGATTAGCCCGCATGTGCCTCCACTGGTTCGAGGACCGCATTGCGCTGCATCATACTCGAAATGCAAGGCCCCGTCAGTGGGCGGCGAGCGCGTCGTTTTTTGCAGTGCATGAGTCCGCAATTGGCCGATTTTGTTGCAAAAGTCTTTTTGCACTGGTGATCAAAAATTCTCCGGGCGTAGACGCGACTTTCGTGTAAAGATGTGGGGGACCTCATCTCCTAGTGAGAAACTCACAGGCGACTTCGCTAACGGCCTGGGGGCCATACTAATTGGCGAGCTTAGTTTAGCTTCTTTTCTCGAAAAGAATCGTCGCCTGGTATTTTGGGACTTTTGCAACAAAATCTGCCACAACCGGACTCATGCGCTGCAGCACCACGCAGGCGGATTGTTCGGCACTCGCGCTTGATCAGTTCATCCGGCTTCCAGGTGAGCAACCGCGCGCTTGACCGTTGCCAACGGCGCGCACGCTTTGGTCGCGATCGACCTCAGCCTGTGCGTACATCGCGGCGGCGATGGCGATCGCGATCAGGATGCGATCGGCGTTGACCTCGCACGCTGCTGAGTGCGGGCGCCGTGCATTGCTGAATCATGTAGAAAATGCCCGGCCAAATGACAATTTCGAGCGCCGCTAACATGCGGTGCCGTTCATTTTCCCTGGCCAGTCCGGCGTCGAAGGTCTCCACGAGCGCGTTGCCAAACACCTCAAAATCTTCTGTCGACAAATTTAACTCACGATGGCGGTCGACGAATTGCGTCAACGTGGTCGGCTCTGACTGCAGCTGATTGAAATTGAGCAGCTGACCTAGAGCGAAATCGAGCATGCGATGTTGTCTGCTCATATCGGATGGAAACTTGGCTTGCAGGTGGCGCGCCTTCTGAAAGAGCCTCTGGTAAAACGCCTTGCAGAACAGGTTTTTTTCATCGCGAACGATTTGATACGCCTCCTTGACCAAATTGTCCAATTGGTCAGCAGCGTAGTCGCCGTCAAGCGCCTCGATAAGCAGGCGTACCTGATCCATGCTCGGCCAGCGCATTGCGGGATTGCGATGAACCATCCGTTCAACTATGCGCGCAAGCGCTCGGGCATCCGCTCGCCACCGCGCCTTAGCCACTTGCTGCGGAAATTTCTCGCTGTCCCGAAGGAACCGCCTTTCCTTGCTTTTTGGATCGTTATCATCGGATCTTGGCGCAAATGGAATTCGTCCTGCGAGCATGCTCCACGCAACCATTCCAAGCGCAAATTGATGAGATTTATCAGATTTTGCCCGGTTAAGTTCCTCGCCTTGCAAGTTCTCGCCGAGCACCGGCTCCATGCATTGCCTAAACCAGCTATCCCCAAGCCAGAATTCCGGAGCCATGAAAGGTCCGGAATGGTCGTTCCAAATTGCTCCCTTCTCTAGATGGGCTTTGAACTGCACAAAATTGATCGGTGATAACCGGACGTTCTTTTTCGTCAGCCTTTTCCTGTCCGATTCGGACGCGATACTCCATCTTGTGTCCTGTACTAATACCTGGGTCTTGTCCTCCTTTATGAAGATCTGCGACGGCGTGACGGCAAGAAACCTCAGTCCGACCACATGAGCTTCAACGATTGCCTGACACAACTGATTCAGGATATCGATGACCTCGCCGGGAGAAAACGAAGCTGCGCCGTCGGTTTTGATCTTGCGGCCGATTGTTTGAGCGCCGTCGACATGATCCGAAACGATAAAGCAGATATCTTCGTCGAACAGCACATTGGAAATTCGCAGAAAGGCTGGATGACTGAGATTTGACGCGATCGCAATTTCCTCCGAGAAATCCTGCATGATTTCGTTGCGAAATGCAGTATTGCGAATTGCTTTTATTGCCAACTGCCGCCTGCCGTACTGGCCACGATAAACCTCCGAAAGATCGCCCGCTGCAATCCTTTTGGCGCCTTTTATTTTGGCTTCAGCATCGAGAAACCGAGCCACATACTCGGGGTCCGTTCGCGACTCTCGTAGACCTGGGCCTGGAAGTGGCTGTGGTGGCTGGGGCAGCTTGATAGCCGAGACGATTTCGTCGATCCCGGGTGCGGATGCATCAAAATCCCAGTCCGCTAGTTTAATAAAATGCTGGGTGTTGAAAGGCAGCCCTGGGAAGCAATCTTCGATGGTCACGTGCATAAGATTGTCTAAGGTGAACGCTAGGTGCGCTTCGGCGCGCACGTATTTCGAGGCATGGGCGTTATTCGACCACACCACAAGCACGGCTGTTGCATCTCTGATTTTTTCTTCAATTTGCTGGCTGAATTCACCGCGGGGCGTCAAATGCCGGTCGTACCATACATCAATCCCTCTTTTCCCAAGCGCTTCAGCCAGCTTAACGACAAAGGGGCGATCTTTGTGACTGTACGAGATCATCACCGTAGACAAGACAACCTCCCTCTGGGCTGCGATCGGCTCTGCTGACGCGATCCTAAGCCAACAGCATTAGAGTCGCTCTTGTCCTAACCCCAAGACAACAAAGCCGATCCCATGGATTCTCCCTTTGCGTGAAAGCAGGTCCCAGCAGCGAAAGAAGGATATCGCCTACTCTTGCGTACATTTCAAATGTCCCAAGAGGGTGTTGCTGAATTTGCCGGTCATTTCCAGCAACGGGCGCCCAGTCATTCCATGGAGGCCAATTTCCTTTATCAGCTCGTACCCCCTATAGCCTGCGATGAGCCACGTTGAGAGCCACAATAAATAGTGGTCGACACCGCCAGACAAGGCTACGCCGGACCGGGACATATCCCCGTCTTTTCTATTGCTTCCATTTTTTGACCCAACGCTGGGTCTGGTTGGGATTCTCACGGGCTGAAGGGCTCTATGCGTGAACAGCGTGCTCAATGGACAGATGTACGCCGCGATGACTCGTGGGTCTCTTGGGTGCCAAAAGCGGTCATATTCGGCAGTTAAGAATCCAAATTGGTGCTGATCGACCTCCGCGGCGTTACGATTTCGACGGATGCGATGTTCCGCCATCTCAAAGAGAGCCTGCGTCGACCATTCGGCAGCAATTTCGCCTCGTCTAAGCCAGATCGAATAATTGCGCCGCTCTCTCAGCAATCTTCGAATCGAGTGGCCGCGGCTCCAAGCTTACTCCCTTGCCCAGCCGATCGATTAGGATTTTGAATGCCGCGATCCGTCCGAATAGCTTGTCGTTCGTCGGCACAAGATACCAAGGTGCCCGCTTGGTCGAAGTCTTTTCCATCATATCTTCTATCGCGATTTCGTAGTCCGCCCAGCGTTCCCGATTGCGGAAATCTTCGTAGGAGAGCTTCCAGCGTTTGAGCGGATTGTTCATTCGGTCCTTGAACCGGCGAATTTGCTCCCCAGGCGAGATTTGCAGGAAAATCTTCGCTATGCGGACGCCGTCCTGGACCAGCAAACGTTCGAATTGGTTGATTTCTTCGAAACCTCTTCTCCATTCGCGCTTTGTGGCAAAACCCTCCACACGCTCGACCAGGACCCGCCCGTACCAGGAACGGTCGAAAACCACGATTTGACCGTGCTCCGGAAGCTTCTCCCAGAACCGCTGGAGGTAATGTTTCCCTTTCTCATGTGAGGAGGGTGCAGAAATAGGGTGTACTTTGAAACTACGGGGATCCAAAACCCATCCAAGGCGTCTAACAACGCCTCCCTTTCCGGCGGTATCCCATCCTTCGAGCACGACAACAGCTCGCTCTCGCGTGCCAAGATAGGCCTGTTGGACGGCCTGAAGAATTGACTGCATCGAACTGAGCCGCCGCTCGTAGTCCGCAAACTCGACTTTTCGATACTTTGTAATAGAGCCAAGTCTGGGACGCTTGGAAACGATGAAATCTTCAGCTTTCACGGTAGTTTCGAGGCTCTTGGATCACCTTGAGATAAGCCACAATAGCCGCGATCTCATCGAATTCGAACACCAATTCGGGCATCTCCAGCGGGATGGCCAACCGAGAGCCTTCCGGCTCTGTGAGAGGCTCGGGGTGAAATTCATGGGCGGCGGTTCGGCGCAACCGCGCACAATATCCGCAGCACGCCAGTAACCAGACACTCTGGCGGTGCGACGGCGGGGCTCTTTCGTGCCAGCTCCGGACTATGCACCGCAGCAAAAAATCCGATCATTCAATCACCTCGTCGGCAAGCGCGATCAGCGTGGGCGGAATGTCGAGACCGAGAACTTTCGCGGTCTTGAGATTGATCACCAGCTCGAACTTACTAGGCTGCATCACCGGCAGATCGCCGGGCTTTTCGCCCTTTACAATGCGAGCAGCATAAATGCCGGCTTGACGATGCGAGTCCTTCAAGCTCGCTGCGTAACTCATGAGTCCACCGGCTACTACATATTCACGTGTACTATATATCGTTGGAATCGCGTGATGGGCCGCCAAGGCGACGATTTGGTCGCGCTGAAAGAAGAAGAACGCGTCGCCTGCGATGACGAGCGCGCGCGCATTGCGTTCCATGAGGCCCGCAAATCCCGCGTCAAGGTCGCGCTCGCTGCCGGCCTTCACAACGTGAACATCAAGGCCGAGCGTGCGCGCTGCCACCTGTAAATCGGCTGCATCGGTTGGGTGACGCGGGTTATTGGGATTGATGAGGATACCGAGCAGGGTGGCTTTGGGAACGAGATCATGGAGGACGCCGGCCTGCTTTTGCACGAGTCGCGCGGCAAAAAAGGTGACTCCAGTCATGTTCCCGCCAGGATTATTAAGGCTTGCGACAAGGCCCAATTCGACTGGATCACCACCGACGGTGAACACGATGGGTATGCTCGCTGTCGCTGCTTTGGCTTCTTTTGCTGAGACCCCGCCGAGTGCGGCAATCACCGCTACGCGCCGCCTAACCAGCTCCGCCGCAAGGGCCGGCACCTCCCCGTATTTCTCCGTTGACCGATGGTCGATCGATACGTCGCGGCCTTCGATAATGTTGCCTTCGCTCAATCCCTGGCGGAAGGCGTCCGCCCATTTATTGCCCGCGTTATCAAGAATACCAATGACCGGCAGCGCCTGCTGCTGCCCGCGCGCCGCGAGCGGCCAAGCTGCCGCGCCGGCGACAACCGTGATGAACTCGCGCCGCCTCATGTGCACCTCTGTCACACCCTACCACATCACGGAACGGCTGTGTTGTGCGTCACAGCAAAATTTGGCCACCAATGTCGGAGTTGGGTCATTTTCGTCGGAGGCAATCGGGGCCGGGGGCCAGTCTATGTCCGCAGTACCTCCAATCGCGTCTAGATTTTGTGCACTGCAGCGAAAGGCGCCAAGTGCCGCCAACTCACGCAGTCGATCGAACTGATGCTCCGCGAAGCGGTATGCGGTCGCGACGTTCTCGCCATCGACATAGCTGGCCTCTTTGAGGCCCTGGCGGAATGCGCGCAAAAGGTTCTCCGTCGTGCCAGGCGATCTTGGGTCCAGGAACCCGAGTTCCGACATCGCCGGCTGCTGCGCACGCGCCGTGAGCGGCCACGCGGCTGCGCCGCCGAGATGCGTGATGAACTCGCGCCTTTTCACTCGATCACCTCGTCGGCGCGGGCAAGCAGCACCGGCGGCACATCGAGGCCAAGCGCCCTGGCCGTCCTTAGCTTGATGACCAGATCGATCTTGGTCGGCCGTTCGATAGGCAGGTCTTGCGGCTTTGCGCCCTTCAAAATCTTGTCCACATAAATCGCCGCGCGGCGATAGTTCTCAATCGCGTTGGGACCGTAGGTCATCAAGGCGCCATCCTCCACCGATTGACGGATGTAGAAGATCGTCGGTAACCGCGCACTTATTGCGAGATCTGCAATGCGGCGCCGGTGGGTGTTGAAGGTCACGTCTGGCGGAACGAGCAGCGCATCGGCTCGTTCTTGCACGAAGGCCGCAAAGGCCGCTTCCAATTGGTCGGGGCTGCGGAATTCGAACGATATCAGCGCGATGCCTGCCTTTGCAGCTGCAGCCTGGGTCTCGCGCCATTGCGGCACGTGCAAGGGATTTTCTACGTTGATTAGCACGGCAAGGCGTGTCAACCGCGGTAGCAATTCGAGCATGAGGTCGATTTGCTTGGACGCCAGCTCCTCAGCAAAATTGGTAAACCCGGTGACATTGGTGCCGGGGTGCGAGAGGCTTTTCACCACTCCGAAGGCGACCGGGTCTGCGCCCGACGCCATGACAATCGGAATTGTGCTCGTGGCCTTGGCGACCGCCATGTTGGCTGGCACGGGCGAGGAGACGATGATGTTTGGATTGAGCCTGACTAACTCGGCGGCCAAGTCAGGGAGCCGATCAAGGTGGCCATCGGCGAACCGATACTCGAAGCGAACATTGCGGTTCTCGATGTAGCCAAGGCGGTGCATGGAGCTACGAAATGCTTCGATCTCTTCCGTCAAGGTTGCAGCGGCGCCGCCATTCAACATAGCGATCAGCACTGGTGATGATTGCGCGAGCGTCACGAGCGGCCACGCGGCTGCCGCGCCGCCGAGAAGGCTAATGAACTCACGTCGCCGCATTGCCGCACCCAAGTTCATGGGCCAGCATTGTATCGGCTCAAACAGGTACCTTGATAGGGCTCAAACCGGGCATCAAAACCATTGCCGCAGTGCACAGCCAATGTCGCAGATGGGTCAATTGCTCCCTTCCCTAAATGTTCGAGCCGCCTTTTTACGGCGGGTTTGGCCTAGAAGCCGACCAATCCCTTGCCATCCGCTCCACGATGTTTGCCTCTGCAATAGAGGACCATCATCATGCAAGACTTAGTGATAAATGGATAGCCAGTATTGGATTGGATGGCGATGGGCAGCGGCGATAAGGGCGGCGGGCATCGGCAACGATTAGCTACTCGATGACCTCGTCGGCGCGGCCAAGAAGCGTAATGGGCAACGTGAGGCCAAGCGTTCTGGCCGCCTTGAGATTAATGACCAGCTCGACTTTGGTTGACTGCTGCACCGGCAGATCAGCCGGCTTCTCCCCTTTGAGAATTCTCGCCGCATATTGTCCGATCAGGCGATAGCCGTCGCCCAGGCTCGTGCCGTAGCTCATGAGGCCGCCGCTCTCGGCAAATTCCCGCAATGGATAGATCGCCGGCACTTTCCGCTCATCCGCCAGCTGCACGATCTTGTCGCGCCGGCTGACCAGGAAAAAATCGGCGCCGACCACCAGTCCGCCTGCCTGCCGTTCGGCCAGCGTGGCAAAAGCCGCCGCCAGCCCATCATCCGTGCTCGCCTGCAGCATCAGCAATTCCTGCCCGAGCGTTTGCGCCGCACGCAGGACATTCTCGCTGTCGGTCTGCGCATTGGGATTGGCCGGGTTTCCGAGAAAGGCGATCAGCGGCGTCTTCGGCAGCCCTTCGCGCAAGACCTCAAGCTGCTTCGCCCCCATTGCGTTGATGAGGAAGGTGACGCCGGTGATATTGCCGCCCGGCCGATTGAGGCTGGCCACAAGGCCCAGCTGGACGGGATCGCCGCCGATCGCGATGAGAATAGGAATGGTCGCGGTCGCTGGTTTGGCCGCGACTGCAGAAGGAATTCCGCCCATGGCCACGATGAGGGTGACGTTGCGAGCAACCAGATCGGCGGCAAGCGATTGGAGCCGATCGTAATGCTGCTCCGCGCAGCGGTATTCGAACAGGACGTTCTGGCCTTCGAGATAACCCGCTTCTCGCAAGCCGCTCCGGAACGCGCTGATCCGGTATGCGTCCGATTCCGGCGTCCCGCCGCAGAGCACGCCGATGACGGGACGCGCGAGCGGCTGAGCCGGGGCGGGACTCTGCCAGGCGACGGCGGCAGCGAGAAGCACGACGAAAGAGACGGAAAAGGATCCTCTATTGCGTCCGCTGTCGTCTGTCCTCTGTCTTCCTCCCATCCGTCCTCCGTTCTCTGCCGTCTGTCGCCTGTCGCGCACTTCAGCGCACCGGCGCGGCGCATTACCCACTACCCACTACTCCCGCGCGTTCCAACTCTCTCCTCAAAACGCTGGGATCATAAGGCTTCGACACGCGGGGCGCGGCGCGAAATCGTTCGGGCAGATGGGAGGCGCCGTAGCCGGTCACGAATATGAACGGAACTCCTCGCGCGGCCAAATCGTCAGCCAACGGGTAAACCATTTCCCCGTTCAGATTGGTATCGAGGAGAGCGATGTTGATCGCTTCGCCGTGCACGGCTTCGCGCGCCTGCTCAAGATTGCTGAACGGGCCGATGACGGTACACCCGGCTGATTGCAGCAGCGTTTCAAGCTCCATGGCCAGCAAAGCCTCGTCCTCGACGATCATGACGCGTGTTTCGCTCGATGACCGATCCCCGGCTTCGGAAAAAGATGCGCCGAGCGAAACAGCCCGTTGCGGCAGATCGCCGCCCCGTGTCGGTGCAACGGGCGCGGCCAATTCGCGCTCGAGCGGAAAGGAAATGCGGCAGCACAGGCCGTCGCCGGTGAACTCGACGCTCACCTCCCCGTTAAGGTCGGACGCCAATGTCCGTTCCAGCAATGTGCGGCCGAACCCGCTGTGCTGGGGTGAACCGGCCTTGGGACCGCCGGATTCGATCCAGCTCATTTCAACCTGATTGTGCGAGGGCGTGCGCTGCCAGGTCACGTTCAGACTGCCGCCTTTCGCGGACAAGGCGCCGTGCTTGGCGGCGTTCATCGTGAGCTCATGAATGGCCATGCCGAGACTCACGGCCGTCTTGGGGCTCAACATGATGTCCGGGCCGGCGACGCGCACATTGCTGCCGCCGTCGTGATAGGGCGCAGTCTCGTCGCGAACAATCGCCGCCAGCGACACGCCGGACCAATTTGCCTCTGCCAAGCGGGCGTGGGTGTGGGCGAGCGCTCTGATGCGGTCATCGAAGGAGGGAACGGCATCGTTGAGGGAGCGAGCTTTGGAGAACGACTGACGGGCAATGGAGATGACAGTGGCGAGCGTATTCTTAACGCGATGGCTCAGCTCCGCCACGAGCAGGTCGCGTTGCTCTTCGGCATGCTTGCGTTCCGTAATATCGGCAATGGAAGCGATCCATCCGATAACGTTTCCCTGCTCGTCTTTCTCTGGCGTATAGACGCCATGCAGCCAACGTTTTCCCACACTCTGGTACTGGATCTCGCTTTCGTACTCGGCGCGCTCTCCCCGCAGTACTTTTTTGATGTGCGGCAGGACGGTGTTGAGCCCGTCTTCCCCGATGATTTCCCCCATCGTTTTGCCGACGATGTCTTCCGGCCGACGGCCGAGCATGCGGGCGTAGGCTTCGCTCACAAACCGATAACGCAGATCGGGGCTGCACCGGATGAGAATGAACGGCGTCTGCCGGACAATGGTATCGAGCTCCGCCTCACGCGCGCGCAGCGCCTCCTCCGCGCGCTTGCGCTCGGTCACGTCGAGAATTGAAGCAACCCATCCGTTTACGTTGCCTTGCTCATCTCGTTCCGGCGTATAGACGACGCTGAGAGAACGCGTGCCGATCGCCTCGTAATTGACTTCGCTCTCGTACTCCACGCGATGGCCGTGCAAAACCTTTTCGATGTGGGGAAGAATGTCTTGCAACCCCTGCTCGCCCATGATCTCGACAATGGGTTTGCCCGCCACATCCTCGGGGCGACGGGCGATCATGGCTGCGTATGCGTCGCTCACAAACAGATAGCGCAGATCGCGGCTGCACCGGGTGAGCATGAACGGCGTGCGATTGATGACGATTTCGAGCTCCCGTTCGCGGGCGCGGACGGCTTGCGCGCGGCCCTCGACCCGGTACGCATGACCGGTGCCGAGCATCAGGAGGGCTCCCAACAGCCCGGTGCCCAGCACTCCTGCCGCAAGCACAGTCCAGCTTTGCCAACCGCGATGCCGGTTCAGGTAGACGGGCGACGGCACGGTCTGCACGACGTAACGGCGTGTGCCGAAATCGAAAGCCGTTTGATAGACCGCTGGTGCCGAGCCGGGCACGTCATCGAACAGCGGCTGGCCTGCCGCCGCGTCGACGAGCTGCAACCGCAGGGTTGCGGCGAGCGGGTCCACCAGATTACGGGCAAACGTCTCCATGCGCAGCACAATCAAAACGAGGCCTGAGCCGTTGGGACCGGCCGGGACTGCTTGCATGAGAAGAATGCCTGGTTGCGAGCCACGCTCCTGCACCAGACGGATGGGAGCGGTTGCGGTGACGGCCGCGCGCGCAATCGCGGACTCGACGGCCGCGCGGCGCTGCGGGCTCGATGCAAGCTCGAAACCGAGCGCCTCCATATTGCCGGCATGCGGCTCGATGTAGGTGACCGGAAAAAATTCGCTCCGATCGCCTGCCGGCGGCAACTCGCCCGATGCCGTGCGTTCGCGAATCGCAAATCCGGGCAGCTCGGCTTGCTCAGCGGCCTCGAACGCGGCCCGCTCGGCTTGCGACACGCGCGGCGCCCATTCTGCCGCCTGGATGGTCGGAAACCGCTGCAGGAGCTTTTGCACGAGGTCATGGAAATTTTGCCGCGTGAGCGGCTGCGTACGCGTCGAAATTCCAACAGCGCTTCGTCTTGCTCCCACCTCGTCACGCGGGAAAAAATTCCGATGAAGAGCGCAAAGCAGACAATCATGGGAACGGCGACAAAGCGCAGGCGGGACTGGCGCAGCGTGCGCGGCTCGCCCGCTATGGCGAGCATCAGCGGCACGGCGGTGAGCACGCCAAGCGTGTCGCCCACCCACCACGTCATCCAGTTGGTGGCGAGGTCAGGAGGCCCAATCACCCCGACCGCCAACATTCCAGCCACCGACAAGCTTGCGCTTGTCAGACAAAAGAGCGGCGAGAGCAGGAGAAACAGCACAATATCGCGGGGCGTATCGAATGCCGCGGGATAGCCCACGAGCTTTCGCAGCGCGGCACCACCAACCGCCGCCTGTATCGTTGATGCGAGCGCGATCAGGAGCGCAGTCGACAAGCCCGCGGCATCGAGCCGATGCGCGATGAAATAGCCGATCCAGAGATTGAGCAGGAAGGAGCCGGCGAATGTCGGAGCGAGCGTGGCGGCGCCCGCCATGAACATTGCAGCAACTGCAATACCGGCCGGCAGGAAAACGGCGGTGGCATATCCCGGCGGGACCGCAAGCAGGAGGCCAAGCCGTCCAAAAATGATGTAGGCAATGGGCAATGCGCCATAGAGGAGCAGCTGCCGCCGTGCCACCGCGCTCATGCGCGCTTGCTGGAACATCGCGTCACCACGAGTTCCCCAACCATGCGCGATTCTACGGGGCAATCGTGGAAATGGCGAGGCGTTGAAATGACCCGTTTGGCGGAACCCTTGACCATAATGATTGACGGCGCACGCAGCGTCTGCGGGCTGCTGTTGGCGCCGGCGCGAGCACGCGCATGTTATGTGTTTGCACATGGTGCCGGCGCGGGGATGAGCCATGCGTTCATGCAGGCGGTCGCGGCCGAGCTTGACGCGCGCAACATCGCGAGCTTGCGCTACCAGTTCCCGTATATGGACCGGGGCGCCAGACGCCCGGACCCGCCGAAGCTCGCTCAGGCCACCGTCCGCGGCGCAGCGACCGAGGCGGGACGCCGGCTGCCGGGGCTGCCTCTGATTGCCGGCGGGAAATCGTTTGGCGGCCGCATGACCTCGCAGGCGCAGGCAGCAGCTCCGCTGCCCGGCGTGCGTGGCCTTGCCTTCCTCGGCTTCCCGCTGCATCCGGCAAAGCGGCCCTCGGATGCGCGCGCGCAGCATCTCTTCGACGTGCGCATCCCGATGCTCTTTCTGCAAGGAAAGCGCGACGAGCTCGCCGACGTGGAGCTTATTGGGCAGACCGCAAAACGACTGGGCGAACGCGCAACGCTCCATCTGCTGCGGGACGCCGATCATTCCTTTCACGTGCCGGCCCGCAGCGGACGAACGGATGGCGACGTCAGACGCGAGATGATGGATGTGCTCGTTGCCTGGATCGGCAGCGTAACCTAAAATAGGAGAGGCCGTGACCGACTTCGGAAGATTCGTCGTGTTCAAGCCCGTTTCAGGCGGTTACGTCTACGGCGCGCCGAATGCGTGGGTGTTCAGCTCCAGACAGCATTTTCTGGTGACCGAGGAGCAGAAGGCTGCGATTCTTGCGGCCCTCACTTCGTCGACCCGGCTCGTGCTTTGGATCACCGGGATATCTTGGATCGCTCTATCGGCTTTGTTGGGAACGGCCTTGCCGCTCTGGGTCTATCGTTCGGGTTATCACCCGGCGGGGCTGTACGGCATAAGCGCCATGATCGCCATGATACTTTCGATTTACCCGGCATTTGTCATTTCCCGCCAGCTGTTGTTGCACCGGTTGCGTCCAATCCTCGCCACCCTGCCACCCACGAACGAGCGGATCACAAGCCTCGACGTGCGCCAAGCTATGCAAGCCGTCGCCAAGCCAATTTCCATTTCGCCTACTCGACGCAGAATAGTCAGGATCGCCAGTGTCGTAGTGATCGCTGCGACCTTTGGTGGAATGATCGCGCGAGCGATCGATATGTACGAGCCGAACCAGTCGAAACTACACACGCTGTACTTCGCCAACGCCAACCTTTACGGACTACTCAACATTGTGACAATTGTTGCATTTGGAGTTCTGTTGGTGACCTTTGGACGCAACTCGAGTCAGACATGACGCCCGGACCAAAGTCGGTTCCGGGTCATTCGCGACCGACTCGAGCCAGTAGCAAGTCGGGCCATGTCCGCAATGCCCCGAACGCGAAAGTAATTTCAGAGCATCAGCGGCTCCGCGACGGGCCGTTGCGCCTTGATGATACGGCTGTGGACATGATTCAAGCCCCGAAACTGGAGCCTCGAATCATGCGCTGCGAACTCAAATGCTCCCCTGCGCGAGGACTTTCTGTTCCGGCCGCTCGAATGAGGCCCTGATCAAGCGGGGGTGATGCCGAGCGCCCTGATGATGTTGCCCCACTTCTGCGCATCCGCCTGCGTCATCGCCGCGAGCTCACCTGGGCTCGAAGCCGCGGTCTCAACCGCAATGTCCGCCATGCGTTGCCTCACGTCGGGCAGGCAGAGAATGCGCGCGATCTCGGCATTCAGGCGCGCGACAATGTCGCTCGCCATGCCGGCGGGACCGTAAGCGGCGTACCAGACCGACATCTCATACCCGGGCAAAGTTTCCGCCACCGTCGGAACATCCGGGAGAAGCGATGAGCGTTTCGCCTCGGTGACGGCAAGCAGGCGCAGTTTGCCGGCCTTGACGTGTTCAAGGCTCTGGGTGCCGGCAGTAAAGATGAGCTGTGTCTGCCCGGCAACCGTATCGGCCACTGCCGGCGCCCCGCCTCGATACGGCACATGCACCATGGCGACCTGCGCCATTTTTTCGAACAGCGCGCCGCAGAGATGGTTGGTCGAGCCCGCCCCCGCGGATGCATAGGCGATCCTGCCGGGATTGGCCCTTGCATAATCGATGAATCCTTGCACGTCGCTTGCCGGGATCGAGGGGTGCACCACCATCGTATTGGTCACGTAGGCAAGCAGCGTGATGGCTGAAAAGTCACGCACACCGTCGAACGGCATCGCGGCGAACAGAGCGTGGTTCATGGTGTGCACGCTCATGGTATTGAACAGAAACGCGTAGCCATCCGGCACCGAGCGCGCGACGGCGGCGGTCCCGATATTGCCCGAGGCGCCGGTGCGATTTTCGACAACGACGGGCTGCCTGAGCGCTCGCGCCAAGTGGTCGGAAACCACGCGCGCCAGTATGTCGGTCGATCCGCCCGGCGCAAACGGCACGATGAGTGTGATCGCGCGTTCGGGATAGGCTGCAACCGCTCGCAGCGGCAGCGCAGCAGCAATCCCGGCGATACCGCCAACGACGGAGCGCCGGCTGGGCATGCGCGCCGATGAGCCACTCGGGCGCAAGCCGCGCAGTCCTAAAGCGGGATGACAGTTCGAAGAAAAGCCATCCCGCCCTGGGTTTTTGAGCATGTCCTTTTTCGCAAAACCGGCTCCCACTTTTGCGGGACATGCGCTATGCGTTCATGGATTCAAAGAAGTCGCCGTTGCTCTTGGTGTTGCGCAGCTTGTCCAGAAGAAAGTCGATGGCGTCCATGGTGCCCATGGGATTGAGGATGCGGCGCAGGATGTACATTTTCTTGAGCTGATCGGCCGCGACCAGCAGCTCCTCCTTGCGCGTGCCCGAGCGCGTGATGTCCATCGACGGAAACGTGCGCTTGTCCGCCACCTTGCGGTCGAGAATGATTTCGGAATTGCCGGTTCCCTTGAACTCTTCGAAAATCACTTCGTCCATGCGGCTGCCGGTATCGATCAGGGCGGTTGCAATGATCGTGAGCGAGCCGCCCTCCTCGATATTGCGCGCCGCGCCGAAGAATCGCTTGGGCCGCTGCAAGGCATTCGCATCGACGCCGCCGGTCAGGACCTTGCCCGAGGATGGGACCACCGTGTTGTAGGCGCGTCCGAGGCGCGTGATGGAATCAAGCAGAATGACCACGTCACGGCCGTGCTCGACCAGGCGCTTGGCTTTTTCGATCACCATCTCGGCAACCTGCACGTGACGCGACGCGGGCTCGTCGAAAGTGGAGGATACCACCTCGCCTTTCACCGAACGCTGCATGTCGGTGACTTCCTCCGGCCGCTCGTCGATGAGCAGCACGATCAGGTAGCATTCGGGATGATTGGCGGTGACGGAATGGGCGATGTTCTGCAGCAGAACCGTCTTGCCGGTGCGCGGCGGGGATACGATCAGCGCACGCTGGCCTTTTCCAATCGGCGCGACAATATCGATGACGCGGGCGGAGAGATCTTTCTTGGTGGGATCTTCGTGCTCCATTCTCAGCCGCTCGTCCGGATAGAGCGGAGTGAGATTGTCGAAATTGACCTTGTGGCGCGCCTTGTCCGGATCCTCGAAATTGATGGTATTGACCTTGAGCAGCGCGAAATAACGCTCGCCTTCCTTGGGCGAGCGGATATGGCCGTCAATGGTATCGCCCGTGCGCAGACCGAAGCGGCGGATTTGCGAAGGCGATACATAGATATCGTCGGGGCCGGGCAGATAATTGGCTTCCGGAGAGCGCAGAAATCCGAAGCCGTCGGACAAGACCTCGACCACTCCTTCTCCGACGATATCGGTTTCCCGCATGGAAAGCTGCTTGAGAATACCGAACATCAGCTCCTGCTTGCGCATGGTGCTGGCATTTTCGACCTCGAGCTCCTCGGCAAATGATACGAGCTCGGCCGGTGTCTTGGCCTTGAGGTCCTGGAGTTTCATTTCCCGCATGCGGGTAGTCCTATGGAGGTGATCGGGAATGGAAAAATTGCCGATCGGAGGAGGGAAGGAGCTCGCAGGTCTTCGGGTATTAGGGCCCGATGCAGCGTTCCGTCCTGTGCCGGACCGGGAAGGCGATGCATCTGCCTGCGTTAGGGGAGGTAAACCCAACATAGGAAAAGAACGTTCCGCGCGCAAGTGGCGGCAGTTCGGGCGGCAGTTCGGCTTGGGGGGTAATGGATCAGTCGCTGGTCGCAGTGCCGGATTTTGGCCCCTGATTTAGAATGGCTTGACGACGGCCAGAACCACGATGGCGACCATCAGAACGGTAGGCACCTCATTGATTATTCGATAAAATCTTACGGAATACCGGTTCTGGTCTTGCCCGAAGTCGCGCACCCAGCGGACTGCAAAGCCATGCAGGCCCGAGAGCACAAGGACAAGAACGATTTTTGCGTGCAGCCAAGGCGCGCTCAACCAGCTGCCGGCCCAAGCGAGCCACAGACCAAGAGCCCAGGTGGCAAGCATCGAGGGATTAATGATGATCTTGAGCAGACGCTGCTCCATCACCTTGAATGTCTCTGATTGCCTGGAGCCTACCTCGGCACCACAGTGATAGACGAACAGCCGCGGCAGATAGAGCATTCCTGCCATCCAGGCGATAACAGCAATGATGTGAAAGGCCTTGAGCCAGTCGTACGTCATTCAAATCTTCTGCCGCGCTCCGCGCACACGTTCAACCATCTGCTCAACGTGAGAAATCGGTGTCTGCGGAAGAATGCCGTGGCCGAGATTGAATATAAAAGAGCCCCCCGCCAGCGCGGCCATGATTTCATCCACTGCCTGGCCCAGTGCGTCCCCCCCTGCCACCAAGACCAGCGGATCCAGATTGCCCTGCACAGTCACCAGCGGCTGGACGTGCGCACGTGCGAATTCAAGATCGACCGACCAGTCAAGCCCTACCGCATCCACGCCGGTCTCTCTCACATAGGCCACAAGCCTCGTTCCGGCACCACGCGGAAAGCCGATTATTTTCGCGTTGGGAATTGCAGCTCGAACCTGGGATACGATGGAGCGGGTTGGCTCGATCGACCAACGGCGGAACTCCAGGGTCGGAAGAATCCCGGCCCAAGTATCGAATATCTGGACTGCGTCCGCTCCTGCATGCAGCTGCGCGATCAGATGGCGCGCCGAGGCATCGACCAGAAGCTCGATCATTTTCCCAAAACCATAAGCGTCGCGGTAGGCAAAGAGCCTTGCTGGGGCATGATCAGTCGTGCCGCAACCGGCGATCATATAACTTGCAACCGTCCAAGGTGCTCCGCAAAAGCCAAGAAGAGCGGCGTCTGGATCAAGCTCGGTCTTCACCCGTTCAATGGCGTCATACACGGCCGCCAGCCGCTCGATATCAAGCACACTGTCGAGGCGAAGCAGATCTTTCTGATTTTCGACCGGCTCCAGTCGCGGGCCTTCACCCTCTTGAAACCATAATCGTTGGCCGAGCGCATAAGGAACAAGCAGGATATCGGAAAACAGGATGGCTGCATCGAAACCGAATCGACGAAGCGGCTGCAGCGTCACCTCTGCGGCAAGTTCGGGAGTCAAGCATAGTTTGAGAAAATCCCCGGCTTTTTCACGCACTGCTCGATATTCTGGCAGATAGCGCCCAGCTTGACGCATGAGCCAGACCGGCGGTGGCAAGCAATTGCTACCATGCAGCACGTCAAGCAGCAGAGCTTTCCTACCATTTCTGTCCATATGCCTGGTTTTCTAAACCTTAAGTTCTAAGAATCCTGTTGTTGTTCTTGGACTGTTGATTTGACTCATAATGTTCTGTCCACATGCTTTCCATGACCAAGCACGCTATCCCCTTTTTACAAGCGCGTTTGGACATACTGATCAGCAGGGCTTCTAACACGCTGTAATGCAGCAGACGATGCAACCCTTGTGGGGGTGTTTCCAGCGGCGGATTCACATTCCCTGCTTGCGATAAGGATTTGCCTTGATCGCATCCCCAGATTGACAATGTGGACACATCATGGCGAATGGCCCGCCGAGGGCTTGCAGTGACTGAGAAGTCGTGGCCTTCTGCCCATGAATCCACAGTCCTTCCCCAGCATGTCGCAGCGCGCGCCCAGCTATTTCCATCTCCATCTGGTGTCGGATGCAACCGGGGAGACGCTTACGACCGTTGCCCATGCGGCGACTGCCCAGTACACGAAGGTCTCGCCCGTGGAGCATGTCTATCCCCTGGTGCGGACACAGAAACAGCTTGACCGGGTGCTCGCGGAAATCGAGGAATCACCGGGGATCGTGCTCTATACGCTGCTCGACGATGAACTCATTACCCGCCTGGAGAAGCACTGCCGCGATCTCGGTTTGCCCTGTCTCTCGATCCTTGGTCCGGTGCTTCAGCTGTTGCAATCCTATCTCGGGACCGAAACCTCGCATCGTGTGGGTGCACAGCATGTTCTCAATGCCGAGTACTTCAAGCGCATTGATGCGCTTAACTACACGATGTTGCATGACGATGGCCAGCATCTCGAAGGATTGGAAGAAGCAGACGTGGTGCTTGTCGGCGTATCGCGAACGTCGAAGACACCAACCTCGATCTATCTTGCCAATCGGGGTGTGAAAACGGGAAATGTGCCGCTGGTTCCGGGAGTTGTAGTCTCCCGTCATGTCGAGGAGCTCAAGCAGCCGCTGGTCGTGGGTCTCTATGCCAGTCCCGAGCGCATTGTCCAGATCCGGCAGAATCGGCTGCTTGGATTACGGGTCCATCAGGACTGTGACCAGTACATCGATCGCAAGGCAGTGGCGGAGGAGATCGCATTTTCCCGAAAATTATGTGCGCGCCACAACTGGCCGAGCATCGATGTCACTCGGCGCTCGATCGAAGAAACTGCCGCTGCCGTCATGAGCTTGCTTGTGGAGCGGCGCCGACTGCCGGCCGACTGAGTGATGGGGACTTGGCTCGCTGCGAGACCCCTTGTGCTCGCTTCGAGAAGCGAAGTGCGGCACACCATCCTCAAGCAAGCGGGAATTCCACACATTGTCGAGCCTGCCGATATCGACGAGCGATCGATCGAACGAGAAGCCGTTGGTGGCGGCGAGGTAGCCCTCCTGTTGGCGCGGAAAAAAGCGCTTGCTGTTGCAGCTCGCAACCCCGATGCCGTCGTGCTGGGCGCCGACCAGACGCTCCTCCTGGGGCAACGGCTTTTTTCGAAACCGCAGAGTAAAAGCGCTGCCCGCGAGCAGCTTAGCGCGCTTTGCGGCCGTACCCATGAGTTGCATTCCGCTGTCGCGGTCGCACGCGGCAAGAGCATAGCGTTCGAACATTACGAGGTCGCACGTCTGACCATGCGCGCGTTCAGCCAGAGCTTCCTGCAAGCATATCTCGACGCCGCAGGAACTGCGGTCAGCGCGAGCGTCGGCGCTTATCAGCTGGAGCGATCCGGCATCCAGTTGTTCGAGCATATTGCTGGCGATTATTTCACCATCCTCGGGCTTCCGCTGCTCCCGCTTCTCCAGTTTCTGCGCCGGGAAGGCTTATTGATGGAGTGAATGTCGGCGCGATGTTCGTCATTGGACTGACCGGCTCGGTCGGAATGGGAAAGTCGACGACCGCGCGCTTGTTTGCAGAGCAAGGCGTGCCGGTACACGATGCAGATGCGGTGGTGCATCGGCTCTACGAAGGAGAAGCAGTCGCGGACATCGAGGCGGCATTTCCCGGCACTACGGCAAATGGAAAAGTCGACCGTGAGAAGCTCGCCCGGCGGGTCCTCAATGATCCTGCGGCGTTGGCCAGACTCGAAGGGATCGTTCATCCCCTCGTGCAGGCTGCGGAGGACGAGCTGCTGGCACAGACGCAGGCGGACGGCAAGGACGTGGTCGTGCTCGATATTCCGCTGTTGTTCGAAACTGGTGCGGACAAGCGTGTCGATGCCGTGGTCGTGGTATCTGCGCCGGCCGAGGAGCAGCGGGCGCGGGCCCTGGCGCGCCCCGGCATGACCGCGGAGAAGCTCGCGGCGGTTCTTGCCAAGCAGATGCCGGACAACGAGAAACGCCGCCGCGCGGATTTTGTCGTGGACAGCTCACGCGGCTTCGATGCGGCGCGCGCGCAGGTTCGTGCCATTCTCAAGGCGATTGCTACAATGCCGAAGCGGCGGCGTGATTCGTTCCAGCCGCCAGCCGCCGGATGATCCCGCGACCAGGAGCCGGAATGCGTGAGATCGTGCTCGATACCGAAACGACCGGGCTTGACCCGTTTGCGGGCCATCGAATGGTCGAAATCGGCTGTGTCGAGCTCATCAATCGCATGCCGACCGGCCGGCACTTTCATCGCTATGTCAATCCGGAACGCGAAGTGCCGGAGGAAGCATTCGCGGTGCACGGCCTGTCGAGCGAGTTTCTCAAGGACAAACCCGCATTCGCGGATATCGCCGACGAGCTGCTCTCATTCATCGGCGATGCTCCGCTCGTCGCCCATAACGCCGTTTTTGATCTTGGCTTCCTGAATGCGGAACTGGAACGCGCGGGAAAAGCCGCAGTCAGGCACGAGCGGCTGGTCGATACCCTGCTGCTGGCGCGCCGCAAGTATCCAGCAGGACCCAACCGACTCGATGATTTGTGCGCGCGTTACGGCATCGACAATTCGCGGCGCACCACGCATGGCGCGCTGCTCGATGCCAAGATACTGGCGGATGTCTATCTCGAGCTGATCGGCGCCCGGCAAGCGCAACTGCTGCTGGTCGAAGCCCGCGACGCGACAAGCGGCGCGGCCGCCCTCGCGTCAGGCATTCGCCTGCGACCCCATGCGCTGCCTCCTCGGCTTTCGCTGGAGGAGCGGCAAGCGCATCAGGCGTTCATTGCCACGCTCGGCGAGCATGCAATCTGGCGGGAATATCTGCCGTTTGAGCGAACCGAAGAAGGAGAATCTCAAACAGCCCGTGCTGATATGCCAGGGCTCCCAGCCGCCCACATCGGCGGCGCGGAAACAGCCGAAGCGAGCTATGTCGCGGCAGGGGCCGCCGGCTGAGCCTGCATCTGCGCCATGCGCTGCTGATAGAGCGCAACGAAGTCCACAGGGTCGAGGAGAAGAGGCGGAAAGCCGCCGTTGCGTACGGCGGTTGCCACAATCTCGCGAGCAAAGGGGAACAGCAGTCGCGGACATTCGATCATGACGACCGGTTGGACCTGGGGCGAAGGCATATTCTGGACGCGAAACACCCCCGCAAATGTCAGGTCGAAGGCAAATAGGACCGTGCCGGAGCTGTCCGCCTTACCCTCCAATTTCAGCGAAACTTCGTAATCGGTCTCCGCAAGCTGTTGGACGCTGACATTGATTTGAATCGCGATCGCCGGCTGCAGTTGCGTTGGCGTTAGCGAGCGTGGCGCGTTTGGGTTCTCGAACGAAAAATCCTTGATGTATTGGCCAAGAACGTTGAGCTGCGGCTGCTGGCCCGTCGCGGTTTGTGCGGGACCGCCGTTGCCGGAACCTTGCGCCGGGCCGCCGTTGCCAGAAATGCTCATGCGTTGACCTTATGTGCTTTGGGGCTGCGGCACTCCGCGAGCGTGGCTAACACAGCGATTCGGGCCGTACAAGGTACCGCCCGGGTGGGCGTCAAGCATGGCGTCTGGAGCGAGGCCGGCCAGGCTTTTTCTCCGGAATTCGACGCCACTCGCCTGGCTCCAAATCGATGACGCCGTCGCGGGGCTTCGGCTTTTGCGCCATTGGGGCAATGAGGCGCGCGGCCCATCGGCGAACCGCGGGAATGAACAGCGCAGCTCCCGCCAAATCCGTTATAAAGCCCGGCAGGATCAACAGGAATGCGCCCAAGACGTTGGCAAGCCCCCGCGTGTTCCTGTTCACCCCGTGCAAGCCCCCCTTTGCCAAACCATCCGCAACCCGAGCAAGGTCGCGCCGGCCCGAGCGCTTGAGCAGGAATATGCCGAGCGCAGAGGTGGCGACAAAAAGGATCGTAGTCCATAACCAGCCGATGAGTGCCGCCAGAATGAGAAAGAGCGCGATCTCGGCCGCGGGCAGCGCGAGCAGTCCGATAAAGGCCCATTTAACCAAGGACATGGATTGAACTCCGGCGGAGCCTTGTTGGCGCCATGGTTTGGATCGTCTATGGTCGCCGGCCAAAGGCGAGACCTCCCGCTGCAAACCACTGGATCGGTGCGGCCCGGTGCTTACATAATGCGGGAACCGATCTCTGCCTGCGCAGATTTCATGATTACAACCTCTTGATCCCTGCGGCCGTCACGGAAGCTGCGAGACGTGTTCGATATCTACACCATCATCTTCCTGGCGCTGGCGGTTTTCATTTTCCTGCGCCTGCGAAGCGTGCTCGGCCAGCGTACAGGCCGGGAACGGCCGCCTTACGACTACTCGGCGCGTGACGCCGTGCGCGGCGCCACCAACGACAATATCGTCAAGCTGCCGCCGGGCCGCCCCGCTGCTGAAGCCCCGCAGCGGCCGCTCGACACGGCTGAACCCGCCGAGCGCTGGAAGGGTATTGCAGAACCGGGAACGGCGGTTGCGGGCGGGCTCGACACGATTGCTAGCGAAGACAAGACGTTCGACGCCAGGCACTTCGTTACCGGCGCCCGGCAGGCCTATGAGATGATTGTACTGGCCTACGCGCAGGGCGACCGCCGCAACCTTAAGAATTTGCTGGCGCGCGAGGTGTATGAAGGATTCGAAGCCGCCATGCGCGAGCGGGACTCGAAGGGCGAAACGGTGGAAACCCGGTTCGTGGCCATTGAGAGGTCCGATATCACCGGTGCCGAGTTGCGCGGCCGGGTGGCCCACATCACGCTGCGTTTTGTCTCACAGCTCATTTCCGTCACGCGCGACAAGTCGGGCAACGTGACCGAAGGCAATCCCGACAAGGTCACCGACGTCACCGACGTATGGACATTCGCGCGCGATCTCTCCTCACGCGATCCCAATTGGAAACTGGTGGCGACCGAAGCTGGGTAACGAGTGCCATGGCGTTCGCGGGGGCGGCGCGCTTGCAAGCTCAAGGTATCCGGATGAGGAGGGACACAGCCCCGGCGGCGCGATGGGTCTTGACGGCTGTGTGGCTCGCAGGCGCAGCCGTCAGCGCGCGTGGGCAGACGCCCCTGAAGATTCCGGACAGCCAGCTCGAGCCGGTGAGATGGGAGGAGCTGCAAGGTTGGACCCAGGATGATCACCTCGCCGCATTCACAGCTTTTCAAACAAGCTGCCACGCGCTCCGCACGATGCGACCGGCGCCCGACAACGAGCCAATGCATAGTTCGTTGCGGGAAGTCTGTCGCCGCGCTCTGGAGGTCCATCTCCAATCCGCCGCGGCAGCGCGCGGGTTTTTCGAAGACAATTTCCGGCCGGTTCACATTGCTCGCTTGGGAGAGTCGCAGGGATTTTTGACCGGCTACTACGAGCCTGTTCTGCAGGGTTCGCGCTTGCCCAGTCCGCAATTCCACTTTCCGGTTTATCGCCGTCCATCCGATCTCCTGCTGGATGGCCGCAAGCCCGGACCCCACCCCATTGCCAACAAGAACGCAGCAATCGGACGGCGCGACGAGAATAATGAGATCGTGCCGTACTACGACCGAGGCGCGATCGAAGCCGGCGCGCTCGATGGACAGAAACTTGAAATTTGCTGGCTCAAGGATCCGTTCGATGTGCTCATCGCCCAAATCGAAGGCTCTGCGCGCGTAATCCTGGAAGACGGCACGCCGCTGCGCATCAACTACGACTCCTATAACGGATATTCCTATAGTTCAATCGGGCGTGTCTTGATTGAACGCAAGATCATACCGCGTGAAGAGATGTCGATGCACCGAATCCGGGACTGGATGACAGGACATCCCGATGAGGCGCAAGCGGTGCGTGCCAGCAACCGCTCTTACGTGTTCTTCCGCGTCACCGGCCTTTCCAATGACGGCGAGCCGATCGGAGGCCAGGGCGTGCGGCTCACGCCGGGCCGCTCCATCGCCGTCGACCGGCTGCACGAATATGGCACTCCCTTCTTCATCGAAGCGAAATTGCCAATCGAGAACGCCGGCGCAGGCTCTCCCTTTCATCGTCTCATGATCGCTCAGGATACCGGGTCCGCGATTGTCGGGCCCGCGCGTGCCGATCTCTACTGGGGTGCGGGCGACGATGCCGGCCGCGTCGCCGGCCGCATTCGCCATCCCGGCAAATTCGTGATGCTGGTACCGCGCGACCTCGACATGGTGGAAGTGGGCAGGCAAATGCCATTGCCGTTGGCCAAACCAAAACTTGCAGCCGCCGAAGCGAAGAAAGATGGTGGCAAGGATAAGGATAAAACGCAGACGGCTAAGACTGAGGAACGCCCCACGAGAAGAATACGGCGGCAGGCGAGCCCCTGGCGTTGGTACCGGCTATGACGGTCGAGAATGGGGGCCGAAAGCTCAGGGCGCAGGAGCGCAGCCTCTGGGACGAGATCACGCGCTCGGTGCGGCCGCTCAAGCGAAGGATAGCGGCTGCGCCCGCCCCGGCAGCAATCCAAGCATCGCCACCGGGAGCGGCAGCAACCACTCGCGCGCCTGCGCAGAAGCGGGTGCCGCAAGCGAGAGCGCCAATGCCGCAACCGCTGCACCGGCGCGACCGTCTGCGCCTTGCGCGCGGAAGGCAGACCATCGATGCGCGGCTTGACCTGCACGGCAAGACACAAGCGCAGGCGCATGCGGAGCTCATGCGTTTCCTGCGCCGCGCTCAGGCCGATGGCGCCACATTCGTCCTCGTCATCACCGGTAAAGGCTCTGACGAACACGCGGCTGGCCGCGGTGTTTTGCGCCGCCAGGTGCCGTTGTGGCTCAAGCTGCCGGAGTTCGCGGTCTATGTGAGCGCATTCGAACAGGCTCACGTCAGCCACGGCGGGGAGGGTGCGCTCTATGTTCGAGTACGCAGGCCTCGCCAACGGCAGAAAAGCCAATAGCGAAGGGCGAACAGCGAATAGCGGATGCCCTCTTTCCGATTGGCTATTCGCTATTCGCGCTGCGCCTATAAAAAGTGAACGGGGCCGCGATGTCTGCGCAAATGCCGTATTGATGGTGCGTGATGCGGCATCGCCTGGGCATCGACATCGGAGGCACCTTCACCGACGCCGCTCTCGAGAGCGACGGACGGCGCTTCACCAGCAAGGTCTTGACCAACCCGGCCGCGCCCGAGCGCAGTGTGCTCGAGGCTATCAGCGCCGTTCTTGCCGACGCGAAGCTCGCGCCATCCGCTCTTTCCATCATCATCCACGGCACGACGCTGGCGACCAACGCATTGATCGAGCGAAAGGGAGCCAAGGCCGCGCTGATCACGACCGAGGGCTTCCGTGACACCATTGAGATCCGCCACGAGAACCGGTTCGAGCAATACGACGTCGGTATCGACTTGCCGCCGCCGCTGGTGCCGCGGCGGCGGCGTTTCGGTGTGCGTGAGCGCATTGATGCCCGCGGCAAAGTGTTGATCCCGCTCGATGAGCCGGGTGTCGAGCGGGTGATCGGAGAAATCGAGCGCGAGCAGGTGGAGGCGGTGGCCGTCGGCCTTCTGCACAGCTTCACCGAGCCGGCGCACGAGCAGCGCATCGGCGAGATGCTCGCAAAGCGACTGCCGCGCGTCGCGGTCACCCTATCGTGCGAGGTGTCGCCGGAGATGCGTGAATACGAGCGCTTCTCGACCGCATGCGCCAACGCCTATCTGCAGCCGATGATCGCGACCTATCTCGCAAAACTGCGGCGCGACCTTGATGGGGCCGCAGTGAGCTGTCCGTTGTTCCTGATGCTGTCCGGCGGCGGCCTCACCACGATTGAGACGGCGATGCGCTTTCCCGTGCGGCTCGTTGAATCGGGGCCCGCGGGCGGCGCCATCTTTGCCAGCCACATCGCGCGCCAATGCGGCTTTGAGCGCGTGGTCTCATTCGACATGGGCGGGACCACCGCAAAAATCTGCCTCATCGATGATTGCAAGCCGCAGACTAATCGCGCTTTCGAGGTGGCGCGCATGTACCGCTTCAAGAAAGGAAGCGGGCTGCCGTTGCGCGTCCCGGTCATCGACATGGTGGAAATCGGGGCGGGAGGCGGCTCGATTGCACGGGTCGATGCCTTGCGGCGCATCTGCGTCGGTCCCGATAGCGCCGGAGCGGAACCGGGACCGGCCTGCTACGGCCGGGGCGGCACCGCCCCGACTGTGACCGATGCCGATCTTCTCCTCGGACGCATTGACGCCGCGGCGTTTTCCGGCGGCCGCATGTCGCTTGCTCCCGCCGCGGCGCAGACGGCGCTTGATGGCGCCATCGCCAAGCCGCTCGATCTCACCCTGATGGTCGCTGCTCTGGGCGTGAGCGAGATGGTCGACGAAAACATGTCGAATGCCGCGCGTGTTCACGCGATCGAAAGCGGCAAGGATATGCGAGGCCGCGTGCTGATCGCATTCGGTGGCGCGGCCCCGCTGCATGCCGCGCGCATTGCCGAAAAGCTTGGCATCGATCGCATCCTGATCCCGACCAGCGCCGGCGTGGGATCGGCCGTCGGGTTTCTGCGGGCGCCGATCTCCTACGAGATCGTGCGCAGCCGCCTTGCGCGCCTCTCCAGCATCGACGTTGCGGAAATCAACACGCTGTTTTCCGAGATGCACGCCCAGGCCGAAGCCATCGTGCGGCGCGGCGCGCCGGACGCAACGCTCATCGAGGTGCGCCATGCGTTCATGCGTTACCGCGGTCAGGGACACGAAGTGATGGTGCCGCTGCCCGGCGGCTGCTACGGGGAAAAGGAGAGCGAGACCTTTGCGCATGCGTTCGAAACGGCGTACCGGACGCTTTACAATCGCATCATCCCCGGAGTGGAGATCGAGGTCGTGAGCTGGGTGCTTTCATTGAGCGCCCCGGTGGAGACAACAGCCGAGACCCCCGCCGTTGTCGTGCCGCACATGCCGCAGCCGGCGAGTCAACGTTCGTTGTTCGACCCGCTCGCCGAATTCATGCAGGCTTCCCTTTATCGCCGCCGTGATCTACGGCCGGGCGCACGTATTCGTGGCCCTGCCGTTGTCATCGAGGATGAAACATCGACGGTCGTGAGCCCCACATTCGATGCCGTCGTAAACGGATTCGGCTATATCGAGATGATCAGGAAGCAGTGATCAGCTGTTAGTGATCAGGGCAACAGCTTGACTGGGCCTCCTGGCCTTGCTTCCTGATCCCTGACTGCTGATCCCTGGATACCTGTCATGGTCGGAGGCCCGAATACCGCACTGACGCAGCTGCACACGCAGATCATGTGGAGCAGGCTGATTGCGGTCGTGGAAGAGCAGGCGCAGACGCTCGTTCGCACCGCGTTCAGCACATCGGTGCGTGAGGCGGGCGATCTCTCCGCCGGCGTGTTCGACGGTCGCGGCCGCATGCTGGCACAGGCGGTGACCGGCACGCCGGGGCACGTGAATTCGATGGCGAATGCGGTCGGGCATTTTCTCCAGGCCTATCCGCTCGCGGCCATGCGGCCGGGCGACCATTACATCACCAATGATCCCTGGCTCACTTGCGGGCATCTGCACGACCTCACGGTGGTGACGCCGGCCTTTTTGGATGCGCGGCCAATCGGGCTCTTCGCCTGCACCGTGCACGTGGTCGATATCGGCGGGCTCGGCATGGGACCGGACGGCCGCCAGGTGTTCGAAGAAGGTCTTGCCATTCCCATCATGCCGCTCGCGCGCGAAGGCGTGATCAACGACGATCTCATGCGCATGGTGCGCGCCAATGTACGCGAGCCGCTGCAGGTGGAAGGCGACATCTACGCGCTCGCTGCCTGCAATGACGAGGGCAGCCGGCGTCTGCTTGAAATGATGCGGGAGTTCGAGATCTCTCACCTCGGCACGCTCGGCGAGACGATTATGGAGACGTCGCGCCAGGCGACGCTCGAGGCAATCCGCCGCCTGCCGAAGGGAAGCTATCGCAACACGGTTGTCATCGACGGCTACGACAAGCCGATCACGCTTGCCGCCAGCATGAGCGTGTCCGATGACGGTATCCACGTCGATTTCACCGGCACCTCGCCCGCGAGCACCCACGGCATCAACGTCGTTCTCAATTACACGCTGGCCTACACCGGCTTTGGCGTGAGATGTCTAGTTGCACCGGAGATTCCCAACAATGCCGGCTCGCTCGCTCCAATCACCGTGAGCGCGCCCGCGGGTTGCCTGCTCAACGTCGACCGGCCATTTCCGGTGGCGGCCCGGCACACGGTCGGCCACATGCTGCCGGACCTTATCTTCGGGTGTCTTGAACAGTGCCTGCCCGGCGGCGTTCCGGCGGAGGGCTCCTCGTCGCTGTGGAATCCGCAAATCAACGGCGGAGGATCGATTGTGGATCAGCTGCCGGACGGGGTCGATCCGGCGAGTCTGCCAAGCTGGAGCACGGTGATTTTTCATTGCGGTGGCACGGGCGCGCGTCCCGACAAGGACGGGCTCAGCGCGACTGCCTTTCCCAGCGGCGTGCGCACGATTCCCGTCGAAGCGACGGAATCCATTGCACCGGTGGTATTCGGCCGGCGCGAATTCCGCGAAGGTTCGGGCGGTGCCGGCACTTTCCGCGGTGGGCTCGGCCAGGTGATCGAAATCGGTGGAGCGGATGGGCTGCCGATCAGTCTGCTCTGCAATTTCGAACGCGTCGCGCATCCCGCGCGCGGGCGTGCCGGCGGGCGCCCGGGCGCGCAGGGAAGCGTATCTCTTCTTTCCGGCCGGCCGATACGGCCGAAGGGACGCCAGACCGTGCCACCGGGCGATATGATCCGGCTGGAGCTTCCGGGCGGAGGCGGACATGGCGACCCGCGCCGGCGCGATCCTGCTCTGGTCGCCGCCGATGTCGCGGACGGTCTAATCTCGCGCGCGAACGCGGAACGCGACTATGGGGTCGTCCTGCCCCACGAGGCCGGGTAGGTCGCCCCGCACGCGAGTGCGGGCGGCAGATCGTCCCATGACCAAGAACGAGCCCGCCAGGAACGAGCCCGCGATGTCCGGCGCCGCGTCAACGCAGGCTGCGACCCCAAGCGAAAAGCGCACCGAGTTCGAGCGCATCGCCTTGCTCCTGCAGGGCGGCGGCGCACTCGGTGCTTATCAAGGGGGCGTCTATCAGGCGCTCGCCGAGGCCGGCCTGCATCCGGACTGGGTGGCCGGAATTTCAATCGGCGCGATCAATGCGGCCCTGATTGCCGGCAACCCACCGGAAAGGCGCGTCGAACGACTGCGTGAATTCTGGGAGGCGGTGAGCACTTCCCCCCTGGGCATTCCGGCTTTCAATGAGGTTGAGCTGCGAAGCGAGTTCGCCCATCAACTCGTGAACCAGGCAACGGCGCTCAATGTAGTTCTGTTCGGAGCGCCGCATTTTTTTGCTCCTCGTGTCCCGCCGCCCGTGCTGTGGCTCGGCACGCGGGCCGACAAAGCGAGCTATTATGATACGACCCCGCTCAAGGCGACGCTCGACCGGTTGGTTGATTTTGAGCGCATCAACGCCGGACCCATGCGCGTGAGCGTCGGCGCGGTGAACGTGCGTACCGGAAATTTTACCTATTTCGACACCACGTCCGATCGCATCCGGCTCGAGCACGTGATGGCGAGCGGCTCGCTGCCGCCCGGTTTCGCGGCCACCGACATCGATGGCGAGTTTTACTGGGACGGCGGACTTGTCTCCAACACGCCGTTGCAATGGGTGCTCGACAGCCGTCCGCGGCGGGACACGCTCGCCTTTCAGGTCGACCTATGGAATGCGCGCGGCGCTCTGCCGCATGATCTGGTCGCAGTCGAAGTGCGGCGCAAGGAGATCATCTATTCGAGCCGGACGCGGGCGGCGACCGACCAGTACAAGAGTACGCAGAAGCTTCGGATTGCGGTCGCGGATTTGATGAAGCGCATTCCCAATGAATGCCGGGACTGCGAGACTGCAAGACAATTGGAGCAGGAGGCAGACGATAAAGTCTGCAACATCGTTCATCTGATCTATCGCGCCCGCAAATACGAAGGCATCGCGAAGGACTTTGAATTTTCGCGGCGAACCATGGAAGAGCACTGGAGTGCCGGCTATCGCAATGCGGTTCGGACATTGTCGAATCCGCAAGTCATGCAGCTTCCCGATCGATTGGAGGGGGTGCGAACTTTCGACGTCTGCAAAGATGATGCTGATTAGCTCAATCGAACTAGCCCGCATGAGCGTAGCGACATGCGGGTGCCGACAGTGACCCGGATATCGCTTCGCTCATCCGGGCTACGGTTACCGATCGACAGGAGACTGCCGCCATGCGTTTGCAAAACAAGGTTGCCGTCATCACCGGTGCTGCGAGTGGAATTGGCAAACAGATTGCCGTCACCTTTGCGCGCGAGGGGGGATTGGTTGCCATTGCCGACCTCAACCGCGACGCCGCCAATGCCGCGGCGCGGGAGATCGATCCCACCGGCAAGCGCGTCATCGGCGTGAGCATGGACGTGACCGACGAGAAGCAGGTCGATGCGGGCACGGCCAAGGTGGTCGAGACCTTCGGTGCGTTGGACGTGCTGGTCAGCAATGCCGGAATCCAGATCGTCGCGCCAATCGTCGAGTTTGAGTTTGCAAAATGGAAGCAGCTGCTCGCCATTCACCTCGATGGCGCGTTCCTGACCACGCGCGCGGCGCTCCGCCAGATGTACAAGCAGAGGAGCGGCAGCGTCATCTACATGGGCTCCGTTCATTCGAAAGAAGCCTCGGTGCTCAAGGCCCCTTACGTGACGGCCAAGCACGGCCTCATTGGTCTTGCCAAGGTGGTCGCGAAGGAAGGCGCCGCCCACGGGGTGCGGGCGAACGTGATCTGTCCGGGCTTTGTGCGCACGCCCCTGGTCGAGAAGCAGATCCCGGAACAGGCGAAGGAGCTTGGAATATCGCAAGAAGACGTGATCAAGAAAGTGATGTTGAAGGAAACCGTGGACGGCGAGTTCACCACGGTGGAGGACGTCGCGGAGACCGCGCTGTTCCTCGCCTGCTTCGCCTCGAACGCGCTGACTGGCCAATCGATTGTGGTCAGCCACGGATGGTTCATGCAGTAGCGGGGCTGCGTCAACGTGCCATCAGCACAGGCAAAGTCGCATTCGCCAGGATGTGGCGGGTGGCGCCGCCAAAGATGATCTGGCGCAACCGGCTCTGCGTATAGGCGCCCTTGATCAGAAGATCGCAGCCAAGCGAAGCCGCGTGCGCAAGGATGGCCTCGCCGGTGCTGCGGCCCCTGGGATCAAGGGTCACGGGCTGTGACTGCACGCCGTTGCGCTCGAGATAGCGCGCGAGCTGCTCGCCGGTCGGTCCCGGCGCTGTCCCTCCCTGCACGGTGAGGATGGTGACGCGGGTTGCCTTTCGCAACAGCGGCATGGCAAGCGCCGTCGTGGTTGCCTGCTCCGTGCTGCAATTCCACGCAATCAGGACGTTTTCACCAATCCGCTGCGGGGTCGAAGGCGGTGCGATGAGGATTGGGCGGCCGGCTTCGAACAAGCCGGCCTCGATCGTGGCCATGCTCGGTCTCGCCTTGTCGGCCTCGGGCCTTCCCAGAACGATCACGTCAAACACGCGACCGTAGCTGCCGACAAAGGCATCGCCGTCGGGCACGCCTTCGATCCAGCCGAATGACGGCGCCTCGTGCGACCTGCTCGATCGCGCCACCTCGTGGTCGGCCATGAAGCGCTCGAACAGGGCGCGCGCCTGTTTGGCCATTTCGGCATCGTGTTCCCTCACCTCAATGGGCAGCGGGATTCCCGCATCGAAGGCGTAAAGCTCGACCATCGCGGGGAATAGCGCGAAGCCTTCGATATAACTGTCGAACTTTCGTGCAAGCAGAAGCGCGGTCTGTAATATCGAGCTCGTGAGATCGTGCTGCTCGGTGGGAACGAGGATGGTCTTCATGGCCGCCTCCAGCTTTACCGACACTCCTGATCCATCCGGATTCTAGCTCGCGAGTATAACATGCCGGGCATGCCGGAGACGAAGAAGGAACCGCCATCCGGCCCCCAGCCCGGCCGCTGGGTCATGGCGCACGGCGATATCCGCACCGTCGTCACCGGGCTCATGCTGGCGATGTTTCTCGCCGCCCTCAATCAGACCATTGTGGCGACCGCGCTGCCGACCATTGGCCGCGATTTTCGCGATTTTGAGCTGCTGCCATGGGTGGTTACGGCCTACCTGCTGACCTCGACCGTGGTGGCGCCCCTCTACGGCAAGCTCAGCGACATCTATGGCCGCCGCGCCATGATGCTTGCCGCCGTGGGCCTCTTCATTGCGGGCTCCGCCGCCTGCGGTGCCGCGCGCGATATGATCCTGCTTATTCTCGGCCGCGCCCTGCAGGGGATCGGCGGGGGCGGCATTCTCCCCCTGGCGCAAGCCATTCTGGCCGACGCGGTGGCACCGCGCGAGCGCGGCCGCTACCAAGCCTATATGGGCACGGCCTGGGTGAGCGCGGGACTGGGCGGGCCGGCGCTCGGCGGTATTCTGGCCGAGCATTTCCACTGGTCGATTATTTTCTGGATCAATGTCCCGCTCGGCCTGGGCGCGGCGTTGATGACGCACCACACGCTCAAGCGGCTGCCGCGCCACGATTACAAGCACAGGCTCGATCTCCTCGGCGCCTCGCTTATGATGGCAGCGGCGATCCCGCTTCTTCTGGCGCTCACCTGGGGCGGCGCGCGCTACCCCTGGCTGTCGCAGCCCATTGCGGCGCTGGCGCTGATCACGCTGGTGCTCACCATGCTTTTCATATGGAGGCTGCGAGCGGCGCCCGAGCCGTTCCTGCCGCTCCCCGTCCTTGCCAATCGGGTCGTGCGCATGGGCACGGCATGCACGTCGTTCTCGCAAGCCGTGGTGGTCGGGCTCACCATCTTCCTCCCGCTCTATTACGAGATCGTGCACAAGTTCTCGGCGAGCGATTCCGGCCTCGCGCTCATTCCCATTGTCGTCATGTCAACGCCGGGATCCATTCTCGCCGGCCGCGCCATGATGTATACCGAGCATTATAAGCGCGTGCCGATCATCGGCCTTATTTGCGCGATTACGGCGCTCTCTCTGCTTGTCTGGAATCCGGCGATCGCCCCGATCACAGGCGCGGGTTTGCTGAGCATCATCGCGCTCGGCATCGGCACGACCTATCCGGTGGGGACGGTATCGATCCAGAATGCCGTGTCGCGCTTTCAGGTTGGTGCCGCCATGGGAGCAATGAATTTCTTCCGCGGGCTCACCGCGGCATTCATCGTCGCGGTCATGGGCGCGATCGTGCTCGCCGCGCTCGGAGTTTCTTACCAGCGCGGCGGCAGCAGCGCGGTCGTGACCGAGACGGTGAACGTGCTCGGGACAAGCCCAGCGCATGTCTTTCGCGGCATATTCGCGCTTTCCGTGCTGTGTCTCATCGCGAGCTTGATTGCGTTGATCCGCATGGAGGAGCGTCCGCTGCGCGGACGCAGCGAGGACCGGCCGGAATAGAGCACGGCATGTGGAGTCGTTTCGACGGCTTTCGGCGGAGTAGGTCGATGCGTCAGCGATGGAAGAGAACGGCCGTACTAATAGCGACCTTATCTGCAATTGCGGGTTCGAATTTCTTGACGACCCTTGGTAATGCCGAGGATTTTGCGCCGCTGTCCGTCATCGCGTTTCCCGGCACCAGTAACTGGCCAATCCGCATCGCGCAGGACAAAGGTTATTTCGCCCGCAACGGCATCGAGGTGAATCTGTCGCCGACACCGAATTCGGTGTTCCAGATGACGAATCTCATCGCAGGAAAATTCGACTTGGCCATGACGGCGGCCGACAACGTGGTCGCTTACATGGAGGGGCAAGGCGAAGTGCCGGTCGCGAGCCAACCCGATCTCTTCATGTTCATGGGCGGCAGTCCCAGCATCCCCGTCCTTGTCACCGTCCCGGAGGTCAAGACCTATGCCGAGCTCAGGGGCAAGACGCTTGCCGTCGATGCGGTAACGACGGGCTACGCGTTCGTTCTGTTCGACCTGCTCAAGCGTAACGGCTTGCAGCCCGGTGACTATCGCGTCGAACCGGTGGGCGGGACACAGGCGCGCTGGCAAGGCATGCGCGAGCGCAAATACGCGGCTTCCATGCTGACTTCCCCATTCGACCTCATCGCCAAGGCGGACGGCTTCAACGTACTCCAGTACGCCAAGGACGTTTACGGACACTACGAGGAATCGGTCGCGACCACGCGACGCGCCTGGGCGGTGGAAAATGAAAGCAGGCTTCTCGCCTACATCAGAGCCTATGTCGCCGCGGTCGAATGGCTGCGCGACCCCAACAACAAGGACGAGGCCATCTCCATTCTGCGCAAGGCGTTTCCTCAATTGGCGCCGGATATCTCGGCGGGGGCGCATACGAATTTCCTCGGTGCGCGCGGCCTTGCGCCAAAGGGGCAGCTCGATATCGCGGGGCTGCGCAAGGTTCTGGAACTGCGAAGCGAATATGGCCGCCCGCAGAAAACGCTGACGGATCCAAGCCGCTACTACGATTTGCGCTATTACGAGATGGCGATCAAATGAGCGGCCGACGCTCGCCTGAGCTCAGTTGATCGAGCCCACGAACTGCGCAAGCTCCGGTGTTCTTGGCGCGGCAAACAACTGCTTGGGCGGGCCTTCCTCGTGCACCCTGCCCTGGTGCATGAACACGAGCTTGCTGCCGACATCGCGGGCAAACCGCATCTCGTGGGTGACAAGGATAAGCGCCTGCCAAGAGTCGGCCGAGACGACAGCTCCCTTTTATTGAAATGCGACCTCGGTAAGACTCCTAAGCTTCCGGGAGTGCAACCGTTCCCGTTCCTGGGCCTTTAGCTTCTCAAGCGCCTTGAGGCCGATCTCGAGGTGCTGTCCGACCCGCTTGCGGTAGAATTCGCCGGCCATGCCCGCAAGCTTGATCTCGCCATGCAGCGGCTTGTCGGAGACGCAAAGAAGCGTGCCATATGGGACGCGGAAACGAAAGCCGTTCGCAGCGATGGTAGCCGATTCCATGTCAAGCGCGATTGCGCGCGACTGCGACAGCTTGCGGATCACCGCGACATGATCGCTGAGTTCCCAATTTCGATTGTCCACGCTGGCCACGGTGCCGGTGCGCATAATGCGCTTGAGCTCGAACCCAGAAAGCCCAATCACCTCGCTCACCGACTGCTCGATTGCCACCTGGATCTCGGCGAGTGCCGGTATTGGCACCCAGAGCGGTAGCTCCTCATCGAGCACGTGGTCCTCGCGAACGTAGCCATGCGCCAACACGTAGTCGCCAATCGTTTGGGTATTGCGCAAGCCGGCGCAGTGCCCAAGCATCAGCCAGGCATGCGGCCTCAGCACCGCGACGTGATCAGTGATATTTCTGGCGTTGGACGGCCCAGTGCCGATGTTGATCAGGGTGGTGCCGCCACTGTCCGGCTCCACGAGATGCCAGGCGGGCATCTGAGGCATGCGCCCGGGTGGCACGCCGTCGGGCCCGGCACCACCGAGCCGCGCATTGCGGGTGACGACGTTGCCCGGTTCGACGAAGGCATCACCGCTCGGATGACCCGCTCGCATGCGCTCGCGGCCAAAGAGCGCAAAGGCATCGGCGTAGAATTGGTAATTGGTCAGGATGACGAAATTCTGGAAGTGCTCGGGATCGGTGCCCGTGTAGTGGTAAAGCCGGTGCAGCGAATAATCGACGCGGGCTGCACGGAACAGGGAAAGCGGTGCCGGCGCCCCGGGCGATGCCCGCAGCGTGCCGTTGACAATGGCGTCGTCCATCACCGCTAGATCGGGCGTGTCGAAGAAATCCCGCAGCGGTCGATCGCCGGCGTGGAGATTAGTCGCGATATTGATGTCCCGCGGGTATGCGAAGTGAATTGGGATCGGTTCGTCCGACTCGCCGATCTCGACCGCAAGCCCGTGATTCTGAATGAGCAGCCCGATCTGCTCGGTCAAATAAGCACGGAAGAGGTCGGGCCGGGTCACCGTAGTCTGGTGCGCGCCTGGGCCCGAGACGAAGCCGTAAGAGAGGCGGG